>Ga0172365_10004788_pt1 | contig 10041 bp, 12 predicted proteins | sample LakKivSesite48cm_FD_114535 | JGI IMG/M metagenome (GOLD analysis project Ga0172365, IMG submission 114535) | Sediment microbial communities from Lake Kivu, Rwanda - Sediment site 48cm | ecosystem: Environmental > Aquatic > Freshwater > Lake > Sediment | place: Rwanda: Western Province, Lake... | reverse complement strand
TCACGCTTACCCCCTTTCTGGCAAGCGTCAGGTTCAGGCTTCGCCGTATTCAGTTTTTAAGGTGCTTTTGTTTTTCCAGCTTCATTATTGAACAAAAGCATCTATTGTTATATTTGTTCACCTAGCTGGTATATCGTCTCTCTATCAGAATGGTCAAATGGGAAAAAGAAAGAGCCTCTCGTATGAGAGGCTCTCAGAAGAGGGCTAAAATAATCTTCTACCTTAAGGTAGAAGATACTGATGCCCTACTATGCTTGTTAAGGTCAGTATTACACGCATGCCCTCCCCAACAAGGACTTGGCAATCTGTCTAGCATTTGACCAAGCAGCGCGGGTTACTAGCTCCTTCATAGAATAAAGGGGCGAATGAATCACCTTTCCAGCATCTCCATTGCCTTTTCAACCGCGAATTTCAGCCTTTTGGTGCACTCATAGTCATGAACTCTAGCAAAATATTCCCTTCAGTCCCTGCTCCGTTTTATTTTTCCTCTCACCTAATCGCGCGAAGAGGTCGAACTCTTTATACTAATCCAGGACCCGGCACCTTCAGAAGTCTTTATTTCTTCAGGAATATCCACCAATATACACTAGCTACAAAAAGGCCCCCACCAACGATATTACCCAGCGTTACTGGCAGCAGGTTATTAATTAGGAATGCTCCCCAGCTCACCGCATTCGTAGTAAATATGCCAGCTGGGATGAAAAACATATTAGCCACGCTATGCTCAAAGCCAAGACTAACGAAGGCCATGATCGGAAATTGAATTGCGAATATCTTCCCGACGATATCCTCGCTGCCGATGGCCAACCAAATTGCCAAGCATACCAGCCAGTTGCAACCTACTCCACGCCAGAATGCTGCTGCAAAGCTGAGACTACATTTCGCCTGCGCAATGCTATTTATATAGCTGCTCCACGGCTCTTTAAGTAGCAGCCCGGTTGCAGTAGCAAGGAAATAAGCAACGAATAGTCCGCCGGCAAGATTCCCGATGTAAGACCCGAGCCAATTCCTTAGCAACCCTAGCCACCTACCACTTCTGTTCAAACAAGCGACGGTAGGTAGCATACAATTCCCTGTAAAGAGCTCTGAGCCAGCAATGACCACTAGCATTAGTCCCACAGGAAACACAGCACCAAAGACGAGCCTTTGTAGACCAGGCAATTCCTCTGGCCAAGGGCCTCCCGCTGCTGCCGTTACTGCCAACTGGCTACCGAAAGCAATATACGCTCCGGCGAGAAATCCCAAGACTAGCAGCTTACCCCAACTCATCTGCGTCTTTGATTTGCCTATGGCTACAGATAGCTCCGCAATTTCGGCCGGACTTTTGAATGACATCTAATAACTCCTTTCGCATCTTTTGGTTATACAATGAGTCAGTATCCTTTCCATCAGCGCTCAAATTTACTATCTCAACATGCACTTGGTGCCCAAGTAACCATGTGGAGTTCTGGCTCATTCACCCTAACGCGTCGCCGGACACCTAAAACGAGCCACTTGGGGACGGGCTAAGGTAGCCAACTGCAACTCTAAGGTCATCAACCGTTACCCCCCGTAACCTGCTCGACATAGTCGGCGGATATAAGCAACCCCCAGCGTAACACTGTTCACCAAGACGAATCTTTGCCTCGGTGGAGCAGTACTCACTGGGGGCTGTAAAGCGTGAATCACCACTTTTCCTGTTCCATCCTGCACTTGGGCCATGTGATGAGCCTTTGGTCTAGCTTACCAAACCACTCCTCTAGCCCGGTCTTGCTATATTCTCTTGGTAGCAGGGATTCGATTCGAACCAACGGCCTTCGGCTTGTCCTTCCAAGTGGTCTTTTTAGCCATAGCAGCGTGAAAGCATCCATATTATAACTTTCTCCATTATCTTCTCATCTAGTTTTTTCCTGGTACGGGACTCTATGAACCAAGCGTCTGCGACATGGAGAGGTGCTCTCTCTTCTGAAGTAAGGTTAAAATCTTTTAGGACTACTTTTGGGTCTCCCTCTGCCAATTGCCAGCGAAAGTTAATGTCATCTGCTGCTCTCTCTAGAACCTCTAACATTGCTTCTCGACTCATTTTGTTCCTCCTTCAGTAAATTGTCGATACCCTTTAGGACAGCCCTCGTGCTTCTTTAATTTCCCACATCCAGAGAGCTGAAGTAGCCCATTTCCACCTGGACTAGTAACTATCCCTCATCTCTTGCAACACCACCTAAACTGATACACTTTGTCAGTTACTCTCTTGGCATACTCTTGGTAGCGGGGGTTGGATTTGAACCAACGACCTTCGGGTTATGAGCCCGACGAGCTTCCACTGCTCGACCCCGCGCCAATCACCTAAAGTTAACGTACTTGTTCCTCCCAAACAAAGTCACGCACTTTAGTTAGTGTGGTCTTTGTCCTCCTCCCTGTTCGCCCCGAACAGAGCAGCAATTAGTCCTAACCTATTAGCACCGTCGATTGCCAAATATAACCCGATAAAAAGTAAGACAATGCTGACCCAATAATAAGCACCAAAGACTCCGAAATTTCTAATGCAGAGTGCAGCTCCAGGGACGAGCATGAAAACACTTACAACTGCTTCCAAGCCACCTAACTTTCTATGTTTCATTAAATTAAATCATCCTTCCTTAAAATTCGCTTTATGCCCGACTCGTCACCATTGTTCCCGTGAGAGTAACGGTATCATAACATTGTCTATTATCTGCCGCTGCAGTTTTCCGCCAATGCGGGATTCTATGAACTGCACATCCCCGCTTATGATAGCTGCTTTCTCTTCCCAAGTAAGGTCAAGACCCTCTAGGGCTGCCGACCCTTTTTCTACCATGCCTAATAAGAATTCATTTCTTGCCTCGGCATCATCAGCCGCTCTTTTAAGAATCTCTAACATTACTTCGGTGCTCATTTTTCTTACCTCCTTTAGTCGCCCGTTTAGCTTTGTCAGTGGACACTACAACCCTCGTAGTCGCGATACAAAGCTTATCATCGGCCGGTGTTTGCGAGGTGTACCATTGTCGATGCAAACTTAGTCAATGCTAGAACAAATTGTATTTCTTGTCAAACAAAAGGCAATAAAATTACCCCTAAAAAGTCTACCTCACATCGACATGCCCAGGGGGAGACAAAAGGAAAGCCCCCTTGCGGCCTGGGCATCATCTCTTGCTCCAAAGGCCGATGACGCTTAACAATGCCAAGCCCCACAACACTTGCAGCCTCTGCTCTTGCCTGACAAAATGTTTTCAATGGTGACGGCCGTGGCTAACTACTGAGACTAAATGCCAGTTCGAAGGTTCTTAATATCGTCCACTTAGCTCCACCATCGTGTACAGTAGACAGAACTGGCAGTTTTTCCTCAGAATTTCCCTTGTTCAGCATCGGCGTGGTGTAAGTCAGGAGAGCTTCATCCCCGGTCACCTTGACTTCTTTAACGAAACTTCTAACAAAAGACCTCTTCTCAGTGAGACAGCTTTCGCTTAGCAACCTATGCAGGTCAGATACACGAGTGGCCACAGTTTCCGCATCTGCCAATTCCACACGCCTATCGGAGAGTTGCTGCTCCAGTTCCCATTTGGCTGTCTGCAACCGTTGCAGCCGTTGGCTCTGTAGCCGAATGCGCGGAGCCAGGTCAGCGATTGGTATCTTCCCGCTTTCGAGGGCGTCGTGTAGACTTTCCAAACGGCGATCAACGTCTGCGATTTCATCGACGGTGCTGTCCAGGCGCTGGTGATTCTCTGCTGTCATGCCGTCCATCTCCTCATTGACCATTTTGACCAACCTGGTGAGATTCTCTGGAGTTAAGACACGCTCCTTAATCTTGTCGATAACTAAGCCCTCAAACTGCTGGCTGTTCAGGTACCGAGTGGGACAGGAGCCTGGGCCTTTCTTGAGTGAGGTCCCGCACACATAATAAGTAAACTGTCCGCTTTTGGCATCCTGACCAACTAGGGCTTTCCCGCAATAGCCACACCGGGCGACCCCACTGAGTAGATAGGGGCTTGCTACACGTTTGGGATGAAGAGTAACAGGCGCCCGATCTTTTAGCAGTTTCTGTACCTGGTCGAAGGCATCCTTGCCAATAATCGCCGGCCAGGCATTCTCTGCTCGGATAGGTGGCAAGCCGCGTATGCTGGTACGTCCCCAGACCAGAGTGCCAGACTTTAGTAAAGCCGTTCCTTTTACGTTTAAGTTCACACCCGCAAATTGCGCATTGTCCTAGTCCTGCCCTGTTTTTCATAGCTTCTCCTTCTATCTCATCAATGTCTCTACCCTCCGGCCCTTAATTTCAGAAGTGAAACATAATAGATGCAATTCAGTGGCTAGGTGAGTGACTGCTGCCTCGGTTTGTCGTCCGTAGCAGAGACAGAAGCAGGGTTGCCATTAGACGGGCATCGGAATGTCTGACATTCCATGCGTACACTTTTTCATAACCTAGGAGGAAATGCAAGGGCGAGGACCAGCCGCGCCGGCCGCCGCTTTCTTCCCACCACCAAGCTGGCGACTATCCGGCGGAGATTTTTGCAAAATTTTCATCCATTTCAAGTACCCTGTTATACTTAAACAAGGGTATTTGCTTTGAGGGAGGAACCATAGCAAATGGACGTTAGAAGAGTCGAATGGTTGCCGAAGAAAGTACATACCCCGCCTAGAGCAAAATGTCAGGTATGTGGAAGGATTTTATACTTTCAAAATGGGACATTCGGGCATGCCACTTTGGACAAGGTAACAGGGTCGCACGAACCAATACCAGAGGAGAAGTAGCGCTTGTCTGGCGGCTATGCTGGTAAGCGCCTGTGCCAAACCAGCCCCAACCCCAACAACAAGTACTTAAGGGACAAATAGATGAGATAGATAAAGTGGACGTGGAGACCTATGACGTTGCAGTGACCGCCGCTGCTGATACTCGTGACAAGTGGAATCCCAGCAATAGGGAGACAGCAGACCATAGCATTCCCTACGTGCTAGCAGTTGTCCTTACAAATGGAAGTCTTTGGTTGGACGATTTCACCGAGGAACGCATTAGGAACGCACAAGTCCATACCTTGATGCAAAAAATCGAGGTGCACAAGAACGAAGAGTATAGCAAGGACTATCCAGAGGCTAATCCTTTTCGCATCGAAGTAGTTACACGCTCCGGTGAACGACACACACGAGAGATCCGTTATGCTAAAGGACACCCCAAGAATCCCATGACTGACCATGAAATAGAAGCAAAATTCCACAGGCTGGCACAGCCATTACTAACTCCCCGCCGAATAGACCAGATCCTAGACCGACTCTGGCACCTTCAGGAAGTACAGAGCCTTGAAAAGATGCTCACATTATTCGAGGTTTAGTGTGGTTGCAGTCTACTTAAACACTGCGCCAGAAATATTGTGTGAATTAGTCTGTTGTGAACGAAATAGGAGGTCATAATGGTATCGGATGTCAATAATGGACACGAAAGCCTCATCCTGCCAGCAATCCGGCGTAGTATTTTCTAGCATAAGCCACAGGCGATAAGAAGTCGAGTCCTGGCTGCAGTCTCAATCGGTTGTAAAAGATTTCAATGTACTCACTAATATCTCGTATCGCCTCCCGCCTTGTCCTGTAGTGGCGGTGATGAATTAGTTCTTGCTTAAAGATTCCCCAAAAACTCTCCATCGGCGCATTGTCATAGCAGTTTCCGGTTTGGCTCATTGAGACTTCCAGGCCTAATCGTTTTAATAAGCTCTGATATTCATGGCTGCAGTACTGGCTGCCGCGGTCAGAGTGGTGCAGAACTCCTCTGCCGGGTCTCTTGGCATTTACTGCCATCATTAAGGACTGACTCACCAGATTCCGGCTCAGCCGCTCTCCCATGGCATACCCGACGATTTCACTGTTGAAGAGGTCTTTATGCCCAGCCAGATAGAGCCAGCCCTCATCAGTAGGTACATAGGTGATGTCGCTTACCCACACAGCGTTGGGCTTATACACCTTGAACTGCTGGTTGAGTATGTTACCCGCCACCGGTAGACTGTGGTTGGAATCAGTGGTCGCCCTGAATTTTCTCCTCTGCCGGCAGCGCAACCCCAGTTTCCTCCGGATACGCTTGATGCGGCAAACCCCGACTATCATCCCGTGACTGGCCAACTCATGCTGTAGTCTCTCTGCCCCATAGGTCTGGCGGGTTCGGATGTGCACCGTCTTGATTTCTACTTCTAAACGCACCTCCTCCTTTGCCCACCTGGAGGGAGCTCTGTCCAGCCAGGCATAAAAACCACTGGATGAGACCTTCAGAATCCGGCTTACCAGGGGAATAGGATAACTGAGCCGCATCTCTCTCATCACCGCGTACCTGGCAGCGACTCCCTGGCAAAGTACGCGGCCGCTTTTTTTAGAATGTCTCGCTCCATCTTCACTTCCGCCAACTCTTTCTTGGTCCGGGCTAACTCCATTTCAAGCTCGGTCAGTGGCTTTTGGGATTTGCCAATTTCTCGCAGCCTTCCGGCTTTATAGGCTTTCACCCAATAAGCTAATGTTGATGGGGCCAGCGACAACTGTAAAGCCGCTTTCCGGCATGCTATACCTTCCTCAACTACCAGTCTTACAGCTTCCTGGCGAAATTCCCGCGTGTATCTTCCGAGTGGGATATCTTTCACGATGACACCTCCGTCTGTTTATTTTACTAGACTTTGGTGTCCATTAAATCCATCCTACCCCATAAGGATGAAAGTTGTTGGCATAGTTGGCAGCCCTAGGAAGGCAGGCAACACAGAGTTGTTAACCGCTCATGCTCTCAAGGCAATTGATGAAGAAGGGTTGGATACTGAGCTTATCAGGTTAGCCGGTCTGGAAATAAGACCGTGTAATGTCTGTGATGTGTGTCTACAAGAAGAACGATGTCCAATTGAGGATGAGCTGTTTCCGATATATCTCAAGATGAAGGATGCTCAAGGCATAATTCTATCATCACCAGTATAGTACGGGTCTGCCACCGGACTGATAAAGGCACTTATGGAGCGAACTGGACGCATATCACAACATAGTGGTAGAGCTTTCAGCGGCAAGGTAGGTGGGCCGCTGGTGGTGGCACGACGCGCTGGTAAGAACTTCACATTGGCTCAACTTACCTTGTGGTTTCAGATTCAAGGATTCTTTATTCCTGGTTCCACGTATTGGAATGTTGCTATCGGCCGTGAAAAAGGCGAAGTAGAGCATGACGACGAAGGCCTCCAGAGAGCCTGGAACTTTGGCAAGAATGTGGCCTTCTTAGTAAAGAAGTTAAGAGGTTAAGAGGTTAAGTCCGCTGTACATTAAGCCAAACTTGTGGCTAACTCCATAGCCGCTCTTCGGAAAGCTCTATTCGATATTCAGATAAGGGTGTCCAATCCGGCATAAGCCGACCGTACTCTGTTTGACCCCAGATTCGCTAACACAAATCATCGCAATGTGTCCCAACAAAATCCTATCTTGTTTGCCACGATAACCGGACTGATGAACCACGGTCAGGTTAGTGTGTAACGATAACCGAGTGCGCCAAGTGATAGCTACGTTGCGCGATAGAATGGCTACAATGTGGGGATAGGAATTCTTTCGAATACCACCGCTGTCGTGAAGAAGTCCTGCTGGCTCATGCTACCCTTCGTTAGTCGTGTCTTATGGGCGCAGATTTTCCGCTTACCTCTCTGAGTAAGAGGCTAATAACAGGTTGAACATTTTCCCGTGATTTGGATATCTCATATGTAGAAGCTCATGCACAATAGCTTTACGTCGGAAATTATCCGTCTGGTGCAGTAACTCTGTGGAAAAAGTCAGCCTGCCTTTGTTGGAACAACTTGCCCATTTCCGCTTCATTTCACGTATATGGATTTCTCTGGCACTGACACCAATTTCCTTGGCCAGCCTTTTAACTTCGTGCTTAAACTCTCTTTGGCTTACGGTCATGCTCCACCCTTAATTACCCGGACGATATGGTTGGCTATCTCAGCAACCCTCTTGGTGTCCTTTATTCCATTCTGGAGAAGGATTTTATAGAGTTCCCGTTTGACTTCCCTCTCATGCTTTTCACTGTTCCTCCAGTGGGGAAAGCGATTCAGAACCGTTTCCATCTGAAGTGCTTTACCTTCTGGATTTACGACACCCTCATTCTTGAAGAGCCAATATACGGAGAATATCTCCGATGTCATATTCTTTTCTGCCTGTTCTTTGCGCGCCGCATTTATTTCTTCAACAAGTGACTTAAGCGCTTCCAGAGTCTCCTGAGTATTCCTCTGTCTCTCTTTGTACAGCTTGGCGATAAGCTCTGCTTTTTCACCGATAGAAACCAGGTAAAGCGACTTCGCAGACTCGTACAGAATAAGCTTCTCTATGCTTTTCAGGAGATTGAAAACCTTCTCCGTGTCCGACCTGCCATCAGCTTCTATTAGCTTCAAGGTATTCTCGTTGACCTCATATACTTCAAGTGTAGCCTTGATTTGCCCGCTTTTCGTGTGTTTCTGCACCAGTTCAGCGGTCTTCCTTGAGAAGTCCTGGTCTATCGAAATGGCTGCCTCATACGCTTCCCGCAGGATGCGGTACATCCTTGCCAGAGTCTCAAAATCCTCCAGATAGGGTCTTAGGAAAGCGTCTGGTGAAAGGATGTCGTAAATATCGGATAGCTCCTTAAAAAAGTGGTAATATCCATGTCGTTTTTCTTCATCAACGAACTGCTCAAGTACCGCCTCCACTGCCTTGTCCTGAGCTTTACCTTTGATTAGTGCCAGATACTCTTTGCCAGAAGTCCCCATGAGAATGCTAAATCTGCTTTTTAGAACAGCGATGTCTCTTACCACACCCTCAATATCCTGGGAATCGAAGGCGAGGGCTTTCTCAAGGTTGTCGAATATGCCCACGAAATCAAGCACGAAACCCGAAGGTTTCTTTCTGCCGTAGTCATCTTCGTATGGTCTATTTACCCTGGCAATTGCCTGAAGAAGTACATGGTCACGCATGGGCTTATCCAGATACATACAGTAAAGGATAGGGGCGTCAAAGCCGGTCAGCAGCTTTTCAGTCACAATGAGAATTTTAGGCAGTTTGTCTGCCTGCCTGAAATCCTTGCGGACCCTCTTTTCTTCCTCTTCTGAAAGGTAATACTGGGTAAGTTCCTCTGTGTCGTCATGCCCGGGGCTGTAGACCACTTGTGAGTACTCCTTGGGGAGATGGTTATCCAGCTCTGTCTTATACATGGCGCAGGCTTGCCGGTCAACGGCCACCAGAAACGCCTTGTAGCCCAGAGGCTCAATATGCTCCCGGTAATGCTCCGCGACGTGTTTGGCGATTTTCTTTACCCGCTCTCTGTTCTTGAGCATATTCTTGAGGTTTACTGCCTCCTCCAGAACCTTGTTCAGTTCCTCGATATCGCTAACTCCCTCAAGCTTGGCAAGTTGCAGAAATTCCTTTTCAAGCACATCTCGGTCAACCTGTAGCTCATTGGGCGCCAGTGTGTAGTGAAGCGGAACAGTGGTGCCGTCTTCTATGGACTCAGTAATGCCGTATTTGTCAAGGTATCCATTAGGTGGGTCATCCTTACCAAAGGTCACAAATGTGCCCTGGCCGTAAGAAGTTCTGTCAATGGGGGTGCCGGTGAAACCAATATAAGTTGCATTTGGCAGTGCGCCCATGAGATAGTTGCCCAGCTTGCCACCGGTGGTACGGTGAGCTTCATCTACCAGGACGAAGACATTGTCCCTGGTATTCATCCCTTCATCGATTTTGTCAAACTTGTGTATCATAGAAACAATTAGTCCTCTGGTATCCTGAGACAGTAGTTCTTTCAGGTGCTCCTTGCTCTTTGTCACTTCAACCCGCTCGATACCAACCGAGGCAAGGTTGCCGAATAGTTGGGCTTCAAGCTCATTCCTGTCCACCAGCATCAAAACAGTGGGATTCTTGAACAGGGGATTTTCAATCAGCTTCTGGGCGGTGACAATCATAGTGTAGGTCTTGCCAGACCCCTGTGTATGCCAGATAAGCCCTCTTCTCTTCTCTGCGGATTGTGCTCTTTCAACAAGCCGCTGTATCGCTCTCATCTGGTGTGGCCGTAACACAACTTTC
>Ga0172365_10004787_pt1 | contig 10043 bp, 10 predicted proteins | sample LakKivSesite48cm_FD_114535 | JGI IMG/M metagenome (GOLD analysis project Ga0172365, IMG submission 114535) | Sediment microbial communities from Lake Kivu, Rwanda - Sediment site 48cm | ecosystem: Environmental > Aquatic > Freshwater > Lake > Sediment | place: Rwanda: Western Province, Lake... | reverse complement strand
GAGTTGAATAGTTTGCTTGTGGATTTGAAGAATCTGATCAAGGAATTGGTTGAGAATGTGCAGTTGTACCCTGTTTGCGACACATGTTTCAAGGGGCGGAAAGAGGTCGGCAAACCGAAAAGATACGAGCTGAAGGAAGAGAAGGACAGAATAGCATATTTCTGAGTTGCGCAAGGTTTATGTATGCATTTGACATCTTTTGTATACGGTGAAAGTGTTGACGCTTAAACCTTTAGCGGTAAGAATACCCAAGGAGATTGAGAAGGAAATCCTCGAAGTGGTTAAACGTGCAAAGTTGGACAAGGCTACGGTTGTTAGGAATCTTCTTGAATTGGGAATTGCAGAGTGGCGAAAGCAGACGGCTCTTGAGCTTTTACGAGATGGGAAAGTGACGTTTGCTAAGGCTGCTGAGATGGCTAAGCTTTCGTTGTGGGAGTTTGCTGATTTGGTTAAGCAGCGTAATGTGGAATGGATTAGGTTTACGCCCGAAGAAATCGAGAAAGAGTTTAAGGCAGCGTCGGCGGCGAAGCACAAGTGAAGCCGTTAGTTTTCAATTCTACGCCACTGATATACTTGGCTAAAGTGGGTTTGAGCAAGGTCATTGAGGATCTGAAGGACGAAAAGGTGACGTCGCCAGCGGTTAAGCGTGAGGTTGTGGATGAAGGCAAGCGGAAAGGCGTTCCTGATGCGGTTGTCTTAGAGAAACTGTTCAGCAACAAAGTGTTGCGGGTGGTTGAGCCTAAGGATGAGGAGCTTTTGTCGAGGTTGTTGCGGACGAGGGGGCTTCATGTGACTGACTCTGAGGTTTTGGCTCTTGCACGGGAGTTAGATGGGTTGGCTGTGGTTGATGATGAGGTGGCGAGGAAGACGGCTAAGGTTTATGGAATCGCGTATGCTGGCACGCCGTTTGTTTTAGTGAGGGCTGTTTGTGAGGGGGTTATGAGTAAAGAAAGGGCTAAGCAGGCTGTGAATGAGGTGGTTTTTGCTGGTTGGCGGTGCAGCGTGGAGACGTATGTGAAGATTATGGAGGTTTTAGAGAAGGCTTAGGATTGAGTAAGTATAAGGACGGGTGGTTGAGGCGGAAGCAGAAGTTGCCTATTTCTGACATTGCGGAAGAGTTTGTTTCTGTTACGGATATTAAACAGTATGTCTACTGTCCTCGTATAGTTTATTTTGATCGTGTTTTGCATGCGACGCCTGTTTTTGGTTCACAGCAGGAAGATAGTAGAGAGCAGCATGAGGATTATGTGGCGAAGGAATTGAGAAGGAAGGATGCTGTCTATTATTCGCCTGAGTTTGTTGGGGCAGAGAAGCTCATGTTTGTGTCGCTTAGTTCGAGCGTGTATGGTTTGCAGGGAAACGTGGATTGCATAATCAAAACGGCTAAGGCAGAGTACATTCCAGTCGAGTATAAGAATATGAATTCTGATAGGGGCAGGCCGTGTATGCAGCACAAATACCAGCTTGTCGGCTATGCTTTGCTCATTGAGGATAACTTTGATACTGTTGTTAAGCGGGCTTTTGTGGATTACATTCCAGAAGGGCTGATTTTGCAGTTTGATATTACGCCGACCATGAAGATTTTTGTGAAGCGTGTTTTAGGACACATAAGACGGATAATTAAAGATGAAGAATTGCCGCCCATCCGAGTTGCAAAGTATAAGTGCGGGGGCGGATGCGGGCACAAACAAATTTGTGGAACTTTTTGACGTTGGTTAAATGTTTATGTGTACAAAAAACGCACATGAGTAAGTGAATTTGCCAAAAAGTTTTTTATATCAATTCCGATAAAATGCACAGCAATGACTTCGCCTGAAAGTGTGTTTGCTTCTGCAATTCACGTTGGTCTTAACAGAAATTGGCATTTACTACGCGCCAAAATCAAAGTTACACAATGCCTCTTAGTGCATACGTTGAATGTCATGTCAGCAATCGAATCCATAGGCAAAATTACAGGTCTTTCAGAAAAAGATATGACAATCGCACTAGGCGCTGGCTTCATTCATGATTCCGCAAAAGCGAAATTTGAGGCTCAACAAGTGCTTACCCAAGGAAAAGGAGTATTCTTTCATAAGGACAGCGATGCTATCAAAGACGATGAACTTGTAAAAGCTCTGAATGAGCTGGGCATAGTTGACGAAACTTCTGTGAAGGAATGCATTGCAATTTCTCGTTCTATGGAGGAACTTGAAAGTGCAACGCATGTTGCAGACCTGCTTAAAGCCCCTCCAAAAAATATAAAACTAGTTTATGCCGTGATGCTTGCTGATGAAATTGCAAGCATGGGTGACCTTTCCTCGATTAAAACTAGTGGAAAAAAAATCGAAAGAACACTGGCAAAACTTGGGCTTCACCTTTATTATTATAAGGTAGCAGTAATTAGGGGTATTTTGACTCAATTACTTCACAGAGCAATGGTGTCTCTTATTAAGACTAGGGCCGGTATTCCTGTATCTTATTATCCCGCTGGCACTTTGTTCATATCTAAAACTCCAATTGAAGAACCACAAAGAAAGGAAATGCAGAATGCATTAGAAAAAGAAATTAATGGCTACATAAACAAAATCGACCCCGCCAAGATGGGTAAAGCAATTTTTGGAGGGATCACTCAAACCGTGATTCTTGCTCCAGAGATGCTTGGCGTAAGTAATGACACGATTAAGTCTTTTTGGAGTTTTGTCAGCAAGCAGCGATTCATCCAGAATCCACAACTACCGCCAAAAATCGATCAAAAGAAGCGATGGCTTCGCTTAGTAAGTGAAAAATACAATTTGCTAGATGAGCCGCTTATCGAAGAAAAGTTCAAAGAAATCAGAGCAGTTCTCTACCTAACCCAAATACTGAAGGAAATTTACAAAATTAGCCGACAGGACGCAAAAGTGAATAAAATAATAGTTACCATCTTGGCTAATGACCTAGGGCTATCTCGGTCAAAAATGGAAAGGCTACTTCCGGAATTTCTGAAAGTATCCCTTACAACTCAAGCTGAAGATGGCATTGCAATTTGCGAGGAACTGCTGGCTTCAAGTACAATATCTAAGTTAAGAAGAAGTGAAATGATAGACAAAATCATACAGACATACACAAAAATCACTGTGAAGCTATTTGAAGAAAACTTGCTTAAATTGCGATTTCCGACGGCGGATATAGCTGAATCGCTAATAGAGGAACTAGAAAAGCCGTTCATGCTTCCGATAAAAGAATTGTCCGACAATATATCTAGAAATTATTCAGAAGGCAAGTCAAGCGGTGGAATTTCCTGCGCTTTGTGCTCAGATACACCTGATATGGAAGCTCCAAGTTCTTTGGTTGGTGAAGGAACCGAAGCATTCACGAATTTCGTTAGAGGCGGTACTAGGCTTGGCGGTCGAAACAAAATCAAAATATGTAAGCTTTGTTCCTACGAAGCGAAAATCCGAGGAATATTTCTGAAAGATCCTGAGGAAACAATTCTTGTGTTTCCGCAAGTTCAAATAGGGGCTCAAATGGGGAATGTATGGCAAAATCTGATTAACAATTTACTAACCGCTCAATATGCTGGAATTCGAGCTCTGCAAGATTCGGATTCTTGGTCAACAATAATACTACAAGAAAAGATGAATGAATCAACAACTGAAATTTTCAAGATTTTATCTGAGAAAAGCAGCGGCTGGTCATCAGAGGTTATTAGAAATAAAATCGAAAATGACTATTCTGAGTCGGTTGAAGGTTTCTTGCAGAGCTTTGGTCTTTCTCTGGAGGAAAATCAGTACAAAACTCTAAAAGAGTTATCGGAGGCAATAGTAAATAACAAAATTCAGCTGCCGAAAGAAGTCATCGATGACCTTCAGTCAACACTTGCAGATGCTACACGATTTAGCGTCAATATGGAGACACCAAATTACATCGTGGTTATACTATCTGGATTGCGACGGAAAAAAGAATCAGAAACTTCGAACTTCCTGAGAAAACTATTCTTGGGGTCAATACTTGCGAGGCTGTTCCTAGCATCTGTTACATTTGCAAACATACCTCTCGAAATTAAATTCGTAACTCACCCCCGTGGTTATCTTGAAGTCCCTAGAAAAATAGGGCTAACCGCGATCTACAAAAAGTTGGGCATAAACGATTGGGTCACCCTTGAACAGATCGATGAAATACTTGTTAGAACAGCTGCGTTGATTAAAATCGAAAAAATCTTGAGCGGAGCTACTGACATGGGAAAAGATTCCTTATACATCTTGAGCAAGGATTCGCCTGGAAGGATACTGAACAGATACCTTCAAGCTACAGGTAACAAATTCAATTCCGATTTGGTCTTATTAATTGAAAAATGGGCGAAGTAAGAGCATTAAAGGGAGAACAAAAAATGAGTAGACCATATATATACATACAAACTGAGAAAGCCAGTTTGGCAAAACTAGAAGAAGTCAATTCCATAGAAGAGAATGTCGTAAAAAATCTCGTTGAATATCTTGAAGACTATCAACCAGAACGCATTGGCGCATCAAAAAGCAGCATGATGGGACCTGTTGGAAAACTCATTTCGGCTATTTCAGCAGGTCGCTTCGAGAACAAAATTGCCATAGTCGGATTTGTCGCGAATATCCACAATAATGTATCTAAGACACCGCTAAGTCAAAATGCCTTTAACAGACTATCTGCTGCCGTCGACGGCTTAGAGAAACTTAGAAAGATAGTTCCGAGCAGAATGTGGTTGCGAGTACTAAGAGAGATTGACTACGCAGTATTTGCCAAACAATATGAAAAAATATCCCTAAACAGCAAACGATGACAGAAAAGGAGGTGAAAGAGTGACATACTCATTGGAATTCGTGCCTGAAAAACTGAAGCAGCATCTTTTGCCCGAACCATCTATCCTGAAACAGCCCAATGTAATTCAGATATTCCTTCTAAGACAGACCCATGATTACTCCATTTTCAGGACTGAAGAAACACGCGAACTTAATGTTGCGATACTGCCTAAGGCAATTAATGACATGATACCAACGACTAGAATCGCAATGTTACCTTCAAAACAGAAAGCACCAGAGAATCGGCAGTTCAACTTGCTAGTACGAAGTTTCGCACAGGAGCACAAACTCTTGAATGAGGAACAACAAAAATGCGAGCTGAAGGATAATTTATGCATGAGCTGTCCTCGATGTATATTATTCGGAGCAGTATCAACGGAGACTCGTCGAGCAACATCACGATGGAACATTAAACATCGGGTGGAATACAGCACAGCGTACTCATTGGAACCATGGGAAGAAATCTCTGAGATAACAACTTTCAATGCTGTATCAACCGTCACACAATCCACAGGTCAAGCTCTTGGATATGTCGAAAGCGTTTCACCGTTGGCGAATTTTCCGTCGATAGTCACCTTAACAGCAATTACTGCAGAAGAACTGATTGCCTTTCTGAAGACATTAATGACCTGCAAGTCCTATGGTGCAGAAACTAGAACTAAGGGCGATATGGTCAATGTCATTGTGGGAATTGCAGCGGGCTATGAAGAACTTCTGACTCCGTTGGAGTACAATTTAGAGCTTTGCGACAGAGACTATAAAGAAGACCCCGTTCAAGCGACTCATGAAATAGTCAAAAAGTACAGACAATTCGCTGCTTTCGAAAATAAAATAGCAACATTAGATCCTGAGGAATTTAGGATATTTATAGAAAATGTGAGAAAATTCGATTTCACGGAGGATTTCATCCAAAAAATGTACAAAGACTCCACCAATTTTGTCGCACAAGTTGAAAGATGGGCTGCTGAAGAATCTAGGAAGTAGGAAAGTGCAGATTTACAAAGCGACAATCACCATCCATGATTTCTTCTTTTATGTCTCCAGAGAAATCCGTCTTGGTGTTCCAGCAGAAGTAATTAATAACACAGCACTTCTGTACGCAATAAACTCTTTGATATCTAAATCTCAAAGAAACGCATCTGGGAATAAGCCTCACTACGAAGAAGATTACCAACTTTTCCCAATTTACGCAACTCCTGCAGGTCTTATCAACTCAACAGAGGTAGCCATTGACAACAGCTTGAAAACATTCGAGCATTCAACGACGACTCAAAAAATATCATACAATAGTGTGGATTCCACTTTTCTTGTTTCGATGGAAACAAGTGTTTTCCATACACATGAATTGAAACTTGCACATCCTAAACTTGGAAGTTATATGAAATATCCACCTTTGACGACTTTTACTTTCTTCACTTTGGGAGGACTAGGCGCTCGTGTTGTCAGACTTGGAAAAAAGCTATCCCCAGCGGTGATTCTTTATCAAAGACTTGAAGAAACTGAACTTAAGAAAGGATTTTTCAAACCAGACCATCCTGTAGCAATCAAAGACATGCCAGAAGAATCAAAACTTATAGATGGAAACATAAAGTTCTTGCCCAACGGTTTAATTGCGGTAAATGCACAAATTCACGGACTATACTATCAAGGCAAGATTAATGGAAAGACTTACTATGTCGCAGCACCGAAACAAACTATGTTTCCAAGCGTTCTGTTTTCTGAGGATAAGTAATTGAAATTCAACTTGCTTCCACTAAAACTAGCATATAGCAACGAAAAGGTAGGAACGATTAGACTGATGGATCACCAGGCTGAAACGCGGAATTGTGAAGCCAATCTGATAACAATAAATGCGCCAACTGGAGGCGGAAAAACCCTTGCTTTTCTCTCGCGAATAGTTAAATCGTGCGAAAACGGCATTATAGTGCTTCCAACTAACGAACTAATTGAGGATCAAGCACAGTCAATCTGCAACTTACTTCAAAAGATGGAAAAGACCGTCTTTGTGCCTACCACTAAGGACTTTAGTTCTGCCTCTTTTGGAAATGGTGAAGATTATGCTGTTGTAGTGGCGACCGGCAACCGTTTAGAAGAATTAGCGAATATTTCTGGAAAGTGCAAGGGAACAGCCTTGGCTGAGCTTCTATCTGTCAATACTAACAATACATTGTTAGTAACAAATCCCGACACAGTTCATTTGCTGTTTAGAGGAAAATACGCACGATCAAAAGAAATTTTCCAAGACTTGATAGGGTTCAAAACCGTTGTTATCGATGAGTTTCACTTATATTATGGTACTACCTTAACAAATTTGCTTTTCATGCTCTGGGCTTTGCGCAACAGTGTAAACCAGCTAATTATTGCCACTGCAACGCCATCTGACATTTTATGTCATTTGAAAACCATGTTCCCCCAGTCAAAAGAAATTTCTGCAAAGGTTGACTCTGATGGCTATCCTGCAAGACACAACTTGCAACTGGAAATAACTTCGCTACCTCAAAATGGCGGTCTTCGAGATTATAGCGATGTTGAAAAGGTTGCCACTGTCATAAAAGGACTCTATGATAAGTACAAGTTTTCTGATGCGCCAACCAAAGTACTTGCCCTTGTTAATTCTATTGCGTTTTGTATCCGTTTGGAAAAACGGCTCAAGAATGATCTGGGAATAGAAACTGTTTCAGCTATTCATTCCTTAATACCCGCTACCGATAGAGGATTACTTAGAAAGCGCCCCGTAATTATTGGGACAAGCGCATTAGAAGTGGGAATAGATTTTGATGTGTCTAGCGTTTTGGTCGAAGCTAATACAGCTTCGGCTTTTCTGCAACGAATTGGAAGAGCCGCAAGAAAACGAGAGGCTGAAGGAATAGCCATGATCCCTCCTGAAGCAGTGCTCTATTTTCAAGAGCACACAAATTCTACACGGCTCGACTACGGGAGTTTCAGCGAACTTGTTTACTCATCACTGCCTACATTGTCCACGTACACAGGTTTCTTAAGGAGCAAAGAGGCGGCTTCGTTATATGCTGGGTTTCTTTATGGCTTACTTATTCTCAGCGAGGAAAGGAGACAAAGAGATAGTTTGATCAGATATAGTAAAGACGCATTTTGGCGAATAACTATTATGAATCTACTGGAATTGGAGACCATCGCAGCGCGTTTTCCGGTCAAAATGTTGGGGAAAATAGCAGAAGCTGGTTTCAGAGGATTCTTAACAAGTTTCCCTGCTTACTTTGAGAATTTTCAAAAAATTGTGCGGATTGGATTTTTCGATCTACCCATGCTGCTCATCAAAGAGATATCAACAAAAGAGAGGATAGGTATCTCTGATAGAAAAATCACGAAAGATGAACCTATACCTGTCGTTGAGGAGTTTACAGACACGCCATTTAAGTTTCGAGCAAGATGGGATAAATGTTTTTTCAGAAATATCTGGAACATTGCTAAAGACAACCTGTCCCTCAATGTGGGAGACCCACATAATGATTCATTATTTTTTAAATTAATAGAAGGGCAACCTGCTTTTGCAACTGCAACTAAACCCGATTGGAGATTCGCATCCATAAAACACGAAACCGAAAATGAATGGATAGTCATCGGTCTCGATGCATATCTGCAAAAGTACCTTGATTCCCGCTGGAATTAACCATGAAAAACAAGTGTATTTTGATGCCAATCGGTTTTGACTTAAGTGGTGTCCTTAGAGTATTCTCTGAGTATGGCCTTCAGACGGGAGATAAGATAGTATTCATTTTTCCTTCCGCAGAAAATGAACGCGGACGTGCAACCAAAGCTGATATAGAGAAAACTCTGCTGACTCTTGCCTCACGAGGAATCAAGCTTGAATATGAGATTATGACTGTCAATGAAAATGATTTTGATGAAACGCTTAAACTGATATGCGAGAAAGTCATCGAAGTAAAGGAATACGACATTTTTGCTGAGATCACAGGCGGTTTGCGAGTAATATGTGTAGCTCTTGGGATTGCCGCGGTCTTAATGCCAGAATATATTAAAAAAACATTCTTGATAACGGAAACATCTGGAAAAAGATTACCGATCCCGTTTGTAGGTGCAATAATTGACTTAACTCAGGTTGAACGAGACCTTCTTTGGAAAATTTCTAGTGGTGCAACTACTGTGGACGAACTAGCTGTTCGGCTGAATAAGGATCGATCAACACTTAGCCGCCAATTGGAAAGTCTAACAAATGCTGGTCTAATAGAACGCAGTAAAAAAGGAAGATTCCAGAAGTACAAACTAACTGTTATGGGTAATATCCTCAATAGAAAATTCGAAAATAAAACCAAGTGACTTCTCGCTCCGTTCTTCAGGGTCGCTAGACTGGTATCCTTCCTTAAGGCAAAAATCTCTCTATAGGTGGAATACTACTGTTCCGTATGCTGCTGTTTTGTTTCCGCCTACGTTCGCGTATTCCGCGTAACGTGCCAGCATGTACGTGGTTTTGTTCCACGTATTCTCTTTATCCTTCAATTCGTATGTGACGTAGCCTGTGAAGCCTGTAGCTTTCTTGTTCCGCATCACCGCCAACCGCGTCCGCAACTCATAACGGCTCACACCCACATTCTTCAACAACCAATCCTTGTAAGCCACATACTCCTCCTTAGTGAAACGTCTTTCGTCACTGAATTGGTTCCAGCACCGCATCAAACTGCAAAACACCTTAACGGGATCAGGAAACATCCAATGAAAACTGCTATTCAGATTAGCCAAATAAGTCGGCGTCCTAAAATCCAACGTGAACCCATCAACCGCTTGCGCTTCCTTCTCCAAATCCGCATAACTCTTACAATTAACGCTTAAAGAAGCAATACGAAAAACCGTGTCAAAAACCATCAAGCTGTTCTGCTTCTGAAAATAATCAAGAATAAAAGTCGAGTATTCATCCTTCAAAAATCTGAAATTGACTCGACAAGGAAACAACGGATCCAAAACATAACCACTCTCAACGCGGCTCTTACTCCTAAACCGCAAAGGCGTAACACTGTAAGGCTTAGACACATTCAACTCATGCAGCAACCCAGACGCAGCAGGGTCAACCTGCCTCACAACATGCAACAACAAACCACGAGCCACATAACCCGTAAAAAACGGCAAAACCACAGGCTTCTCAGCAAACATCTCCAACCCTATCTCAACAGGCACACTCATCAACTCCCTTCAACTTCTATTCACATCATTATGTAGATTTAGCAATCACGATGCTTTAACATATTTTACTTGAAGTTC
>Ga0172365_10004786_pt1 | contig 10043 bp, 11 predicted proteins | sample LakKivSesite48cm_FD_114535 | JGI IMG/M metagenome (GOLD analysis project Ga0172365, IMG submission 114535) | Sediment microbial communities from Lake Kivu, Rwanda - Sediment site 48cm | ecosystem: Environmental > Aquatic > Freshwater > Lake > Sediment | place: Rwanda: Western Province, Lake... | reverse complement strand
TCCTCGAGGCAGCACTTAGCTTCATAGGGTTTGGAGACCCTACTACTCCCACATGGGGAAGAGAATTCAACCTGGCCTTCTCGGAAGGATCGGGATTCAGTGAGTTCATATGGTGGTGGGTGGTTCCACCAGGAATAGCTATCACACTCCTTTGCCTAGCCTTCGTATTTGTTTCACATGCTATAGATGAAATTGTGAATCCAAGATTGAGGAGAAGGCGATAAATGCAAGTACTTAACGTTGAAAACTTGAAAATGTATTTCTTAACATTGAGAGGCTGGGTTAAAGCTGTAGACGATGTCAGCTTCACGTTAGACAAAGGAGATTCACTTGGACTTGCTGGCGAATCTGGCTGCGGAAAAACAAGCGCTGCATTAAGCATACTAAGGCTCTTACCCAGAAACGGAAAAATATTCGGCGGAACCATCAAGTTCGAGGGTCAAGACATATTGAAACTTGGCGAAAAGGAACTTCGCCGAGAAATCAGATGGAAAAAGATTTCTACAATATTTCAAGGAGCCATGAACGCGCTTCACCCCACCACAAGGGTCGGAGACCAAATAATCGAATCTATCACTGCCCATGAAAACGTCAGCAAGAAGGAAGCTAGAAAAAGAGCTGAGAGCCTTCTTGACCTTGTGGGAATAGGAGCATCAAGAATGGACCGCTATCCACACGAACTCAGTGGAGGCATGAAACAACGCGTAATAATAGCAATGTCTCTTGCGTGTAACCCCGACCTTGTTATTGCAGACGAGCCTACAACCGCACTGGACGTTATTATAGAAGCTCAGGTGCTAAAAGTAATGAAAGACCTGCAACACAAGCTAAATCTGTCCATGATATTAATATCACATGACCTCTCAATGCTAGCCGAAACTTGCAACAGAGTTGCCATAATGTATGCAGGCAAAATTGTGGAACAAGGAGACACAGCATCCATTTACAAGGAACCTTTACACCCCTACACACAAAAATTGGTAACAGCCTTCCCAAGTATAATAGGACCCAAAAAGGAATTATCATCTATACACGGGTTCCCCCCAGACCTTCTTAACCCACCACCAGCATGCAGATTCCATCCAAGATGCAACTACGCCATGGAAATCTGTAGAAAAGTGGAACCCCCAATAGTTTTCATTGGACCCAAAAATCACAGCGTAGCATGCCACTTAATAAGCGGTGAAAAATCATGACAGAATCAAGCATGAAAGTAGAACATCTAACGAAACACTACCCCATAAAAACAGGCTTTTTCAGGACGTTAATATCCAAGGAAACTCCCGTAGTCCACGCTGTCGATGACGCGAGTTTCCAAATAGGCGCAGAAGAAATTTTTGGTCTTGTTGGCGAAAGCGGTTGTGGAAAAACAACTACAGGAAAATTACTACTTCGATTGATCCAACCCACATCAGGCAAAATCTACTTCCAAGATAAAGATATAACTAATCTCACTCCACAACAAATGAGGAAGATGAGGCAAAAAATACAAGTGATTTTTCAAGATCCATACGAGTCACTAAACCCAAGAATGAGCATTTACGACATAATATCCGAACCTGTACATGTCCTGAAAGCGGCAAGAAGCATAGAAGAAATCAAAGACAAAGTGACGAAAGTCATGGAAGACATGGGCTTAATTCCACCCGAAGAGTTTCTCTACAGATTTCCCCACGAGCTTAGCGGCGGACAAAGACAAAGAGTAGCCATAGCAAGAGCTTTCATACTGGAACCCCAATTTATTGTAGCAGACGAACCAGTATCAATGCTTGACGCCTCTATTAGAAGCGAAGTGGCAAAACTAATCTTGAGCCTAGTGGGAAAGTTTCACATATCATTCCTCTACATAACACATGACATAGCTCTCTCTCGATACATGTGCAATCGCATCGCAATAATGTATCTTGGGAAGATCGTGGAAATGGGCCCAACAGATGATGTGATACAAAGCCCTTTTCACCCCTACACTGAAGCCCTAATTGCGGCTGTACCAGTTCCTGATCCAACAGTTAAAAGAACTGAAATAGTTCTTAAAGGTGAAATACCAAGCGCTGTTAATCCACCCTCAGGATGCAGATTTCATACAAGATGCATGTATGCTCAAGACACTTGCAAGAAAGAAGAACCACCGCTAGTCGAAACTGGAAAAAACAGATACTTAGCATGTTATTTTCCCTTAGGAAAAGAATAATAATAAATCAGACAAAAAACTAGAATATTTCATTCTAACGGTTTTTTAGTGCAGCGTAGATGTATAAGATTATCTCAGGAATGTTGACAGCTGGCACATAGCTGGTAATGCATATAAGCCACCATAAGGGCGATAAAAGCATCAATAGGAAAATCGGTACGAAAAGCGCCAAGATACCTGCACCTATAAGTATTATGAAGCTCCATTTCAATCGCCTCTTCGAAATCTGCGCTTTGCCCTCAACAGAGTAGTTTTCTGGTGGTGCATGATCTCGTAAGAAGTAAAAGTAGAATTTCAATCCTAGAACAGCTACTGTGAAAAGGGAGGTAAACGAAAAGTACAAGAGCAGTGTATAAGCGTCTTCTCCACTCAACATGATAAGTGCAAAAAGAATGGCAATTGCAGACATTGCAACACTTGCATAAACCCATCTTTTTCCAAAAGGATACTCAAAATATCTCTTTTGAGAAAAACTCATGACCCAGCCTCTTCTTTTTCAAGGTTAAAAGTATAGAATCCAGTTCCAGTTAAAGGAACATGATATGCTATGAATTGCAGATTTATAGCCCAATACCTAGAAGAATTCGTGGGAACTTTATCACTAGGAACATTTCCGAGTCTAATAGGTACTAGTACAGCTGAAAATGGCAGCAACTCAATGGGGTTCGAGTATGTTATTAAGAGGGCCGGGGCGTTGGAAGGTGTCAACGCCTGCGAATTCAAGTAGACAAATGCTCGAGCATATACTATTTGGATACCGAATTCGGAAGTATTATTAACCAAGAAGTCTATTTCTAACGATGTCTCGTCGCCCGAGCGTGTGATTACAGTTTTTGAGATAGAAACAACTAAGAGACGCCCAAGATCATATGCTCCAAAAAGAAGGTACACGCTGTAGGATATTAAAGAGACAGATGCAATTGTAATCAAAACGAAAGTCAATATGCTTAATCTTCGAATCGATATCATCTTATTATCCTAGCAACAGAATATCTCAGACAAATTTATTAATTTGTCTATACCTCATACACTTTAAGTCAGTCTAAACGGGGGATATTATGGATCGCAGAAGACTTTTAAGAGAATCGATGATTGTTCTCGCCTCATGTGCTAATTATGCATGCGTTTTTTTATTGACCATTCTCTTCCATGTGGATATCGGTGTATTTCTACTCATTACGACGGTTCTTAGCTTTTTTGTTAGCATTCTTGTCTTAAGCGTAGGAAGAAGCCTCGCTTACGTATGCTTTTCATTAGTCACAGGCGCTACTATCAGTGTTCTGTTATTGTTGTCACCGCCTCTAGTATACGGCGAAATGCTGGGAGTTAATTATGCCCTCGAAGCGACTATTCAACCCATCGTACGGCTACTTCTTTTTGGTATAGTCTTTTCATTTGTTGGAGCGATACTTGGTAGCTTCGCAAGTGACGCATTCTAATAATCTGCATACTCTCCATATATTATTGATCAGAACAATCGAGATATACTCCACCATAACAGTTAAGAAAAAGTACACCTTTAGCCAAAGATGGAGCTAACCATGAAAATAAAAACTCTAGAAATCGCATCAATATTACTGCTACTGGTGGGCGTGACAGTCAATTTTTTGAATGTAACGCCAGTCGTATGCAGCCAAGGTACAAGAAAAGTGCCCACGGAATACTCAACAATCCAAGAAGCCATAGATGCATCAAATCCAGGAGACATAATCCATGTATCAAAAGGAACGTACACTGAGCACTTAAGTATAACCAAAAATCTTCTGACACTTATAGGAGAGAATCTTAACACAACAATAATTGATGGAAACCAGACTGGAACTGTAATTAAAGTATTGGCGAACAATGTTACCATAACTGGATTTACAGTAAGAGAATCAGGCGATAGTGGAGAGGGCATTTACGTATATTACTCTAGTAATAACACAATTGTCCGCAACGTCATCTATGATTGTTACGTAGGTATTAGAGTGTCTTATTCGCGTAACACTACGATAATTGAAAACACTATAGCTAACAATAGTGATTCAGGCATTATTCTACAAGTAAACACTCGCAACACCTTCATCAACAGTAACAATATAACGAACAATGGTTATGTGGGCATTAACGTGTTTGCGTATGCTGACAACAACACAATCAGCGAAAACATAGTAATGAACAATGGTTACAGTGGTATTCAACTGTACCTTCCCCGATGGAACAGAGTCTATGAAAACATTCTGATGTTTAACGAACGTGGCGTTCGATTCGTTGGAGACCGAACAGCCTACAATACGATTAGTGAGAATGTGATTGCACAAAATAAATTTGGCATAGACTTTTGGGATAGTTCCTCATTACGTAACGTTATTTATCACAATGATATTATTAATAACGTATATCAATTATATCTTGAATCTCCACTTGGAAATTTTGCGGGAAATATATGGAACAACACAGCAAATGAGGGAAACTATTGGAGTGATTATGAAGGTGAAGACTTAAACAGCGATGGTATAGGCGATACTAGCACTCCACATCTTGGAGTAGATTATTATCCACTTGACAATCCAAAAAGCCCGATTCCCCTTTTATTGAATGGACAACTTTACCGAGTTACACTTCACAGCAGTTCCGTCGTATCAGAATTCCATTTTATCCAAGCATCAAAAGAGATAAACTTCAAAGTCATTGGACCAAATGGCACTCAGGGACATTGCAACATAACAATACCGAAAGATTTGTTAAATCCGTTGGCTTCACAATCATGGGAAGTCTTGTTAGATGGGGCTAACTTAAATGTTACCATAGCTGAGAACGCCACCTCAACATCACTTTATTTCATTTACACTCATAGCATTCATGATGTTAGAATCACCGTGAGAGCCAGTGATAATCTTATCTTCTACGTCATCGGAACAATAGTTTCTCTAGTTTTGGTTGTGGGCACGGCGGTAGCCCTTATAAAACGAAAGCAAAAAAACAGAAGACTTGCATATGCCAAACTGAAATCTCAGAGTAATAGCAATTCGGATGGTTTTAGCGACGTCTTTTCAGGCGTCGGTCAATCCTAAGATGCTTTTTCTTTCTTATCCTTGAAAAATAATAAAGTGTTACTGGGACAATAATTATAGCTGCACCAGCTAACAACCATGCCCATCCACCAAAAGGTTCAGCCACCCACAAGTTTGTTTGCGCAATCGCAATATTCAAGTAGGTAAGTAAACCGTATGATGCGTTTAACTCTTTGGTCAGTAGTTCAAATTGGCAGATAATACCTGTCTCCTTATCATAATAAAAGTAACTGATAGTTCCATTTCCCCAAATCTGATACCTTCTCGCTGTGTCATTCCACCCTACATTCCCTTCTATATCAGGTATAAAGTTTACTTTCCTGTTGGCACCAGCGAAATTCATGAACATCGTGTTGTTTACGGTAGGTGCTTCAGCGTTATCTATAATGTATTCGCCTACTGTACGATTTGCAGCAATCAATAGGGGAAAAGTGAAGTTGCCTAAGCCCGAAGTCAAGTTGCCTTGATATGTGTCTATGAATTTTGTACCATTTTTCAGATGTGTCGTTACTTCAACTGTGACGTTTGATTCGTTAACATCCTTTACTGTAACATTGTTCCAATCCCTCTGTTCAGCTTCTAGCAGGTATGAAGGTTTCGGCTGATTTGACAACCACGTATCTTCGAAACTAATGTTATATTTCGCCCAGCTACCAACATGTACACCGATAGTGCTCGCCGACGCAGGGAAGATTAGAGTAGAAACTATCAAAACACAGAAGAACGTTAAGGCGAAAACCTTTACGAAAATGCATTTGATTCTGGCCTTTGACATATTGCTCTCCAAGTTTGCCAAGGATTCAACAATACAATTAAGTGAAAGGCTCTCTTAAAACCCTTATTCTGTTTTCTTCCTTTTATTTATCCAATCGATTGCTGTAGCCAATATCACAATTATTATGAAGAAAGACCAGAAAGCAACGTAGGCAATGTAATTGAAGGGCTCGCCCTGCAAGCCTAGCCTTATCAACGCTACAATGAATATCCATGGGCTAAAGATGCACAAAGCCATGCCTAAGACCGTTAGGGTTGAAACAATTACAAAACGAAGAAAACCATGGTCTTTAGACTTCAATCCTTCTTCGGTTGTCATAACCTCCACTGTACTTATTCTGTTTGACAACAGGCGCATAATCTTTTTGGTTGAAGATTTCTGTGGTTGCTAACAAAAGGCAAGGACATCGTCGCGTTAAATGTCTACATTCACTGCATTTCAAACTGTATCATCAGCTTAACACAACCGTTTAGCTCAATAGCTTTATCAATCAACAATAGATTATGTGCTTATGAGACAACTTCGCTCGTAATTACATAACCCACATTACCAATGATTCTTTATAATCTTATCCCTTGCTAAGAACCTTGGTTTCATTCAAACGCCGCTTTCGTAACTTTCTTAGCCCAACAAACAACACGATAATTATAGTTACCGCTAACAAATTCAATGCAACTAGCTGTATGACAAAAGCTAATGCAGGAGAGAAGGCTACAGGCCCAAATAGTGGCAGATCCCAGCCCACAAAAGTTGAAGCGTTACCATGCATATTAAGACTCTTCACGGAAGCGTCGATTAATCGTACCTTACAACTGCCTCCAGCGCTCACGCTTTCCACAGTCATGTGTATGAGCCAAATATCAGCACTCGTAGTGGATTCTGAAGCCGTTATGCATGATCCATCACTCCCCTTTATTATCGAGCTTCGAATATAGACTATGGGACTCTCCTCTGCAGTCACGTACCCAATAATTGAACCGATCACTTGAACTATGGGGCTGCCAAAAATGCGCAAAGCATCTCTCAAAGTCGACCTCTCTATGAAAACTTTGGAACTTCCGTAAACTGTTACTCTATCAAAAGTTAAGTTTTCTATGTGAGCCTCAGAATAATGATCACATAACACGATACAGCACTGCACAGTCCAAGACGTAGCATTTTCTTTTGCACGTCTCATGATCGAATTCTCTATATGAAGTTGCGAAGCGTCGATAGCCCAGATAGAAACATCATATTTGAGGTTTTCTATGCTTGAATCAGCAATATACATCTTCGCCTCATTTCGAACCAAAATTCTGCTAGTAACATTTTGCGAAATCATCAAAGTAGTATTCGTTAGGAACAAGCTGGCTCGATTCTCGACTACTATGTTCACATGGGTGGGGGTGTTGTCAATAGGGATCTCCATGGGAACGTACTGACCTGTTTGGTTGAAAATTGCATTTTTGATGATCAACGTCGCATCATCTTTAACTATGATGTTCCCAATCAATTGGTATTCATAGTCTTCTATCGTGCGTTTTTCGTTACCACTGACGATTAAGTCTCCATTATTCACCAAGCTTTGATACCGAATGACCCGACTTTTGGCAGGAGTGACAGCCTGCTTAAGCGAAAAACTGTTTCTGTCCGAACTTGACATACAACAGCAAGAAGAGAGCGCATCTGTTGCAAAAATAATCAGGCTGAGAACAACCGCAATGACTATTCTGCTATTTCGACTTCTAAATCGCAAACATCTTTCCCTTCAACTAAAGTATTTAAAACTCGTGAATTAAAATGTTCTGCTTATCCAGCTTCAACCACATAAATTTTCCAGTAAACATTGCAAGAAAACGCACTCTAAATGATCAATCCAACAGCAAATATTCGATCAAGCCGTTAATTTTCCGTTAGGGTTTTTAATTAAACCTGCCTAAACAGTATAAGGAGACAAGTCAATGGAAGAACAAAACGCTCAGAAGCACCATCCACGTGGTATTCACAAAGCAGCTTCAAGAAAAATTAATAATAAGCTACAAGCATTGATTTCCAAACTTCAAGACAATCTAACTGTTGCATGGCTTGTAACAAAGGATACTTTAACAGTTGTAATGATGGCCCTGCTCATTCTCAGTCCAATGATTGTATGGCCGTTTCTCATGGATTGGCCAGTGCCCTATTGCTACCTTGCATTTGCGATATGGATAACTTGGTTGATTGGTTCTTGCATTCTCGCTGCAGTTGTGGGGTATTTGAGGGAGACGGGGAATAGAGGAGGATGCTAAGAAATTTGTGCACACTTGATTCCGTCGTGAATAGTGTGTCTTACGTTTTAAATCGGTAGCTTTTTATTTTCCGAAACTCTATTTATAACAAAGGGGAGGGAGCCCAGAAATGGGGTTCTTATGGATCGAAGCAAAGTGTAATCAACACGGTTTTGAACGTTACAAAATAAAGGTTATTAAAAAGTTTAATATACCCTCTGACGAAATTACTCCCCGATATAGAAGCAGACCAAAACCTGGAGACTTGAGCTGCCTGCTTGTTGGAAGAGACGTGAGTTCACAAGATATAGAAAGGTTCATGACTGACTATTTCCGTCAAACAGGTTTATGGGATTCAATCATAAAGATGAGATTAATACTCTAACTAAATCCTATATAGTTATTTTTTGGTTAAGAATTGCCCTGATTTTTTCTTCAAGCGATCATAAGATAACATTCATCAGGTCTTTGCATCTATATCATGAATTGATTTATAAAGTGCTAGCTAATGCGTAGCGTTAAAGAGATGATAAGGTATAGAGCATAGCCGATTAGAAGTAAGCCGCTAATAGCGCGAATTATAAACTGATGCTTGTAGGTGCCTCTGACTAGCTTTGAAATTGACCCAGCAAATAGTCCGATGCAGACAAATGGAACTGCGGCACCTACACAAAAAACGAGTAGAATTGGGATAAGATAACCTGAAAAAAGTATGGGCACCATGGAGATGAAAATAGGTGCGATGCATGGATCAAGAAAATAAAAGACAAAGCCGAGGATGGCTAATCCCACGTAGGTGAAGGCATATTTTCTAGCGAGTTTTCTTATCAATGGTTTGGTTTCGAAGGGTGCTTTCAATATTCCTAATAAGCCAAGTCCGAAAAGTATGGCGAAGATGCAAACAATCCATGTTAAGTAGAATTGAAGTGTAGGCATGGATAAGAATACCATTCCAGATGCTAATCCAAGGATTGCGGCTGCAGATAAGAAGCCAGCTCCAAAAGTCATTACTTGCAAGAAGCCTGATTTGAATCCAGTTGTTTTGCTGATCGTGTAACTCAGGATGAATGATAGTATTATCATTATACAAGGAGAAAATGTTTCGAAAAAACCTAATGTGATTGCAAGTGTTAGTATCGCCATTAGACCTTCACCAGAATTGGAGGATTCTTTAACTTCAATTTCGCAAGTTCTTTCGTTGTCTGATAAATCGGTCTCATTTGAAAGTTCTGCCTTGGCTTTCATAATGTAGTTTCCAAGCGTTTTATTAGTTGTGTTCCACACGAAAACCATTTTTTGTGTCGCATTTGGGCTTAAGCTTGTAACTGTTTGTGTTTCAATCAGGGTTTCATTGTAGTACGTGCTAACGTTAAAGCTTTCAGTATTCATTCCTGAATTAGCTACTGTTACGGTTAAATTCACTTTTTCGCCGGGACTTGCGCTCGTTTGAGAGGGCATAAGTGAAAGGACTGCAACGTTATGCTCAGCTTGTGGAGATTCTCCTAAATAGAAGTAGATAAGCTCTCTCAAGTAGGTTTCGTTAACATACTGTTTGCCACCGCTAGTGCTCAACACTACGGCATAATTCACAACCATTGAATTCCAATCGTTAGGACCAAGATGGTACTGTTCCACCTTTTCTTGTCCCTCAGAAGAGTAAAAATCTATGGGAGTGATTTGAACTCTACTCTCATATTCATATTGAATGTTTATAAGCAGTTGTCGGTTATACCCATATACTTCATAGTATGTTGGATCGCATCCTGGACAAGTCG
>Ga0172365_10004785_pt1 | contig 10044 bp, 13 predicted proteins | sample LakKivSesite48cm_FD_114535 | JGI IMG/M metagenome (GOLD analysis project Ga0172365, IMG submission 114535) | Sediment microbial communities from Lake Kivu, Rwanda - Sediment site 48cm | ecosystem: Environmental > Aquatic > Freshwater > Lake > Sediment | place: Rwanda: Western Province, Lake... | reverse complement strand
CCGGAAATCAACTTCCGGGGAGGAATCTCGCTTTACTTCTGATCAACATTTTCCTTGAAAAACGTCGTCGAATCGTTTTAGGTTAGATGAAAATTTACGGGAAGGAGCAGGATCATGACGAAAGAAGAGAAAATTGAAGCCATCAAATCACGTGCGAGGAAGAACTTTTCTCTCGGTTACAACTGCGCCGAGTGCGTCACGGAGGCGGTTCTGACGGTCATCGACACGGGCCTTCCTCCCGAGACCAAGAAGGTGGCCACGGGCTTCGGCGGAGGCGTCGGACTCTATGGCGATACCTGCGGGGCCATCACGGGAGCCATCATTGCCGTGGGCTGCGTTCACGGCAGGGATAAATTGCCGCAGGACAGCGACCCGAAACAGGCCGTGAAGAAAGCGGCGAACGAGCTGTACGGCAGTCCTGGCCTTTATCGGCTGTTCAACCAGATCCCGAACAAATTTTTCGACAAATACGGCAACACCGCCTGCAGGGACCTGACGACCAAGTGGCAGGACAGCTGGCTCTGCAGGGAGCACGCCCTGTACTGCAGGGAGATCATCACCGACGCGGCGGTTATCGCAGCGGAACTCATCATGACGGACCGGGATGAAGCGGCATCGAGGCCCTTTGGTAAAAACGTGGAAAAACTCGAACAGAGCGGTGAGGCTTGCGATCTTTCCGGGAAAGGTACCTGAGGGGCCGCCGCATCATGAGCAGGTCGCTCGTCAAAAACTGAAATCACGGAAAACTCCGGAATTCAAGCCGGGGTTTTCCATCTTCACGGGACCCGTATTTTATCCCTTTTTTATCGCTGATCTTCGTTGAGCGCTCGATCTTGAACGATTTCTTTTCCGTCTTTTCAATAGGACGAACCTGAAGGAGGTGAGGTATGACAAAAAAACTGGTCATTATAGGAGGGGGGGCGGCGGGACCTTCGACCGCTGCCGAGGCCAAGAGACGGGACAGATCTCTCCAGGTGACGATGATCGAGAGAGGGGATTTTGTTTCATACGCCGCATGACCGATGCCCTATTACATCGGTGATGTAATCAAAGACTACAAGCGGCTTGTGATGCGGACACCGGAAGAATTCGGGAAAACGGGAATCGAGGTCAAGATCAAGACCCGTGTCGATGGAATCGATCCCGGGAAGGGGATGGTCTACCTCTCCGACGGCGCCAGCCTGCCCTACGAGATCCTGGTGATGGGCACAGGGGCGGATGCCGCCCGTCCGGGGATTCCCGGTGAGAATCTCGAGGGAGTATTCACGCTGAGAAACCTGACCGACAGCCTCCGCATCAAATCCTATCTGAACGAAAAAGGCTGCCGGAGGGCCGTCATTGTTGGGGGCGGATATATCAGCATGGAGATGAGCGAAGCCCTGCGGAATCTCGGCATCGAAACCCGGGTTATCCATAGACGCCCTCTGCCCGTCAGAAGATGGGATCCCGAGCTGTCCAAGATGATCGTGGAGGAACTCTCAAAAAACGAGGTTTCTTTCCACCCCGAGACCCGGGCAACCGCCATCGAAAAGGGAAAGGATTTCCGGCTGCGCCTGACCACCACCAGCGGCGAAATGGATGCGGATTTGATATTGTACGGCCTGGGCAGCACTCCGAACGTGGAGCTCGCAAAATCAATCGGCCTCCAAACGGGCGAGAGCGGAGCCATCAAGGTGGATTTCTCTCAGCGGACTTCACGGGAAGAGATATACGCGGTGGGTGATTGCTGCGAGGTGTTCAATCTCGTGAGCAAAAGGTGGACGTACAGCCCTCTCGGCGACGTGGCCAATAAGCAGGGCCGGATCGCCGGGCAGAATATCGCCGGTCATCCCTCAACCTTTCCCGGCATCGTGGGGGCCCAGTGCTTCAAGGTCTTCGGCCTGGAGGTGGGCATAACGGGTGTTACGGAAGAGGAGGCGAAGCAGTACGGTTTTCAGCCTGTCAGTACCCTCATATGGGGCCTTCCCGTGGGTCGGCCGATGTCGCGGGGGGAAAGACTGGGCATCAAGCTCACAGCCGAAAAGTCATCGGGAAAACTTCTCGGTGCCCAGGCCATCGGGGTGAAGGGGGCTGTTCAGCGGATCAACAGTCTGTCCGTGGCCCTCTGGTGCGGTCTCGATATTGATCAAATCGGCTATATGGATCTCGCATACGCGCCGCCTTTCGGCGGCGCCTGGGACGCGATACACGTCGCAGCCCAGAATTTGAAAAACAAGATCTGATATCTTGAGTGAGGGTCGAGCACGCGAAAGAAAAAGGCCCCCTATTAAATCTCGAGGGGCCTTTTTCTTTCAGTAAACCCTTGTTCCTTTACCCATCTCCCGATGTTCGAAAGCCGTTTCCCGCGGCGGGCATCGACCCGCGGACTACCTGCCTTTGAAAACGGGATCCCTTTTTTCAAGGAAAGCACTCGTTCCCTCTACCGCATCCTCGCTTTTCTGTAAGCTGTCCATGATATATTCGGCAAACTCATAGCCCTGCATGCCCTGATTCACTGCTTTCTTGACAGCGGTGAGTGAAAGGGGCGGCATTTTCTTAATCTCTTCAGCCAATTCAAAGGCCGCTTCCATCAACTTGTCATGGGGAACCACCTTGGTGATGAAGCCCCAGCGGACGGCCTCCTCGGCGCTCACGAATTTTCTTGTCATCAGAACCTCTTTGGCACGAAAACGACCGACTTCCCCCGGAAGCCGGATGATACCGTAAGGTCAAAGTATGCCGAGATAAGTCGCGGGCCATCCGAATCTTGCCTTTTCCGAAGCGACATTTAAATCAAATGCCAAGACCCATTGTGACCCGTCGCCCGCGGAAACACCGTTAATCGCACCGATGACCGGCTTTTCAAATTCATAGTAGGCTCTCGCCATGGCAATCAATTTCTTGTTCAGGAATCTCTGGACTGCCACATCCTTCCCGGACTCTTTGAACTCGTTGATATCCGCCCCCGCGCAGAAGGCGCGACCGGCCCCCGTCACGATGAGGACCTTGACCTTTGGATCCTTTTCCAGATCATCAAGGATTCCTAGTATTTCATTCCTCATCTCCATGTTGACCGAATTTAAGACATCGGGGCGATTCAGCGTTAAGACAGCTACTCCATCCTTTCTGTCAAGGATGACCGTTTTGTAAGCCATGCCTATACCTCCTTTCGCCATCGCAGCATGCTCTGATTGTCAACCATCCTTTTAAAAAATTCTGCATCTATTGAATGGGACTAAGCCAATCACCTCCTTTTCCATGCCTGTTTTGAATTCAGAATAGGAACAATTATTCGCAGAGGATCAAGCCGCCGGTTGTGAATTCGGCAGTTCAGCAAGTGCATGAAACGGAAAACGATTAATGGCAAAAAGCCGAAACAGGATGCGGCGAGCGCATTTTACTTTCCGCCACCTGTGACGGTTAATACAATATATTATTAAATGCAAGCCTTAAAGTACAATCAAAGGGACCCCAACGAGATACGGACGAATAAGCTTTTCAGCATAAAACAAACAGCGTTGTTAAAACACGAAAGCATCCACGGTCAGAGATGGATCCGGCTCGTGATATCTGATCAAGGCAACGTGACTGCCCGGGTATTCAAAAACAGGCGGCCATGTGGCTTCCATGGCCGCCCGCCAAGGAGGGAAATCAGCAGTCTTCCTGCCTCCGGGATGAGAGAGCTGACACCCTTTCAAATCGTTTTATTTTTCAGGGGCATAAGCACCTTCGGAAAGGCCGACCCTTCATTGAACCAACTTCGGCTTCCCTTTCACACGGAATCCGCCTTCCTTCAAAACCCTGATGATTTCGTCTATGTTCGTCTTACCATCGTCAAAGGTGACGATGAAGACCTCACGGGGCGTGTCGTAATCGACGCCCAGGAACCCTTCAACCGTTTCCAGGGTCACACCTACCCTGGCCTTCTGCGCTCAGGTCTTGCATCCCGGGATGCTGAACTCCGCCTTTCTCTCCGCCGCGAGGGCCGAAGGCATAAAAGCGAAGGCCATCAGCAGACACCCGAGCAGCACAAGCACGGAAACATATCGCGGTCCGGGGAGCCGCCATTTTTCTGTTATCATAACCTTTCCTATCCCCAATCCTCGATGCGGACATCCGTGCATAGGCCCATCATGTTGTTGACCCAGTCTTCATTGTCCTTGATCCACTGCTTGGCATCGGCCTTGGAAATCTGATTCCCTTTGATCAGGTTCATGCCGGACTCGAGTTTGCCCCCGCAGAGGCAGAACTGCTTCACAAAGGTCGCAAGGGCCGGACGCTTCTGCTGCAGACCTTTGCGGGCGATCGTGTGAATAGATTTCTTCTCGTCGATCCAGTTGGGGCCGAGGTCTTCGACCTGCTTGGCGTATTTTGTGTAATAGGCCTTCTGCTCGGGGAGTGTCGCGCTCATCGTGGCGTCGTATTTACCCTCTGCGACACCCTTCCACATTTCTTCAACGTTGGTCTTGACGAGGTTGACCTTGATCCCCACCTTTTCCTCGAGGACGTATTTGAGCAGGAACGATTTCGCGATGGACTCCTTCGACTCTACATAGGCCACGGTAACCTCTGGGGGCGCCGCCATGGCGGCCGGGATTGCCATGACCATCGTGAACGCGGCGACGAGGGCCATCGTCAACACATACTTCTTCATGAAAACCTCCTTTCTATTTTATCACTTTTAAGGTGGGACGACCCGTGGAATCATCCAACGGGCCGCCCTATCTTCAAAGGAGTTCAGGCAGCCCTGAACTCGATGGTGTCGCCGTTTCCGAGGTAGGCCTTGTCCTTGGTCCTGAATCTTGCCGTCCCCTGGATGACGGGATAGCCCGCTTCGATGAACTTCTTGGCGCAGATGATCCCCGTGCAGTGGTTACAGCCCACCTTCTCAAAGCCGTATCTCTTGAAAGCGAAGACCAGGTCGTCGTACTTGGGGTCCCAGTCCTCAAATGGCGAGATGTGGAGGCCCCCGTAGATGCCGTGGTTTTTGGCGACCTTGATGGTGTTGCGGGCCGTGTCGACAAACTGGATGATCCCCTGGTGGTTGCAGCCGGTAACGTAGACCAGCCCAGCATCCTTCACGTTGAAGAGAAGCGAGTTTTCCCCGTAAACCCGGCAGATGATCGGGATGGCAAAGTTATAGATGGCCACGCCGGGCCACATCTGCGTGAGACCAGGCTTGCAAGCGATTGCCTTGCCCCGGTGACCGCTGTCCTGGATGTACCTCTGACCCTCCTGGTAGAACCCCTCTGGATAGTAGATGGGGATTTCCGGGTTGTATTTCATCGCGACCGGCAGACCCCAGAAGTGGTCGAAGTGCTCGTGGGTGATGAAAAGGAAATCGAACTGTTTGTTGGCGAGCATCCTGTCGATGCCCTCCCGCTTGTAGACCTGGTCCATCCAGTCGTAGGACCAGCCCACGTCCTGGAGGATCCTCTTTTTCGAGCCGTCCAGGAATTCCACCTCGATCACACAGGAGAAGCCGCCTGCGTTTTGCGGGTGGACGGCGTTTTCCATCTGGAACTGCCAGGCCTTGTCTAGCTGGTTGGGGAGCCACTGCTTGATCGGCTTGATGCCCTTATCGTAGGTACCCTTGCCAAGCTGCCCCTTCGGCTCGGCGAAGGGAGGCCAGTTGTAGGTGTACTGGTTGACGAGAAGCCCTCCGGAGCCCTTGATATCGCCCATGAGGACCTTGTTGTCGAACCAGCTTGTCTCGGAGATGTTCAGGATTTTGACGCTCTTGCACTCACCAATGTCGACGCCTTTCGGTACCGCCTTCGCGAAATGGCGCTTCCGCCACGGGCCGTAGGAATAGAGGCCCATGGCGCCGATGAACCCCACCGATCCGCCGACAGCAAGACCCTTGACAAAATCGCGCCTGCTCAGACCCTGTTTTTCCTCTTTCTTTTCTTCTATGGTCATTTATTACCTCCTGTCTATGGGTTCAGGCCCGCAGGCGGACCCGATTCCCCGTGTAGTTACGTGAACATCCAGGTCCATTTCCCCATGATGGGAAGAGCCCAGATCAGCAGGGCATAGACCGCGACACCGACCAGGATGCCGACGGCAATTCCTGTTTTATATTGCTGACTCATGCTGCTTCCTCCTTCCTGTGTTCTTTTTCACCCTCTTTGACCAGTTTCCATCCCGGCCAGTTGTCCATGAACCAGTGGTTGATCAGCATCAGGTTGATGAGCCAGATCGTCGGGATCATGGGGAACTGCTGGGGGTGGGAGTAGCCCTTCTGCGTGCCGAGGACCAGATGGCTTGTGTTGTAATAAATCCAGTAAACAAGCATTCCCCCCACGAGGGCGATGAGCGTCCGGATCAGCCAGTTGACGGGCCTGCTGTACTTCCTCGGCCAGTTGTTGCAGTAGAAGGTGAGGAAGAGCGCCGGAAGCAGGAAGAAGACCATCGTCTCTCCCACGTGGAGCCAGCGCCAGTCAGGGGCGGCGTCTCTTTTTGTTCCTCGGATCGCGGGACCCCACCAGAGCTCCTGGGCGAAGTAGAGGAAGAGGAAGAAGCACCACGCGATGGCGATGATACCGAAGAAGGCCGTCCACCTCCTGAGCATGTCATTCTTGATAACCCTGAAGGGGTAGCGCTCCCAGACGGTCTCGTTCATCCAGACGACGATCGTGCAGCACATGATCCAGGCCACGTGGAAGTTTCCGGAGACCGTGTCGGCGAAGTTCTCCCAGTAGGGCGGCGCGATCGAGCAGAAGTACTGCCAGGGGTAATAGAGAATCCCCATGTGAGGGTGCATCGTGCAGAAGTACACAATGGTCCCCAGGAAGAAGGTCACAATCAACACTGTGATGCCCAGGACCGGCTGTTTCAGGCTCTGCCAGGGCCACATCTCCATGGCCACGGGCCACGAGGGGGAAAGCCACGAGGCAATGGCCGCAAACATGAGGCAGGCCAATGCCGCGTACTCGACGGCAAAGAACTCCGTAACGCCCGGGAGTTTGGTCATCTGCCCGGGATTGAAATAGGCCATTGCAAAATTGCCCAGGAGTCCCTCGAAGAAGCCCTTGATGAGCACGATCAGGATCAGCGTTGCGACACCGGTCATGACCACCCCTTTAACCACGGGGTGCCAGTTCTCGAGCTGCCGCCTCTTAAAGGGCCAGTAATAGAAGAGGTAGACCATCCAGATGAGGACGATGAGCATCCAGCGGGTGTACATATAGCCCACGTAGGGTGTGTACATCCTCATCAACCCTCTCGGGTCCTGGAAGATCCACCAGGTGACGTAGAAGACCGCCAGCAGAAAGATCGTGTTGACGATCTGCGGCCATGGCGCGGGCCACCGGGGAACGAGCTTCCGTTCCTCGAGATATCCCGTACCGTAACGTTCTTCAACTTTTCCTTCCATAGAAACCCTCCTTTTCTGAAGCGGAGCCGCTTGCCCCGCTTCCTTCAGCGAAAAATGATTTATGTTTTTTCCATATGTGCGAAAAGGTCCCGGGCGATCTCCTCCCGGCTTCTCCCCTCGACCCTGATCCCCCGCCTGACGGCCTCCTCGATGAGCATCTCGCCGGCCTCGGACAGAAGCGGGTAGCAGCTCTCAAAGGATTCAAAATAATCCCGCTTCGGCGCTTCCGCACTGTTCGAACCGGTGAGCTCTTCGAGCAGTCTGACCCCCGACCCGAGGAGATCCCGGGTGAGGAAACTTCTTCTGCTTTTATCGACAGGCATATTCACCTTCCTGCCCTGCGCTTACCGCGAATCGTCAGTTGACGATGTCCCCCGAGCGCAGTTCCCCCTTTATGAACCGCTCGAGAACGGCGTCACTGTTTCCGATCACATTGTCGATGAGGCGGATGTTTTTCCTTTTCAGCATCTGCTGGCACTCTTCCTTGACCCCCCCGCAGATGACGGCTTCAACGCCCAGTCCGGCAAGAAACTCCGTGAGTTCATCGGGTTCCAGTATTGAAAGGGTCACAACCCTTTTTTCCAGGATACGGCCGTCGCCAATGATCACCGTCGCGATTTCGGCTGAGTGGTTGTAACGGGGCGATATTCTTCCCTTGAGCTGGCAGATGGCGATTTTCATGTTATAGAGACAGGTTATCAAGAGGCGTGCCATTGGCCAAAAAATTGCATTTATACAAATGATATCAAATGGTTAAAATTTATTCAGGGGGGGAGGAAGGGAAGGTTGTGCGACTTACTGTTGCATAAATGAAACATATCAGGCAGGGAAAAGTAACTTTATCTACTAGAAACAATATGTTGTTTTTTATCGACCCTTGCGAAACATCGTTGCATTTTGTTTCCTAAATCAAACGGGCTTTCCAGGAATAAGTCCGTGCCTCTTCATTTTTCTCCAAAGGGTCGTGCGATTGATCTTGAGAACCTTCGAGGCCTTCTTCCGGTTCCATCCGCTGCCTACGAGCGCTGAAAGAAGCGCTTCTTTCTCCATATGCCCGAGGGGATTGGTTGCATCGGGCGTCGTCACGACCGCCGGCCCTGCCTTCCCGGATATCGTTTCATTGAAGAGGTACAGGGGCAGGGCGTCCACACCGATTTCGCTTCCCCGGCAGATGATGCAGGCGTGTTCCAGAATATGTTTGAGTTCTCTCACGTTTCCCGGGTAGGAATAGTGCAGGAGAACCTTCATCGCCTCGCCGGAGACTCCGTAAATTTTCTTACCGAGCAGTTGTGATTCGGCCAGGAGGAAGTAATCGATGAGCAGCGGGATGTCACCGGTTCTCTCGCGAAGAGGCGGGATATCCATGCAGATGACGTTGAGCCGGTAGAAAAGGTCTTCCCGGAAATGCCCGTCTACAACCATCTTCCTGAGATCACGGTTCGTCGAGGAGATGACTCTCACATTCACCTTGACGGGACGGGTGGATCCAAGGGGGTAAAATTCCTTTTCATCGAGAACCTGCAGGAGTTTCGCCTGGATCTCCCGAGACAATTCTCCGATCTCATCCAGATAGATAGTTCCTCCCTCGGCCATCTGGAAACGGCCCGGCTTGTCGATCCTGGCGTCTGTGAAGGCCCCCTTTTTGTACCCGAAAAGCTCCGACTCCAGGAGGGTGGCCGGGATGGCCGCGCAGTTGATCTTGACGAAGGGCCCTTCCTTCCTGAGGCTGGAGTTGTGAATCGCCCGGGCAAAAAGGTCCTTACCGGTGCCCGTTTCGCCCAGGATGAGCATGTGGGAGTCCGTTCTGGCCACCGATGCGAGGACGTCGAGAATCCGGTGAACCTTTTCGTCCTTTGAGATGATGTCCTCGAAGGTATAGGAGTTCTGAAGGGTCTTTTCCAGGGCCACACGAACGGAATCATCCAGGAAGGATTCGACACCGCCTATGGCCCGCCCCTGGTCATCACAGATCACGGCACAGTTGACATCCACGGGGATGTCCATGTTTTTTTTCGTGAGAATCCTGTTCCTGGCCTGAACAATGTTCGTACCGGTTTCAATGGCGCGCCGGAGAAAACAGCCTTCCTGGCAAAGTTCCGCCCTGAAAATTTCGTAGCATTTGCAGCCGATAGCTTCCCCGCGGCTGAAACCGGTGATCCGCTCCGCCTCCCGGTTGAAAAAAATGATGTTCAGATCGAGATCGACGGTGAAGATGCCCACGGCGAGGCTGTTGAGAATCTTCAGGCTGTCCTTCGGGGTATTCATGACGCGCTCACTGGTGGGACCAGGATGGTCGATGATCGGTCGACCGCAGGAGGTTGTACACAGTGTGAAGGAAAAAGAAATCAAAATAGCGTTTCAACGGCTAAAAACTTAACAGCAAAAGGGCAGAAAGTCAACGGGTTGTCACCCAAAGGCACTTGAGCATGATTCTTCCTGCGAATAGACGGTTTTTGACCGCTCTAGCGCTCGCTCCACTGCAGACGCAAAAACTCACCCTAGGGGCTCAAACAGTTTGCGCTGCGGACGTTTCGCTTCGCGAAGGGCGGTGACCAAAAATACGTCTAATTTCGCTATCCAGGATCCCGCTCAATCGCTGAGGGAAAGAAACAAGATTCGGGCAGCAACCCGTTAATATTTGAGAAGGATTTTGAGCGGGGTTTAGGGGGATCCATTCTTGACTTCAT
>Ga0172365_10004784_pt1 | contig 10045 bp, 9 predicted proteins | sample LakKivSesite48cm_FD_114535 | JGI IMG/M metagenome (GOLD analysis project Ga0172365, IMG submission 114535) | Sediment microbial communities from Lake Kivu, Rwanda - Sediment site 48cm | ecosystem: Environmental > Aquatic > Freshwater > Lake > Sediment | place: Rwanda: Western Province, Lake Kivu... | reverse complement strand
CTGTACTTGGCTGGGTCAACTCGTGAATGCCCTTTATGTCTATACGTCTTGCACTCGATAAGCGTTGGGCCCTCACCCTTTCTGGATCTTTTCACCGCGGCAAGAGCAGCTTCGTAAACCGCAAGAACATCGTTTCCATCGACCATCATGCCAGGCAACCCATAAGCTGTAGCTCGGTCAGCAACATTGTCGATGTTCATGACTCTGGATTGCCGCGTCCCCATCGCATACAAGTTATTCTCACACACAAAAACCACTGGTAATCTCCAAACAGAAGCGAAATTCAGACTCTCATGGAAAGTTCCCTGATTTGACGCACCCTCGCCAAAAAAGCAAGCCACAACCTGCTTCGTTCCTCTAAGCTTTGCCGACAATGCAGCGCCTACTGCTATGGGAAGCCCGGCTCCGACGACCGCCGTAGCTCCCAGCATTCCGATAGCAAAATCCGCGATGTGCATGGATCCGCCTTTGCCCTTGCAGTAGCCCGTTTGCTTGCCCAGAATCTCAGCCATCGTTCGATTTAGATCAGCACCTTTTGCTATGCAGTGGCCATGTCCTCTATGAGTACTTGTTATGTAATCCTCTTTTTCCAGAGCGCTGCAAACTCCCACAGCCACAGCCTCTTCTCCCGCATAGAGGTGGATGGTGCCCGGCACGAGGTTTTGCCCATAAAGCTCGAACACTTTCTCCTCAAAGAGGCGAATCTCCACCATTTTCCAGAGCATTTCGACGAGTTTTTGTTTCGGCAAATTCAACGCCATTCTCTTCACGTCCGCGTTTTCAGTCCAGTCGTTATAACCCAGATGCTTTTATATTAGTTTATGATTGCCGATGACTGAAGAGAAGAATGATGCCGAAGCCTATGCAAGCGAACACTTTGATTCTAACCTGTTTGATCGCAGGTGCCTCCCTCTTTACTTCTTCAACGGTTACGCAAGTAACCAGTTCACCATTCCTGAAGTACGAAGTAAACGACGTGCTTACGGGCTACATTACTCACACTATTATGGTTCACAATCCTACATCGAACACAGTAACAGACGGGCAACTCACGGTACCCTTGATCGGAAACGAGACGGCACGCCTATATACGATTGTTCAGGGGATTTCGTCGACCATGGGGCAACCAATGATCTTGCAAGAGAACTCACAAAACGCGTACGCGTTGTGGGAGAATATTGGAATAGAAGCGCAAGATAGTTTTTCGGTAGAGATAAGTTATCAGGTTCTTTCTTTAAGCCCCAGCTACACTATCGATTCTGAGCTCGCTGGGAGTTACAAAGAAGATTCAGAACTGTACAGGAGATACACTCAATCAGAACCATTGATAGAAACAGATAACCTGAAGATAACAGCAAAAGCCCAGAGCATCACAAGCAACTGTACCAACGTCTATGAAAAAGCAGTCAAAATATACGACTTTGTTATCAGGCATCTGCGCTACGCTGTCCAAGACGAGGAACGAGGAGCTTTATGGGCCTTAGACAACGGCGCAGGCGACTGCTCGGAATACTCCTACTTGTTCGTTGCGCTTTGCAGAGCAGTAGGTATTCCTGCGAGGATTGAAGCAGGTTTTGTCTTTCATTACGTGGGCGAGACTACAGAGGATGGGCACATGTGGACTGAGTACTTTCTGGAGAACTATGGTTGGGTACCTGTTGACCCCACATGGCGATTGTTCAACACGATCGACTGCAGACATTTTGCGTCAATCCAAGGGAAACCTGAAGCAATATCCTACGCGAACTACGTCTTCAACAACACGATGGAATCAGAGCTTGAAGACAAACAGACTGTCTACCTGAAACCTTGCCCCAGCAGCGCTTTCAACAATAGTCAATTCATGCGAGACCTTCTCAGAACAGTTCAAAGAGTCAAACAAGCCAAAACCACCGTTTTGGTCGCCAAGTTCTCTGGTGCTACGTTGATTTTCCGTCTCGAGACAGACATGTCAGAACAGTCGCTTCTTGAAAGCAAAATTGTTCTTGCCGAGGCAATTGAGGACTCTGAGGCTTCGAAATTTATAGATTCCACTCAAAGAGCTGAAGATGCAGCACGAACCGCATGGGTGGCCATAGTTAAGACCATGGCCGCATACCTCGGCGCCTTAGTGATTGTTTTGATTGGCATGCTGGTCTTTCTCACGAGGCGGGCAGTATGAGGCTCGCTTAGGAGCGAAAACAATATAGAACTTGAAAAGAGAATATTCATACAGAGAACGTAATGTGACACCAATATTCTGAGGGTTGCAAATGCAGAAGTCCTATTCAAGATTACTGGGAATAGTCGGAAAGCCCAACACTGGTAAATCGACGTTTTTCAGTGCATCAACGTTGGCGCCCGCTGAGATAGCTAACTATCCCTTCACGACCATTAAACCCAACAGAGGAATAGGGTACGCTCGAACACCATGCGTCCACGAAGAATTTAACGTCAAGGATAACCCGTCTAACTCGCTCTGCCTCGACGGCGTGAGACTCATTCCCGTAGAGTTCATCGACTGCGCTGGTCTTGTGCCGGGCGCATGGGAAGGAAAGGGCCTAGGCAACCAGTTTCTAGACGAGGTCAGGAGAGCAGATGCGTTGATCCATATAATTGATGCTTCGGGAGGAACAGACTGCGAAGGAAGACTCTGCAAAGTGGGCGAGCATGACCCGATGGAAGACGTGAAATTTCTTGAACATGAGATAACGATGTGGATGGCAAGCATCATCAAGAAGGACTGGCCTAAGATCGCACGAACTGTTGAGGCGGATTCAAAAGACCTATTCTCGATGTTAGAGGAGCGCTTAAGTGGCTTGTCAATAAGGCGCAACCACATTCTGGAAGCACTCAGAAAGGCTGGACTCACTGAAAAAGTTGCCTCATGGAGTGACGACGAATTTCTCATATTTGTGGATACGTTGAGACAGATCGCAAAGCCGATGATAATCGGTGCAAACAAGCTGGATCTTCCATTCGCTGAAGAAAACTTGGAAAAGCTGAAAAAATCAGGCTACATTGTCGTCCCCTGCTGTGCGGAAGCCGAGCTTGCATTGAGGAGAGCAGCAGAAAAGCAATTGATAGACTATAAACCTGGGGATTGCAACTTCAAAATACTGAAACCTGAGAAACTCAGCGACACACAGATCAAGGCTTTGGAGACGATAAGAGAAAAGATCCTCCTGAAGAACGGCTCGACTGGTGTCCAAGAGGCGGTTAACACGGCGTTCTACAAGCTCCTGAACATGATCACGGTTTTTCCAGTTGAAGACCTAGAGCACCTGTCCGATCACAACGGAAGAGTGCTGCCAGATGCTTACCTTGTGCCGTATGGGACGACCGCTCGGCAACTTGCCTACCTGATCCACACCGAGCTTGGACAAGGCTTCATCTACGCGGTCGAAGCGAGAGAAAAGAAAAGAGTGGGAGAAGACTACGTACTGAAGGACAGAGATGTTCTCTCGATAGTAAGCACCCACAAAAGAGCTTAGTCTCATGCGCCGAACCGTCTCTTACGGTTTTGAAAAGTACGAACAGCCCGCAAGAGGTCTATCAGGCGAAAATCTGGCCAGAACACGTCCAAAAAGCAAAGCTCACTGTATGCTGATTGCCACAGCAAGAATCCACTAAGCCTTTCTTCGCCCGAGGTTCTTATGATCAAGTCCGGATCTTGCTTGGGAAGATGTGAAGTGTAAAGGTATTTTTCGAAAGTCTTCTCATCAACTTTTTCAGGCTTCATCCTACCTGCATGCACTTCTTCAGCGATCTTCTTCGCTGCGTCAACGATCTCTGCTCTTCCTCCATACGCAAAAGCAAAGTTCAAGAAATGCTCACCATAGTTTTGCGTCACGTTCTCAACATCCACTATGAGCTGCTGCATATCTTTCGGCAGCAGGTTTACTCGTCCGATGACTTTGACGCGGACTCTGTCTTTGTGTATGCGTTCATCCACCAGAATCTTCCGGAAATTCTCGCTTGCAATACGCATTATCTCTTCAACCTCGCCCTGCGAACGTTGAAAGTTCTCGGTGGAAAAGACATACAACGTGATGGACTTGACACCAAGCTTCAAACACCAGTCAATAAGCTTCTCAACTTTTTCAGCGCCCTTTTCGTGGCCGGCCCAAGGGTTAAGGGCCTTATCAGACGCCCATCTCCTGTTTCCATCAAGAATTATGGCTATATGCTCAGGTTTCACACCATTTTTCACCTGTCTCCACAGCCACTTCTCGTAAAGCTTGTAAGCACCTACAGTTGAGAGGAGCGCTTTGAACATCACTTGAACCTCGCGTTTTCCAACGCGTTAGCGCAGGGGCAGTTTTTTCTGCGTGTGAGAGGCAAACTCTCAATGGTCTCAGTTAAGAGTTCCGCTATCTTTGGGAGAATCCGCTCAGAAGTATCTGCTATTTCGGTAGCGGTCAGCCTTTGTTGCATGCCCGCGGCCTTGTTCGAAACATAACAGACAGACGCATAGCACATTTCCAACTCTCGCGCAAGCATGACCTCTGGATAGCCAGTCATGCCCACAACGTCACATCCTAACCGTCTAAACATCTCGATCTCTGCGGGGGTCTCATATCGCGGTCCTTCTGTACAAACCATCACAGCTCTTTCTCGAAAATGTAGACCAAGTCTCCTTGCGTTCTCAACTAACGACTTGCGAATACTCGGGCAGTATGGCTGTGAAGCATCAACATGTGTCACCGGAGCCTCATCGTAGAAAGTCGCTTGGCGAGACTTAGTGAAGTCTATAAAATCGCTCGGGAAGACTATTTCGCCTGTCTCAAACTCGTGGTTGATGCTGCCAACAGCATTCGTTGCAAGAACCTTTTCAACTCCCATTCTGTGAAGAGCGTAGATGTTTGCTCTGTAGTTAATTCTATGCGGAGGGATAGAGTGATCAAGACCGTGCCTAGACAGAAAAACAACCCTTCTCTTACTCATCTGCAGCATGAATACAGAGTCGACTGGTCCATACGGTGTGGTCAAGCTCGTCTGTTTCAGGCGCTTGAACAGTTTTTCGAATCCTGTTCCTCCAATAATTGCAAACTCAGCTTTGTCCAAACTCTTCGCCGTGCCCTTGAGTCTCTTTGAAGAATCCCTCAGAGGACCTGTGGATTACAAACACCACGAGAACTGAGGCTATTCCTATCAAGATGCCTACGATGACTGAGAAAACGAGCTTATCGTAGTTTCCGCCAGTCAACACGACCGAAGTTCCTTCTAGAATTTGTCTTGACCAGGCAAGAGTTACCATCAAAGCCGCATTGCGCAACAGCCTCGCGTCGCGTTCAAGATACCAGCGGGTGGCTCTTCCCAGCAAGGTAACGCAAATGCCCACTATTATGAGGTCCATCGAGCCTTGAATAAAATAGCCTGTGATCGGTGGCAGGATTGAAAGCCATCCCGCAAAGTCTGCTGGTGATCCTAGGTAAGGCAGGGCAATGGAAGCATTCGTCCACCCGAGATATGTGCCTATTATTGTGCACAGAGTTCCAGCTGCGATTGAGAAGCCTGAAATCTGAACGCGGAGGGGTGGTGGAGAATATTCCTTGACCCACGTGTAGAAGCTCTTGGCAGCCTTGTCAGCTCCAAAACCTCTCACGACCATCACTATGCTCAGAACTAGAACAAAGAACACCCAGAATATGGAGAGAAAGTTGAAAATGGAAAGGATTCCTGCAACAAGAATGAGCAGTCCAGGCACTCCTAACAGCAGGCGTGAATAGTGCGGGTTTTCCCAGATCATCTTGAGGTACCGTGAGAAGAGTGCGGCCGTTTCCTCTATTGACTCGCTGTGTTTTATTATTATCCTGCTAACTGACGTGACTGGCACGCGAGACTCTACAAGCGGCAGAACAGCCTCATCAGAGTATCCATCCACAACTAGAATGACCTCGGTCGCAGCAAAAGTGTCCAGCAGCTGGCCCAGTTCCGCAACTATCTTCCTGTCTGCAGTAACGCCGCCGATCTCTGATCCTGAAATGGCCGCAATCTCGAAGGCTTCCTCAGGTTTACGTTCCTTCGTCAGCTTGTCGTATATCCGAATTGCCTCAAACATCGCGTTTGCATCAGGTTCCTCAGGATCGTTTAAAGCCAGTGTGATGGCAGCTTCAAGGTTCTCTTGCCTTCCGATGACAGGTGTCTTAGCTCCAGCTTTTTTCTCCAAATCGTCGTCTCTGTCCACACACAAAATAAGAATTCTTTTTTGCTTTTCCTTATTCTCTGTTTTTGCCATTCTCTTTCTCTATTCTCCATTATTCTATGCAGCTTAACTTTAATCTTGTGCCCCCACTCCTTTTTCTGCCAAAATTTGAAATTCCTGCCAGTTCAGTTTTTCACCATGCTTGAGTTTCTCTCGCGCCTGTTTCTCGATTTTGCTTCTAATCGTCTCCTCATTCTGCATCTTCTCTATACTTTCTTTACGTCGCATATCCTCTTTCAGACACCGCATCTGTCTCACAATTCCATCGATCTCTTCACGGATCTGTTTTGTCTTCTCTCGTGTTTGTAAGAGCAATTGATGCACGGCATCAGCTTCAGCACGAGTTTTTCTTGACTCCTCGATCTTTGCCAACATTTTCTGATGGGTTTCCTGACTTTTTCGGGCTTGAGCCGTCAACCGTTCATGGCAAAGTTTCCCTTTAGTTTCAAATGCTTTGAGTTGCGATTCTAGCGCTTCTATTCTTTGATGGAGCTGGTCAAGTTTTTTGTAAACGTTTATCTGAGTCTCTATAGGCTTGACTTGTTCAACAAGGATTTTCTCGTCTTCGAGGTTCAAATGGGTAGTCTGTATCTTCCACTCAATACCTTCAAACTCTTCTTGCAAGGACTGAAAGCTCCTTGAAGGTTTCCTCTTAATTAACGCCCCAACTTCCTGGCGCAAATTCTTCAGATCTTGGATTCTATCACGCATTCTCGCTTTAGCTTCACTGCGCTCTTGTTTGAGCTGCTTGACTTCCTCGTTTGCCTTGTCTCGTTCATCCTTGAGTCGCTGAGCCTCGGTACGCTGTTCTTGGAATTGCTGGTTGAGTTTGTCTCGCCTTTCTACCAGTTTATCTAGTTCTAAGTAATTCTTGTTTTTCTGTTCCTTCAATATCGAAAGTTCCAGGTCTAGCTCCACGATCTTTTCTGGCAAGCTGGGTTCCTCTTTCTGAGCACTGAAGAATCCGTTTGATTAACTTTGCTCCCTGACAATATAAGAGCAACTTTTTGTTTCATCTCAGAATTTCGAAAAACGCCTTGCGTCATTCAAGCACTATTCGTGCATCGACCGTTTTTGCGCCTTTCGGGTAAACCATTACAGGGTTCAGATCGAGTTCTTTTATTTCGTGATGCTCTGTCACTAGCTTGGAAACGCGTAAAAGAATCTTGACTATGGCATCTATATCTGCTGGGGGAAAGTTTCTGTAACCCTTCAAGAGGGGGTATGCTCGGACTTCTGTGATCATTTCACGAGCCTCGTCTTCTGTTATCGGCGCAATTCTGAAGGCCACATCTTTCATGATCTCGACGAATACGCCACCTAGCCCAAACATTACTGCAGGACCAAACTGCGGATCCTTAGTCGAGCCAACGATGACCTCAGTCGAGGATGGAGCCATTTCTTGCACTAACACGCCAACTATTCTGGCCGTGTGGTTGTGTTTCTTAACGTTTTGAATTATCTTCTTGTGGGCTGCTTTCACTTCATCCGTGTTTTTCAGATCGACTACTACGCCGCCTACATCTGATTTGTGGATGATGTCCGGAGAGACTATTTTCAAGACCACAGGATACCCGATTCTGTCCGCACATTTTGCCGATTCATTCTCACTCTGTGACAGTTCAAATTTCGTAACCGGGATACCATATTCTTGGCATATCGCCTTCGCTTCGGTCTCCAACAGAGTTATTCTGCCTTCTTTACTGGCTTGCCGCAATATGCGTGAGGTCTCTCCCAAAGCTTTGACTCTCCGATGACTTGTTCATGTATGACTGAAATAGACTTAAAATCATTTTGCTACGCTAACTGCCAAACGTTGTATCGGCTTCTGAGGGTCTTGCGTAATCTATGGAGGAGGATTGAACGCATTTTGATAATACCACATAATAATCTCTCCTTCGCTGACTCTATGCGCATCCGCGTTTTCCCAGACTATTGACCATTCACGACTTGTGCTATTCCACACCCAATATGTCCATGCATACACACCTTGTTTTTGAACATCGTTGATCGCGGTTACCTCAGTGCCGTAGATACCAACACTGTATGTCAAACTGAAGACCTGCTTTGATATGTCAAACAGAGTAACGCCAGTCAATGTTTTTGTGTCATTATTCCAAGCTCTGGTGCCGTTGCCATAGTCCACTCCTACGTTGACTTGAATCAAGATACCGCTTGTCCTCTGGAGGGCGTTTGAGTACTGTAGCCAATAGTATCCAGCCGAGAAGGATGCAATCATGGCCCAGCATACGAAAAGAAATGCACAGATCGCCCATCTATTTCTTAGGAATGTCAACGTTCTTGCCTCCAGTTACGCTTGATATCGCGTTGATTACGGGGACACATCCCAACCCGAAGAAAACAACGTTGCTCATCACATGGATGAGCCCGAAGGGAACGAAACCTGTCAATATTGCAAAGAGGAAAGGCATGTTAGCCACGTAGCCAAACACGGTATTCGTGATAGCGTCATACAGAAAGGTTAACAGCAGCCCGATGGTTCCGAAGAAAACGTAAACACCGAACGGTTCACGTCTAGGATGAGTGATCTTGTGTGAATCCAGAGTTTTCCTTACTAGACCTCCTACGATACCATAGATTGATTCAGAAAACATCGTTGCCGCCCATATGGGCATTGAAAAACCTATCGGGTTCAACGTTCCATAAATCGCCCACGACGCAATGCCTATCGAAGCTCCAACTAAAGGGCCAAAGCAGAATCCCCCAACAAACACTATCAGATCCATTAACTTGACATTATATAGAGAAATCATGGCGTAGTTGGTTCCGATGGAGAGGGCGGCTAGGGTGACTATTACCGCAAGTTTCCTAGTGTTCATAAGACTGGATGGATTATCCATCCATATAACATTTTCGATGCTGAAAGCAAAAAGAACGCGTTTGTCACGAAATGCAAGTGTGAAAGATCTAAGAGACTGCCAGTAAGGCGTATACTTTTGCGTCGTTTACGAGATTTTCAATCTTAGCGTACTCGTTCGGCTGGTGTGCCGTCTCGTCTATCGTGCTCCAGACCACTGCCGGAATGTCTATTTCTCTAAAATACGCACCGCACGTTCCTCCCCCTATTCCCCCAATTTTCGGCGTGATTCCTCTAACTTCTTTGACAGCATCTCTTAGCATCAGAACCACTTTTGCTTCAGGATCTGTTGGCTTAGGAGCAACACTTTTCTGCAGTACTTCAAGCTCTATGCGTGCATTGGTCTTTTTCGCGAATTCCGCTGCAAGTTTCTTAATGTTGACGATGATCTCTTCTAGGTCGTAATCAGGAAGTATTCGGCAGTCAAAATAGACAATGTCTTCGCCCGGCATTATGTTGACTGCATCGACGTTCTTGTCCTTCTTCGTCGGTTCGATGGTGCTTTCAGGCGGTTCAAAATACGTGTTCTTATCCGAGTACTTTTTGTGTAGCATCTCATCCAGAGCCAAGGCAAACCTCATTCCTATTCTATGGGCGTTCAAGCCTTTGTCGGGCATACTAGCATGTCCCTGTTTCCCCGTCGTTCTTATCCTAAACCAGAGAGCACTTTTTTCCGCGATTTCTATGAAGCTTCCGTCTTCTTTGCCACTGTCGGGCACGATTATCATGTCTGTTTTCTTGAAGATCCCTTGTTTAATGAGATGCTGGATTCCGTGTTTGCTGCCTTGCTCTTCATCGGATACGAATGCCAGAGCCACTGTTCGTTTTGGCTTAATACCCAAGTCTTGTAACGCCTTAACGGCGAGTATAGACGCCATCATTGACTGCATGTTGTCTTCGCTGCCACGGCCGTAGATTCGCCCGTCTTTTACGACGGGTTCATATGGTTTTGTGATAGTCCACAGTGAGTCTTCCCCCGG
>Ga0172365_10004781_pt1 | contig 10047 bp, 4 predicted proteins | sample LakKivSesite48cm_FD_114535 | JGI IMG/M metagenome (GOLD analysis project Ga0172365, IMG submission 114535) | Sediment microbial communities from Lake Kivu, Rwanda - Sediment site 48cm | ecosystem: Environmental > Aquatic > Freshwater > Lake > Sediment | place: Rwanda: Western Province, Lake Kivu... | reverse complement strand
ACAACAGTTTTAGCCATCCTGATGTAATTTACTATAACAAAGATAGATTTTTATAATTAACTTCTATGGGATGGAGGATGCCTCACGGGGATACCTTTGAACGTGAATCGTGAATCGTGAGTCGTGAGTCGTGAGTCGGAAGAAGAAGTGAGTTCAAAGTTTACCCCGTGAAATGCGAAGCAATTTTGCTTGCAAAATTATTTCACGGGGTGAAAGGTTCAAAGTTCAAGGTTTAAGACAAGAAAGTGAGTAATGAGTAGTGAATAGTGAGTAAAAAGAACTGTATCGGGTTGGCGTGTGGCGGGTTAAAGAAGGAACTCAGGATTGAAGGTTATGGATATTACTTCCCCAATTAAGAGAATAAACAAAAAAGACTGTCGGCCAACCGGCGGACAGTCTTTTTTGTTTAAAATCCTATAAATATTATTGCTGTACTTTAACAGTAATCTCTACGGTGTTGGTATTACCTATTGTTAGGGTAGTAATTTTAACCAGTCCCATTTTTGCTCCTCCGGTTTTGGTAGCAGCTGTAACAAAAGCTATCACATTTCCCTGTGCCAGATTATTAATATCGGATTCTGAAGCACCTGTGGCATTTTCTACTACCAGCGCATCATCTGCGATGGCATCAAAATCTGCACCTGTCAATGTTGTGGTTTTAAATCTTGTAGCGTTGCGGACAGACCATGTTGCCAGACCATTCGTGGCATTCGAGAAAACAGATGCAGCATCAGAGTTATCAGGAGCAGCAATTGTAGCATAGTTAGTGGCCCCATAATAATACAGAAAATCGATCAGGGCTGCATTAGCTTTGGCATCCGCAAGGCTGTATACCGTGCCGTTTGTAGAAGCGAACGAGCTGCCGGTTGCTGATTGCTGCGCACCAAGAGTCACTGAATAAGTGTTAATATCACCGGCTGCTTTTTCGACAGTGATCATCAGCGAAATACTGTCTCCAAGATCTTTACTGTCCAGCAGGATCAGGAGAAATTCATAGGTACCCTCGTTGGCCGGGGCTTCCAGACTTACAGAATCTTTATAATTATCTTTAGGAAGATATGTAACAGGATAACCATCTACGTGGAGGCCTTCAATCTGGATATCAAAACTTTTCAGGTTGTTATCACCTTTTGTACCCAGCCATGAGAATTTGATTGCCTGTCCTGGTACAACGGTTACATCATTATCAATGTATACACCACCAAACAGCTTGAGGTCTGGACCAACCGGAGTTGTTTCCTCCTGATTACAACTGCTCAGGAAAGCAGCAAAAAAGATTGTCAGTGCTGTCACTACAAAACTCAGTTTTTTCATAATGTATTCTTTAGTTAATAGTACAGTTTATAATTAGGCTGCAAAGATAGTGATTTAATTATAAGTCATCTCCCCACAAACAGGGAATTTAACTAAACTGTTTTATAACATGATGAAAGACTGATTTTTTGCCATGAACAGGTCATAAAACTTAATGAACTGTTTTGCAAAATATTCATGCAGGAAACCCTCCTTTTCCAGGTCAGTTTATATGAAAAAGTTCTATTCAGGGTTTCGCAAGTGACGATATATGTCCGTTCACTACCAGATATAATCCTATCGGTTACAGAATCTGTGGGATAGATGGAATAACATACAACCGGCTTTACCTGTGGGAACATAACTCAGTCAGCACACCAAAGGTGGACTTTGGATGAAGGAATCCTATCTGCAGGCCTTCCGCCCCGTTCCGGGCTTCCTGATCCACCAACTGCACCCCTTTATCCTGCATGTCTTTGAGTGCAGTGCCGGCCTGATCAACTGAAAATGCAATATGATGGAACCCCTCACCCCTTTTTTCAATAAACCTTGCCACCGGTCCGTCAGGATCAGTGGATTCCAGCAACTCAATCTTAATATCTCCGATTTTAAAAAAAGCTGTCCTTACCTTCTGGTCTTTCACCTCTTCAATGGCATAACAATGAAGGTTAAAAACCTCCTCGTAAAATCTGATGGCAGCCTCAAGGTTTCTGACAGCGATTCCAATATGTTCTATTTGTTTAATTATCATGATGTCAGGCATTTATATATATTCCGTTTTTCTACTATCGTATTTATTCAATAGAAAGTCCGAAGTCTGAAGTCGGAAGTCAGGAGTTTCTAATTCCGTCTTTCCGGCTTCAAAGTTTTAAAACTGATCAGTCAACAACTATTTAATAATAGCATTCAGGATAACCTGCTGAATATTGGTACGCACGTTCATATCATATAGTTTAGTATTATCCTGGTCGGGATGGACGCGGTTTGAAAGGAAAACATAAAGTATCCCTGACACGGGATCAGCCCATGTATAGGTACCTGTGAAGCCCGAATGTCCGAAACTTTCAGGAGACACTCCCCTGCTTGCAGGACTCACTTTACTAGTATCCGGTTCAGGCTTATCAAATCCCAGTCCCCTGCGGTTCCCTTCTCCACAATAATAACAGGTATTAAAAAGGTCAATGATTTCCCCGGAAATATATCTCCTGCCGCCATAAAATCCCTTCTGCAGGTACATCTGCATTATTTTTGCAAGATCATTGGCATCCGAGAACAATCCTGCATGGCCACCCACCCCTCCGAGCATGGCAGCACCCACATCATGAACATAGCCCTGCAACAACTGCCGCCTGAAAACCAGGTCATTTTCTGTTGGTACAATACGATCACGCGGGAACCTTTCCAAGGGTTTATATCCCATGGTGCCGGCACCGATATATTTATAGAAATTATGACAGGCATAATCAGAAAGGCTGCTGTCGGTCATTGTTTCAATAATTTGCATCAACAGGTAGTAGCCGAGATCACTGTATTTGTATTCTTTCTTCTCAGATACTTCAGACTCGTATATTTTCCGGTAAATAGTATCCGGGTAATTTTTTCTGAGGAACAGGTGATCTGCGACAGGTATAGGGTAATCTTCTGAATATTCTGTTGCATACAAGCTGTCGATATACCTGATGTTCCTGTTCAGATAGGTATTCATGTCCAACCTGAAAGGATATCCGGGTGACAGTTGTCGTGCAATCAGCTGTTGGTTCGGATTCATCGGTTCAATGGTGGAATAATAAAATGGTATCCATGGAAGAAGGCCTGATTTATGACTGAGCACTTCTTTGATCACCATGTCTCCTTTGTTTGTTGAATCAAGGACGGGCAGATAGGTCGACAGTTTCTCATTTATATCTATACGTCTCTCATCGACAAGTTTCATCAGGCAGGGTATTGTGGAGGTTATTTTAGTTACGGATGCAAGGTCATACAGATCAGTCAGTTCGACAGGGCGCCTGTGATCATATGTATGATAACCAAAGGCTTTGTGATAGACAACTACTCCGTTTCTTGCGACCAGTACCTGGCAGCCGGGCATAGCTTCCCTGTTAATGGCATCCTGCACGATCGAATCGATACCTTCCAGTATCCTGCTATCCATCGAGCATTCTTCAGGTATTGAATATTTAAGCCTTAATAAGGGTCCGGTATCAATGCCATCATTTTCTTTATAATAATTGCCTGAACTTACAGGTAACCTGCCCATTGCAGGTATGCCACCAAAAATCAGCTGTGCTGCAAACCTCTGGCTCAGAGAACTGTTATCATAGGTTATGATCATTGCCCGGTATTTCACGGGATCCCCGAACTGCTCAAGAATATACGGATTCGCAAAAACTGCCAGGACAATACCTGTAGAGTCAGAAAGCCTGCGGATCTTTTCGATTGACGTCGTACTTATATTATAATTATGCCGGCTGTCCTGAAGATTCCCATGAACACTGATTATTACCAGATTATGTTCTGCTGCCAGCCTGATAATTTCATCCATATCCCGCTCAGTCATATCCATGGGATACTGCCTTGCAGATACTTCCGTATACAACTGAAGGTATTTCTGAAAATCATTTACGGTATCCGTTCCTATGGCTACTGAAAGAATTTTAAGCGTATCAAGTCGTTGCAAAGGGATCAATGCTTTTTTATCATGCAGAATAGTCAGAGACTGTTCGATAATCCTCGAGGCAGTCACCGTGTACCTTCCTTCATTAAGATACCTGTCTATCCCGGAAAGATCGACGGGATGGTAATTGTCAAGCCCGGCATATTTCTTGGCGGCAAGAACCCTTTTACAGCTGGCTTCAATATCCTGCCAGTTGATGATACCCTTCCTGACCTCTCTTTTTATAGCATTAATTGTTTTATCAATATCACCGGGCATCAGGAGGATATCGTTACCGGCTGCCAGTGCAAGGGCTTCGACGTCTCCTGGCCTGCCATAACCGGTGACGCCTGCCATATTCAATGCATCGGTAATAATCAGTCCCTTAAAACCCATCTTATTCCTTAGCAGGTCGGTAACGATCTTCTTTGACAGCGAGCTGGGTTTGCCTGTATCCGGTTCTATCAGGGGTAAAGAGAGGTGAGCAACCATTACTCCTGTCAATCCGTTAGCGATACATTCACGAAAAGGATATAATTCGACAGACCGTAACCTGTCGTAAGTGTGTCTTACAACCGGAAGTTCATAATGAGAATCGGTATCAGTATCTCCATGACCCGGAAAATGTTTGGCAGTGCATAACAATCCGTTATCCTGCATTCCCTTCATGTACATGATGCTTTTCCTGGCGACCTTTTCCATGTTTTCCCCGAATGAACGATAGTTAATAACAGGATTATCAGGATTGCTGTTTATATCAACCACCGGGGCAAAGTTCATATGCACTCCGATACGCCTGAGCTGACCGGCTATATCATATCCCATCTGCCAGATAAGGCTGTCATCAGTCAATGCTCCCAGCACCATCTGCCTGGGATAAGAGACTGTGCTGTCCAGTCGCATGCCAAGGCCCCATTCAGCATCCATGGCTATCAATAGTGGTACCTGTGAGTGTTCCTGAAAAAGATTGGTCAGGCAGGCCTGTTTTTTCGGTCCCCCCTGGAAAAATATAATACCTCCTACCTTATCTTTTTTTATAGTCTTAATAATTTCCTCCACCTGTTCCTTCCCATAACCCGAGTATGCAGGGATCATCAGCAACTGAGCTATCTTTTCCTCCCGAGACATGGAATTAAATACCGAATCGACCCAGGTATCGGCCGTATCGGGTACATAGAGGGCTGATCTGCCAATGCTGATACCAGGCGCTACTGACGGTTGCTGATACGACAGGTTGACTGATCCCAGCATACTAAGCAGGATCATCACCCCAAGCCCCTTGCCCATCTTAAAAAGAATTTATTGTGAAAATTGTAAAGATAGAAGAAAATGTTTATTAATCTTTCCGATAGCGTGGGAACAGGCTGGTTCATGAACCGGAGGTGCTCAACGGAATCCTTAACCAACTGTTTATGCCTCGAAAAAGTAGCCATAATTGGCTGCTTCCTGATGATAAAATGATATTTTTGTTCCTGTACTTTATCCGGATTCCTGGTTACCGGTAAAAAATTATCTGTTAATTTTAACCCATTTCAAATAACATTTCTGATATAAATTACTTCACTTAAATCAATCAAAGATGAAAAGGATCGCACAAGCCATGTTAATTCTCATGTTCGCATCAGTATCCCTGCTGGCCCAGGATGAAGCAAGATTATTACGCTTTCCCGCGATACATGGTGACCAGATCGTCTTCAGTTATGCAGGTGACCTGTACACGGTGAGCAGTGGAGGTGGAACGGCCAGAAGACTTACCAGTCACATTGGTTATGAGATGTTCCCAAGGTTCTCACCTGATGGCAGGCAAATAGCATTCACAGGTCAGTACGATGGGAACACTGAAGTTTTCACCATACCTTCAGAAGGGGGTACACCGAAAAGGATCACTTACACAGCCACGCTGGAAAGAGATGATGTTTCTGACCGCATGGGGCCCAATAATATTGTCATGTGCTGGACCCCGGACGGTAAAATGATCACCTACCGGTCAAGAAAACAATCCTTTAACTCGTTCATCGGTCAGTTGTTCACTGTGCCTGCTGATGGAGGGCTGTCGCAGGAATTAAAACTCCCGACGGGAGGATTCTGTTCCTACTCCCCTGATGGTAAAAAGCTGGCATATAACAGGATATTCCGGGAATTCAGGACATGGAAATACTATAGAGGGGGAATGGCGGATGATATCTGGATCCATGATCTTAACACCAGGCAAACAAGAAACGTCACCAACAACCCCGCCCAGGATATTATTCCCATGTGGATTGGTGATGAGATTTTTTTCCTGTCCGACAGAGACCGGATCATGAACCTGTTTGTCTATAACACTATCACCGGAGAAACAAGTAAATTGACCAATTTCACAGAGTATGATGTCAAATTCCCTTCTTCGGGCGGCAACGCAATCGTTTTTGAAAATGGAGGTTACATTTATAAGTTCAGCACCGACACACGGCAGCTGGAGAAAGTAACCATTATGATTGCTAATGAAAATTCTTTCAGCAGGACTGAATACAAGGATGCCAGCAAATATATCAATGACGGGGATCTGTCACCCAATGGTGAACGTGTTGTATTCGGTGCCCGCGGAGAAATTTTTTCTGTTCCATCCAGGGAGGGTATAACCCGTAATCTGACCCAGACACCGGGTGTACATGAGAGGGAGGTCACCTGGTCACCTGACGGTAAGTACCTGGCCTATCTTTCTGACCGGACCGGGGAATACGAGGTATATATGCAGAAACAGGACGGTTCAGAGGCTCCTATCCAGCTGACACAGGGTACTACTACATACCTGTATGATGTCCTATGGTCCCCTGATGGCAAAAAGATCCTATACAGTGACAGGGAGCTGAATTTAAAAATGATTGATGTAGCGACAAAAAAGGTTCAACTGGTGAAAAAGTCGGTAACAACTGAATTCAGGGATTTCAGCTGGTCTCCTGACAGCAAATGGATTGCTTTCACCGAAGCTGATCTGAATTTCTTTAACATCATTTACCTCTACCAGCTGGAAACGGGCAAGTTCTATCCTGTTACTGATAACTGGTACAACTCAGAATCACCGGTATTTTCTCCTGACGGTAAATACCTGTATTTCATATCTGAACGGGACTTCAATCCCTCTTTCAGCCAGACAGAATGGAATCATTCCTATAATAACATGAGCAGGATATACCTGGCCACACTTGCTGCTGCGACACCTTCCCCTTTTACACCAAAAAATGATGAGGTCAAAGCAGAGGCTGAAAATGAGACAACACCTGCCACCCCGGGTAAAAAAGAGAAAGAGGAATCATCACAGGAGAAAAAAGCACAGCCTGTCGTCATAGATACAGATCATCTGGGTGAAAGGATCATATCACTCCCTGTGTCCGCATCCAATTATATGAGTTTGCAGGCTGTCACAGGTAAAATATACTATTCTGAAAGGTCAGCCAGGGGCAGAGGACCCGCTACCATGAAAATGTTCGACCTGGAAAAGAAAAAAGAGACTGAACTGGGAACCGGTATACTGTTCCAGATTTCCTGGAATGGCAAGAAGATGCTTGTCTCCAAGGATGAGCAGTACGCAGTTATCGACCTTCCCCAGGCCAAAATAAGTATTGATGAGCCGATTGATGTTTCCAACATGAGGATGCTCGTGGATTACAGGAAGGAATGGGAACAGATCTTCAATGAGAGCTGGCGCCAGATGAGGGATTTCTTCTACGTACCCAACATGCACGGAGTAGACTGGAAAGCGATGCATGATAAGTATGCCGTCCTCCTGCCATATGTCAGTCACCGTAATGATCTTACATATATCATCGGGGAGATGATCGCCGAACTCAGTATTGGCCATGCCTATGTGAATTCGGGAGATCAGCGGCCGATGCCGGAAAGAATACCTACCGGTTTACTGGGTGCCAGGATCAGCAAGCACTCATCAGGCTTCTTCAGGATAGATAAGATCCTTGAAGGAGCAAACTGGAGCAATGATCTGCGTTCTCCCCTGACTGAAGTGGGAGTAAATATCAAGGAGGGTGATTATATAACAGCCATTAATGGCCAATCGGTCAGGGATCTTAATGACCTTTATTCAGTAATGGTCAATACTGCGGGCAAGCAGGTTGAACTGTCCGTTAACTCTGAGCCACAGGAAGCCGGCAGCCGGCGAACCATTGTGAAACCAATAGCAGATGAATCAGCATTATATTATTATAACTGGGTCCAGGGAAACATCAGGAAAGTCAATGAAGCGACCAACGGACAAATAGGATATTTACATATCCCTGATATGAGTGTTGCAGGCTTAAACGAGTTTGCAAAATATTTCTATCCCCAGTTAAGGGAAAAAAAGGGACTCATCATTGATGACCGTGGTAATGGTGGTGGAAATGTCAGCTCCATGATCATCGAAAGACTCAGCAGGAAAATGACGCTTTCAGAATATTCACGTAACGGAGTGCGCGGAGAGCCTTTCCCAACAGAGGTTGTACTGGGTCCGAAGGTTATGCTGATCAATTATGCTTCCGCTTCTGACGGGGACCTGTTCCCCTACCAGTTTAAAAAACTTGGTTTAGGAACGCTGATTGGCACCAGGACATGGGGAGGTGTGGTAGGCATCAGGGGATCCTTACCTTTTATTGACGGTGGTGACCTCAGAAAGCCTGAATTCGCCCATTACAGCGCTGATGAGAGTAAATGGGTCATCGAAGGCAGGGGTGTGGAACCGGATATCAACATTGATAATGATCCGGCCAGGGAATATGATGGTATTGACGACCAGCTTAACAAAGCTATTGAAGTAATTTTGGGACAGCTGGATCAATACAAGCCGGTACCTCCTGTGCCCCCTGCACCCGACAAGAGCAAATAACCATTAAGGGAGATTAAAAATACCTGAGGTTTATTTTGATAATATTTTCAGTTCTGTACGGCGGTTGGCTGCACGGCCCTGGGAAGTATCATTACTTTGTATCGGTTGATTCATACCATATCCCCTGGAGGTGATCCTCTTTCCGGAAATACCATGTGCCAGCAGGTACTGAACCACAGAGGCAGCTCTCTTTTCTGAAAGCTCCTGATTATAGGAGGCAGAGCCTGTATTATCGGTATGGCCGCTGATCTCCACAACGAGGGTTGGATTAGCATTCAGAAATTCGAGTACTATATTGAGTTCAATGCGGGATTCTTCCTTAAGATTTGCCGAATCGGTCCCGAAGAACACATTCCTGAGAACAATCTTCTCGCCTACACCAACAGGTTGTAATGGAATATCCATCAGGAAAGGCTCCATGCGCTGATAAACCTTATCCATCGTAAAATTATCCGAATAGAATAAATATCCTTTCTTGGAAATATTCAAGGCATAATCCGCGTCAGCGGGTATGCATATCAGAAATTGTCCTGTTACCGGCCGTGAGCTGGATTTGATAATAACAGCAGCTGTTTTCAGGTCAATCAATTCGAATTCAGCTTCCAGTTTTTTCAGGGTCAGAGCGTCATAAACAGTACCCTTCATATAGGAAACCCGGACGGGTCTGACTTTTTCATACAGGTCAAATTCGAAAATATCCCTGCCCTTCCCTTCCAATCTGTTTGAGGAGAAATACGCTTTATCCCCGGCTGCATTGACAATAAGCCCTTCCTCATGATACTGGGTATTGATCGGATAACCAAGATTTACAGGTGTTGACCATGACCCTGACTCCGTCATCCGTGAAACATACAGATCGTATCCTCCCATGCCGGGCCATCCATCGGAAGAGAAATACAGGGTTTTATTATCCTGATGTATGAATGGCGACTGGTCGATGTCGGGTGTATTAATACTGTCGCCAAGGTTGACCGGTATCTGCCACGAACCATCATCAGCCCTGTGGCTGCACCATATATCAAAACTCCCCAATCCTCCCGGCCGGTCACTGATGAAATACAGGGTACGACCGTCAGATGAGACCGATGGCTGTTTCTCACTGTAACCAGTGTTGATCACAGGTCCGACATTCACAGGCTGGGACCAGGTATTTCCAAGAAATTCGGAAACATAAATATCGCATAAGCCATATCCATCCCCTCTCTGACAGGCAGTAAAAAACATGACTTTACCATCGCCTGTT
>Ga0172365_10004780_pt1 | contig 10047 bp, 9 predicted proteins | sample LakKivSesite48cm_FD_114535 | JGI IMG/M metagenome (GOLD analysis project Ga0172365, IMG submission 114535) | Sediment microbial communities from Lake Kivu, Rwanda - Sediment site 48cm | ecosystem: Environmental > Aquatic > Freshwater > Lake > Sediment | place: Rwanda: Western Province, Lake Kivu... | reverse complement strand
ATCCTTCCCAAAATTTATCCAACTTAGTAAGATATTTAAAGTCCTGACCAATCTTTCCCCTTTCATTTCTCCTTCCCTATGCTATGAACTTATCCTCGATTAAACAACAAATTGCTGCAAAATTTAAATGGAAACTTTCAAATAAATATTGCGAGATCAACGAAGATAATGGGAAGGTTCCTATAATAAATTATTTAAAGATATGTGTATTATTTTCCCCGGCTATCCAATTTTTACAGTGTATGAATGAAGTAATTTTTCGTAGTAATTTATTATATTATATTTTAAGATTTATTTTTTAATATTTTATCACATCGGAATTATAAAATCCAATTTTTCTACTCTATCTAAATCTCTAAAAAGTAATCTGATTTATCAGTCCTCAAAGTTTACTTATCCTAATTCTTTTTCTCCCATGAATATCCAGGATAAACTTAGCATTTTAATTTTAGTTCTTGAAAAAATAGTTGAATACTTGATCGACTATTCTATCTTTTCTTCTACTATTTTTAATATTTTTTCTTTCTTCCCCTGTTTTTGGGAGATTAATTCCTGAATCGCTGACTTAAGCTCCATTAATACTTTTTCGTCCTTAATCATTTTTAAATTTATCTTTATATTAAGTATAGCACTCTCCAGACCTGCCTCTGCTAGCAAAACTGCTACTCCCACATCACTTATTACATTAGGATTACCCTTCTGAGCAATCTCTTCAGAAAGACTAAAGATATCAAGACATTTAAAGGCAACTTGAAGAGGAACTTTTGCTGCTGCTACGAGGTTTTGCTGTATTTTTTCACTTCTTATCTTCTTTTCTTCTTCTGTTTCTTTCGGCATTTTATAAGTGGCCATAAAGTTGTTAAAGGCTTTGATATCCTCTTCAATTAATTGACTTAAATCATAACGTAATCTCTCGGAATAACCAAGAATCTTTTTAACTTCTTCTTCTACCCCTTTATATTTTTCTTTACCTAAAGTTAAATTACTTACCATAGATACTAAAGCTGCCCCCAGGGCACCAGCTAAAGCAGCTACACTTCCTCCTCCTGGTGTGGGTGCATCAGAGGCCAGCTCATCTAAAAAATTACTCACTTTCTTATCAATTAACATATATAAGATACCTCCTTTAGATAAAATTATTTACTTAATTTTTTCCTATTATAAATTATTATAAAGGTTATTTAAAATTAGCCTCAATCTAATCTTATTAAATCAGGATTTTCCTTACGGATATAATCAAATAGTGTATCTAAATCATTAGTACTAATTAATACTCTCCTCCCCCGGTAACCTTTCCAAAATACTACCAAAGATCTATCCTTTCCCTTTTTTACCTCCAGAGAATCCATTTTTTTAAAATTAAGACGTTCCGTCCTTTTTATCCAGTAGAAAGTAGTAGTGTTGATCAGTAGACCTTCTTGATCAATAAAAATATTCCGCTTATTGGAAATCAATAAAATAAAAAATAATCCCAGGATTGAGATTATAACTCTATTATTTAAGATTCCCCCGATGATCAAAATAATACCAATTACTAAACTGGAATATTCTATCCATTTTTCGATCTCTTTGGGATTATAAGTCTTAATCATTTTTTATCTTCTTTAATTGCTTTTAGATTTTCCTGATACCAATATAAAGGAGAAACAATTTATAAAATACTTTAAGGATAATCAGTATTATTTATTCATTCTTTATCCTCTTTAAGTCTTCAATTAATAAAGGGATAACTTTAAATAGGTCTCCTACGATTCCCAGTGTAGCTATTTTAAATATGGGGGCTTCTGGATCTTTATTAATAGCGATAATTCTCTTAGAAGTGCGCATCCCCACTAAATGCTGGATAGCTCCCGAAATTCCACAGGCAATATATAACTCAGGAGCAACTGTCTTTCCGGATTGACCAACTTGTTGATGATGGGGTAACCAGCCCGCATCTATGATCGCTCGCGAACCACCAACTGCTGCCCCCAGGACCTTAGCTAAATCACGTACCAGATAAAGATTTTCTGGTGAATTCAATCCTCTTCCCGCAGAAACAATAATATGGGCTTCTTCTAAATTGATTACTTCGTCAATTTCCTTTACTTCTTCTATAATTTTAGTTCGAATGGACCAGGGGCTTATTTTCGCTTTTACTTTTACTATTTCAGGAGATCGAGTGATAGATGAAGGAATAGATTTATTAAATACATTAGGCCTTACCGTAGCCATCTGAGGACGAGTATATTTGCATAGAATTTGAGCCATAATATTACCACCAAAAGCAGGTTTGGTTTGAAGTAAATAACCCTCCTTGGTAATATCCAGGTCTGTACAGTCAGCAGTCAGTCCCACCTGAAGCCTAGCTGCCACTCGAGGAGCTAAATCTCTTCCTGTATTGGTTGCCCCAATTAACAAAATGTTCGGTTTATATTGATTAACAAGACTTACTAATATCTGGGTATAGGCATCAGTAGTATATCTATTTAAGAATTCGCTTTCTACCAAATAGATTTTATGAATTTCTAAAGAGAGTAACTGGTCTAATATTTTCGAAGATTCATTACCCAGGTATACTGCAGCTAGCTCCTGATTTAACTTTTGGGTTAATTCTTTAGCCTTATTCAATAATTCCAGGGATACAGACTTAATCCTGCCCTGCTGCTGTTCAATATAAACCCACACTCCTTGATAATTCAGGAAGTTTTCTGTGTGGAGTTCTTTTTTTACTATCGAGATAGCTCTAGCCGGGCAAGCTTCTCTACATACTCCGCACATGGTACAACCTGGACTAATAGTGGCCAACCTATCAACCAATTTAATCTGTCCAAAGGGACATAACTTAATACACCTTCCACATCCATTACATTTATCTCTATCTACCTTTATTGCCGCCAAATTATTTCACCTTTAACTAAATAATCTTCTCCTGTTGAAGATACTTAATAATCTCCCGGCAGGAATCTTTAACTTCCAATTTAATTATTCTTCCTGAGGATTGCACCTCCGGAGTAAAGATATGTACTACCTGAGTAGGAGAACCATCAGCTCCCAATCTAGTCGGGTCTATTTCTAAATCTTTAGCTTGAATAATTTTTATTTTCTTTTTCCTGGCCATCAACATTCCTTTAATGCCAGGATAACGAGGTTCATTCAAAACTTTCAACACGGTAATTAAAGCGGGTAATCTACACTGGATAATCTCATATCCCTGGTCAGTTTCTCTATGGAGTATTATTTTATTTTCCTTCGGATCTATCTCCACTTTTTTGACGTAAGTAATTTGCGGAATTCCCAGATGCTCCGCTAATTCTGGACCAACTTGGGCAGTATCTCCATCAATGGCCTGCTTACCACAAATAATCAAATCAGGATTTAATTTTCTAATCACTAAAGATAAAGTGTAAGCTGTAGCTAGGGTATCTGAACCCGCAAAAACTCGATCAGATATTAAAATAGCTTCATCCGCTCCCATAGCTAAACATCTTCTTAAGGCTTCTTCAGCCTGGGGTGGTCCCATAGTAAGCACTATCAATTCCGCTGAGTACTTCTCTTTAATCCTTAGACCTTCTTCTATAGCATTTTCATCGAAAGGATTAATGATGGAAGGTACACCCTCTCTTCTTAAAGTATGAGTCTTTTCATCAATCATTACTTCGCTTATTTCTGGCACCTGCTTGATGCAGATTACAATCCTCAATGGTGATATCCTTTTCTAATAAAAAATAAAATTAACTTTTTTGACTTTTTAAATAAGCTTCTATAAAATCATCTATTTCTCCATCCATAATTGTCTGTAGGTTTCTACTTTCCATACCGGTACGATGGTCTTTTACCAGTTGATAAGGCTGGAAGATATAGGAACGAATTTGGCTCCCCCAACCAATCTCTTTCTTTTCTCCACCGATTTTTTGTAACTCTCTTTCTTTTTCCTCTCGATAATGCTCAAATAATCTAGCTTTTAGTATTCTCATAGCGGTTAGCTTGTTACTATATTGTGATCTTTCATTCTGACACTGCACCATTATATTGGTGGGAAGATGAATTATCCTGACCGCAGAATCAGTAACATTAACATGTTGACCCCCGGCACCCGTTGCTCGATAGGTATCTATGCGTAAATCTGATTCTTTAATCTCGATATCTACATCTTGATCCACTTCCGGAATTACCTCTACAGAAGCAAAAGAGGTATGTCTCCTTCGGTTAGCATCAAAAGGAGAAATCCGGACCAGTCGATGTATCCCTTTTTCCGCTTTAAGATAGCCAAAGGCATAATTTCCGCTAACTATAAAAGTCACATTCTTAATACCAGCCTCTTCACCAGCGGAAATTTCTATTATTTTAGTGGAAAATCCTTTTGTTTCTGCCCATTTTAAATACATTCGCAATAACATTTCCGCCCAGTCCTGAGATTCGGTACCTCCAGCTCCCGGTCGAATAGTAACAATCGCATTAAGGAGATCATATTTACCAGCAAAAAGAAAAATCAATTCTTTCTTTTTAATTTCTTTCTCCAGAAGGTCAATTCTATTCTGAATCTCCTCCCATACTTCTTGCTTATCTTCTTCTATATTTAGTTCTAAAAGTAACATTACTTCTTCCCATTGATCTTTCAAAGCCTCAAATTCTGTTATAATATTTTTTAATTCTTTAACTCTTTTTATTATAATTTGCGCCTTATTCTGATCTGCCCAGAAAGAATCCCTGCCCATCTCTTTTTCTAACTGATTAATCTCTTTCTCCTTTTTATGTAGGTCAAAGAAAGGCTCCCATTTCATCAAGCTTATTCTTGAACTGATTTACTTTCTCTTTTAACTCTTCAATCATTATTTCCTCCTTAATTTTGCCTTTGTCCGGAGCAAAATAGGCATTTCCCTAAGATTAAAAACAAAATTAGATTACTTCCTTAATTTGCCTCGGGTGAATTCTCTAACCTATCCACCAGTTCTATAAGAAAGTAATCATAATATTAAGGTGATAATAATTGTTTATCTATTTTTTCCACAACAATATTTATACTTTAATCCACTACCACAGGGGCAGGGATCATTTCTACCAATTTTTTTATCCTTCTTAACCATTACCCCCGATTCTGCTCTGGTAACTTTAGAAAAAGAGGAAGTCAGTGATCTGGGCGCAACATTCTCTGGCGGTCTATCTTCCTGGATAGGCCGTACTCGAGGTGTCTCTTCTTTTCTTACTCTTACTTTATATATAAACTTTAACACTTCCTCCTTAATGCTATTTATCATCTCCTGGAACATGTGGTAAGCTTCAAAATGATATTCCATTAAGGGGTCTTTCTGGGCATAAGCCCTTAATCCAATCCCCTGCTTCAATTCATCAAGACGCCTTAAATGATCTTTCCATTCTCGATCAACTACTCTTAATAAAATCATTTTTTCTATCTCTCTCATAAGGGGAGGAGTTAATTCTCTCTCCTTTAATTCATAAAGCTGATAAGCTTCTTTGATAAGTTTTTCTTTTAAGTTAAAAATGGAGAATTGAGAAATTTCTTCTCTGGTAAAAGCAGGATTAAAGGTAAAAATTTGATTAACCTGTTCCTTAAGACCTTCCCAGTCCCATTCTTCGGGATATATTTCTTTATTGGTATAATTTTTTAGGATATTTTCGAGAGTATCTCCTACCATATCTAAAATCAGTTTTTTTACATCTTTACTTTCTAAAACTGTTCGGCGTTGTTCGTAGATTACCCGGCGCTGATATTCCATCTCGTTATCAAAATCCAGCAACTGTTTTCTTATTTCAAAATTTCTACTCTCCACTCTCTTCTGAGCATTCTCAATTGATTTGGTAATTAAAGGATGTTCAATAGGAACATCCTCTTCTAATCCTAATTTTTCCATCAATCCACTGATCCGCTCGGAACCAAAAAGCCTCATTAAGTCATCTTCCAGAGAAAGAAAAAATCGAGAAGAACCAGGGTCTCCCTGTCTTCCTGCTCTACCTCTAAGTTGATTATCTATACGTCGGCTTTCATGTCTTTCCGTACCAATAACATGTAATCCTCCTATTTCAGCTATCCCCTCTCCCAACACTATATCGGTACCTCTTCCAGCCATATTGGTAGAGATGGTCACTCTTCCTCTTTGCCCGGCTTGAGCTATAATCTCTGCCTCTCTTTCATGATTCTTGGCATTCAGAACATTATGCTCGACGCCCTCTTTTTTTAATAATTTACTTAGCCTTTCTGATTTATCTATGGAGACCGTTCCCACCAATATAGGTCTTCCCTGACGGTGAATCTCTAATATCTCCCTGATTACCGCATTAAATTTTTCTCTTTCTGTTCTATAAATTACATCAGGATAATTATATCTAATCAATCTTCTATTAGGTGGAATCACTACCACCGGTAAATTATAAATATGGATGAATTCTTCTTCTTCAGTCTTGGCAGTACCGGTCATGCCAGCAAGCTTCTTATATAATCGGAAGTAATTTTGAAAAGTAATAGTAGCTAAAGTCTGATTTTCCCGGGCAATAGGGACTCCTTCTTTTGCTTCAATAGCCTGATGAAGACCATCACTATACCTCCTTCCAAACATTAAGCGCCCGGTGAATTCATCGACAATAATCACTTCTCCATCTTTTACAATATAATCCACGTCTTTTTTAAATAATTTGTGTGCTTTTAAGGCTTGAATAATACAGTGCTGGATATTCATATTGCTTTCATCATATAAATTATTAATCTGTAAAGCTTTCTCTACTTTAGCAACTCCCTCTTCAGTTAAAGTAATAGTCCTTTCCTTTTCCAGTACTTTATAATCTATTTCTTCCTGTAGCCTGCTGACTATCCGATTTGTCTGCTCGTAAATTTTAATCGATTCTTCAGAAGGACCAGAAATGATCAGGGGTGTCCGAGCTTCATCGATTAAGATACTATCTACCTCGTCAACAATGGCAAAGTCATGACCTCTTTGTACTACATCTTCCAGACGAATGGCCATATTATCTCTTAAATAATCAAATCCAAATTCATTATTGGTGCCGTAAGTAATGTCAGCCAGGTAGGCGGCTTTACGCTCTTCTAGATTCATATCATGTTGAATTAATCCAACCTTTAAACCCAGAAACTCATAAATTCCTCCCATCCAGAATCTATCTCGCTTGGCTAGGTAATCATTTACGGTAACAACATGGACACTTTTACCACTTAAAGCATTTAAATATGCCGGCATAGTAGCTACCAAAGTTTTTCCTTCCCCGGTAGCCATTTCCGCAATCTTCCCCTGATGTAGTACAATCCCACCAATTAGCTGAACATCAAATGGCCTCATTTTAGTGACCCTCTTAGCTACTTCTCTCACTACCGCAAAGGCTTCGGGAAGAATATCCTCAAGTGTTTCCCCCTTTTCCAGACGACACCTGAATTCATTGGTCTTTGATTGTAATTCTTCATCACTTAACTCTCTAATGATCGGTTCATAAGAATTTATTTTCTGGATTATAGATTGCAATTTCTCTAATTCTATTTCATTGGACTCGCCAAATAATTTTCTAAATAGATTAAACATCCTGTTTTAATTACCTTTTATATAAATAATAATAAAAAATCTATCTTGGGGAGGTCTTTTATTTATAGTGCAGTTTAATAATATTATATCACTTTATAAAGGAAGCTTTTCAATTATCCCAGAATTACTTTCGCGAAAAATTTTAAACTTATCCCTTATTTTACAAATAGACCCTTTGCTAATGAAGAAATAAATTTATCCAGTAAACCATCGATTTCGAAAACCATACACAAGATAAGAGATATTTGCTCTTTAAAAAATCTATATCCATCACACCTCTTTCTTTTTTTCCTTCTTCACCATAATGTCTTGAATAAAGAGAAATACTCCACAAAACATCAAAAAATCTCCTATACTTATTACCGAAGGGTTAGGAAAGGGCGGAGGTAAAGGAATAACATCAGCTAAAAATCTAAACAGAGTTTTATTATTAATCAGAGTATGAGTAACACTACTGCCTTCCTGTAAAGAATGAGCAATGCTCTCTAGCCCGGCTTGGTGTAAACTTTCCAGTAGTTCTGGCATATGCCCACCATTAAGGGCTATTACTATAAAATTAAATAATATCCCCAGGAAAATAAGATTCATTCCTTTTAAATCTAGATTATGCCAGACTGCTATCAAAAGAAGTATATAAGAAATAAGAAAAGCAAATGAACCATAATGCAAAATAAATTCAACCCTTTTTGATCCCAAAAAGATTAATCCCACCTGAATTAAAAAAGCTATTAAAATTAGTTCTACCTTTTGTAAAGAAATCTGGGTTAAATGAATATAATTTCCTTTGCGAATTATTCCCACTACAATAGAGAAAATTAAAATATATAAATATAACATCTATATTTCTTTTCCTCTCTCCAGAAGGGAAATTAATACTTTCACTACCTCTGGATCAAATTGCTTACCTGCCTGCTCCTTTAGCTCCTTTAATATTTGTTCCCGATTTAATTTTTTACGATAAGGACGGTCCGACCCCATAGCATCATAGGCATCTGCCACGGAAATAATCCTGGCAGCTAAAGGAATATCCTTTTCTTTTATTTTATCCGGATAACCTCCTCCATCAAATCTTTCGTGATGGTGATAAATCGCCTTATAGGAATTTTTTAAAAAATCTACCGGTTCAATAATCTTAGCCCCCAAGGCAGAATGGGTCTTAATCTTATTAAACTCTTCCCTAGTCAATCCATTATCCTTGCTTAAGATAGCTTCATCTATCCCAATCTTCCCGATGTCGTGCAATAAGGCAGAATATTCTAAATTTTCGATCTCATTTTCGGGAAGATTCATTAACCGACCTAAGGCTACGGCCACCTGGGCTACTCTTTCGGAATGGCCTTTGGTATAAGGATCTTTGGCATCGATAGCTGCAGCTAAAGCCCGGATGGTATCTAAATACATCTGCCGCATTTTAGTATACAGTTCAAAAGAACGACGAGCAAGTAATAAGGGGAGAAAGAATAAGCTAATCCCCAGGATACCAACCTGAACATAGATAATGGCCATAAGTAAACCCAGGGGTGCTTCTGAAAAATAGGTAGGTAGATTGTTCTTAAAATTCAATCTCCATACCGTACCAATACTGCTCCCTTCGTATAGCGAGATGACTAGGGCAACCAGAGTCAAATTAATCAAACAATAAGTAATGGCACATAAAGAGGCAGGGAGGATAAATTTAAAAAAATTCTGGAATCCAATAACTCCTCCACTGTATTGGTAGACCAAACCAGCCAGCCCAGTGGAAAGGGCGTACTGAGAGGAATCAAAGATTGTCTTATACCAAGGGGATTTACCTTTTATACTTTCGTAAATAACTAGACTTAAGGAGGTTATTAACATTGCCACAAATGGCCCATAGACTAAAATTAATACGAAATCTATGGGAAAGCCTATGGTCACATGTCCTCCACGGGGCAATTCCACCGGGATATATTCAGCAAAGACTGAAATAATTAAAAAGAAGATTAATATTATATATTCGCGGGAAGAAATAGTAAAGGTGGGAAATAGATATATAAAAAAGAGTAGGGCTAAGCCTGCCACTAATCCGATATAAACCTTTACTCTTATATTCAAACTGAAGTTGCCCCCTTTGAAATTGAAAATTAGGTCGGAAAACCTTCATTCTTCTTTTTACTTAATGGTTTTAGGATTTTTAGTACTACTTGGTTTGTTTATGATTTATATTAACCCCATTTAAATTTAGCGCCGCCCGCCAGTAACAGGGCGAGGACACTAATCAAGAAGTTAACGAGTTTAGCTTTATTAATCTTCATCTTGAGCACCTCCACGGTTTTTATTTGTCTTTCGACATTGAAAACCGCTTCGCTTCGCTCGGTATGCTCCATCACCTGCTTTATCTATTCCTACATTAATCAAACAAAGGCTTTCCCGACCTAATTCGATAATCTACTTTATTGAGATCCTACGGTTGGTAGCCTTGAGAATGGATTTTACAATTGCTTTATTAAAATCATCCCCCATTAATGTAGCACCAATTAAATTCTCCTTTCCCCTCGCT
>Ga0172365_10004779_pt1 | contig 10050 bp, 7 predicted proteins | sample LakKivSesite48cm_FD_114535 | JGI IMG/M metagenome (GOLD analysis project Ga0172365, IMG submission 114535) | Sediment microbial communities from Lake Kivu, Rwanda - Sediment site 48cm | ecosystem: Environmental > Aquatic > Freshwater > Lake > Sediment | place: Rwanda: Western Province, Lake Kivu... | reverse complement strand
TTCTATTCAATGTGTGAGGTTGAATCATAATATGCCAGCGCGGACGTGAGATTTAAAAAAAAGAGAGGAGCAGGTGCAATGAAGGTCGAAGAGTGGATAAAAGAGGGATTGCGATGTTTTGATGGGGCAACAGGCACCATGCTTATCCAGCTGGGGCTTAAAGCGGGGGAGTGTCCGGAGATGGTCTCCGAAGAGGTCATGACGAAGGTTCATAAGGATTATATCGATGCCGGTTCCCAGTATATCACCACCAATACATTCGGTGCCAACCGCCCAAAGCTGGCGAAGTTTAAACTGGATAGTGATGTTGCGAAAATCAATCGCCGTAATGCCGGCGTGGCAAGAAAAGCCGCCAGGGGGCGGGGAGTTCTTGTCGCCGGTGATATAGGACCAACCGGCGAGTTGATTAAGCCATACGGTGATTATACGAGGGATATGTTTATTGATGTCTTTTCTGAGCAGGCGAAGGCGCTTGCTGAGAGTGAAGTTGACCTCATCATTATTGAAACCATGACCTCTATTGAGGAACTGGAGTCAGCCATCCACGCCGCAAGGAGCGTAACAGTTCTTCCAGTGATTGCCACCATGACGTTTGACAAGGATGTGCAGGGTAGATATCGCACGATGATGGGTGTGACGCCGGAGGCGGCTGTGAAGGTTATGGAAGAAAAAGCGGTGGATGCATGTGGAGCGAATTGCACCCTTTCCCCTTCCGACATGACCGACCTTGTAAGGGAATTCCGGAAGCTGACTCATCTTCCGCTCATCTTCCAGCCCAATGCAGGCAAACCTAAAATAGTGGACGACAAGACTGTTTATGAGCCGATCCCCGACCTTGAGAAATCCATTTTACAGATTATTGCCGCAGGGGCGGATATTGTGGGGGGATGCTGTGGCACCGACCCCAAATACATTAGAGTGCTGGGGAGTCTTCTTAAATGAGTCCTCGTGATGAGTTAATGAGATAAGGGAGTGAAAATTATATGGGAGAAAGAGACAGGTTGCTACGTGACCTTATGCTTCATCTAAAATCATTGCTGTGGTGCTTGAACAAGGACAGGGAAAGATACAACATAAAGATGATACTTGATTGTCTTCATTCACTTCATGTTCCTGAATCCATCAACAGGACGCCTCTTGGTCAGAATCTGAATTATCTTATTGGGCAACTTTCCGTTCATGGGGGGCTTGGGAGTCTTCCGGCAGTACTGAGGAGGCTGACTGAAAGCCGTATAACGCTGGATTGTCCCCTTGGCTCTGTTGAGGTAGGACAGTATCTTGTGAGCATTCAGGAGGTGGGGAATCTCCCTATGGGGACGTATGGGGTTGTCAGTTATCTGGGTCGCGACCTATATGGTCTGTTTTTCCAGGAGGGAAAGGGATTGATTGAAGAAAAGGTTTTGCCGGAACAGGTGAAGGTTATTTACGGAACGACGATTTAGCAGGTGAGGAATGGGTGAGCAGGATATAGATGCCAAATCCAGGACTGCGATTTCCGGAAGGGAAACTGAGAAGACGTTTACGCAGGGTCAGGAAGCGATTTTCAGCGTCAGGCAACCTGACATGAGCAACAATACATATATTAAGAAGAAGGAACGCACACGTGTGCGTCTTGTCATTGCTATCCCTGCTCTGATGATTCTTATTTCTCTCACCGCAGGTATCCTCAGTTATGAAATTGTCATGGACATTGTTGACCATGCGGAATTATCCCTTGTGAAGGGACGTCTGGAGAGGGCAGCTGATACAATTCTTCTGGCGAATTTTGTAGCATCCGGTATCGCCCTCATATTCGGGCTCGGGCTTGCGATGTATATCATACGTCCAATCCGGGCAATTACAAAGGGCGCCCAGGAAGCCGCAAAGGGTGATTTGACCATGAGGGTCAGTATTCCTCATAGGGATGAGCTGGGCGACTTAGGTGAAAGCTTCAATTCCCTTATAAGTCATCTTAACAACTTGTTCAAGGAACGGAACCGGTTCATCCTTGAGGGTTTTTCAGAGGGTCTTATCAGCACGGATGCAAAGGGATATATCACAGCCGTCAACACACAGGCAGAAAATATCCTTGGCATGAGTGCTGAACAGGTGGTGGGCAAAAATATCGGAGATATTCTTTCCTTCCTGGATGAAAATCTCTACCTGAACGAATATTTCAGGCAGAATTTCAAAAAGCCCGGGAGGCAGGTTCTTGACCGTGTCAGTTTTGTCAATGCGAAGGGAAGGCGTTTTAACCTTTCGGTCAGAAACAGCCCTATCATTGACAGGCATGGCAATCCCGTTGGTTCCATAATTGGATTTCGTGACCTATCAACGCTTGCCCTCTTTACGGAGCAAATTCAACAGGCAGACCGCCTTGCGGCAATCGGTTCATTTGCCACAGGTATCGCCCATGAATTGCGCAATCCCCTCGGCTCCATAAAGGGCATGGCACAACTCTTGACGGAAAATACATCAGGGGAGAAGGTGAGGGAATATACCGACCTCATTGTGAGTGAGGTGAACCGTCTTGACCTTGTGATTCAGACCCTTTTGAATTTTGCGCATCCGGAACCAGAAAAGGCGGTGGCATACAATATCAATGACCTTGTTATAAAGGCGCTGAATCAGGTGTGTGGCAATCCCAAGGTGGAAAAGATACTTTCCACAGTTACAATTGAAAAGGCTCTGCAAGAGATACCTTTTTGTCTGCTTCAACCCGACAGAATGACACAGGCATTCGCAAATATCATCGTCAATGCCTTTCAGGCTGTTGAGGCGAGCGGGAAGGTCAAGATAAGCACCAGCGTCCAGGATAGTGAGAATGGAAAGCAGATGGTGGAGGTGCAGATTATGAATGATGGTCCTCCCATTTCTACAGATGATTTGGAGAGGATATTTGAGCCATTTTTTACAACAAGACCTGATGGAACGGGGCTTGGTCTCCCTATCGCCTTTCAGATTGTCATCTCAAACGGGGGGAAGATGGAAGTTAAGTCAAGACCGGAAGAAACAGTTTTTATTATGCGATTCCCCAGTATTGTGAGGTGAGACATTGTATCCATCCAGATTATTAATAGCCGATGATGAGCCGGTGATTCGCCTTGTTATCCGCGAGACCCTTTCCAATGAAGGTTATGAAATTGAGGAGGCGGAGAATGGAGAGGAAGCGGTTCTCAAGGTCAAGAACTCCAACTTTGACCTTGTGATTATGGATATCAGGATGCCAAAGGTAGATGGCATGGAGGCACTTCGTGATATCAGGCGAATGAACCCCAGTCTGCCGGTGGTGATGATTACCGCTCATGGGAGCAGTAATATTGCCATGGAAGCTATTCGTGAAGGGGCGTATGATTATTTCACAAAGCCCTTCGATGTGGCGGAGATTAGAATCGTCATCAAGCGCGTTATGGAAAAGATGCGTCTAGTGAAACAGATTGAACAACTGGAGGCACAACTCCTGCAGGAGAATCCGTTTGAAAACATTATCGGAACCAGTCCCAAGATGCAGGAGGTTTTCTCACTCATGAAGAAGGTCATGACCAATGACGTGACGGTTCTCATCTGTGGGGAGAGCGGGACAGGAAAGGAACTGGTAGCCCGCGCCATTCATTACCACAGTTACCGGGCACGGAAACCCTTCGTCACGGTGAGCTGTGTTGCCATTCCAGAGACGCTCCTTGAAAGTGAGATGTTCGGGCATGAGAAGGGTGCATTCACGGGTGCACATCAGATGAAGCTTGGAAAGTTTGAACTGGCGCAGGAGGGCTCCCTTTTTCTTGACGAAATTGGTGACATGCCTTTGAATCTTCAGGCAAAACTTCTCCGCGTTATTCAGGAGCGAGAGTTGGAGCGGGTGGGCGGCACAAGGACTATCAAGGTGGATATTCGCCTTATCGCCGCTTCTAACGAGGACCTGGCGGAATGTGTGAAAAACGGCACTTTTCGTGAAGACCTGTATTTCCGCATTAATGTTCTGCCCATCTATCTCCCACCGCTTCGTGAACGAAAAGATGACATCCCGATTCTCACGACTTGCTTCATAAAGCATTATAATCAGAAGCTGGGTAAGTATGTGGCTCGGGTATCGGAGGATACGCAGAGGATAATGATGGAATATTCCTGGCCCGGAAATGTCAGGGAGCTGGAAAACGTCATTCAAAGGGCGATTATTCAGTCCACGGGGGAGATTATAACGCCCGACCTTCTGCCTCCAAATATCCATGCAGAACCAACATTGCCTGATATTACCACTGTTGCGGGTGATTTATCCGTCCCGATGCCAGAGCGTCTTCAGGCAATAAATAACAAGTATGAAGAACAAATGATAAGGGAAGCGCTCAAAAAGGCTAATTATCGTCGTCAGGAGACCGCCAATATCCTCGGCATCAGTCGTAAAAGTCTTCATAATAAGATGGAAAAATATAAATTGTTTAATAGTTGAGAAAAGTTAAATCACCTGAGAAATGTCCCGTTATTTACCAACGGATTGCATATTGCTTGACAGAGAAAAGCCTTCCCATTATGAAAGGGCAGTTTTTTTGAACCGAAATGGCATTTCCTCATGAATTTAATTTTTTTGGGGAGTTAATATGAAGACAGAAGAGAGAGAATCATATACACTTGCGTCTTATGTTTGGTATTTGTGGGAGAAACGGGGCTGGATAATCCTTGGCGCGATACTCTGCATGGCACTCATGGTGGTATATGTCCAGTTTTTAGCCAAAGAGAAATTCCGCTCATACGCCCAGCTCATGATTAAGGAGCCCAGGAAATTCACTGATACTGAAAGGGATGCCATTACTCCGCTTTCTTATAAGGCACTGCTCCTGAATGATAACCTTCTAAAGGGAGTTCGAGATGAATTCTGCAAGGTGACAGGTCTGTCTCCATTTCCTCTTGCAATAGAGAAATTCCGGCAGGCATTTGAGGTGAAGACGGAGATTGTGAAGGACACGTCTGTGAAGATAGAATACTCGCCTGTCATAAACGTCTCTGCTGATGCAGGGAGCGCCCAATTTGCACGGAAGCTCATGGAAATCTGGATTCGGCGATTTATGGACCGCTGTGGCGACATCCTTGCCCGAGAAGCGGATTTTGCCACCCGCAGTTACCTTGATAAGGCAGAAAATTTAAAAAAGGCCCTCACTGAAAAAGAAACCACTCTCCTGAAAATGCGCTGGGAACTACCCTTCAGAATCAGACAGCTCACGGCAAAAGAGATGCTCCTTGCCCCAGCCCCTATCACGTGGGAATTCCGCGAGGAACGTCCCTCGTATTATAAATACAGAGACCAGAACAGGGTGGATTTTTCCATGGTCGAACCCGCCACTTCTCCCGCCATGGTAAATGGACTTGAGCAACAATTGGTGCAGGTAGAGGTTGACCTTGCCGCCGCCAAGGCGGGAAATAACACCTCCCAAATCGCCGCTCTTGAAGCAAAACGAAACACACTTCAGGAAAACATTAAACAGGCAAGAGCCGACATTTCCGTATTTCAGAAAGACACGGCTGAGCTTGAGACCAAATTTGAGACCCTTGCGCGAGAAGTTACTTCATTGCGCGATGAATATACTTATGTGATGGATCTGAAAAATCAGGCAGATGTAGAGGCTCATGGATTGGCTTATTCAAATAAGGGTGATGGGAGAGAACGTTCAGATATAATCATACTTTCCCCACCATCACTGCCTGAACTGCGTGTCTTCCCCAAAAAGACTATCTTTTGCCTGATTGCCGGTGTGGTGGGTTTTATCCTGACCACACTTTTTTTAATATTTGAGAAGTTCATGAAGGATGGCAAAGCCCTTCTTGAAAAGGTTGATTCACAATGAAACGATATGTGGTAATTGGAGTGGGGCAATTCGGTTTCAGTTTGGCGAAAACCCTTGTGGATTTGGGCTGTGACGTTCTGGCGATAGACGTGAATGAATCACGGGTTCAGGAGATTTCCGAAGAGATTCCCCACGCCGTGGCAGCCACCGGGACTGATGAAAGGACACTGAGGGCGCTCGGGGTTCAGGAGTATGATGTGGCAATTGTCACCTGCGCAGAAAGTCTTGAAAATTCCATCCTTGCCACAGCTGTCATGAGAGAAATCGGAATTCCTGAGGTCATAGTGAAGGCGGTAAACCAGAAACATGGTGAGATCCTGAAACGAGTGGGCGCCACAAAGGTTGTCTATCCGGAACAGGAGATGGGGGCACAACTGGCAAACCGCCTTGTCAATCCGGATATTCTTCAGGAGATTGTGTTATCAGGCGAGTATTCCATCATAGAGCTGGCAATACCGGACGATCTGGTGGGAAAATCCATTTTAGAGGGTAACATCCGCGCCAAATACGGACTCACCATTTTAGCCATTCGTTCCCAAACCGCCGGGACAAGAGAGGGTGAACAGGAGGGTCTTATCCTTTCCCCTCCACCCAGTTACGTTCTCAAGGAAACCGACAAGGTTCTTCTCTTCGGTAACAATAAGGATATTGAGAACTTCCGTGAAGGAAAGTAGTGTTATTTAGAAAGCCTGAAATAATGAATTTCACCACGAGAGACACAGAGAGCACGGAGTAATCCTCTTTCCATGTCCATTATCGGACGTGGAAAGAGAGATAAATCTCTGTGTCCTTCGTGTCCGCCTCAGGCGGAATGTGGTGAAAATGTATTCATTTTTAGGGTCTATTAAAAGTTCATCATCTGCCTGTTATCCTTTCCCTCTTCCTGCTTTAGGTTTTCTTAAGGAATTTGCTTGACCCCCATGAAACAGTGAATTATAGTTGTCATTGTTATTATGAAAGATATATTTATATTTTATATCTTACATTCTATTGCAGGAAAAAAAATATGCGAAAGATTATTATTGGATTTACGCTTATCGAATTATTGATTGTTGTTGCCATTATTGCCATACTTGCCGCCATTGCGATACCAAACTTTCTTGAGGCGCACGTGCGCTCAAAAGTTAGCCGCGCAAAGGCAGACCTTCGTTCCATCACCACAGCCCTTGAGGCATACCAGGTGGACCATAACCATTATCCGCCCAATCCTGATACAAGTCAGGGGTTTAATGTTACACCCTGGCAGCTCACCACCCCTGAGGCATATCTCACCACACGTCCCACCGACCCCTTCAAACAATCAAAAGACGTAACTCAGACCACAAACCCCGCCCTGAGTAGAGAGAGATTTTATTATGATTACTTCTCCATCATCACCGTTGATGAATATTTCAAGTTTACCAATGAGGGGATTAATATCTTTCCGCTGGCGGTAAATGATGATGGCTCACTCCCCGGAGCCAATCCGGGCGCTTTTAAGAAATATGGCAGTTGGCTTCAGTGGTCTATTGGACCTGATGCCCTTTTCTGGATACAACAGGATGACTTTGCAGGAGGTAACAGCGCCCTTCTGACGCCTGTTTATCGCCCCTGGGGATATAGCTTTGACGTTCCTTATGACCCTACGAATGGAACTATCAGCTTTGGAAATATAATCCGTTCCCAGGTCAAACCCGATGGTCTCCAGCCTTATTTCCAATAAGCCGAAACTCCGTCGAAGGAGGGCAGGTCATTGTTAGGTATGCTTGATATTAAATTATCAATTATCAATTATCAATTATCAATTAACTTATATTTGAAGATAATTTCAGTAATTATATTGCTTTCATTGTGTCCTCTGTGTCTATGTGGTGAATCCTACGGTTTCTGGAATATTGGAATGGCGGCTGGACCAATCCCCACACCTACGCCTACGCCGAGCCCAACACCCTCCCCGACGCCTTCCGCAGGTATCAGTTACAACATAATTGACCTCGGGACGCTTGGTGGCTCGGAGAGCGATGCGATGGCAATTGATAACATGAGTCATATTGCAGGATATTCCACACTTTCTAACAATGAAACCTACCATGCCTTTCTTTATGTCTACGATGAGACTACCACCCCCACCGGCATGGTTGACATTGGCACGCTGGGCTATATGATGAGCCAAGCATATGCATATGACATCAATATAAACGGGCATATTGTCGGGGAGTCAGAGACAACGAGTAATACCACTCATGCCTTCCTGTTCGCCGATAGTGAGATGCAAGACCTTGGTATTCTCCACGGTGATTCTTCCTTTGCACACGGAATGAACGATGATGATGTGATTGTCGGATATTCCAGCTCCACTGAGGGGACATATGGGTTTACATGGTCGTATGGTGTGATGAATGACCTGCAACTATCAATAACAGGTTACTCATATGGGGCAGAGGATATAAACAATCTTGGCACAATTGTTGGATGGATATCTCGTGGTGAGTTTCAGTTGCCATTTGTGCATCAGGACGATGAAACAACCACAATTGGGGTGGCAGGCTCAACCTTCGGCTCTGCAAATGCAATTAATGATCTGGGGCATGTGACGGGTGTCCTTGATTTCCCGGACACTTCACAAGATGCTTTCCTTTACAAGGAGGGGACGCTGAGTGATTTGGGAACACTGGGAGGTTATTATAGTGAGGGTTTTGATATAAATATTGATGACATGGTAGTTGGGGAGTCAAGTGTAGGAAGTGATGGACTCAATCACGCCTTTCTGTTTATCCCCGAAAAGTGGATCATGTATGATTTGAACAGTTTAATTCCTGTGGAGTCAGGTTGGGAGCTCAGATGTGCACATGGTATCAATGACAAGGATGAAATTGTTGGCTGGGGAATTATAGGCGGTTATGCTCATGCCTTTTTACTTGTGCCTTTAGCGATTCCAACGCCAACGCCCACACCAACGCCCACACCCACATTTACTCCAACCCCGACCCCATCTGTCCCGGGACCGCATCTTGTCAGGGCTATTTTCAATGATGCCAATGGAAATGGGATTGCGGAGCAAGGCGAGATGTTGACCCTCGTATTTGACCAGGGAGTTACAATCACAAAATCCCTCATTACTCCAAGTTGTTTTTATCTGTCTGTTGCGGGTGATAGTCTTGGCAATGTGGGTTTTAATGCCTTTATCAATCATTACAGTTCCCACAAGTTAGGACTGATACTCGGACAGGGTGCTCATTTAACGATTCAAGGCAAATTTTCCGCAGCAGTAAATCAGTCTGGCTCGCCTTCGGGGATTGACCTCTCTGTTGCCCGTCCGGCATTCGCCATTAGAAGTCTTGATGGGTTGGTTGACTCTATTGACCTTGGCAACCCGAACTCCGATGATGCAGGTCTGGATATTGAATACAGTTTCAGGCCTGGGATTGGTAATATCGGACCCGGTGGTGGCATAATTGACAACTCTGGTGACCCGGATGCGGCTTATCAATACTCCCTTTATATCCCTGGAGGTGCACTCTCCACCATCGTCCAGTTTATTGTTACCACTCCCATTTTTCCAACACCCCAGCCCGGTTGTGACACGATACCCCCGCCTGACTTTGCCATTCAGATACTTGCCGATGTGGCGGACCTCAACTTTCTGACATCGGCAACACTCACTCTTCATTACATTGATGGCGATGTGGATATTGATAATGGTTTCGCAGAGGCGGGGATGAGGATATATATGTGTGTGCGGGGATGCGATGGCTGTTGGCGCTGGCTTCCTGTTCCGGGGCAACAAATTGTGGATACTGAGAATAATACTGTGACTGTGCATCTGGGGCGTCTCAATTATTCCTGCCCCACGGGTGGAATGAGATTAGCATCTCTCGGCGATTCAGGCATTTTCGGTAACCTGCCCGGCTCCACAATTGAGGAGAGCACGATAAATATCAAACCGCAGGGCGGAGGCATGGTAAGAATCCTAAGTGGTCCAACCTTAAATGCGGGTGTAGGCGGCTGTTATACCTATCACCAGATTGAATTCCCGAATTATGTTGAAACAGACCCCTCAGACCCGAACGTGATAAAGGTTACCATCAAACAGGCAGTCCTTGCCGACCGTATTGCGCGTAGTGGAGGAAATTCCTTCCCGACGGCGAGCAATGCACTCTTCGTCGTCTTGACGAAGAATTACAGTAATGTTGGCGTTCCCTTCAACTCGCCCGTCAATATTCGGGTACAGTTTATGGATGGCACTGCCAATGCGTTT
>Ga0172365_10004778_pt1 | contig 10051 bp, 5 predicted proteins | sample LakKivSesite48cm_FD_114535 | JGI IMG/M metagenome (GOLD analysis project Ga0172365, IMG submission 114535) | Sediment microbial communities from Lake Kivu, Rwanda - Sediment site 48cm | ecosystem: Environmental > Aquatic > Freshwater > Lake > Sediment | place: Rwanda: Western Province, Lake Kivu... | reverse complement strand
TGCACGGCCTCATGCCCGACTCCGTGTAGCCTGTACCTCTCTGACGTGCAAGGCTGCGCCTTTAACCGCAAGTGGACGGGGGGCTTGGCCTGTGTCAGCGGCCTGTTCGCGGGGAGCAAGCGCAACGCGGTCTATGACTGGAACATTGGCTTTCGGGGCGGCTTTGAGTTGAACATGTATGCCAACCGCTTGGGGCTTAATCACTGGGAGATCCTGGTAGGTATGGTCCCCTGGCTGCGCTCCTGTGGGCGGATGGGCTTGTTGGCGGAGATTGACGGGCGACCCTTGGATTGGGATTCGAGCGAGTTCTGGGCCGAGATGCTGCACGATATAGCCTACCGCCAGGGGATGGGCGATGCCCTAGCTGAGGGGGGATACCGCGCGGCGCATCTCCTGGGCCTGGGCGTAGAGATCATGCGCCGCTACTACACTGGGTGGGGCTACTCAGGCCATTGGGATGGCCATGCGGGGATCGTCAATTACATCGTCTTTCCCTTCTGGGTCGCGAGCGCGCTGCACTGGGCGATGGACACCCGCGATCCCGCCTCCAGCACGCATGACTATATACAAAACGTGATCTTTTGGGGGCCACTTGGCGGGCCGTACAAGAACGAGGCCGTACCGATCACTTGGGAGCATATGAAGGGCATCGGCCAGCGCATCTATGGCCGGGCCGATACATTCGATCCCAAGAGTGGCTATGAAGGCAAGGCGATCCCCGCAGCTTACCACGCCGTGCGCTCGATCATGAAGGACTGTCTGCCCACGGATGACCAGGTTTTCCCCCTCATCTTCAGCCATAATACCGAGGATCGCTACTGCCGCATCGGCGACATCGAGGGGCTGGACGTGGACGCCCACTTGTTGCGCGCAGGCACGGGACTGGATTGGGATACTCGCGAGTTCGAGCACGCGGCAGAGCGCGTGCTCAACCTGGAGCGGGCCAGCACCATACGCCATTGGGCGCGCGACCGGCGGATGGATGAGCGTGTGTTGCCCAGCTTCGAGTATGATGAGAACTTGGTCAACCCCGAGACCGGCGAGCGCAAAGCCCTCGACCGCCGCGAGTTTGACCCACTCATGGACGAATACTACCGCCTGCGCGGCTGGGATGTGACCACGGGCTGGCCCACACGCGAACGGCTAGAGAGCCTCGACCTGGGGTATGTCTACGACGAGATGATCGCTGGGGCAAAGGCCGCCGGAGAACGCCTACCCGAGCTGCCGCTGGTTCCGCCCGTGCAAGATATCCACCGCTATGACGCAGACCGCCCGGATCGCCTCAAGGAGCGCGAATCCGCCAAGGCGTGAGCGCAGCGGAGCCAGGCTATTCCTCGGCCAGGATGCGGTCCACGATCTGCTGCCGGTACTCCGGCGAGAGCATGCGGAAGTAGGCGCTATAGCCCGTCACGCGCACTACCAGGTCGGGGTACTTGGATGGATCGGCGTGAGCCTCCAGGATTTGCTCCTTGGAGATCACGTTGATATTGATGAGCGTCCCTCCCTGGGAGTTGTGGGTCTTGATCAGTGCCTCCACGGCGGGGATACCCCCCTGTTCGCGCACCAGACGGTTATCGAGGTCAACCTGCAAGGGGGCGGAGTTGCCCCAGCCGGGCTGCACCATAGCCACCGCCTGGGACTTGGCTGTGGGCGCAGCCACTCCGCCGGGCATAAAGCCCGGATCGGGATTGGCACTGTGCGAGATGGGCGCGCCAACATGGCGCCCATTGGGAGTGGCCCCCAGGTCCGCGCCGAGATGCCCCACGATGCCATGGGAGAAGAGCCCCGGGATAACCGTGAAGCCCTTGGGCGTCGGCGTACCCCGCACCAGGCTGGTGTACAGATCGGAGACGCGCTTTGCCCACCAATCGGCCCGCGAGCCGCCCGTGCCAAAGCGAGGGATGTTCTTGAGCATCAGGCGCACATCCTCGGCCCCGGCATAGTCCTCGGCCAGGTGTCTGGCCAACTCCTCCCAGGTGAGGCGCTGCTCTGTGACCACCCGCTGCTCGATGGCCGCGAAGGAATCGGCCACTGTGGCTAAGCCGACGCCATCGCAGGTGAGGTTATAAATGTCCACGCCGCCCGCAGAAACGTCTAGTCCGCGTTCGATGGGGCCGTGGCAGAAGAGATTGAGCACCATCTCAGGGGAGTTCAGCGCTTGGTGCTCCAGGTGCCAGTCAAAGCCTCGCTTGATGGTATCTACGGAGATGCTCAGGTGATGCACGTAGCGCTCCCAGAGGCTCTCCACCGACCTCGCCTCGGCTGGGCCTTTCATCACATCCTGAAAGGCGTGCAGGAAGGGCGAGACGAGGCACAGCCGGGTGACGTCCTGTAGGCAATACTCGATCCCTGGCAGGGCCGTCCAGTTGCAGCCCACCTTGGCGCGCATCCGCGCCAGTTGGAGGGGTATACCGTTCTTCACATAGCCATCATCCAGTCCCTTAGAACAGGAGAAGCTGGGGCCGGTCCCGTCCTCGAAGAGGTACTGGACGGCCTGGCGCAGCAGCTTGGGATCAAGCCCCTCGTGCACCCGGACTGCCAGGTTGACCGGGATGCGCAGACGGTGCAGGGCCTCGAGGATGAGGAACGAGACAGGGCTGGTCATGTCGTGTCCATCGGGCGCGGGGCCGCCGATCTGCGAGTAGTGGGTGTCGTTGAAGAATAGGCTGGCGATATGCCAGATGACCGCCTCATCGTCGTCTATCCCCGCCGCCCGATCGGCTTCGTAGAAGGGACGCAGCAGCTCGTCGAGTTGGCTTAGCGCCCCTCCGGCGGCCCACATGCGGTCTATGGACTGAAACCAGGCCAGGAACTGGCAAGCCTCGCGTAGCGTGCGCGGCGCGCCCTCCACCAGCCACTCGTTCATCTCGGCGATGGAGAGCAGGTTATCCTTCAGCACCGGATTCTCCTCGGTGGCGGCCATCTCCCTGGCCTTGACCACATGGCGGCGAATCCAATCCTGCGTGGCCAGCACGAGCGTCTCTTCGCCATCGTAGAATGAAGTATCCGTGGGCCTGTTGAGCTCACGATAAGTGCGCAACTTCTTCAGTATCCCGCCCCACCCAAGCTCCAGGCCGATCCTCATATCCGGGCCCAGGTGGTTCATGCCCCCGATCCCGGTATAGAGAAGGTTGTACTCACGGTGCAGGGGCTGGAGGTGCACAGGCCGATCCTCCGGCTTCCATCCGCTGAGGGCGGGGAAGAAGCCTGCCCAGGCCCCGGCGAGTGAGCTCATGGGATGGATGTAGACCGGGTGAGCCTCCAGCCAGGCACGAAAGTTCTCCCCCAGGCAGCGGAACCCGTAACACCCGCCCGAGGGGTGGTTGGGCTTGGGCTGAAAGCGGATCGGCTCAGGCCAGGGAATCCAGCCGTGGTCGTCTATGTCCAGATAGCCCCTCTGCTTCAGCTTGAGGGCAGTGTGCTCTGATTTCGTCTTGCGGATGGCCTCGATCCGCTCCTGGTAGGTGGGCCGCTGTACTGGTTCTTTCATCCTCTTATCTTCTTTCTTCCTATGTTAGCAATCGTGAGAGTTCTATTTCTTGCCCGAGCGCCACTTGGCGATTTGCTCTTTGGGCGTGATGGCGGCCCGCTTCGCTGCGTCTGCCCGCTCTGCGGAGACTTGCTGAGCGTCGGCGCGGGCCGGACCATGAACGGCGAAGGAGGAGACGATGCGCTCAACGTCCGCGCTGTGGCAAGCAGGGCAGGGCGGGGTTGGCGACTCCTGGGCGCTGCGTATGGTGCGAAAGAACTCGCTAAAGCGCTGGCCGCAGGCGCGGCATTCATATTCATAGGTTGGCATGATCCATTCCTCGCTCCACAGTTCGTCGTGTGCCCATGAGGGCATGAGAAGCGCCAGTTGCGCGGTTGGTTCCCCCCGACCGGATCGGGGGCGCGCATTTGACGGCGCTACTACGAACGCCTGAAGTTTACACATCCCCGGGCAAAAAGACGAACGGGATGGTGGCCACAGCCTGGACAATGCCGGCGACGATCAGCGCCGTGCTGAGGGATGTGGCATCGGAGAGCGCCGCCCCGATAAGCGGCCCGGCAAAGATAGCCGCATTTGCGGCCATGCTCCACATAGCCGCGAACAAGGGCTGACGCTGCGCCGGACAGGAGGCCAGCATCAGGTCAAATAGGCCTATATCCAGTCCCGAGACAGTGAGGCCCCAGAGCGCTGCTGCAGGGAGCAACCAGAATGCGTTGGGCGATAGAGCGGTCACGATAGGATAGGCCGCAAAAGCAAGGGCACTCAGGGTGAGCACTTTGCGGTGTCCCAGCCTGTTGGCGGAGCGCCCCCAGAAGATATAGCTCGCCACCAGCACCGCGTTGCCCACAGTGCCTCGCAGCCCGATCAGCGTATCCGAGGCGTGGAGCTCATTCACCCAGAAAAGGCTGAAGAGAGGGCTGGGGAGGTTAAGGGCGATGCGGTAGAGTAAGGTCGCTGCCAAGAAGACCATGAACGGCTTGTAGTGCAGGGCTGGCCCCAGATACTCGGCGGCACGTCGGCCCAGGTTGCGCGTGGGCGTAAGCCGGGGTTTTTCCAATGGCGGCACCTTGACGAAGGAGAAGAAAAAGGGATCCAGCCAGGCTGAGACGAAGGAGATGAAGAACACGATCTGGTAATTCAGAGGAAAAGCGATACGATCCAGCAGCCAGCCAAAAAAGGCGCTGCTCCCAGCGCAGATCAGACTAAGCATGGCCCAACGGATGCCGTTCAACTGCGCGCGATGCTGCGGCGCTACCGCCTGGAGCAGCACCGCCGTCCAGGAGGGGACCGTCACTGACTCTCCCACAGCCTGAAGGGTCCAGATGATGACCAGCACGATGGGCAAGCTCTGCGCGGGAATGACGAAGGGAAGCAGCCCACACAGCAGGTAAGCCGCGTACACGAAGCGGGAGACCGTCGTGCGTAGCTTGACCTGGTCCGTATGCTGCTCAGCAATGACGGCGCCGGGGATGCGCAAGAACACGGCCAGCAGTGCTGGGGCGGAGGTCAGCCAGCCCACCAGGGAGGAAGAGGCTCCAAGCCGCGCCAGGAACACGGGCATAAAGGCCACGATGCCGCCCGAAGAAACGCCGATGGCGCTGGTGTTGAGCAGGAGCAGGCGCGCGTTGCGCTCCTCTTGGGTGCGCGGGTGCACCAAAGGGGAGTGACTGATCTGTTGTAGAGTGCGCCGCAAGGACAGCGGCATTTGCATGGTACGCTCCCGGTAGTTCCTGGGCTGATCTGGCGGCGACGCCAGTCGTGAGGGGCATTGTAGCATGAGGCGGTGCTCTCGCAAAAAAGAACGCCAGTTGACGCCGTCCCCGTGCTGTGCTACAATGGAGCCAACTAAAGACGACGAACAGGAGGAGTAGGCGCTCGCGAGCTGGTAGAGAAGAGGGGTCAGCGGGTGAAAGCCCCTCGCAGCGGACGTTGCCGAAGGTCGCCTGGGAGTTGATCGGCTGAAGAGCGAGTAAGCCGATACGGTTGCGCCCGTTATAGCGCTTCGAGGGTGGCGAGCCGTGGCTCGGTCTCGCCGAACTGGAGTGGTACCGCGGAAGGATGCTCCTTTCGTCTCCATAGGACGAGAGGAGCTTTTGTTTTCTGGAGGAGTGAAGCATGAGCGAAAAATGCCCTTTGCCCGCTGAGATGACCAAGACCTACACCGCGGCCGAGATCGAGCAGCCTCTCTACGACTGGTGGGAGAAGCAAGGCTATTTCAAACCCAAGATTGACCCGGCGCAAAAGCCTTTTGTCATCTCCATGCCTCCGCCCAACGTCACTGGCGCACTGACCCTCGGCCATGCCATCGTTGGCTCCATCGAGGACGCCCTGATCCGCTACCAACGTATGACCGGCCGGCCCACTCTCTGGGTGCCCGGCTCTGACCACGCCGGAATCGCTACGCAGAACGTGGTGGAGCGCGAGCTGGCCAAGGAGGGGGTTACCCGCCATGACCTGGGCCGGGAAAAGTTCATCGAGCGCGTGTGGGAGTGGAAGCGCGTCTATCACAAGCGCATCAGCGAGCAGCAACGGCGGCTGGGCGTCTCTTGCGATTGGGATCGCGAGCGCTTCACCATGGACGAGGGCCTCTCCCGCGCCGTGCGCGAGGCCTTTGTGCGCCTGTATGAGCGCGGCCTGATCTATCGCGGCGAGTACCTGGTGAACTGGTGTCCCCGTTGCGCCACGGCCATCTCCGATCTGGAGGTGGAGCATGAGGAGGAGGATAGCCACCTCTGGTATGTACACTATTGGACTGAGGCCCACGATCGCTTCATCACCGTAGCCACCACTCGCCCGGAGACGATCCTGGGCGATACGGCGGTGGCCGTGCATCCCGCCGATGAGCGCTATCGGGATATGGTGGGCCTCATCGTGCGCCTGCCCGTGCTCAACCGGCCCATCCCCATCATCGCCGACGAGGCGGTGGATCCCGCCTTCGGCACAGGGGCCGTCAAGGTGACTCCCGCCCATGACCCGGTGGATAATGAGATCTCCCTGCGGCACGGCCTGCCGGCGATCAATGTCATGAACGATGACATGACCATGAACGAGGCGGCCGGCCCCTATCAGGGACAGGATCGCTTTGAGTGCCGCCGGAAACTGGTCACCGACCTTCAAGCGATGGGCGACCTGCTCAAGGTGGAGCCCTATCGCCACGCCGTGGGGCATTGCGAGCGTTGCCACACCATCGTGGAGCCGCGCATCTCCCGGCAGTGGTTCGTGCGCATGAAGCCCCTGGCCGAGCCGGCCATTGCCGTCGTGCGGGAGGGGCGCATTCGCATCATCCCCGAGCGTTTCACCAAGATATACTTTGACTGGATGGGGAACATCCGCGATTGGTGCATCTCCCGCCAGCTTTGGTGGGGACATCGCATTCCTGTGTGGTATTGCGACGCTTGCGGCGCGCAGAGCGCCAGCCGCACCGACCTGACGCAATGCCCCCAATGCGGCTCGAGCCAAATCCGCCAGGATGAGGATGTGCTGGATACCTGGTTCTCCTCGGGGCTTTGGCCTTTCTCCACCCTGGGCTGGCCCGATGAGACGGAGGACCTGAAGTACTTTTACCCCACGACGGTGATGGAGACAGCCTACGACATCCTCTTCTTCTGGGTAGCGCGGATGATCTTCCTGGGGCTGGAGATGACCGGCGATATACCCTTCGATACAGTTTACCTGCATGGCCTGATCCGCAACGAGGAAGGGAAGAAGATCAGCAAGTCCCTGCCCGACTCCTGGCGCTACGATCCGCTCTATACCATTGACCAGTACGGCCAGGACGCGCTGCGCTTCACCTTGCTCACCGGCTCGACCCCAGGCAACGATAGCCGCCTCTCCCTGAGCCGCGTGGAGGCCAACCGCAACTTTGCCAACAAGATTTGGCAGGCGGCGCGCTTCGTCATCGGCAACCTCGGCGAAGAGCCCGAGCGCTTCACGCCCCCTGCAGGAGGCCTTGCGCCCAGTGCTGAGATAGACATGGCCGACCGCTGGATTCTGAGCCGCTACCATCGCCTGGTGGGCGAGGTGCAGCGCCTGATTGATGCCTACCAGCTCGGCGAGGCTGGCCGACAGGTCTATGAGTTTCTCTGGGGCGAATACTGCGACTGGTATATCGAGATGACCAAGGTGCGCCTGAAGGGGGGTAGCCCCTCTCAGGCGGACGAGGCCCGCCAGGTGCTCGTCTACGTGCTGGATGGCTGCCTGCGCCTGCTGCATCCTTACATGCCCTTCGTCACCGAGGCCATCTGGCAATACCTGCCCCATCAGGACGAGGCTCTGATCATCGCCAAGTGGCCGCAGGCTGGTGCACTGGATGTCGAGGCTGAGGAAAAGATGGCTGTCTTCACGGAGCTGGTGCGCGCCATTCGCAACGCCCGCGCCGAGTATGACGTGGAGCCAGGGCGGCGCATCGCGGCGATCATCGCTGCCGGCGATAACCTTGGCTTCCTGCACGAGCAGGCCGCCGTTCTGAAGACTCTGGCACACATTGATGAGGCGCAACTGACCCTTGAGGCTCGCCTCGATAGCAAGCCCGACAAGGCGCTGGCCTTGGTGGGAGTGGGGTCCGAGTGCTATCTGCCCCTGGCAGCGCTGGTGGACCTGGATAAGGAGCGCGCTCGCTTGAGTGCAGAGCTAGAACGACTCACGCGAGAGGTCGCCCGCAGCGAAAAGCTGCTGGCCAACCCCGGCTTCACCTCCAAGGCTCCTGAGGCCGTGGTGCAGAAGGAACGCGAGAAGGTGAGCGATTACCAGGAGCGGCAGGCGAAGCTGAGGGAGCGCCTGGAGCGGTTGGGCTAGGCGTGGCTGTTATAGTATTAAGCGGTCAGCCTACAACTGCTTGCCAGAAGTCATTGACACAGCACTCAAGTGCGGTTATAATGAAATAGCTCTGGCATCCTCAGCATATTTTAAGGAGGAGTCCTGATGTCTCTTGATTCTGGCAAACGATTACCTACTCGCTCAACTCAGGATCTCTGGCCCAAGTGGATGTGGGTTGCCGTGCCGGTGCTGGTTGTGGTAGTGGTTGCGGGCCTTTGGTGGGCGATCTTCTCCGAAGGTGAGCCCAAAGTGACCCCTACCCCATCGCCCACGCCCAAGGTCGTGCGCCCACAGACAACCCAAGCTCCCACACAATACGCTACCTTGACCCCCGAGGGCACTCCCGCCATCGAGCAGCCCACGGCCACGCGCGCGGACGTGATCATGGTTACCTTTACCCCGACGCGTTCAACGGTGCTCACGCCTACGGCTGAGGCGACCGTGCAGACGGGGTTGGCAATCGGCTCCAAGGCCAAGGTAACCGGAACGGGAGGCTCAGGACTGAACGTGCGCGCCGGCGCGGGTACGGGCCATGCTCGCGTCAAAACCCTCGCTGATGGCACCGTCGTGGAGATCATCGGCGGGCCCAAGGATGCCAACAGCTATACCTGGTGGCAGGTGAAGGACGAAAGCGGAACTACGGGCTGGGTCGTGTCCAAGTTCCTGGTGTCGCAGTAGCCGCTTCGGCCTCGACCCGTTGCACCTCCGGGACTGAGCCTGTGCATGCTCCGTCCCGGTTTGTTGTTTCTGCCAGTCAGGATCGTCGAGGGGAGGGCAGCCATGTCAGAAGAGCTCAACGCGCGCATGGAGAAGCTGCGCGCGCTGCTTCGTTACCACAGCTACCTGTACCATACCCTGGACAAGCCCCAGATTACCGACGCCGAGTACGACGCCCTCATGCACGAACTGCGCGCCCTCGAAGCGCAGCATCCTGAACTGATCACTCCTGATTCCCCCACCCGGCGCGTGGGCGCTGAGCCGCTGCCCGAGTTCACCAAGGTCAGGCACCCCTATCCAATGACCAGCCTCACCGATGCCTTCTCGCGAGAGGAGGTGACCGCCTGGCGCGAGCGTGTCTTCCGCCTCCTGCCGAGGGAGACCCCTCTTGAATTCGTGGTCGAACCCAAGATTGACGGCCTGGCAGTCGCACTCACCTATGAGGATGGGCTGCTGGTCCGTGGGGCGACCCGGGGCGATGGCATCATCGGTGAGGACATTACCTCCAACGTGCGCACGATCCGCAACGTCCCTTTGCGCATCCCCGCGAGCGGCGCCGGCGTAGCCCCACGCCTCATCGAGGTGCGCGGCGAAGTCTATATGCCCCACGACCTCTTCGAGCGCTTTAACGCCGAACGCTCGGCCCAGGGGGAGAGCCTCTTCGCCAACCCACGCAATGCCGCCGCCGGCTCTGTCCGGCAACTGGACCCGCGCGTCACGGCGGCCCGCCCCCTGCGACTCTTCGCCTATGCTGTGGGCTACATCGAGGGGCGCGAGCTCACCACTCAGTGGCAGAGCCTGAGTTACTTCAAGGAGCTAGGCTTCGCCGTCAACCCCGACATTCGCCTGATCCGCGACTTTGAGGAGGTCCTATCCTATTGCGAGGAATGGATGGACAAGCGCGATCAGCTCAACTATGAGGCAGATGGCGTGGTCATCAAGATCAACGATTTCGCCATCCAGCAGCGCCTCGGCATCGTGGGCAATGCCCCCCGTTGGGCTGTAGCCTTCAAGTTCCCCTCCCGCGAG
>Ga0172365_10004773_pt1 | contig 10055 bp, 9 predicted proteins | sample LakKivSesite48cm_FD_114535 | JGI IMG/M metagenome (GOLD analysis project Ga0172365, IMG submission 114535) | Sediment microbial communities from Lake Kivu, Rwanda - Sediment site 48cm | ecosystem: Environmental > Aquatic > Freshwater > Lake > Sediment | place: Rwanda: Western Province, Lake Kivu... | reverse complement strand
TGCCGAAGGCTAGGCCTATGATGAAGACTGTGGTGAAACTGATTAGAGCGTCGGCTGCCGCGGCTACCATTACGCCTGCCATGTAAGCCAAGCGGTTCATTGGTGACATGAATGTTGCCTCGATTGTGCCAGTTGTCCGCTCCCAAAACATGACTCGGCCGACTACGAAGGCTGCCGCGAAGACAAAGACGAAAAAGGCGTTGCCTATGGTGATGAAGGGCAGGTATCCCGATTTCCCCACAGCGTCTCCAAATTCTTGTGACAGCGCTCCTCGATAGACTTGGCTGTATAAAACCCATGCTGCGCCTAGAGTCATTATGGGCGAGAAGAATCTTAGGGCGAAACCTGTCCAGCTGAAGAAGCGCCAAGTCATTATTAGATTCATTTTGGCGGTGTAAACGATAACTCTGAGACTGTGGATCGCCAAGGTTTGTTCTCCTCAGAATTGGGTTAGTGTGGCTTTTGCCTTAGCGCTACGCTCAGCATGGCCTATCATCCATGTTGCTAACGTGAAGAAGATGACGGCCATGGAGGCGAGCACAGCAAGAGGAATTGCAACATCGACCATTGATGCACCTGCAAGCAGGGTAAGTCTAACGGAAATTAGGCCGAATGTTAAAGGCAATAGGTAGCTGAGGGGTAAAAGGGCTCTTGGCATTGATTGAAGTGGGAAGATTAGACCGGAAAGAAACATGATGGGCTCCTGCAGCGTTGTTCCATACATCCCGCCTCTTCTTGAGTGAAGGGAAAGGGCTTCCAAGCACATTCCGATAGCTATGAGTGAAAGGTATGAGAGAGAAATGGATGCAAGGAGAGCCAAAAGGTCATTGATGAGGATATTTACGTTTAGGAAAGCTACCCAAGAGAGCAGGATGCCTATCAAGAGCCATATGTAGTTTAAGGCGTTTGCCAGTGCTCCGCCGAGCAGCACTGCAAGGCGGTTGGCCGGAGACAGCAAAACGGTCTCAAGAGTTCCCTGTTGCCTCTCTACATCCAGAGCTGAGCCTGCTAACAACATCATGGTAAAGAATGAGTAGAGCAACTGCCCAATCAAAGTGAAGCCAACGAGGTCCAGTGAAAAGTTCGCGGAGTTAAACTCGAGATTAACGGATTTCACTGCGAAGGGCAAATACAGGAAATACAGGTAGAGCCCGTTTCCTAATGGAAGCAGCAGAGCCCAAACCATTGTTCTGGAACTGAAGAAGTACTGCTTGAGGCTCTTCCTAATCTCAGCCAATATAACTCTAAAGAACATTCATGCCTCACCCGTGTAGAATATGAAGAGATCCTCCAGAGTCGGCCCTCGCAGATTGACGGAAACCACTCGGCAATGTCTGCTTGACATGTAGTTCAAAACTTCTGGAACCGCTTTGTCACTGTCAACATTAATTATTAACCGATCGATTTTCTCGCCTTCTGTTTCACCCTCATAATCGGTTGTTATCACTTTTTTCACAGGCTTCAGATGCTTTAAACCTTCGTGGGCCTCGTCTGTCAACCGGGTTACAAGTATTTCTATCGAGAACCCAGAGGGCATTTTCCGCTTGAGCTCTTCCGGACGCCCCACAGCAACAAGCTTACCTTTACTGAGAAATCCTATTCGCTCGCACATCTCCTCAGCTTCATACATGTAATGAGTAGTCAAGAGAACAGTCTTACCCTGCTCTGCGACAATTTTCTCCCGGATGAATTTGCGGATGTCCTTCGCAATGTTGACATCCAATCCCAGAGTTGGTTCGTCGAGAAAAATCACTTCCGGATCATTGATCAGCCCTCTGCAGATTTGCAGCCGCTGCCTCATTCCCTTGCTGTATTTCTCAACCTCATCGTCAGCCCTTTCAGACAAACCCACAAGTTCAAGCAGCCTATCTACTCTGGCATTAACCTCTCTTTTTGGAACGTCGTAGAGCTCGGCGAAATATTTCAGGTTCTCTCTCCCCGTCAATCTGTAATAGAGCATTCGCTCTCCGCCGGCCACCATGTTGACTATTTTCCTTACTTGACCCGCGTTTTTCACCACGTCATAGCCTTTGACGAAAGCATGACCACTTGTCGGCTCGAGCAAAGTGCAAAGAATCTTCACAGTAGTGGTTTTACCGGCACCGTTAGGCCCAAGCAAGCCGAACAATTCTCCTTCTCGAATCTCGAAATCGACATGATCGAGAGCCCGGATTACCGTCATCGTCTTCTTTCCCAAGAGATGTTCCCTCTTCGTTGAGACATAGTCGCGGCAAAGTTGTTGGGCTTCAACAGCAAGACTTGTGGGCTTCATCCTACCACTTTTTCTCGCTTCTTTTAGGCTTGTTGTGCTAATTGAGTGAATATAATTTTGTTGGCGTTGAAAATGTATATTGGAGTTAAACTGGAAGTATCGCTTTGGGGACAGGGCAGGCCGGTTTGAAATTGGCGATCTAACTCCGCAGCTTAGTTTAGAAATTGTGCTATGTGTTGAAGAAAAAAAGCAAACGGTTTGCCACGTATGAATAGCTGCATCACTATTTGATTAGTTTCCTTTTCATCAGGTTTATGCTTAAAATGAAGAAGACGGGTGTGACTGCGGCGATCCAGATGAGACTGATGAGCAATGAGGATTCCAAGTCGCCTACTATTAACCCTCTTGTTAGGCTTACTGCGTGTGTGAGGGGCAGAAATGCCTTTGCAGTAATCTGAATGAATCCGGGAAGATCTGTTAGGGGGAAGAAGGTTCCACTTAACAGGAACATCGGGGTGATTAGCAGGAACGCGGGGTAGTTGAAGAAGTCTATGTTTGGCGCTATGGATGTGAAGCACATGGCTATTGCTGAGAACATTAGCCCGGCAAGGAAAGCGACAAACGGAATTAAGAGGAATAGTGGGCTTGTTACTAGGCCGAAGGCTGCTACTACGCCTAGGACTATGCTGGAGCTGATTAGGCTTCGGGTGGCTCCCCAAACGAGTTCGCCAGCTATGACTTCTTCTATGCTTACTGGCGTGGTTATTATGGCATCGAAAGTTTTTTGGAAGTACATGCGGACGAATGAGCCGTAGGTGCATTCGAAAAATGAGGAGTTCATCATGGAGATGGCTATCAGGGCTGGTGCGATGAAGTTGATGTAAGGCAAACCTTGAATATTTTGAACAAGGGTTCCCAAACCGTAGCCAAGTGCAACAAGGTAAAAGATGGGTTCAAGCAAAGGCGGGAAAAAGTTCACTTTATAGGTTTTCATGAATACATCCAAGTTTCGCAACCAGACTTTCCAAACACGATAGGTCAATTTAGGCAGGCTGAAGACTGTGGCAATACGGCTTGAAGATTTCATTCTCTAAGCCGCCTCCCGGTCAACTTCAGAAAAACATCTTCCAAATTGGCGTTTCGGATAGCCGCACCTTTCGTGGGAAAATCTTTGAGAAAGCTTTCGAAGACTCCGTGAGGTTGAGAGGTGAACACGCGAATTCTGTCGCCGACTACTTCAAGCCGGGCGTCTGGAAACTTTTCCTGCAGATCTTTCCTGACTTTATCGTCGTAATCAATTTCTAAAACGTCTTCGCCAATATGCTTCTTGACTAAGTCGGCGGGTTTGCCTTCTTCTATGATTTTGCCGTTATCCATTATTAATGTGTGGTCGCACAGTTCAGCCGCCTCATCCATATAATGTGTGGTCAAAATTATGGTGACGCCTTGCTTTTTCAAGCTTCGAATTCTGTCCCAAATGAGATGCCTCGCTTGAGGATCAAGACCAGTTGTAGGCTCGTCCAGCAGGAGGATCTGAGGCTCATTGATCAAAGCCCTAGCCAATATCAACCGCCGCTTCATGCCAGTCGACAGCTGGTCGATGATGACGTTTCGTTTTTCTTCCAGCTGGAAAAATTTAAGCAGTTCGTCTGAACGCTTCAAAGCCAGAGATTTTGGGATGTCAAAATAGCGAGCGTAAACCAGCAGGTTGTACATAACGGTGAAGTCTGGGTCAAGGTTTTCTTCCTGCGGCGCTACGCCGATCATCTTCTTTATTTCCCTCGGGCTTTGAGAAACATCCAACCCGGACACGGCCAAACTGCCAGCTGTCAAAGGCAAAACACAGTGAATCATCTTTATGGTTGTTGTTTTCCCGGCACCGTTGGGCCCAAGGAAACCGCAGCATTCTCCCTTGAAAACCTCAAAGTCTATGCTGTCCACTGCCAAAAAGTCATCATACCTCTTAGTCAGGTTTTGCGCTTTAATGAAAGCCTCTGGACCCATTGAACTACTTCCAAAGCTTACCCTCATGCATACAACGTGCTTTCTTAAGAAAATTCCCCTTCTTCATCGTCAGTTGCGTATTAGCATGAAAAAACAGGATCGGACCGCATAATCTGACATTTCGATCTTCAAATCGCAAACTAGCAGCAAACCCTGTGTCCGAGATGATTCGAACCCTACTGACGTGTAAGCGATGGCTTGTTTGGTCCAAGGAGCAGCCTTTGAAGTTGAGTTATTCTTGAAATCAAAGAATCTGATGTCTTTCGCAGCTCGGTTTTTCTCGCTTTATACGTGATTAGGCCTATTGTTCTGATGCCCATTTCCTTTGCGGGTTTGAGTTCTCTTCCCATGTCTCCTATCACGATAGTGCTCTTAGGGCTGCACTTGACAAGGGCAAGCGCACATTCGTAGAGTTTTCGTCTCTGTTCATGGAAAGGAAAAAACGGAAGCAAAGTCAGTCCAAAGTATTTGGCTGCCACATCTCGCGTTACGACATGATCGAACAACCTATCGATACGCAAAAACCTTAATTCATGAATTACTTCTGCAAGAGTCTCCCTCGAAGTAACGCAGACTAACGTATATTCATTAGATAACGATTCCAGTGTTGATTCCATTCCTTTCCTAGCCATGGAAAGGTGATATCTCTTGACAAAAGCGGATGTCCAATAATGAACTACAGCATCATTGAGCTCCACGCCTAGCTTCTTGAAAACATCAATGTGAGAGGGCGTTTGAGCACATAGCTGTTTCACTTTGGCTTTGGAAGCTCTTGTGCCGAAATGATTTGCCGTGTCATATATCGCTTCTATTTCTCTCTGATTAATGTCTGTTAGCGTTCCGTCGAAATCAAAGAACAGAGCCTTCACAGCTCTCGTCACCTTTTTTCATTTCATGCGAATGATCTGGCATTCTATTAGGAGAATCAGTCAAATAAACTCTTACAGCTTGGCGGGCCCGCTGGGATTTGAACCCAGGATCTCCGGCTCCGCAGGCCAGCGTCCTAATCCAATCTAGGGCTTCTGGAACTAGGACACAGGGTAATTCACCCAAGATACGGGCAGAACCAGACAGCCTGACTAGACTACGGGCCCACACACAGGGAATATTGCACGAAGACCGAATAATAAATACTCTCCTACAAATGAAGAACTCAGGCCTCTCAGAAGGCACACTCGCAACAGCCTCACAAAAACTGAACCAACTGGGCAGACACGCAGACCTACAAAACCCACAAGAAATACTAACATACATCGCAAACAGCACCGTATCAAACGCCACCAAACAAAAACTAGCAAACGACTACAACTACTACTGCATAACGAACCAAATCAACTGGAAGAAGCCAACATACAGATGGGAACGAAAAATACCACTAATCCCAACTACAGAAAACATCTACAAAATCATCAGCGCATCATGCAAAAAATACGCAACAATCTTCACAATCCTAGAAGAAACAGGCTTAGAAGGAAAAGAACTGGAAACCACAACCAGACGAGACATAGACACAGAACAGGGAATCATAAACGTACAGGGTTGCAAAGGGCACAATTCCAGAAGCCTCAAACTAAAACAACAAACCGCCGAAATGCTAAGAGCCTACCTACACAAATACACAGGAGAACACCCATTCCCAAAAAGCATACGCATGGGCAAAGTATGGAGAAGCACACGCGACCGCCTAGCAGAAAAAGTCAACCAACCACAACTCAAAGCGATACCACTACGCAACCTAAGACACCACTTCGCAACAACGACATACGACAGAACCAAAGACATCCTACTAGTCATGCAGAAACTAGGACACAAGAAAATAGAAACAACAATGCTCTACACCCAATTAGTGAACTTCAACGAAGACGAAGAATACACACACAAAACGACCAGCAACGTAAAAGAAGCAACCGACCTAATAGAACACGGATTCCAATACGTCACAGCCGTAGACGGCCTAAAACTATTCAAAAAACGCAAATAAACCCCTTTTTTCTATTCAAAACAAAGAACAACTGTCATGTCGCACTCGCATGACGCTCGTGCTCCTACGCGCGCTTAGGATTTGAATTCCATCGAAAGAGAGTCGAAAGCCTTGTGATAATCAATAAAAGTTTCGACTGATAGACATTCATATAGTAGCCGACTTATTAATCCAAATGAAGTGTAGGTAGGTTCGCTTGCACCTTTCTCATTAGATACCTCCAAGATTGGGTTGTCAAAATGGCGCTCGCTTTCGGAATTCTCAAGAATCCTGCATCTAAAGCCGTTCTCTTGCATAATTCGACAGAGAGAGTTGAGGTCTAGTAACACACAAAAGTTGGTCGTTCGAAAGAGAAGCTCGTGCTTGTATTGAGGAGAAATGTCAAAACATGTAAAGGGCATTATCGGGGGTATTGGGACATCTATGTGCCTGTCAAGACATCCAACCATAATGCGGGCGTCTCTGAGCTTGTAAAGACCACCCGCGCGTGAAAGGGCTTCGTCAATCAGTCCCTTATTCCCAATGGCGCAATAGATAAGGCATTTCTCTACGACCCGGATTCCAAATCCATCTTTGTCAGCAGTTGCAATAGCTGAGGAAAGCTCGTTCCAGTTATGTTTGTCAGGCTTTTTAGAACTGCGTTGTATGCTTGTCATATTAGGAATTATTCTAGTGCTAATCCCTTTGCGATAGAATTCATCAATGATTTCCATTCTCCTTTTTTGCCGTATTTCTCTCACGTTTCTTTTCTTCCTTTTTTTCAGTTTCAGTTCTAATGTTAACAATCCCTTAGGCCCGGTTATCGATAGATCTCCTAACCGTAGGCAATTTGTCAAGTCATGAAGTATTGCAGCGCTATCTTTGAATTTGAATCCTGTTCTCAATGCTAGGAGTTCAAGTTCCAGCCCTTTCTTTCCAGAAATAAACCCAGAATCAAGTCCGTGCGCCAAACCGCGAATGTATGGCCTGTCAAATTCTAGAAGTATCCACGCAATGGTTGTTCCAAGCACTTTTAATAGCTTTCTTCGCTCAATGGCTTCATCAATATTATGAGGTTTTTCTGGCTTTTCCTTTCTTAACTTCGATATCGTTTTTTCTGTTTCAACTATCCTCTTGACTAACTCAAGCTGAATTTCCAAAAACTCTTTATAATTCAGGTCTTCCTTGTGATTTTCACAAGTGTCTCCAACAGAACAGACTCTTTCTAAGAGGGACCCAACAATTTCTCTGGTTTCTCTTCTGTACATTAAGACCCTACATTTAAACCCTTATTGATAGTGACTCTTAAAGGTATTAAAACAATAAGCGCGCCAATCAAACCAACAACAGAACCACAAAACTCACACACAGAACCTAAAGAAACACAACAACTAAGACGATACAAACTACGCCAACACGGATGAGCATCACAACCAAAATCCCAACAAATCAAACAACAATCATAACCCTCATAATGCTCAAAATCATTGTACACAGTACGCCTAGAACACGCACATTTCATGCTCAATTCCTTCACAATCTCCGCCTGAGAAAAACCTAAACCTTCGAGCTTCAGCAATTCTAAGCGTCTGAAAACCGCATCCACTCTCAGCCACCCCCCCAGATTGCAACTTTTTTTCAATTATCTCAATCGCATCTATTGTTTCTGGAAGGCTAAGACACCACAAGATTGGTCAAGCGAATAAGCTGCCTAAGAGACATCGCAAAACGAGACAACGTATGTAATTCAATTCTTCAAATTGATAAAATTTTCGCTAGGGACAAAGCTTTGCTGCAACGTAAACTAATATTCGTCTTATGAAGCGCGCGCGGGCAGAATGCTTAATTTGATTGAAAAAGTCTATTGAAAGCGATAGACATGTCAAAAATCCAATTGAAAGCATGGCAAGTAACTCTACATAAAATCTTGTCTGAACTTGACGCACAACCACAGAATCTTGAAATTGTCGCAAGGATAGAGAAAAACATGGATGGAGCAATACAAAAACAATTCTCTGCATATTCTTCTGCAACCTTGGTAATTTGGGCACTGCAGCTATTACGTTTGGGCTATCGTTCAAACAGTACCCGTGCGAACCATATGCTAGGTTTCCTTTCTGCAGAAGCGATCGGTTATGCTCTTAAATATGGGAAACAAGAAGACTTGGGTCCTAATAAGAATGGCAATTTTCAACGATGTTTTAACGAAGCATCTGAAGACCATTCTGACCTACTGAAGTTAGTTCAGCTTAAGAGAATGATAAGATGGATATGCGACAGCGTAAAAGTCATTAACAAGACCGATCCAAGCTACGCACAGAAGAGGCTTGGTGTTAAAGAGGTTCTTAAAAGTATATCAGACAAATGGAAAGGCATTGATCCATTATCCTCTGAAATTGATGACGAATACACTATTCGACCTATTTTTTTCCTCAACCGTCCACTCGAATCCGAGGAAGAGATCTCTCTTGCAGAAAAATTAGTCGATCCAATTTGGGAAAAGGAATATGGATTTAATTATTCATCGTTGCTAAAAATCTTATTTGCTTTAAAGAATTTCTGTGATAAGAAAGCGGAAAAAGCTTGCGTAACAATTTACGTGAATCGCGTCGAAGGAAAAGCAATTCAAAGCCTTGCTCCTACAGTGCCTGAGTCAGAAAGCAGAAAGGTTATAAATTTCTTGTCTTGGGGCAAGCACCGAATCATTACCTTGGAAGACTCTGGTCAAGATCCGACTAAACTATTAATGAACTGTGCTTTGATAAGGTACTCAACTGAAGACAGATACCTTACTAGTAACCACCTTTTGTACTGGTCACTAGGTACTTTTACAGAAGCGCCAAGGTTTGACGGAAAACTGCAAAGTGCCGCTAAAGATCTATCCATGTCCTGTCAGTTAGACTTATGGAAGAAATACAAAGAAAATATGGTTTTGAGTGATTACAAAGACTTCTTCGAACAAGCAGGATTTAGGAACATGGAAGTTCAGAAGGTATTGCCTGATTGCGGCGAGGTGGACTTACTAGGCGTATACGAGGACACTTATATGCAGTATGGAATAATTTGTGAACTAAAGGAGCTTAGGTCTATCGGAATGAGTACTTACGATTACATTAGAAGAGCTTACTTCATTGAAGAACAACCTGCCCGCCAGGTGAATAATAAGATCCGTGTGTTAACGCATTCTAGTAAAGCTCAAGAAGCCTTTCTTAGATTAACAAAAACAAAGGTAATGCCAAAACAATTGGTCCCGTTGATAATTCTCAATGGGCAGCCTTTGTCTTATTCTGGAGATGTCCCCTTGATCACTATATACGACACTCCGACCACCGTGAAGAAGAAAATCAAGAAGTATTTAAATCGCGAAAACCTGCCCTGCACTGAAGCATACTGAAATTTGTTGACTCCTCATTTTGAGAAATTTCAAGAAAATATCCAGCAAAAACAAAGTTTTTCCCTGTTTATAGGTAGAACTGAAAAAAGAGGGAATTTGCGAGAGACATCTCCACTGAGTTGCTAATCCAGCCTAGACTACGGGCCCTTTTACCTGGACTACAGGCCTTTTCAGCTTTGGGAGCTGATGTATAACAGCTTTTGCTTCTTAAACAATTTTCCGCCGTCATGATACTCTCCTGTCACGTATTCAAAGCCCAGTTCTATTAGTTGCATGGCTTCCTGGGCGTTCCTTGCTACTTTGCAGATGTATTGGTCGTCGTGGTCGTGGAAGATGGAGTTTGCAAGGTGCATGTATAGTAAGGTGTTTTCGATTTTTCTGTGTCCTAGGAGCTGCATAACGTGGAAGATGTCTCTTGTGCGGTAGTATTCCATTGTTGCTTTCCAGTGTCGGTAGGTGTGTGAGTGTAGGTTTTGGAGCTACTG
>Ga0172365_10004769_pt1 | contig 10060 bp, 9 predicted proteins | sample LakKivSesite48cm_FD_114535 | JGI IMG/M metagenome (GOLD analysis project Ga0172365, IMG submission 114535) | Sediment microbial communities from Lake Kivu, Rwanda - Sediment site 48cm | ecosystem: Environmental > Aquatic > Freshwater > Lake > Sediment | place: Rwanda: Western Province, Lake Kivu... | reverse complement strand
TTCCAGCCATTACGAATTCCTAGTACCTCATACCCCCTTTGGGTGGCTGATTTTGTAACTGCTCTGATTGCAGCGTTGAGTCCTGGACAGTCTCCACCTCCGGTCAGAACACCAATCTTTCTATGCATTTCAATCCTCTCACCCCGACCAATACTTCATCGCCAAAATAGAGGACGCTTCTCATCAACAGGGGCTTTAATTGCATCTGGTATGTTTCTTTCACATACTCAATGGGTATTTTGCTTTCTCCTTACCCTCGTCGGCTAACGCTTAATCTGCTTAATCTGATAGCGCAGCTTACCCACCGGTGCTGTTATCTCCACTATTTCCCCCTGGGCTCGTCCGATAATGGCTTTACCTATGGGTGAATGGCTAGAAATCTTGCCCTTGGTCGGGTCTACTTCCCTGGGACTGACTACGATATAGCGTAGCTCCTCGCCAGAAACTATATTGCTCAGGACAACACTATCACCGATATTTACCTTAAGAGCTACTTTCCGTGTTTCTTCAATGATAGTGGCTGATTTCAGAGTTTCTTCTAGCTGTCTAATCCGCCCCTCCAGGTGCCCCCGTTCCTCCTTGGCTGCGTCCAGAGGGGCATTCTCGCTGAAGTCCTTGTCTGCCGCCGCCCTGCGCATCTCATCGATAGCCTGAGGCCGCCGGCTCTTAAGCTCAGCGAGCTCAGCTTCCAGCTCAGCATACCCTTGCTTAGTTAGAGAGGTTGCTGGTAGCAGCTCTCGCCTTGCTGGAGAGGGTAATCTGGTTTTTGCCCTCTTGCTTTTGAGGTGAACCGCCAGGTTGGTCTTGCTCCACCCCTGCTTCTTGGCATAAACCAGAAAGGCTCGTATTAGCTCAACATTCTTTAAATAGTTGGCTTGTGATAATGATAACTGCTCGGCGTAGTTAGCCACCTCATGGGCGGTAAGTTCGGCAACCGGACGCTCCCAGCCATACCAGCGAACAAATCCATATACTGCCTGCTGGCTTTTCCCCCCTTCTTTGGTTGGTAGGCTGGCAAGAAAACTACTAGCTGCATCACCTAGACTTGGATTCTGACTGTCAGTCATTTCTGCCTCCTGAATTTCAGTGGTCTACATCCCAAGTTCAGCGCGGGTGCGAAGAAACCTTACTAAGTTATCGCGGGTAATCAGGCCAATAACTCTGTCTTCATTGGCTACTGGCATCTGATTTATATCATTCTCGTCCATCTGCTCCATTACGTTTAATGCATCCTGGTCAGGACTTGCCACCTTTAGCTGGTCAGCGGGGACCATTATTTTCTCTACCTGGGTCATGTCCCAGTCTGACTGAGGGACTGTCTTAATATTGTGCAGTGTCAAAATCCCTTTAAACCGGCCTTCATCAGTTACCATGAAAAGGTGGTGCCCTGTGGGCAGGACATATCCCCAAACCAGTTGGTTAACGGTAATATTTGGTGGGACTATTATGAAGTTGGAAGCCATTACCTGTGATGCGGTCAGCCCACGGAGGGCTTCACGCTGTTCAGCCTGACGATAGCTAGCTGAGGCTGCGCTTTGTAGGAACCAGCCGATAAATGCAATCCAAACACCATCAAACCAAGACAAACCAAACGGATGTAAGAAGACGATTAAAATACCGCTCAGAATAAAGGCGTAGGCTACCCCTTGACCTAGCCAGGTGGCGATTCGTGTCGAGCGCCTGTAGTTGCCGGTAAACCGCCATACTAAAGAACGGAAGACACGCCCACCATCTAAAGGGAAGCCTGGAATCAGGTTGAACGCAGCTAGAATCACATTAATCTGAGCCAGATAAAAAGCCATACCGGCTAAAGGTTCAGTTACGCCTCGGGTTAGCATCCACAGCAGGGCAAATATGCCACCAATAGCTAGACTACAGGCAGGTCCAGCGGCAGCCATTTTTAGCTCAGCACTGGCTTTGGTTGCTTCCTTAGTCATCTGAGCCAAACCGCCAAAGATAAACAGGGTTATGCTTTTTACCGGGATGCCATTTACCCTGCCTACCAGGCTGTGGACTAGCTCATGAGCTAGCACTGAGGCAAAGAACAGGAGGCTGGTTATGATGCCAGCAGCTATCTTGGTAGTTAGACTCCAAGCTGGATATGTGGCTGGGAAATAGCTGGCGGCCAACGTCCACGTTATCAATATGAAAATAATAAACCAGGTGTAATGCAGCCTGAACTGGATACCAAATAACTTACCTAAATTAAAGCTACCACCCATTTTTGATTACCTGTCTAATATTAGGAGACTGCTGACCGTTGCACAATGTCTATGGCAACCTCAGCGGCTCGTTTCCCGGAGAGAAACATGCCGCCGAAGGTAGGACCCATGCGGGGGAGCCCGAAAATACTGGCTACTGCCATGCCAGTGACAATTAACCCGGGGTAGACCTCGCCGGTGTACTGTACCACGGCATCCTCCGATTTATTAATCCATAATGCTCCTTCCCCAGCCATCTTGAGTGCCCCCCGCTGCACCAGTTTCTTAGCTACGCTGGCATCATGACCGGTGGCATCAATCACCACCTTCGTTTCCAGGGGTATCGGGTCAAGGGCGGAAATTTCCTTGGGGAGGTGGGTGATAGGGCTCCAGTTGACCACCACCCCGACTACCCTGTTATCTTCACGAACCACCAGGTCTTCGACGATGGTCAGGCTGAGGAACTTAACCCCGGCATCGCAGGTAGCAGCAATGAGCTTGGAGCAGGCGTGGGGGGCATCAGCTACGTATAGACCTTCGCCAGCCGGGGAATAGGGCACCCCCAGCTCATTAAGGAGCTCCTGGGCTGGTGCTCTCAGGGTAACCTTATTCATGAAATAGCCACCAATCCAGAAGCCGCCACCCAGATAATTATTCCGCTCAATAATTAAAACCTTAAGCCCAGCCTTACCCAGCTCCCTCCCGGCTATCAGTCCACTGGGACCACCACCAACAATGATGACATCGCTGTTAATATACTCCTCAAACTGGCGTAAAAAGCTGCTGACAATAGCCTTGGTCACTTCCCCTTCTCTTACTGGGTGAAATAGTGTCATTTCGCTCCTCCTCCTATTATAGCTAACACCTTGGTGCTGTTGTGCCCAGGAACTTTTCCATTAATTCCATAGCACAGTACTTCCCGCACATACTGCAGGCGGCGCCGGCAGAAGCATGCTTGCTATGAACCTGGCGGGAGCGCTCCGGGTCCAGGGAGAGTCTGGCTTGCTCCTCCCAATCGAGCTTCTTTCTCGCCACGGACATCTTCCTGTCCCACTCCTGAGCTCCCTTTACTCCTTTAACTATATCAGCGGCATGGGCGGCAATGCGTGAGGCGATAACCCCTTGCCTTACATCCTCAGGGTCGGGCAGGGAGAGGTGCTCTGCTGGCGTTACATAGCACAGAAAATCAGTGCCAGCAGCAGCAGCGATAGCCCCACCTATAGCTCCAGTGATATGGTCATAGCCGGCAGCAATATCGGTTACCAGCGGACCTAAGACATAGAAAGGGGCTCCCTTGCAGATAGACTTCTCCAGTCGGACATTAGCCTCAATGTGATTCAAAGGCAGATGCCCTGGACCCTCAACCATTACCTGGACTCCGGCTTGCTGAGCCCGGTTTACCAGTTCGCCGATAACCAGGAGTTCCTCCACCTGAGCCCGGTCGGTGGCATCGGCCAGGCAACCGGGGCGCATGCCGTCACCAAGGCTGAGGGTAACATCAAACTGCCTGGCTATCTCCAGCAGGCGGTCATAATACTTGTAAAGGGGATTTTCCTGCTCATTATGGAGCATCCAGCCGATGAGGAAGGCTCCGCCCCGGGATACCACATCAGCCACCCTCCCCTGTTGCTTGAGCCGGTCAACGGCTGATTGGGTGACACCACAGTGCACGGTGATAAAGTCAACCCCATCCCGGGCATGCTTCTCAATGGCTGAGAACAGGTCATCAACAGTCATCTTGACTATGGCGCTATGTCTGGCTATGGCTTCAATGCCTGCCTGGTAAATAGGTACCGTGCCTACTGGTAGCGGGCTTGAGGTAATAATAGCCCGCCGAATAGCCGATATATCACCACCGGTGCTTAAGTCCATAACCGTGTCGGCACCACAGGCGGTAGCCACTCGCAGCTTCTCCAACTCGGTGTCTATAGTGCCAAAATCGGGGGAAGTGCCAATATTAGCGTTGACCTTGGTCTTGAGTCCGTGACCTATGCCGCAGGGGACGAGGTTGGTGTGCTTAATATTGGCCGGGATGACTATTGTCCCCTCAGCTACACCCTGGCGAATAAACTCTGCCTCTACCCCCTCATTCTGTGCCACCAGGCTCATCTGTGGTGAAATAGTTCCTTCTCTTGCCAATTCCAATTGCGTCATCTTTGCCTCCTCCCAAAATAAAACCAAGGGTTTTGGCTGCTAGTCTAAACCCTTGGTCTAAATTCTTCCGCTTCCCTACGCTCGTATTACCGAGATCAGGTTCCAAGGGTTGGCACTAAACCGCCTCTCAGCCGTTAAGCACCCCTAGCGGGTAAGCTATTAAGTTCTTTTTAAAATATAACATAGGCTGGGCTAAAATGCAAATTTGCTTCCACGAAGTCGTTTAATAACCTATCCCCCTGACCCCCTTCCTTTATTAAGGGAAAGGGGGGGAAATCTTTATTAGAGGGACTTTGTCCCTCTAAAACTTCCCATACTGTATTTGAGAGGCTTCGCTTCTCTCTGACTCTCTTACTTTTTGGGGGTGTCTAAGAGGGGCGTCAGCCCCTCTTTTCAAAATCTTCCCTCTCCCCTTCATAAGGGGAGAGGGATACAGGGTGAGGGGTTTTTAAAATTCTCATCTGTTATCTTTGGGTACAACTCAGGTATAATATCTTTGGGTAATAACCAAAAGATGGCTATCATGGAAAAACTCAGTCTCGGGGCTAAAAAATTAGGGCTGGAGCTTGAGCCAGGGCAGCTTGAGCAATTTGACATTTATTATCACCAGCTCGTTGATTGGAATAAGCACATAAACCTCACTGCCATAACTGGCTATGAGGAGGTGCAGATAAAGCACTTCCTTGATTCTCTCACCGTGACTTTAGCCTGGCAGCGAGCGATAACTAGTGCCGACTTCCGCCTTATTGATGTCGGCACTGGCGCTGGCATACCTGGAATCCCACTGAAGATTGCCTTCCCTGAGATAAGGCTGGTGTTGCTTGAGGCTAGAGCTAAAAAAACCGCCTTCCTGCATCATATTGCCGATAAACTTGGGCTGGATAATGTTGAAATTTTGGTCGGTCGGGCTGAGGATGTTGCCCACCTGAGCCAATACCGGGAAAGGTTTGACCTGGTGCTTTCCCGGGCGGTTGCCCCACTACCTATCCTGGTTGAATTAGCCTTGCCCTTTTGTGCCCTTGGCGGCAGCTTTATCGCTCAGAAAAAGGGAGATACTGGTGAGGAAATAAATCAGGCTGCCAAGGCAATTAGTCTCCTCGGAGGTAACCTCCGGGAGGTGAAGCGGATTGACCTGGACGAGTTTACCGATGAGCGCCGGTTGGTAGTAATTGATAAAATATCGCCGACACCTCCCCACTATCCTCGCCACCCCGGGATACCGTCAAAAAGACCTCTTATATAACATAAAGGGGGTGGATATGAAAAGGAAATATCCCAGCAGTATCTCGGTCTGGTTACTTCTAGTAATTTTAGCCACTAGTTGTGCTACTCCAAGTCTTGCTCCAACATCCAGTCCAGCCCCCGAAGCGCAGATAACAGTCACCAGGGTAATTGATGGTGACACCATTGAGGTTAACATTGCTGGCATAATGTACAAGGTTCGCTATATTGGCATAGATGCGCCGGAACTAGACGATAAACGACCCGAATATTGTGCCTTAGCCCAAGAGGCTACCAGGTGCAACCGGCAGTTAGTAGAAGGGAAAATCGTTCGGCTGGAGAAGGATATCTCTGAAACTGACAAATATGAAAGGCTCCTACGCTATGTTTATGTTGATGATATTTTCGTTAACGCTGAGCTGGTAAGACAGGGGCTTGCCTGGGCTAAAACCTACGAACCTGATACTAAGTACCAGGGCATTCTGGAGAAGACTGAAGCCGAAGCAAGGCAAGGCAAAACAGGGATTTGGCAAGAGATTCAACCATCACCGCCTATAATAGTTCAAAAAGTCCAAATTACCTACATTTTTTATGACGGTCTAGTGCCCAATGTAGAGTCCGATGAATATGTAGAAATCACCAATCTCGGGGACCAGCCACAAGATTTGACTGGATGTGTTCTAATGGATATATCAGATGGGTATCCCTCATTCACTTTCCCCTCTTATATCTTAGTTCCAGGTAAAAGCATTCGAGTTTATACTAATGAATATCATCCTGAGTGGGGAGGGTTTAGTTTTGAATACAGCCGAGCTATTTGGAATAATACTGAACCTGATGTAGCTGTGCTCTATGATAGCCAAGGTAGAGAGGTCTCCCGAAAGAGTTACTAAAGAGATTGTTTAGAAACCCATACCCCTGACCCCCTTCCCTTAGTAAGGGAAGGGGGAATATTTAATTAAGAGAGGCTTCACCTCTCTTTAACTCTCTTACTTTTGGGGGCGTCTGAATAGAGGCTTGTTACCCACATTTGTGCCTCTCTAAAATCTCCTCCCTCCTTTGAAGGAGACTAACTTAACGGGGGATGTCTAAGAGGGGCGACAGCCCCTCTTTTTAATATCTTCTCCCCCTCCTTATCAAGGAGAGGGGGATAAAGGGGGTGAGGTTGATAAACAATCTAAACAATAGTAAAATACAGTTATGAAAAGTCATGGCTTGAGACAGGGTAAGGAGAAAAACATGGAAACCGGTACATGGAAGGTTAAAACTGGGCTCGCCCAAATGCTTAAGGGCGGGGTGATTATGGATGTGGTCAACGTGGAGCAGGCCAAGATTGCTGAGGCGGCTGGTGCCTGTGCCGTGATGGCACTGGAGAGGGTGCCGGCGGATATTAGAGCTGCTGGCGGTGTAGCCCGCATGGCTGACCCGGCAATTATTGAAGCTATTATGAAAGCCGTCTCAATACCGGTGATGGCTAAGTGTCGTATTGGGCATTTTGTGGAGGCTCAAGCCCTTGAGGCTCTGGGTGTGGACTTTATTGATGAATCTGAAGTTCTCACCCCGGCAGATGAGTCACACCATATCTGGAAGCACGACTTTAAGATTCCCTTCGTCTGTGGCTGCCGGGACTTGGGAGAAGCACTGCGTCGCATCGGCGAGGGGGCGGCTATGATTAGAACCAAGGGCGAAGCCGGCACCGGAAATATTGTAGAAGCGGTCAGACATATGCGGGCAGTAATGGATGGCATCCGCAAGCTGGTAGATACGCCTCAGGAAGAGCTGATGGCAGTAGCCAAGGAAATGGGAGCCCCCTTTGAGTTGGTAGAGGAGATACATAAAGCAGGAAAATTGCCAGTGGTTAATTTTGCTGCTGGGGGGGTGGCGACCCCAGCCGATGCCGCCCTGATGATGCAACTAGGTGCTGATGGCGTCTTTGTTGGTTCAGGCATATTCAAATCCTCAAACCCGGAGGTTAGGGCCAAGGCTATAGTTGAGGCCACTACCCACTTTCAAGACCCTAAAATCATTGCTGAAGTCTCCAAAAACCTTGGTGAAGCCATGCGCGGATTAGATATAAAGCAAATCCCTACTGAAGAACTGCTGGCATCTAGAGGGTGGTAATATGAGAATTGGCGTCCTTGCCTTGCAAGGAGCCTTTGCTGAGCATATAGCTATATTGCATCAACTGAAGGTACAGACTTTGCCCGTCCGCTTACCCAAAGAACTTAATGACTTGGACGGGCTAGTTATTCCTGGCGGGGAGAGTACCTCCATTGGCAAACTGATGCTGGATTATGATTTGATGGATAAAATAAGAAACCTGGCTGAAAACGGCTTACCAATATTTGGCACCTGCGCTGGCATGATACTTCTTGCCAACAAGACCTTAGATTTGGAGATAAAACCATTAGGGTTAATGGACATAAAGGTCAAACGCAATGCCTTTGGCCGACAAAGGGAGAGCTTTGAGACTAAACTCTCAATATCAGTGCTGGGAGAGAAGCCCTTCCCCGGTATATTTATCCGAGCCCCAGTAATTGAACAGGCAAATAGCAAAGTAGAAATACTGGCTAGGTTAGCTGATGGCACTATGGTTGCTGCCAGGCAGGGGAAGCTGCTTGCTTGTGCTTTTCACCCTGAGTTGACCAACGACCTGAGATTCCACCAATATTTTTTGCATATTGTTGCTGGACAGCGTGAATTTGGAGGGTAATTTTTGCAAAAAGTAATTACAGATGACCTGGATGCTCTGACTGACGTTTTGCCACCCCATATTCGCCAGCCATTATGCCAACAGAAGGACATTAGTGAGCTTTTGGAGGTAGTCCTTGACCTGGGTCGCTCCCCTGAAGCCCGCTTTCCCCACCGGGAAGTAGTGTTAAACCCCGATGAAATTAATGAGGAGGACATTGATTATGTAACTGCCCGCATAAGTAGCTTCGGGGATGACAACCGGGCTGGAATTGAGCGCACCCTGCACCGCATATCAGCCATTCGTAACCGCAAGGGGCGTATTATTGGGTTGACCTGCCGTGTGGGCAGAGCTGTTTTCGGCACGATAAAGGTTATTGAAGACCTTATCCGGTCAGGCAAAAGTGTCCTGCTTTTGGGTCGCCCCGGCGTGGGCAAAACAACCATGCTCCGTGAGGTAGCCCGGGTACTTGCCGATGACATTAATAAGCGGGTTATCATCGTTGACACCTCAAATGAGATTGCCGGTGATGGCGATATTCCCCACCCCGCCATTGGGCACGCCCGCCGGATGCAGGTAAAAACCCCCACCATGCAACATGCGGTAATGATTGAAGCAGTGGAAAATCACATGCCCGAGGTAATCGTCATTGATGAAATTGGCACCGAGCTTGAAGCTCAGGCGGCTCGGACTATCGCTGAGCGGGGGGTCCAGCTTGTTGGCACTGCTCACGGTAACACCCTGGAGAACCTGATGATGAACCCTACATTATCTGACCTTATTGGCGGTATTCAGACGGTAACCCTGGGCGATGAAGAGGCAAAGCGAAGGGGCACTCAGAAGTCCATACTGGAGCGCAAGGCACCACCTACCTTTGACATTGTTGTTGAAATCCAGGAGCGGGACAGGGTAGCCATTCATCCCGATGTCGGGCAAGCGGTTGATACCCTGCTACGTGGTCAACCCGTAGCCACCGAAGTCCGCTGGCTGGACGAGGCAGGAGAGGTCAGAAGCAGAAAGGAAGTGCCAGCGACCACTGGGCAAGAAACTATCAAGATTAAGCCGCCGGTCAGAGGCAACAATCTACCCAAGCTTTACCTCTTTGGGGTAAATCGGGGGCGAATAGAGCAGATGGCAAAAGAGATGCAGTTGAGCCTGGATATAGTCAATAGCTTAAGTAATACCAGCCTATTTGTAACCTCTAAAAGCTACTATCGCCGCAAACCACAAAAGGTCAAGGATGCTGAGGCAGCTAACCTGCCCATCTATGTCCTTAAGAGCAATACACCGGCTCAAATCAGGCAGCTACTAGCTACTATCTACCCCAGAGCCGGCAGAGACAAGGCAGACCTGCTTGAAGTGGCTCTGGGTGAAGCGGAAGAGGCGGTCAATCAGGTAAAGGGCGGGGGGGAAGCGGTGGAACTCAGCCCCCAGAGCGCCTATATTCGGCGGTTGCAGCACCTGATAGCTGAAAGAAACAACCTAGCCTCAAAAAGCTTAGGCAAAGACCCTCATAGACGGGTGAGGATTTATAGGGGGTAGGGAGTTTAAGAGGGGCTTTTAAAATCCATCCCCCTGACCCCCTTCCTTTATTAAAGGAAGGGGGTGGAAATGAGAGAGAGGGCGAGAAATGGGGGAAGCTAAGAAACCAGTGCATGGGCAAATCCGCATAGATAAGGATGGTAGTATGTGGGTTGCTGTAGAGAAAAATACGCAAGGAAACCACATAAAAAGTGAGACTATTACGCCGGATAGTATAAGAGATAAGGAGCTTGATGATTTGAGGCGTAGA
>Ga0172365_10004766_pt1 | contig 10064 bp, 16 predicted proteins | sample LakKivSesite48cm_FD_114535 | JGI IMG/M metagenome (GOLD analysis project Ga0172365, IMG submission 114535) | Sediment microbial communities from Lake Kivu, Rwanda - Sediment site 48cm | ecosystem: Environmental > Aquatic > Freshwater > Lake > Sediment | place: Rwanda: Western Province, Lake... | reverse complement strand
TGTGAGCGTTGCTATGGCAACTTTGAGAGGTCTCTTTCCTTGCCAAGCGCTGTGGAAACTGGGAAAGTGGAAGCCAGGTATGAAAACGGCGTTTTAGAGGTCAATCCTGAATCAAGTTCAGGACAAGATTCTGGAAGCTAAACCTAAGAAGGTTGAGATTTCCGTTAAGTAGCAGTTTCTGTCCCGCTTCCTAACTCTAAGAGTAACATGAAAGTATTAGGTATCATGGGTAGTCCCAGAAGGCAAAGCAACACTGAGATTTTACTCGATGCAGCACTAGCAGGTGCTAAAGAGAGGGGAGCAGAGGTGGAAAAAGTGGTGGTTTCAGAACTCAAAATTTCACCATGTCGGGAGATATACGCTTGCCTCAAAGACGGCCAATGTGCCATTAAGGATGATATGCAGCGGCTCTACGAGAAGCTTCTGGAGGCAGATCACATTGTTTTTGTTTCGCCAATATTCTTCTACGGCATTACCAGCCAGGCAAAGGCAATGGTAGATAGATGTCAGGCGCTTTGGGTGAGAAGGTATGTGCTGGGTATAGGGAAGGGAGATAACCGAATAAGGAGAGGGGTGTTCATCTCGGTGGGTGCTACTCGGGGCAAGAGGCTCTTTGATGGTGCAGTGCTCACGGTAAAATATTTCTTCGACGCCATTGGTGTGAAATATGCCGGTGATTTGTTAATCAAGGGAATTGAAGGCAAAGCTCAAATTAAGGAGCACCCCACGGCTTTGCAAGATGCCTTCCATCTTGGTCAGCAGCTTGTGCATCCAGATACCGCGCGGTGATTCTGCAGTTTCCATCCTCAAGCCGTAATAAACTTGGATGGGAAGCAGTCACCAGGCTGGAGCAAGTAATCATTGACCAAATGAGATAATAGCCAGGGTGAGAACAACACAGGATACTCGCTGTCGGCAGATTTTCTAATAGATTTTCACCCTGAAACAAGTTCAGGGTTACCTGCTTGACAAACAGATCGTTTTTGCATAAAGTTTCTTAACCAAGGGGTGGATTGAAATGTGCGGGGATTACTGCGGGTGTGGGTATAGGGAAAGTTTACTTAGCAAAATAGGCCTTTAAGTAAGCTGTCAGGAGTTTATGCCTGGCAGTTTTTTTATTTTTCATTATTGGCAGGGGGCAGGGCGTTGCCTATTAGAAATTACGGGGAAAGGAGGTGAGCAGATATGGCGATTGAGCGATGGCGTCCCTGGGATGAACTCAGGGAGATGGAGCGGCGTATGGAGGAAATGATGAGGTATCCCCTCATGGCGACCAGGCGCCCGCTAATTTGGTGGCGTGTACCTAGAGAAGAATTAGGCTGGATGCCGAGTGTGGAGATGTATGAGAAGGATGATAAGTTCGTAGTTCGAACTGAGCTTCCCGGGATGAAAAAAGAGGAATTCGATATCTCAGTTCTGGGCGACACCTTGACTATCAAGGGAGAGCGGAAGACTGAATCTGAGGTCAAGGATGAGGATTACTACCGCTGCGAGCTATGCTATGGCAAGTTCTCTCGCTCTGTTGCTTTGCCAACAGCGGTGGAAGCGGCAAAAGTGGAAGCCAACTACGAAAATGGCATCCTGGAAATCACTCTGCCCAAAGCAAAAGAAGCTAAACCCAAGAAGATTGAAGTCAAGGTAAAGTAGTTTTCATTTGCTCTGTCCCCCTGCTCAAAAGTTCAGGAGGGGAAAATGGCACGAGAAGTTAAAATCTATACCACTCCTACCTGCCCTTATTGCAAGATGGCTAAGAAGTTTCTGGATGACAACGGCATCCAGTATCAAGAATTCAATGTAGCCGAAGGCAAAGCGGCCCGTGAGGAGATGATGCGTAAATGTCATTCATTAGGAATTCCCACAATTTGCTTCGATGACGAGGTGCTGGTGGGGTTCAATGAAGCACAATTTAGAGAAAAGCTAGGTCTTTAGTTCGCTAGAGAAGCTATGTATGAGTTGATTATCATTGGTGCTGGTCCTGCCGGTATGACGGCGGCAGTCTATACAGCGAGGAAGAAACTGAATACACTGCTTATCAGCTATGATATAGGAGGGCAGCCTCTTGCCACTGCTGGCGTAGAAAACTATACGGGCTACCAATTCATCGAAGGTCCTGAGTTGATGCAGAAATTTGAGGAGCAAGTGAGGCAGTTCCCCTCGGACGTGAAAATAAAAATCGGCCAGAGAGCTGAAAGCGTGTCTAGAATAGACAGAGGCTTCGAGGTCTGGTCAGATAAAGGTGAAACCTACCAGGCTAAAGCAGCCATATTTGCCACAGGGAAGCGCCCTCGCCAACTAAATGTTCTTGGGGAGAAGGAGTTGCTCGGTAGAGGGGGTACCTACTGCGCTATCTGCGATGGCCCTCTCTTCGCTGGTGAAAAGGTAGCTGTCATTGGTGGTGGTAACTCAGCTCTGGAGGCTGCTGAGAGCATGATTAAGATTGCTCAACAAGTTTATTTAATATCGCTAACCCCGCTTACTGGTGACCAAATACTAATTGATAAGGTAACTGGTGCCAGTAACTTGGCGATTTTCTTAGAGCATGAGGTCCTGGGGATAGAGGGAGAGTGCCGCGTTGAGGGGATGAAAATAAGGGACTTGAAAAGTAAGCAAGAAAGAGAGTTGAGAGTTAATGGTATTTTTATTGAGATCGGTCTTATACCCAATTCAGAGGCAATAAAGGGACTAACTAGTCTAAACCGCCTAGGAGAAGTTGAGGTTAACTGTGCTAATGAAACTGATGTGCCTGGGCTCTTCGCTGCCGGAGATGTTACCAATGTTCCTGAAAAACAGATAGTGGTGGCTGCTGGTGAAGGTGCTAAAGCTGCCCTTCAAGTTCATCGTTATCTTCAGAGATTAAAGTAATAAATTAAATAAGGAGGAGTTGAATTATGGCAGTATTTTCTGGTAGCGAGCTTGTTAATGTTGCCGTAGGCATAGAGAAGAACGGCATTGCCTACTACGATTCACTTGCTGAATTAACCACGGATGCAGCACTGAAGAACGTCTATAATTACCTAGCCAATATGGAACGAAAGCACGTGGAGGTCTTCCAAAATATGCTGAACTCTGTAGGCGGGTATCAACCAACATATGCTAGCGGAACTGAAGAGGAGTATGAGCTTTACCTCAAAGCGCTCGTTGACTCAGTTGTGTTCAATGGTGAGCAGGTTGCTCGCCAGATGGCGCGGAAGGTATCCAGCCTGGCTGAAGCGATTCAAATAGCGCTGGGTGCTGAAAAGGACTCCATTATATTCTACTGTGAGATGCGAGACCTCATCCCGGAGCGAGATCGCCCAATCATTGATGGAATAATCAGTGAGGAGAGATCCCACATTAGACAGCTTTACAGCCTCAAGAAACAATTTGCTTAGGAAGGTGGGAAGTAAAAGATGCAACAAGAGGAAGCAAAGAAGATGATGGAGGTAGAGGGGAAGGAGTTCTACCAGCAGGCAAGCCGGAAAAGCGGCAACAAGCTGGCTAGGGAGCTATTTCAAAACCTGGCTAATGAAGAAGATGTGCACCGTAAGAAATTTGAGGAAATATATCAAGCGCTGAGAGAAGGTCTAGATTGCCCTGATGTGGAACCACCGTCAGAGAAAGGGAAAAGACTTAAGTCTATATTTGCCGAAGCCACTGAAAAGCTAGGCACTAAAATTAAAGTAGCCGAGTCAGAATATGAAAGAGCACCGTCTGGATGGAATCTAAGCAAGGCAACAAATATGCTGGTTTAGGAGGCAGGAAATGAGGAAGGTTTATCTGGACAACGCTGCCACCACTCCAATATTGCCTGAGGTGTTGCAGGCTATGCTGCCTTATCTCAAGGATGCCTATGGTAATCCACAGTCTTTGCATGGCTGGGGAGATGAGGCCAGGGAAGCTATAGAGGATGCCCGCGGTAAGGTAGCAGCCCTCGTCGGCAGTCAGCCGGAGGAGATTATCTTCACCTCCAGTGGCACCGAGTCGAACAACTTTGCTATTAAGGGGCTGGCGATGGCCCAGCAATCTAAGGGTAAGCACATTGTGGTTTCAGCCATCGAGCACTTCTCGGTATTGCATTCCGCCAGAACGCTGGAGAAATGGGGCTTTGAGATGACCCAGGTTCCGGTGGACAAGCACGGACTGGTGGATCCCAAGGAAGTGGCCCGAAGCCTCAGGAAGGATACGGTTCTTGTCTCCGTTATGCATGCCAATAGCGAGGTAGGCACCATCCAGCCTATTAGGGAGATAGCAGGGTTGGTAAAGGAAGCTGGGGCTGTTTTCCACACTGACGCTGTAGCAACCGCTGGCACTATGCCGGTGGATGTCAGGGAGCTGGGAATGGATGCACTGAGCCTCGCTGGTAACCAGTTTTACGGGCCGAAAGGGGTTGGCGCTCTATGGCTCAAGAAGGGTATGCGCATCATCCCCTTCTTGGATGGTGGTGTGCAAGAAGGAGGGTGGAGGGCCGGGACGGAGAATGTGCCTGCAATCGTGGGTCTAGGAAAGGCTGCTGAACTGGCCAAAACGGAGATGGAGTCCGGGATGGCCCACCTCTCGACTCTGCGCGACAGGTTGATAGAGGGCCTGCTATCGCGGATCGAGCATGTGATCCTCACTGGACATCCCACCCGACGTCTCCCTGGCAATGCCAGCTTCTGTGTCGAGTTCATTGAAGGGGAGGCGATGCTCATGCTATTAAGTCAGCGGGGAATAGCAGCATCCAGCGGCTCAGCCTGCACCTCCAGGGCTCTCAAAGTCTCGCATGTGCTCACCGCTATGGGGATTCCTGCCGAAGTAGCTCAAGGGTCGCTTCTCTTCAGCTTCGGTCGAGAAGATACCGAGGAGGATGTTGACTACGTATTAGAGGCACTGCCGCCCATTGTGGACCGGCTGCGGCAAATGTCACCACTATATGCCAAATTTTTGAAAGCACAAAAGGGAGGGAAATAGAATGCCCGTTTACAGTGAAAAAGTAATGGATCATTTCCTGAATCCCCGCAATGTGGGTGAGATAGAGGATGCTGATGGCATCGGGGAGGTGGGTAATCCCGTCTGCGGGGACATGATGACCTTCTATATCAAGGTGAAAGATAACCATCTCAGCGACGTCAAGTTCAAGACCTTTGGCTGCGGGGCTGCCATTGCCGTTTCCAGTATCGTGAGCGAGATGGCTAAGGGGAAGACCCTGGAGGAGGCAAGAAAGATTACTCCGTCATTGGTGGCCGAGGAGCTGCAGGGGCTGCCCAAGAACAAGTATCACTGCTCCAACCTAGGCGCGCAAGCCCTCAATAAGGCCATAGATGACTATCTTAAGAAGCAGGGTAAGATGGTGAAAAGCAAAGGAAGGAGGAAGGATGAAAAGAAGTGAGAAGGCGAAGGAAAAGGAGGAGAGATGTTTTTGCCCCTACTGTGAGGGGGAGATTGTCATGGCCGCGTTTCCCTACTGCCAGCCGTGTGGTGTGGTACTGCGTTACTGTGTCAAGTGCCAGATAGCGGTGGTGAGAGAGGCCACGGTCTGTCCCCAGTGCGGGGGCGAGTTAGAATGGAAATAAGGAGGGCTGCCATGCCAGAAAAGGTTACCTTGGTGGTATTCAGCGGGGAGATGGACAAGGCCCTGGCCGCCTTCAACATAGCTATAGGAGCTGCCTCTATGGGAATGGAGGTGAGTATGTTCTTCACCTTCTGGGGTCTAAATATCATCAAGAGAAATGAGGGCTCGATTAAAAGTCGAGGAATAATGAGGAAGATGCTCAATCTCATGAATCGGGGCGGCTCTAGGAGATTGCCTTTGTCCAAATTCCATATGCTCGGCCTGGGGAAGTGGATGATGGGGAAGTTGATGCGGGATGCCAAGTTTCCCTCTCTCGATGATTTGGTAGCTATGGCCCGGGAGGCAGGGGTTAAATTTATAGCCTGCACCACCTCTATGGGGATTATGGGAATCTCTAAGGAGGCTTTCATCCCCGAGGTGGACAGCTTCGCCGGGGTGGCTACCTACCTGGCTGAGGCTAAAGAGGGGAAGGTCAATCTGTTTATTTAAGGAGGCAGGGCTATGAAGGCAGATGCCACCTTAGACTGCATTGGACTTTACTGTCCCATGCCCATTTTCCAGACTGCTAAAAAGCTCAAAGAGCTGGAGCCAGGGCAGGTGCTGGAAGTTTTGGCCGATGACGAGGGGATAAAAGTAGATGCATCTGCTTGGTGCCGCGCCACGGGAAATGAGCTGTTAGATATTGAGGAAGAGGCTGGAGCGTACAGAGTTTATATCAAGAAAACCAAGTAGAAAAGGAGGGACCAATGGAACTCACTGCTAAAATCAAAGGTCAATCCTGAATCAAGTTCAGGACAAAGTGACAATTCAAAAGCCAAAACTTAAAAATGTTTTTACCTTTGTTTTGTATTTTTGCACTTTGCATTTTAATCTTTTATTTACTTTAGGACAAGGTGGTCAAGTGGAAATGCCGCAATTGTGGCTATGTTCACGAGGGGACAGGAGCTCCCAAGAAATGCCCAGCCTGCGGCTTTCCCCAGAGCTACTATGAGCTACTGGCTAAGAACTCCGAGAAGCCCAATAAATTGGGCAACTACTAGAGGGAAGGGCTCAAATAGTTTAATATGGAGGGCATAAAATGAACCTTAAAGCTTTACACTTGATAAGCTGTGGACTATACGTGATAGGTTCCAGAAAAGGAGACAGACTCAATGCTCAGATTGCCAACACAGTGATACAGGTCTCCTCCCAGCCGCCGACTATTTCTGTGTGCATCAATAAGGAGAACCTCACCCACGAGTGCATTAAGAGTAGCGGTGTTTTTTCGGTTTCAGTCCTGTCTCAAGATACTCCGTTGAGTTTTATCGGCCACTTCGGCTTCAAATCGGGAAGAGATATAGATAAGTTCCATGGCGTCAACTACAAAATCGGTGAGACCCAAGCCCCCATAGTTCTCGATCATACTCTGGCCTACATGGAAGCCAAGGTGACCAAAGATGTGGATGCGGGAACCCATACCGATTTTATAGGTGAGCTTGTTGCTGCGGATCTTCTTAAAGAAGGCGAGCCTATGACTTATGCCTATTATCATCAGGTCAAAAGAGGCACTACTCCCAAGACAGCTCCCAGCTATATTGAGGAGAGAAAAGCAGTAGCACCAAAAATGGCGAAATACAAGTGCACAGTTTGTGGCTATATCTATGACCCTGAGTTGGGTGACCCCGATGGCGGCATAAAACCGGGGACGCCTTTTGAGGAAATACCCGATGACTGGGTATGCCCTGTATGTGGAGCTAGTAAAGACGAATTTGAAAAGGAGGATTAAAATGGCTGTCAGAGAAATAAAACCAAATATCTATTCGGTTGGAGCAATTGATTGGGATAGAAGGTTATTTGATGCACTCATACCACTCCCTGATGGCACGAGTTACAACTCATATCTCATTAAGGGCAGTGAGAAGATGGCGCTTATTGATACGGTAGACCCCACCATGAATGGTGTGCTGATGAATCATCTGAGTCAACTTGGGGTTGAGAATATAGACTATGTTATTGCCAATCACGCCGAGCAAGATCATTCCGGCGCTATCCCTCAGGTTCTAGAGATATATTCCAATGCTAAAGTAGTGACAACGCTCAAAGGCAAGGGCATGCTTATGGACCTCTTATTCATCCCCGAGGAAAAGTTCATCACTGTAAACGATGGTGAAACTTTGTCACTGGGGGATAAAACACTGGAATTTATCTACGCTCCCTGGGTTCACTGGCCCGAGACTATGCTTACATACTTACGGGAAGGCAAGATGCTTTTTCCTTGTGACCTTTTCGGCTCTCATCTGGCTACCACAGACTTATATGTAACTGATGAAGGACAGGTCTATGAGGCAGCCAAGAGATACTACGCTGAAATAATGATGCCTTTTCACGCCAGCATTGAAAAACATTTGGAGAAGATAAAGGGTTATGAAATTGACATCATTGCACCCAGTCACGGTCCTATATATGACAAGCCTAGCTTCATTCTGGAGGCGTATCGGAGCTGGGTGTTCGACCCGCCTAAAAACATCGTGGTCTTGCCTTACATCTCCATGCATGGTAGCACCCAGAAAATGGCGGAATATCTCATCGGAGCTTTGGCTGATAGGGGTGTAATGGTTAAGCAATTCAATTTAGCTGTAACAGATATAGGAAAACTGGCCATGGCACTTGTAGACGCAGCTACTATGGTCATTGGCACTCCTACTGTTCTGGTTGGTCCACATCCCAATGTCGCTTATGCCGCATTTCTAGCCAATGCCTTAAGACCCAAGCTCCAGTTCATCTCTATTATCGGTTCCTATGGCTGGGGCAGCAGGGCTGTGGAACATCTCAGAGGGATGATTCCTAACCTAAAGGTGGAGGTGTTAGACCCTGTAATCAGCAGAGGATTTCCCAAGGAAGCAGATTTCCGGGCTCTAGACAAATTGGCCGAAGCCATTGCCCAAAAGCATAAGGAGCGTGGCTTTATTTGATAATGTTTTAATGGGAGGGGAGGTGAGCAACATGGATGAGAAAATAGCTATTTTTGCTTTCAGCGGAGAGACAATGTATTTTGCTCATGCTTTGCTGAATGTCTTAGATATGAAGGGGAAAGGCTACGATGTAAAGCTAATAATCGAAGGTAGTGCCACCAGGCAAATAAAGGAGCTAGCAGAGCCTGAGAAGCCGTTTGCCAAAATCTATGCAAAGGTCAAGGAGGCTGGACTGATTGACTGTGTCTGTCAGGCATGCTCAACTCAGACTGGCTCTTTAGAAAGCGCAAAGGAGCAGGGCCTTCCCTTATGTAAGGAAATGTTGGGCCATCCCAGCATAGCTCGCTATATCGAGGCAGGATACCAGGTTTTGGTCTTCTGACTATATATGGATATCTTTGAAACTCGAGTGGAAAGCACGAGATCCGTCAAAAGATAAAGAAAGGAGGGTTGGTAATATGTAGACTGAGCAAGTAGGTTCGTAAGAGAGAAAAGGTGAAAACAGAGAAGGTGTAGAATGGAAGAAGTAAGAGAGCGAGTAATCAGTCTACCCCGGCTAGGTGAGCCAGCGCCAGCTTTTGAAGCAGTAACCACTCACGGGGTGCTTAAGCTGGAGGATTTTAAGGGAAGCTGGCTAATTCTCTTTTCCCATCCGGCGGATTTCACCCCTGTGTGCACTACTGAGTTCATAGCTTTCGCCGAGATCTATCCCGAACTGCAGAAGCGTGGTGTAGAGCTTCTGGGCCTGAGCGTTGACAGTGTTTCCTCTCACATTGCCTGGGTGCGCAATATCGAGGAGAAAACAGGGGTAAAGATACCATTCCCGGTTATCGCTGACCTCAGCAAGGAGGTTTCTCTTGCCTACGGAATGATTCACCCAGGTCAGAGTAAGACCGAGACTGTCAGGTGCGTGTTCATGATTGATCCTAATCAGATTATCAGGACAATACTCTATTACCCGCTGACAACTGGCAGGAACATGGATGAAATACTGAGAATAATAGATGCGCTGCAGACGAGAGACAAAAATGCGGTAGCTACCCCAGCCAACTGGCGACCGGGTGATATGGTAATTGTGCCGCCACCAAATACACAGGAAATGGCTGAAGAAAGGCTCAAACAGGGGTACGAGTGTATTGATTGGTATCTCTGTAAGAAGAAGCTGTAGGCAAAAGTAGGAGGAGGATATGGCGTGCATTAGCCCTGACGGAAAACCTACGGAGTCAGGCAGCAAGATGCTTCGTGCCTTGCAGTCGGGGCTGGGGTCTCCCGAGGAAATTGCCAGGGAGGCTGGGCTCCCACTATTCAGAGTGAGAAGCGGGCTTCGTGAACTTACTCAGGCGGGATTGGCTAACCAGAAGGATGATAGCTATGAGTTATCGCCCAAAGGGATTGAACTCCAAGAAGCCCAATAAATTGGGCAACTACTAGGTATATTGGCCACTTAGTCAGCAAGAAATGGAAGGCTAGATGAGGAAGGCGACAAGAAACTACGTTGTAGACCTTATTATGTTTCTGCTGGCGTTGGAGGTAGAGGATTAGTCGGAGAAGCTACCTTTCTGTGGTCAAGAGATACCTGGGTT
>Ga0172365_10004765_pt1 | contig 10065 bp, 10 predicted proteins | sample LakKivSesite48cm_FD_114535 | JGI IMG/M metagenome (GOLD analysis project Ga0172365, IMG submission 114535) | Sediment microbial communities from Lake Kivu, Rwanda - Sediment site 48cm | ecosystem: Environmental > Aquatic > Freshwater > Lake > Sediment | place: Rwanda: Western Province, Lake... | reverse complement strand
CCAATATCCTGTGTTATAACCACCCCATGACATTATGGGAACCTAAACTTACGAACCAATACCAGTTGTTGACGAACCAGATAAGATTCTTCCAATATCTTGACCAACACCACTTGTTAATGGTGACTGAATTGCGTTATCATAGCAAATTGTTAACTGAATAGTTACTGCATCGCTTTGACCGTAATTTAACTGTTGGTAGTTTGCTGTCTTTAACCAGCAGCCGTATAGTTCCCAAGTTTCAAGTACTGCAGGAACTTGTGTACCGTTACCACCATCAAGAATTTCAATGTTAGTTTGAAACTTGTAGTCTTGACCAGCAGCAGCAGATGACTGTTCTACGAAATCTACTTGCTTTTGTAATTGCTGACCAACAGCCTTTGAAACTGAACCAGTTGCATCATCACGGATAGTAGTTGTGATATCAGTCCATGCGTGCTTACCAGCAATCTTTACAATAGAGTTGTAAATTGGTAATCCAATTTCTTGCCAGCTTACAGTTGGTCTAGCGATATCAACTACTTGCTTAGTTAATGACAAACCACCTGTTGTGTCAACTCCAAAATTAATGAAGTTAACTCTAAAGCGATATTGTAGTTTAGGCATGAGTAAGCCCTGGTTACCACCTGCGTTGTCACCAGCGACTGTCATGTTAAACAATGATTGTGAGGCTGTTGCCATTTGTAAAATCTCCTAATATATTTTATTTATCTCAAAATGAGGCCCAAATTTTGAGCCTCATTATTCTTCTCTTACTGATTACCTATCTCCCCTGTATTCAATATACGTACTGGGATATAGATAAACTCTGCTGCCTTCACAGGCTCAATTGCTACGTCTACCCACAACTCATTACGATCTATTCTTTCTGGGGTGTTATTTGATTCATCGCAAACTACCAAGTAGTCATAGATGCCTCTCTTAGCGACTAAATCAATCATTAGTGATTGAACAACGCCTGCTATACCTGCTCTTGTGATTGCGTCATTTGGTTCAAACACGAATGGTCTTCCTGCTATAGTCAACTGACGACGAACATAAGCCACAAGTCTTGATACATTAGTGCGGTCTAATGCGCTTTGAGTATTAAATGAATTTTTGTTCCCGAAATTCAATAAACCATTACCAGTAAAGAATACTAGTGGGTTAATTTGATTTTCATAACATACATCACGTATACCGATTCGTGTCTTAGTTGAAACGAACTCGCCGGTCGCTGCATCCAAGTAACCTATACTTGTTGCATTACCTATTTGACCTCTTAATGTACCTGCTGCTGCGAACCAAGGATAAGCAATAGTGTCATTACGTAAGAATGTTCTTAGCATCATAAATGATGCAGGAACAACAACATTGTTTCCTGTTAAATCAACAGCAGTACCGCTTGGATAGAACAATCCCATGTATTCATTTCTTGTTACTAATCCATCTTCGCCTGTGCTTGAAGCACCTGCTGCATTGGTTGCCCATTCTCTGATTGCTGTCGCATCTTCAGGTAAACGCAATGGTGTGTCACCGAGAATGTATCCAGTGTCATTACGTGCTTGATTTAATTCAATCATCGCTGCTTGACATTCTGGATAGTTAGGTGTTGCAATTAGATTAAAGAAATTATCTTCGTCACGAATTGCAGTATTGCTTGCTATTATAGCATTCAATGCTTCTACCACCATGTTGCGTTGTGCCTTGCGGCCCATGTAAGGTGCCCCATTTGACTGTAAGCCTGATACACTATACCAAGTACCAGTTGCCATTGGCGACCAATAAGTTGTATCGTCTGGGTCATTGCCGGTTGTTGCTGCGATACAGACATAGAATGTTGCTGAGAACAATACTCTGTCACCAGGAACATATGCTGTTGCATTATTATATGCGTCAACTAAATCACCATATGCTGAAACTGTAAAATAATTTGACTTATATTGTTTTACGTTGTTACCGCTTCTACGTGTGTTGAACAACAACATACCTGTTGGTGATAAGCCTGGATCTGGACAATCTAAATCAGTATAATCGCTTGTTAGCATTGACTTAGTTGTTGGGATCGGATCTTCAATTGGATCAACTGCACCAGTGCCGCTCCAGCGTGCGTCTTGGAATAATACACCTGACCCGCTTGTATTGTCTGAGTTATCAATTAATGCCCATTGATCTTCACCATTGACTGATTGCCAACGATTAATTAACGGATAATTATCTAGATCACTTGTGTCAATCCACAAGTCACCATAAACTAACTCTGTTCCATCACTTTGCGTAGTTGGTGCTGATGCGCTGAATTGAGGACCATTTGGATCAGTCTCATTTGTTCCACTTGGTAGTGGGAAACCATTTGAGTCAAAGTCAGGAACATTCTTGTATCCTGTCCAACCTGTTGATGTCTTTACCATGATATCAACTTGATTAGTTACTTGTGAATAGAACCAATTTTGATTTTGTGCTGGTGGATTTACAGGAGCATCATCATTTGCTTCCCATGTAAATTCTACCCAGTTACTCAATTCTGTATCAAAAGTACGTGCGGGTAAATTATCAGTAGTATTAGATAATACAACTTTTAGAACACCGCCTGAACCATCAACTGCTGTAACTTCAACTGCTAAATCATTTGCTGGTGTTGATCCACCTAGTCCTACACCATTGCCTGCATATGTTACCACATCTCCTACTGCATAACCTGTACCTGCTGATGCAATTGATTGTAGACCGTATACTTGGTAAATTCCTGCAAAAGTTATACCTAAGGTCAAGCCAGCACCTGCACCTGTAGTGCTAGTCTGTGCCGCAGTTGTGATACTGCGGTTGGTGCAAACACCAACTTTACACCCAGTATCAGACCCCGCAACTAAACCAGCAGTTGCTAAAAAGCCATTTGAAATACCTGTTGCAGAAACAATGTCGCTTATTCTAATTACACCGCCTAATGTATGCGTAAATTGTAATGCTCCGTCAACTGTAACTGATGCTATTGTATAAGGTATAGCCGCTGTAATCCAAGCATCTGCAACATCTTCTGCTGTAGAATTGTCGTTGACAGTCACAGTATATGGACCAGCATATGATGATGTATTTGGTTGTGATACATAAACTGTTAGTTGATAAGGACCACCATCAAATTCTGGATTTTCTACAGAACCAGTAACTACAGTTTGTCCAGTAGTCAAACGTTCCCAGTAATAAATCGGTCCAGTTATCGTATCGGGCGCATACTGTGCATATAATGTGTCGGCCGGGATTGCCTTACCACCGGTCGGATCTAAATCATTTATAGCAACAGCATCGTTGGTTGCTAAGTTTACTGTCTTTGAAGTCCATAGACCTGTAGTGCTATTAAACACTAACATTCTAGGAGAGAATCCTACTCCAGAATTACCGACCTTAATCCAAACTGAGCCGCTTGGACGAGGAGCATCTTGTCCTGCTTGCCATAGTGGTTGTTGTGCCGATGTACCATATTCAAAGCCAGGGCTATTATATACACCTGCAGTAATACCTAAATCCGTTAAAACGGTTCCTATGCCTGCAGTAATACTCGGTGTATCAGCACTATATAATACTAATCTTCCTGCTGAATTTACACTTGCGCTAATAGTTAGATAACCTAAATTGTTAATTGCTGTGGCGACACCGGTCACTGTATTATTTGGTGATGATGGAACAGTGATTGTAGTGGATGTACTACCACCTGCACCACCAGTTAAAGCAATCGTAAAAGTATTACCTGCTGTTAAAGTGCTTGGGGAAGCAGTTCCTACGACGATAGGAGTTGTTAATTTCCAATCTTCAGAACCAACTACAACCCAAGTATTTAAATAATTCTTGTAGAAGAATTGATTAACGCTTGATGGTGCACCTTCTAGTTGAAGTGCATTCACAGCATAACTACCTATTTGACCTAAGGTCTGTAATGGATAACCATTACTGATACTTGTGCTGTCAATAATTACTATAGGTTCTACTAATGAAAAACTACCTGTAGTAGCGTTAAATTCATAGATACCCCAATCTGTAGCAGATGTATCTAACCAATAAGAACCATTTGCTACGGCGCTAGTAGGTCTTGTTGCTGAACCCTGCAAACTTGCTAAATCAATATCTGCTCTTAAGCAGAATACACGATTTGATACTCCTAATGCTGAATATGCTGCGAATAGCCCATATTCGTTTAATTCGTAACCCTGAATAGGTGTACCGTTGTCTTGATAGAAAATTGGATTTCCGTAAAGAGTTACCAAATCACGTTGACTTGTAACTTCTTTTAGTTTACCAGCATTTGCTGATGTAGTCATTACCGCTACTGATGTATCTGTACCGCTTACTTTATTTGAAGCAGTAGCAAATACCACTAGTGGAACTGAACCTGTTGTGGCTGGTAGATATTGACTTTGATCAATAACTGTGACCGATACGCCTGGGGAAATTAGTGTTGGCATTTTTTTATTCCTACGTTATATTTTAAGGGTAACTACCCTGTTGCTTAATATTATTTATAGTATTTGGCAAAAAAAGCCACTTTAGCAAACCTTCAAAGGTTTTTGATTAAATACAACGTGAGACCTATATGTAAACAGTGTAATAAGAATTATTGTGCAGTAAACTATATCCGCAACGATGTACGTCATTATAGAAGTATATGTGACGAATGCGGTAGCAAGAAGACCAAAACTAAACCCAAACGTAAGAGTTGGGAAAAATCAGGCTATAAAAAGAAAATAGCCTGCGATAATTGCGGTTTTAAAGCAGTATATAATACACAACTAACTGTATTTCATATTGACGGAGATCTTAAAAACGCAAAGCATAGTAACTTGCGTACTATCTGTTTAAACTGTGTTGAAATTATAAAACGTAAAGATATAACTTGGAAGCGAGGGGATTTAACTGTTGATTATTAAGTCAACCTTTCTATGTAGTTCATCAATAGTTCCATTGTTTTCAACATAGTAATCGTAATCTAATCCTACGCTACTGTATTCGCTAGCGTGAACGTCATAGTCCTCTAGTACTTTTCTTGCTTCCGTGTAACCTACAGTATAGTAACCTTTGTTTAGGGCTACTGCGCTGTCATACCATTCGGGAGTAGCACCGCGCGAAACACGTATAGTGATTCCGCCCGCACGTTTAATAGATTTGAGTTCATTAGGGAAACGACAATCACTTATTACAATATCATCTTTGACAGATCGTAATTTATTTTCAATACTAGCAATCCAAATATCATCATGAAATGCTCTACGACCTACCTCGGTTCCCCATTGTTGTAATACCCAGCGTGGAGTTAGATGTGCTATATCAAGTCGTTCTGCCCACCACGGATCAATCGTGTCACGCCATTCACGGCTATACTTTGTTGTACCCTCAAGTAATTCACGATCCCAACCAAAAATGCTGGCTATGGCATCCTTAAGAGGTTCTGCATAACTCATGCGACGAAACCCTTTGAATGTGATTAGATAATCGGCAATAGTATCTTTGCCGCTGCCTATGAAGCCTGCTACACCTACGATCATATGTTGATTATAACAAGAGTAAAAAGTGAAATCAACCCTGTATCCAAGTTAACGGCTGACTGTAATCTTGATAACGGCGTAAATCTTCAAGCAATCTTTCCATATCTGCTTTACCTTCTGCTTTCAATGCAGTTCCATTTAATGATGTACCGCCGCCTGGACCTGCGATTGTAGCAAATTTTTCACGCGCCTCGCCGATGATCATTTTTAATTGCGAGAAGATAAAATCGTTTATCCAAATTCCAATACCCGGATCCTGCAATAATTCAGATTCTGGGCGCTGAACGTCTGCCCAAATCAATACGCGCTCACCAGTACCTTTAAAGTCACGTACAACTTTTAATATTTTGGTGACTGGGTTAAATGTGTATGTAACATAACCACCAAACATACGCGCTGCTAATTCTACATAACCTGCATAGAAATCATATGTTGCCATACCACCGGTATAATTATAGTTTAACAGATATGTGTTAAGAATCGCACTTGAGAATGGGTCGAATGATGTTGAACTAGGTCCAGTCTCAAGGCCTACAGTTCTACGAAAGATAGCACGAACGTTTACAAACTCACTAGGAAGAGTATATGTATCAACGTTCTTAATAATTGTCATTAGTGTATAACTTTCTATGTTAGCATTTTGGGCACGTTGACGGTAAACTTTTATAGCATAATCGTATGATGCTTCATAGTGTTGAGGATCTAATTCTATATCTATAATATCGCCACCTAAGCGTAGTCTTAGGTTGTTAAACATCTGCTCTTTAAGTTCTTGTAAAGAAAGATTTGTAGGTACTGAAAGTGGATCGTTTGCCATAAAGATTCCCGATAATATATTATTTATCGGGAATAAGTTTAGATATTAAAGATCGTTTACTTTACGATTTTCACTATAAAATACATCAAATTTGCCGCCCGGATATCGTGCTTCAAGTTTCTTGACATTCTCAGCAACAACATCATTAGGATCTAATCCAAGTGAGCGACAAGCATTGATCCAGTACCACATGATATCCCCTAATTCCCTCTTCATATGAAATAGTGTTTCTTCACTAAGTGGCTTACCCTGAAACACACACTTTTTTACGATCTCTTGAAACTCACCGGTCTCACTGCCAAGACCAATAGCACCACAAAGCAATAGTGGTACATTGACATTTGGACCATGGATGTATTCACCATCTGGACCATATGCTTCATAGTTGCCATCAAGACGATCAAGACGATTCATAAACTCAGTAAGGTCCTGACTTTGGACACTTGTGACAGCCTCTACAAAATCCTTATACTTATTCAAATCTACCTGACTCATACTAATTCCTCAAACATTTTTTTACGACCTTCTTCTCCCAATACAGCATCAAAAATCTCTCTTGTGCGTTGCATCATAGCACATGCCAACATTAACTGATCATTACGATCATTAGTTGAAAGTATAGCGGTGTCTATAATTTGCATCATTGTTCCCATTCTTTGTTCGATGGGATGAAATTCATATTTACTCATTAGAATGCCCTCAATATAATCATGTTAGCATTGAAGCGTCCATTAGGTGCAACACTCACAGCCTTGATGCTATCAAAGAATTTACGTGCTGCCGGCTTGCTACCCATAATCACTTTGATTTGTTCTTCGGGCTTACGCAATGTTTTGATCTGCGATTCCTTAGTACAAAACCCAAGCACTGTATTGCCCTTGACACCAATGCTCTTAGTATACTCGTCAGCAACGTAGTGATGAAGTTTGCGCTTCTTGGTGTCATAGACCCAAGCCTCACTACAGCCATGCAACTTAGTTGGGCTAATGCTAGTCAGTTCTAATTTCTCAAGTTTAAAAGTCTTAAGGTACTTGAGACGACGAACGACTTTCTCAACCGGTACAGGCTTCTTAGCACGGGGCTTCTTACCTGCTTTCTTCATACCGATATATGCGTTAAGATCGGCGATGACCGTCTCAATAGTGCTAACGATATTACGCAACTGAATCTTGCCAAAACGCTCATAGGCTTCGTTCAATTGCTCATCTTTACCTGACATAACTTCGTTATATTCGTCAAGTTTAGTCTGCCAAGCATCAATGAGAATTGGGACGTGCTGCGGCAATATGTTGCTTTGAGACAACACATCAATTGCTTTAATGCCGTCCTTACCAGCACCATTCTTTAAATAATCGTCCCACAATCCCTCAAGTTCGCCACCAAGATTCAGAGTACGCTCACGCATGATCTCCTGCACATTGGGGCGATTAGACACAACAGGACCGTCTGTAGTGTCCTCAGGCTGAGTCAGTGCGATGAGACGATTGACCTCATCCTGCAACTTAGTAAGAGTGTCATTGTCAACTACGCTACCGCGAACGATGCATCGTGCTAGCCAGCCATATGTGGGCTTGACATGACGCTCATTGACACGGCGTAGCGTTTTTGCAACTTGTTGCTTTCCTGCAACTTCAAGATACTGTGCGATAAACTCACGGGCGTCCTTCTTGTCATAGAAGTGATTGTACCACCCAAATGCTTTTGCGAGGTCCCACGTAGTACTGACCGACTCATAATCAAATTTGGGTTCAGGCCCAATGTACTTTGCGTCAGGGTCGCGAGGATGCAACTCTTTAATATCCTTTGATTTAGACATAACCTGCTCCGTTAGTATTACTTAACTATACAATTTTACTAAATTAAAAGGGTAAAGTCAAGTCCTTTGTAAGTCATTGTTTTTACACTAAATACTTATATGCCAAAACTATCGCTATATAGCCCTACTAAACAAAATGACTATAGATATTTGGATAGAACCATATCTGAGACGTTAACAGTAGGCGGTACTGATTTATACATACACAAGTTTTTAGGCCCGGAAGCACAAACTCCTAGCCCAGATTATACTCAACCTCAGTATATCAGTCCAGAGCCAACTCAAATACAAGATTTACTATTTTTAGAAAATCGTGATCGCAAATATGATCCTAACATTTATAGATTGAGAGGTCAATATAACGTACAGAATTTAGATTTTGATTTAAGTCAGTTTGGATTATTTCTTAATAACGATATTATTTTCATTGTTGTTCACTACAATGATATGATTGATATTATAGGTCGTAAACTCATGGTAGGGGATGTATTAGACTACCCCACTTACTAGATTATAATCCATTAAAAGAAACCATACCAGTCGCGCTTAAAAGATTTTATCAAATCACAGACGCCAACTTTGCCAGCGAAGGATTTAGTCAGACTTGGTATCCACACTTATGGCGTATCAAATGTGAACCACTTGTAGACAGTCAAGAATTTAGCAACATACTTAAAGAACCAATCGATACAGATAATTATTTAGGTGATTGGGAGAAAGATAAAGTTTATCCTCCTGGCTATGTTGTAAGTTTCGGTGACAAAAATTATATTAGTAAAATTGAAGTACCGGCAGGAATCAAACCACCTGATCCGACTTATTGGGAACTAGATCCCAATCAAAATCTCAAAGATATACTTGCTACATACAACAAGAATATTGAAATTAATAATGCTCAACTTGATGAAGCAAAAAGAATATTGCCTAAAGCAGGTTATGATAATAGCAAGATGTATGTGGTACCAACCTACGGCGTATTTGCTAATAATAATCAGCCGTCAGGTCAGTTGAATCAACCTGCTCCGCCTTATAATGTAGTGACTTATAGCGGCGGTGCGCCAAGTACAGTTTCCGGCACCGTTGTTTATATGCGTAATCACAAATATAAAAATCCAAGTGTCGGTATTAGAATTTCTAAGGATGTAATAAAAAGTATTTGGGATATGACAGCAGACGCAGATTTATCAGATAAAATTGATAAGTTCGTACAAACACATTTAGAAGTAACTGAATCTGTTTCGCCTGTTAGCAAATCAAGTAGTGGATTCGTAGAGGGAGATAAAATTCTATCAGTCAAGTCATTAGGTCCAGTAACTGGTCCATACGGTACTGCTGATAACACATATGCTACAGCTGATGCTGATCCCGAACAGTCAGGATTTACGGGCACTATATCACAACAAATGGACTGGCGTGCGGACTGTGATCCAGCGTTCCAATTTATTGCTCGTTCCACACCAAGAAGTTTTGGATACGAAACAGGTTACATGTCGGGAGATGGAACCGCACCTAACGGATTACCTAGCGGCGCCGGTATTGCTTTCCCACAAAATCCGCAAGTCGGAGATTATTTCTTACGTATAGATTATAATCCACAAATACTTTACCGCTGGGATGGAAAATTATGGGTTCGTATATCAACAAACGTAAGAACAGAAACAGGAATGACAGCCACAGATAAATCTCAATTGTCAAACTTCATAAATAACGAGGATGTTATTTACAGTAATAACCAAGAAAAGTTGATACCGTCTGCTCAACCATTATCAAGTATACTAGCTTTAGCACCGGACAATTTACCACCAATAGAGTAATACATGGCACAATTTTTTTATGACAATCAGATACGCAGATTTTTAATACAATTTGCAAAAATATTTAGCAACTGGTACGTAACTAAGGGCAAGGATCCAAACGGTAAT
>Ga0172365_10004758_pt1 | contig 10068 bp, 11 predicted proteins | sample LakKivSesite48cm_FD_114535 | JGI IMG/M metagenome (GOLD analysis project Ga0172365, IMG submission 114535) | Sediment microbial communities from Lake Kivu, Rwanda - Sediment site 48cm | ecosystem: Environmental > Aquatic > Freshwater > Lake > Sediment | place: Rwanda: Western Province, Lake... | reverse complement strand
GGTTACACCCGATCCCACAAACGAATCTCTGCCGATCAAACTGGCGGAAATCATTTGGGCGACAGAGAAAACTCCAGGATACAACACGGAATACAAGATATGACCGTGCATAATATTTCCTTTTTCGCCGACAATTGACTCTTCAACAGTCACGCCGTTGCCGACGAATACGCCGCTTCCTATCACTGATTCTCTGATAATCGCCCCCGCGCCAATCCTTACGCAATCGCCAATTTCGCTCCCTTCGAGGTAGGCAGTTGGGTGGATATCGCAGCCGCGTCCAATCTTGTTGAAATGAGACAAGTTTTTCCAAACATTCAAAGAACCAGCTCCAATAGCGTAGACAAGCTTTCTTATACTTGACATCCTTTGCAATTTTACTCCCCTAGCCAAAATAGCAATCAGATTCGCAGCCCACAGGTTGGCCCAATGATCTATTTGTATGACGAACTTATCCGTCAGCGGAATCTGATAATCATCATTCCCGCAAACATGCGCCGGCATGGATATGCTGGCGTAAAATTGTTCTGGGTCAATCACAATCGGCACAGCTAAACCCAAACAAAAAGCATCTTTTGATCTAAGGGCTAAATAACGGAGGCCATACTCAACAAAACTAGAACAAGCTACCACATCCTGAACATCGATTACCGTTCTTTGGGTAGTGAGACTTTTCTCCAAGGCACAAACTGTGCTCTGGCCCTGCTCCCTGGATCTTGCTAGAAATTCAGCAAGCAATTCCGGAGTAAAATAGAGATTGTCTCCAAAAACAATGCATTCGGGCGAGTCATCAAGCTTAGCGACCTCGGTAATTCCCAAAACAGGAACCGGTTCAATTCCAAGTTTGTCAAGGCATCCTCTCTGCAGATTTGAGAGAGTTTTGCCTGCGATAAAACAATCACAGGCGAAATCGCCGAAAGGCTCAATCTTTTTTTCCGTACGGACGATATATGCTTTCACTTTTCTCTCCTTTTTTCTGTTAGCCGTTGTTAAAGTACATTCTGCTATAACAATAACAGATTTTAGGTCGCGAAGTCAAAATCGCGGCAAAAGTGTTACCGATGTACCCGTCTCGTACATGCCATTGACTTCTCCACCAATTTTTGTTAATTTTCAGCCAGCACTCCGAAATCAGCAAAGTGTTTGCCGATAAATTTCGGATTTGAAAATCATTACAAGGAGATGAAATATGGAAAGGTGTCGCCGGCTATTTGCGTTTGAAGGAATAGACGGGAGTGGCAAAACTACCCAGATTAATTTTTTGAGAGAAAAAATGCAGAAAGAAGGATTTCCCATATTTGTCAGCAAGGCTTGTACCGAAAATGATAAAAAAGAAATCAGCGAATTTCGTGAAAAATTAGGAATTGAAAAAAGATCTGTTGCGATGATGCTCCTATTTCATGCATTACAGGTTAGGCAGTGCGAAAAAACACTGGCCTCACTGCATGCGGGGAAAATTGTTTTAGCGGATCGGTGGAATGCTTCCTTTCGTATTTATCATCAAAATTTTGGTCCCCTCAAGGACGCAGTTTTCGTCCTCAATATTTTAGAAAAAATTGCATTTCAAGGTTTAAAGCCCGAGATTACTTTTTTCTTAGATCTGCCGGTTGAATTGGCTATGGCTAGAAAAAAACAAAATGGCAGAGATCTCTTCGATGACGAAAGTTTTGATGTCTATTCTACCGCGAGACGCAGTTATCTCAATTTGGCTATTCATGAAAATGATTGGATTGTTGTTGACGCAAGTCAATCAATTGATGAAATGTATAGCTTTATTTGGGGCAAACTAAGCGAACACCTTAAAAGTACGGAGTGAGTCGTTACTCCGTCTTTTTTTGGAAAATTTATGTTAAAATATAAAGATGAAATCTGGAAAAATATTTTTTGTAGAAGGTTTATGGCACACCGGAAAGACAACCCTTTGCCAAATACTTGAAAAAAATTATGGTTTTTTATATATAAAGGAGCCAAATCATATTTTGGCTGAATTCAACTCCACAGATGAAAAATCAATAACTAATTGGTATCTAGCTGAACATTTCAAGAATATCAAAAAAGGGTTGAAAAAACTACAAAATAGAAAAAACATTGTTATTGAGCGAAGTCCGATTTCGAGCTTGGCTTTCATCAAAGCGCGATTTCCCAGATGGAAGACAAACAAAATTTTCAAGAATTTTCAAAAACTAATTAAAAACTGTAGCCATTTAAATTTTTGTTTAATTTATCTTTTTCCAGAAAATATTAAAAATATTTCGGATGCTGTTAAAAAAGACAATTACATTAAAACTTTTTCGAATTTAAAACTTCTGACCGCAGTGAATAATAACCTTCTTCATTATGTAAATATTATTAAGAATAAAAAAATTATAAGAGTAATCAAAATCAAATCAGATGCAAATCTGGTAAAAAATTTTAAAAAAAATATTTTCGGATTAAACATATGAATATCAGAATTTTAGCTAGAACAATAGTTTTTCATAACAGAAAAATCTTACTTGTCAGAAATAAGAATGAAAATTTTTGGTATCCTCCTGGAGGTGAATGGAATTATGAAAATGAAAATATACTTCAAGCGGCGGCGAGAGAAGTTAAGGAGGAGACGGGATTAAACGTTAAAATTACTAAATTATTGTACTTGCAAGAATTTCATGCTACGCCAGAAATTATTTTTTTTGAAACATTTTGGCTCGCCAAACCTTTAAGGGGATGGAATTTAAATAAAGAACATATTGACTCTGATTTGTCGGGCAAAGTTGCTGACGCAAAATTGTTTTCGGAAAAAGAAATCAACCATTTGAAGGTTTTTCCCCAAAAATTGAAAAACGACTTCTGGAAAAAGATTAAAGAACTTGAAAGAGCCGAGGATCCTTTTATTGGTGTGAATTAGTTTTGGCCAGAATAAAGTAATTCATTGCAAATTTTCTGAAAAATTTTGAACGGCCCAACCAAAGGGCAGGGCGTTTATCTGTATATTTGTAATTTCTAAAAATGAGTGGCAAAAATAAAAACCAAGAATTCAGAAAATCACCTCCGCGCTCTTTGATTATAGATACTGCTTTGTTTGTGCTCATTATTTTTTTCAATTTAAAAAACGTCATAAAGCGCTCTTTCCTTTCTTTGCCCGTTCCCCAAACATCCCATTCTTGTTTTCCTGTGATTTTATCAATGATAAATTTAACTATTCCTGCTAGATTGAAGTAATTTGGCGCGCTTATTATAAGATAACCATTTTCTTTCTTTACGACTCGCATTAATTCTTTCTCTGCTCTTTCTAAATTTTCTACGTGTTCCAACACCTCAGTACAAACAACAAGATCAAAATAATTATCTGGGAAGGGAAGTTTTTCTACGCTAGCTTCTACGAATTTAATCAGCCCCTCCTGGAATTTTTTCTTTGAATAATCCAAAGCATCTTTTGAAATATCGCAGGCGGTTATATCGTCGATAAACACTGATAGCGTTTTTAAATTATTGCCGATGCCGCATCCTGCATCTAAACACCGAAAATTTTTTCTAATAGATATTGATTTTAAAAAATCAAAGAGTATTTGCTGTTGCCAGGGCACCGAAGAATGTGAATAAATATAAAATTGTTTATTATGTGCCAAATTCATTTTCAAAAAGTTTATCGTTCAGTTTTCGGCAAAATAATTGATTTTGAGAAAAAACTTTTTATCAATCTCATCAGCCCCAGTTGAGGACCCAAAAATAATGTAAAGATATTACTTGGTAAAGATATTAAACAAGTCACTTTGTCTTTTCTGCAGGGATAAAAATTTATAAATCTATCGCATAAACTTTCTACCAGAAGTGATTTATTTATTACATAAAAAACACTAGGATAGACATATACAAATAGCGAAAATGCGATAGCAAGAATAAAAAATTTTGGATATGGAGTGTAAAAAGCCAAAACAATGGCACTTGTGAAAATTAAACCTTCCGTGGCCCAAATAAAATTTTTCAAAAACTTATGGCAAATAAGCGAAATAGCGCGAACTATGTTTATTTTTTTAATCTTTTTGGCGATTTTTAAATCATAAATAAAATAACTTTCTCCAATAAACCAAACACTGGTTTGTCTGAAGAGCAGAGGAATTCTAGCTACAACGTCGGTAGACGCTATTGAGGGTAACAATTTAATGCCTTCGCCTAAATATGAAAGAATGTGGCCGAATCGCGTATCTTCAATCGGCGTAGGAAACCAGCAAACCTTCTTAAGAAAATCTGCTCTTATAAATAAGCCATGGCCGATGCAATATCGCATTTTAGGGAAATGTTTTTTATTGTTTAAAAACGAATTCAAGAACATTGGTATCTCGTATCCCAAAGAATATCTAGTTTGCAATAAGGCAAAACCCTTCATAAACAAGCCGCTGGCGTTATTCGGTAAGTTATTATAATTTTTTAAGTATATTATTGGTTGCTGGTATACCAGCGGAAAATTATTTTTTAAGGCATCATCAGATAAAATTTTTAAAAAATCTTTATTGCTTATCATGTCCGAATCGTAAAGACCGATATACGATTGTTTATTAGCAAATAAATATTTATCTTCTTTTTCCAATTTTTCCAAAGCGTAATTCAGTTGATCGGATTTTACTCCTTTCTCATAAGGAAAATGAAAGTGGCGGAAAACTTCTCTTTTTAAACTTTTGTTTAATATGGGGATTAGTTTTTTAACTATTTCAATTGTGTTGAAATTTAAATTTTTATACAATTTTTCTTCAGCAATTTCTTTTTGAGAAGTGATGACAATTATTTTAATTTTTTTGTAGTCGTAATCTAAGTTACTCAAATGACGCAATGTTTGTATTATGATGTTTTGTTCCCTAAGAACCGGCAATAGCAGAATAATCGGCACATTGCTTCCAGTATAAGATTCTTTCTTTTTTTCTTCTAAAAATTCCAGAGATTTTTTAGTATTTACGAACAAGGAAAAACCGTAAAAAATATAGTACAAACTGATCATTGAAATATACAAATATATAACTAACGGAAAAATCATAATCCTGAATTATTCTTTTCTACAAACAGTAATTAATTTTTTCTTTCCTAAGGAAATTTATGGCAGTTTTAATCCTTTCTTTTTTGATATTGTCAGGAATCTTGGGGTTAATTTGAAAGGCTACGGTGCCTTCTCGGTCAGAATACGGATATAATATCACTTCATTAAATTTGGTTTGTTTAATTAAATTCAAGGTCGCCATAAAATCAGATTCGTTTTCCGAAGGAAAGCCGATAATAATTTGGGCAGAAATTTTTAAATTCGGATCTGCTTTTTTAAATTTTTTTAGAGCAGCTATAAGTTCTCCGCTATTGTTCTGCCGATTCATCAGCCCTAAAATCCTATCGCTTCCGGACTGTATCCCACACAACATATGTTTTATTTTATTTTTTCTTATGATCTCCAGTAGCTCTTTTTCGTATTTTATAATCCATCTTGCATTTAATTCTTTTATCTGCCAATAACTTATATTCTTAATGTCTATTTTTAAAAACTCGTTTAATAGGCGGGGAAAGGAGCTATTTATATCTAGGCCATAGGCGCCCACGTCGTCAGCAAATATAACAATATGTTTAGAGCCGCTTTTTAATATTTTTTTATATTCTTCTTTGCAAATTTCTATGGGTTTACTTTTCAGCGTTCCTATCGCTCTACGTATGCTGCAATAGGAACAATTTCCCAGACATCCGTGGGAAATCCGTATATAGTGGCTAGTTGAGAGGGGATTTAATTTATTTTTTAAGTTATTGATAAATCTGCCTTTTATAAGATTGAGAGAATCTTTTACAAAAACTTCCTTTAAATTTTTTTTAGCCGATAGTATAGGCAGCAAAGGGCTAGTAGAACTTGAAATTAAATTGGCATCAGGAATCGAAGAAAATTTAAATTTAAAATCCTTGAAAATGTTATCAATTTCATTCAGGTTTTTTACGCTTAAGGTTTTTCCCTTAAAAATTTGCGAAAGCTTATTTTTTGATATTTCCGGCAGGCAACCAGCCACAATAAGCTTTTTTTTAAATTTTTTAAAGTTTTTAATTATTTTAAACGATTCGTCTTCCCGATTTTTTATAAATGCGCAACTGATAAAAATGATACATTCGGCGTCTCGCGGATTTTTAGCAATTCTAAAATCATTTATCTTAAAATAATTTTTCAATTTTTCAGCATCGAGTTGCCGCCGGCCACAACCATTAGTAAATATAAAGATGCTTTGTGTCTTCATCGCTTCGAGCTGATTTCATTTTTAAAAAAAGATCTGATGGTTATTATTTAGTATCATCAGATCTTTATTAGGTCGGAAATTTATTTTCCGATTCTTCTGCGGCGCATGCAGGGCAATAATAAAAATAATCTACTTCATTGTCCTTTAACATTTCATTCACGGTCAAACAAGATGGTTCCTGCCATTTTTTAGCCCGCCCTTTATAGCCTGCAGACTTGTTGGCTATCGCCACGGTTTCCTTCCTAACCTCTAGTGGGCAATTGTGTTTAGCACATTTTATTTTTTCATTTCTGCAATTTTTTTGGCAAAAGATTATTATCAGAAATAAAATAAGGACGACAATTGCGATGACATCCATTTTTGACTCCTTTTTCCGAGGTTGTTTTAAAGAGCCGCTGCATAATATTTATCATTATATTTTAAATAAGTCAAGAATTTTCAGGCTAATGTGTATATATTTTTGCCCATTTCCGAATATAGAGGAAACTTTGTTTACTATATTTTTGAAGATTGGTAAAATAAATTTTCTTGTTAGCCGTTGTTAAAGTGCATAGTTTGCTATAACAAATTATATCAATAAGTCAATTTAAAATATTGAAAAAATACTGAGAAATGTTATTATTTTTTAATCCAATAATATGAAGAAAACGAAAGTTATTTATGGCAAACGTATCGGCAAATTGGGGAAAATATCTACCGGATGTTCTGTTGTAATATTCAGCGATGAAAAGAAAAAAATACTGCTAACGCGCCGACGCGATAACGGCCAATGGTGCCTTCCTAGCGGCCGCGTTGAAGCCGGAGAAAGTGTTGCTGAAACGTGCAAACGCGAAGTTCTAGAAGAAACCGGACTTAAAATAAAAATTGCGAAAACGATTGGCGTATATTCAAACCCAAATCAGCTTATTGAGTATCCCGATGGCAATCGCATCCATCTTATATCGCTTTGTTTTGAAGCAAATATAACAGGCGGAAAACTTCGCTCCAGCGGGGAAACGACGGAGTTTGGCTATTTCGGACCAAACGAGATAAATAAATTAGACTTATTGCCGAACCACCGCGAGAGAATCGCCGACGCCTTCTCGCAGAGCGCGACCGCTTTCATACGATAAACACTTCTATCCAAAAACAAAAGACTCTCCAAATTTGTGGGGAGTCTTTATTATATGAAATGAGGATTATCCAATTCTGAATCAGCAAGAATGGGGACTAGAGTAGACGACATAACAAATTTCTCTAACTTCTCAAGCGCAATATCAGCGCGATATAATTTGCAAAATTGCGGACAAGCCATCCTATCTGTCATTTGTATATTTCGACGATGACGTTCACTAAACCACACTTTCGCAAATCCTTGCGCGATGTGACCAATCGCAGGTCTTTCTGCAATCCTTTCCCTATAAAGAAAGCAAGAAGGTATGGTTCCATCAGCTTTGATCGCGAGCACAAGTGGCCGCGTGCGACATACTCCTTTGGGATGTTTATAATCGCCGACAGCATATTTCCATGAACCGCCTACGCCGCCGATAATGAATCCGCTTCGATATTTTTGTTTTGCTTTTGCTATAGCGCGAGCGGCTTCGCGCCACATTTCCCGACTCGGCGCACAATCAAGAATCGCTGGCCGAAAAGCCAAATGCTCAACCCCCAAAGAAAAAGCAAATTCCGCAGTAGCGGAAATCACATTCTCCTGATGATTATAAGGAGGTACAACAAGATAGCCGAGACGAACTCGCTTGCCACCGATAATACGGATAAGTTTTTTGGTATTGTCAACGACTTTGTTAAAATGGTTAAGTCTGGCTTCAACTCCATGCAACAGGTTATAAAGAGTGGCCTCGGGAGCATCAACGCTTATCCTGACGGAATCAAGATACTGCGCGACCGAAAATATTCGATGAAGAAAAACGCCATTGGTTGTTATCCCAACATGCGGTCGCTCAGCATTTGATTTCGCGAGAGAAATAATTCCGTAAACTATGTCAGCAATTTGAGGATGATTCGTTGGTTCACCCCCGCCAACGAGTTCATAAGCATATGTGCCGTAATCATAAGTTTCTTTCAAAAAATGCAATAGCGCTTCGACATCAATGAATATCATCTTGCGACGCGGATTACTTTTAAAACAACAATGAAGGCATGCCTGATTACATCCCTTATCAGACGGATCAATTTCAATCAACGATGGTGCTGGAATTTCACCGCTCAGAATAGTCATCGCTTTCTGCATGTGGTAGGGCAGAAACAATTTGTCGTCATGGTACGGATTATTTATCCTATCCATCCTTATTCACTCCTGTAAATAAATTTTAAAAGATCGTAAAGTGCATAGTTTGTTATAACAAACTATATCAATAAGTCAATTTTTAAAAAATTTCCATAAGCGCAAATTTTTTGACTCATCTCTCTATTTTTGCTAATGTTAAACTGTATGAGAAAAACGCATTTAGAATTTAAAATTTCCGTATCAGTAATTAAGGAAGGAAAAAAATATATAGCGCATACACCTGCTCTCGATTTATCTACTTCTGGTAAAAGCTACGAGGAGGCGAAAAAACGGTTTGAAGAAATCGTTAATATATTTTTTGAAGAACTTATTAAAAAAGGCACTTTAGAAGACGTTCTAACGGATTTGGGATGGAGACGCGTCCAGACGAATTGGATTCCGCCGATGGTGATATCGCAAGATTTACAGAATATCCAAGTACCCGCATAATGTATGGCCCATTTAAGACCTATCCATTGGAAAAAGTTTGAAAAATTTATTCTGTTCATCGGTTGCCATTTTGAAAGAGAAAAAGGAGATCATCGAATTTATTGGCGTAAAGAATTAAAACGACCGGTAGTCATTCCTCGCGATGGGGAGCTGCCGGTTTTTATTATACGAAACAATTTACGTATCCTAGAAATCAGTCCCGAGAAATACCTAGAAATCCTAAAACAGGTTTAGATTACAAAATATTTTTTATCTTCTTTATAATACGGAAGTGTGTTAAAAGAATATCAAAAACACAAATGATTTTTGATTAAATAAAAAAAGCGGTGGTTTTAAACGCCCACCGCTTGGAGTTGTGATTGCTCTGGCTTGCCAAAGCCAACCGATTTTGCGTAGTCCAGCAAAACCGCAAAGAACTTTTCATCAACATCGGGAGGAGCTACGAAATCCGCGCCGAGCACTCGTTCCATATTCCCGCACCCGAATTCAGCTTCATGAATAATATAAGGAAGGTATGCTTCCGCGCTTCGGTCAAAACCTTCCTGCAATCTTTTCAGCGCAGATCCCTGCTCGTGCCCGTTGCCATTGCCATTGTAAGGGCCGTAGGAGTATCCTTTTATGCCCAAGAGAATCAAAGAAATATCCGTAATTTCTCTTATTCGTCGCGGGCCGGGATGCGCCAAATGAAAAGTTGTTCCCGATGCCGGAATGCCAACCAATTTCGCCATTGTTTCGGCAACCCAATCCCGCGGCACAAGATTAAGAGTGGAAACCGGAGAACAATTGATGCGAATCGGCAGAATCAAATTTTCGCCGCCGTTGAAGACAACGCCGTCATCCTGGTACTTCCGCATAACCGCGCTGCCCAACTTTCTCTGGAGGAACTGCCGCAACTGGTAAAAAAACGCGAATGGCCGATAATAGCCCGTGAATTTCGGCGTAAAGCCGGTAGCAGAATCGCCAACTACAATCGCCAACCGGTAAATTGACTTTCTGCCACGCCAACGCCTTATCAGACGCTCGGCGTCAAACTTTGTTCTTTCGTAAGTGTTGCGCGGCCTCTGGCCGACATCAAAATCGTTTTCGCCGAAATAATCAGCGTCGCCCGCAATGTAAGCCGTG
>Ga0172365_10004757_pt1 | contig 10070 bp, 13 predicted proteins | sample LakKivSesite48cm_FD_114535 | JGI IMG/M metagenome (GOLD analysis project Ga0172365, IMG submission 114535) | Sediment microbial communities from Lake Kivu, Rwanda - Sediment site 48cm | ecosystem: Environmental > Aquatic > Freshwater > Lake > Sediment | place: Rwanda: Western Province, Lake... | reverse complement strand
ATCAGAAACTCTCTACCCAGCGGGCCGAAGCCGTGCGGGAATATTTTCTGGCCACTGCAGGATTGGATTCCACACGAATTATTGCCACAGGATACGGTGAATCCAAACCCATTGCCAGCAACGAAACGCAAGAAGGCCGTCGAAAGAACCGTCGGATAGATATTGTGATCCACCCGAAAAAATAAGTTGGCAGCCTTTTAATCATGTACTGAACTTTGACAAATTTGAGAGTGGGGTGGTCATTCTGAGTCCCGATTTTTCGGGAGGAAGAATCTGGTGTGTTGGGGGCATCCTTCGACGGAGTTTCGTCCTTCACTTTGTTGAGGAGAGACTCTATCATTTCTCGCAGTTCAAAAAGAGAAGCAGACTTTAAAATGGAGGTCAACATGGCTCACGAAGGCTATCACGAAGCAGCGGACAAATTGAGCGAAAAAACAAAAGATTATCATCGCGCGGTCGTTTCGCTCATCGAAGAACTGGAAGCAGTGGACTGGTATCAGCAGCGAATGGACGTGACCAAAGACAAGTCCCTGCACAAAATTCTGGAACACAACAGAGACGAAGAAAAAGAACATGCGGCCATGCTGCTGGAGTACATTCAGCGAAGGGATCCGTCTTTTTCCAAAGAACTCAAGGAGTATCTCTTTTCCGATCCGAAAATGGAAATCGCCGACCTTGAAAAATAGCATGCACAGGGACTGCTGACACTGAAAATACACAAGGAATATCCTACACAGGATAAGGCATGAGGAGAGAAGATGGTCAAACATATTCTAAAAGAACTCAAATCCCATGCTCCATTTACAAGCCTGGGGGCAAGTACAGGAATTGTGATCATCATTATTCTTATTTATGCACATGTACTCTCCCAGATGTCAGAGATTTCACTGATTATATTTTACATTCTTCATCCACTGCATATCGTTTTAAGCGCGGTTGTGACCACTGCCCTTTATCTTTTGCATAAACCAAAAAACCATTTTATTGTACCCATTGTCATCGGTTATGTCGGCTCACTGGGAATAGCCACATTGAGCGACTCCATCATTCCTTACCTTGGAGAATGGTTGCTCAAACTGCCCAACCGGGGCGCTCATATCGGTTTCATCGAAGAACCGTGGCTCACGCACCCGGCAGCTTTTTTGGGTATTGCCATTGCCTTTCTCAGGCCCACGACCAAACTCCCTCACTTTGGACACGTACTCATCAGCACGTGGGCATCGCTTTTCCATATCATCATGGCTGTAGGAACCTACGTGCTGTGGATTCAGATTGCATCTATTTTTGTATTTCTCTTTTTGGCAGTCTGGATTCCATGCTGTTTTAGCGATATTGTGTTCCCTATGTTGTTTGTTCCAGAGATTGAGAAAAAACGTTTTGCTGCACATCATCGCTGAAAAAACAATCCATCTGGCGACAGAAATGGTTGTGGGGTATCCCCCTGTGCACGACTATTTTTTCGCTACATCCCATAATTTCCTCCCCTAAGAGGGAAAAGAAATAAACTCTTTTTCAAATAAAAAATTTGGGCATTCAAAAACTTTTCCGGAAAACCTATTGACTTCGGAAAGGTTTTTTATTATCTTTATTTTGAGCATATGCTCAAAACACCATTGGGACGAACGATGAAACCATCAGACAAGTGAGAAGTATGATCATCGCGGTTGCCAGCGGCAAAGGCGGAACCGGAAAGACCACGGTGGCCACGAATTTGGCCAGAATAAACGGGGATCGAAATGTTACCTTCCTCGACTGCGATGTCGAGGAGCCCGATAGTCATCTTTTTCTCAAGCCAAAAATCGAGAAAGAATGGCCTGTCCACACGTTCGTTCCCAAAGTCGACCTGACCTTGTGCACGTTCTGCGGCAAATGTTCCGAACTCTGTCGGTTTGGGGCCATCGTGACCCTGAAGAACAACGTCCTGGTTTTCCCCGAACTCTGCCACGGCTGTGAAGGATGCAAACGCATCTGTCCGGTCCGTGCAATCACCGAAGGAACCAAAGAAATCGGGATCATCGCAGAAGGCGATTCGGGAAAAATCCGATTTCTCCACGGACGCCTCCGTATCGGGGAAGCCATGTCGCCGCCACTCATCCGGGAAGTCAAACGCGTTGGCCTCTCCGGCAACACATCGGCGTTGACCCTGATCGACTCCCCTCCGGGGACGTCCTGTCCGGTGATCGAGGCAGTGAAAGGATCCGATTTTGTTCTCCTGGTCACCGAGCCGACCCCTTTCGGTCTCCACGATCTCAAACTGGCCGTCGAGATGGTGCGCGTGCTGGGGATTCCGTTCGGCGTGATCGTCAACCGGTCCACGACGGGCGACCGGGAAGTGTGGCGTTACTGCGAAGCGGAGAGCATTCCGGTCCTCCTCGAGATCCCCGATGACCGGGAGATTGCCGTGGCCTATTCTCGCGGCGAGTTGATATCGGACTCACTTCCTCAGTACCGAGGACATTTCGAAACGCTCTACGAAAAGCTGAAAAACAAAATGCGTTCCTTCGCGGAGGTGGACTCATGAGGGAAGTCGTGATCATCAGCGGAAAAGGTGGAACCGGAAAGACGACCTTGACGGCCTCCCTGGCCGCCCTCTGGAAGGACAAAGTCATCGCCGACTGCGACGTGGACGCCGCAGACCTCCACCTCCTCCTCGAACCCGATATCCGGAAGAAGAGCGATTTTTACAGTGGAGTCGAAGCCGTCATTGACAAGAAAATCTGTACCAAATGCGGTAAATGCAGTGAGATGTGTAAATACGATGCCATATCTCCTGATTATGCTGTAAATAAAATTGACTGTGAGGGATGTGCCGTTTGTTACTATTTTTGTCCTGCCAACGCCATTACGCTGAAGGAACGCCATTGCGGAGAGTGGTACCTCTCAGAAACACGATTTGGACTGCTTGTTCACGCAAGGTTAGGTATTGCCGAAGAGAACTCCGGCAAACTCGTCAGCCTCATCAGGCGTCAGGCCAAGTTAGTCGCCCAAGACCGGGGATGGGATACGATTCTCAGCGACGGCTCTCCGGGCATCGGATGCCCGGTCATCAGTTCCATCACAGGAGCTTCCCTCGTCGTCATCGTAACCGAACCCACGATCTCCGGTGTACACGACATGGAGAGAGTCTTGAGCCTCTCCGAACATTTCCAGATTCCTGCAACCGTCATCATCAACAAAGCCGATCTGAACGAGGAGATGAGCCAAAAGATAGAGACAGTCGTCGGAGAGAAAAACGTATCCGTTCTCGGCCGGATTCCCTACGATCCTCTTGTCACCCAAGCGATGGTGCAGGGAAAGACCGTCGTCGAGTTCAACCAAGGGCCTGCAACCAAGGCGATCCGAGATATGGGTGAGAAGCTGTTGACGATGATAGAATCATACAGATTGTGAAACTTGGATACTTAAATGACTTTTTATGATGTGAAATCTGAGAACGCAGTGATAGATGACCGACAAATTGGATGTCATTCCCGCCTGTCTGCGCAAGCAGCCAATAATTAAGTGGGAATCGAACAGGGGGAGGAGTATGGGGTTTGCACTTCCCACCCAGATGCCTGATAGCAAATTTCAGGCATGACAGCGCTCTGTAGGTCTGTGAGGAGTTGATATGCCGCGACCCAAAAAATGCCGTTGGATCAGTTCACACCCAGGATTCTCCTATTTCAAACCCCAGGGTGTTCCTCTGAGAATGCTCAGCCAGGTCTGTCTCGAAATGGACGAGTTGGAAGCCATACGGCTGGCCGATCTTGAATGTTTGAGCCAAGAGGAAGGGGCGGAGAGGATGAACGTATCCCGTGCGACTTTTGGACGCATCGTAGCCGATGGCAGGAAAAAGGTGGCCGATGCGCTGGTTCACGGAAAAGCCATTCGCATCGAAGGAGGAGAAGTCCAGTTGCGTCCTCCGATGCCACCCTTCGGCTGGGGAAGAGGACCCCATAGACACGGTAGAAGAGGCTGGTAATGGAAAAGAAAGAAAAAGACGTCGAAAAAGTTTTTGACGATTTACAAAATATTTCATGAGAGAAGCTTTAAAAACATTTTCCCAAAAAGTCGTCTCCCTTGCTTATGAACCTCGGAACGTAGGCTCTCTCAAAAATCCTGACGGCCACGGGCGTGTAGCCGGCCAATGTGGTGATACAATGGAGATTTATATTAAAATGAAAGGAAAAATAATCGATCCTATTGGATTCTTGACAGACGGCTGCGGCGCGACACTGGCCTGCGGGAGTGCCACTACAGAACTGGCCAAGGGAAAAACACCCTACGAAGCAGGCAAGATTACCCCGCAAGCCGTCATAAAATATTTGGACGGCCTCCCGGCTTCACATCTCCACTGTGCCGTTCTTGCCGTCCAGACACTTCGGAAGGCTCTGGAAAATTTGGACAAATCAGGAATTAGTAAAAATAAATCACATAAACTAAACAAGGAGGACAAACCATGCCAAGAGGAGACGGAACAGGACCCGCAGGAATGGGTCCCATGACAGGAAGGGCAGCCGGCTACTGCGCTGGCTATCCCGTGCCGGGATTCATGAATCCCTACGGCGGAAGATTTGGAGGAGGTTTCGGCTGGGGCCGTGGTCGAGGTTTCGGAAGGGGATGGGGACGCTGGGGTTATCCCATGGGATTGCCCTACGGCATACTCCCATACGGATACGGAGCCGTTCCCTACGGACCCGCCTACGCACCGGAACAGGAGATGGACTTTCTCCAGAATCAAGCGAAGGTCTTAGGAGATCAGTTGGACGAGATTCAGAAGCGCATCTCCGAACTGGAAGCCGAGACCAAGAAAGAATCGAAGTAGCACAACAAGACCCCGGGGCTTTCGAAAAACTCCGGGGTCGCAAACCAAATTCGGAGAAAACCATCATGCCAACGTACGAATACGAGTGCACCTCCTGCGGCCACCGATTCACGCAATTCCAGAACATGACCGACAAACCGGTAAAGAAATGCCCACAATGCTCCGGTCCTGTGCGCCGGCTTATTTCCGGGGGTACAGGTGTGATATTCAAGGGGTCGGGTTTTCATGCCACGGATTACAAAAAAAATGACCAGGGCGGCGGCTCGTGCTGTGGTCAGACCAATCCCTGCTCCAACCCGAAACGGTGTTGCGGGAAATAGTGCACGATACGCTCGAAGATTCGAGTGAACGCTCAATCGAAAGGAGACAAACCATGCCAAGAGGAGACAGAACCGGCCCTGCTGGACAAGGGCCAGGAATGGGCAAAGGAAGAGGACGCATGGGAGGAAATCGGCCCGGCGCAGGTCCCGGAGGAAATTGTTTATGCCCGAATTGCGGAACAAAGGTACCCCATAAACAGGGGGAGCCTTGTTTCAATGTGGTCTGCCCAAAGTGCGGATCACAGATGATGAGAGAATAGGAGAAACGGTATGAAAATTGCCATCACGTCACAAGGAAACGACCTCCATGCAGAGGTGGACCCCCGCTTCGGACGGTGTCAGGTCTTCATCATCTACGACACGGAAACCGACACCTTCGAAGCTCTGGACAACACCAATGCAAGCCTCGGGGGAGGCGCTGGCATTCAATCTGCCCAAACACTCTCCGAAGAAGGAGCCGAAGCCGTACTCACGGGGAACATCGGGCCAAACGCCTTTCGAACCCTATCCGCTGCAGGAATCAAGGCGTTTGCGGGCGTATCGGGAAAGATTTCCGAGGTCGTGGACCAATTTAAAAAGGGAACGTTAAAACCCTACGCAGCCCCTTCGGTCGAAGCCCATTTCGGTACAGGTCCTGTACCTGAAAAAACTTCCAAACCTTCCAACAAAAAACGAATCGCAGTGGCAGCGGAAGACGACAGAGGACTGGAGGCGAATGTGAGCGCCCACTTCGGCAGATGCCCCTACTACACCATGGTCGAGGTTGAAGGGAATAAAATGACCCTGAGCTACAACGTTGAAAACCCCTTCTACGGTGCCCACGGTGATCCTGGCCAGGTTCCAACTTTCATCCGGGATCAGGGAGCCGATGTCATCATCTCAGGGGGCATGGGCCAGCGTGCCGTCGGTTTTTTCAACGAGTTCGGAATCGAAGCAGTCACGGGTGCAGCAGGAAAAGTAGAGGCCGTTGTAGAGGCCTATCTATTAGGAAACCTCAAAGGATACAAACCCTGTGCACACTGAATCCCGATGAAAGGAAATCTTTATGAAGCCTGATGCAGACAGAACCCGACAGATGCAGGAGCAGAGTCAGCGCATCGAAGAAACGCTCAAGAAAATCCGGAACCGAATCGTTGTCTTCAGCGGGAAGGGAGGCGTAGGCAAGACAACAGTCGCCGTCAACCTGTCGTACGCCCTCCTCCAGCAAAAGTACAAAGTCGGCCTGCTCGATGCCGACATCACCGGTCCCAACGTGCCCAAGATGATCGGTCTGGAGGGCTTTCCCTGGATAGACAGCGAGAAGAAGAACATCCTGGCCCAGGAGAAGAACGGTCTCCAGGTCATCTCCATCGCACCCATGATCCCCCACGACCAACCGGTCATCTGGCGCGGCCCTCTGCGTTCCGGAGCCATCACGCAATTTCTCTCCGATGTCGTCTGGGGAGACCTCGATTTTCTCGTAGCCGACCTTCCCCCGGGCACAGGCGATGAAGTCCTCACAACAGCCCAGAAGATGCTTCCCCAGATGGCCATCGTGGTCACCACACCCCAGGAAATATCCCTGACCGACTGTCGAAGAGCGGTCAACATGGCCAAAAAACTCACCATTCCAAAGATCGGGGTCGTGGAGAACATGTCGGGTCTGGTTTGTCCCCACTGCAAAAAGGAGATCGCCCTCTTCGACACCGGAGGCGGCGAAAAAATGGCCTCCGAAATGGGGGTCCCATTCCTGGGCCGAATCCCCATAGAAATCGAAACACGAAAAAGTGGGGATACGGGAAAACCCATTGTTCTCACCGATCCGAAGAGCAGCACGTCGCAGGCCTTCGGGACTATTGCCAAGAACGTGAGCGCTCTTTTTTCAGAAAACAGAAAGTGAGCAAGTCATGACCAGAACGTTATCCCGACAGAAAAAGAAACGTCCACCCACATGCGATCTGTGCAAGAGAAAACGCTGCTCCGACGGAAAAGACTGCTTCGGAATGAGCAATCAAATCTTCGAGCAGTACACTCAAGGCAACCTGATCCTGGCCCGTTCTGCTTCCAAGATCGAAGGGCGGTACTACATGAAAAAAACACGCTTGGAGGAGACCATCCTCTTCGCCCGGGAAATGGGGTTTAAAAAACTCGGAATCGCCTTCTGCATCGGTCTTTCCGAAGAGGCAAAGATTCTCGCAAATATTCTCAAAAAGGAGTTTGACGTGGTCTCCGTCTGCTGTAAAGTGTGCGGCATCCAGAAAGACCAACTCGGCTTGGAGAAAATCCATCCCGATGAAGAAGAGGTCATGTGCAACCCCATCGGCCAGGCCGTTCTGCTCAACCAAGCAAAGACCGACCTGAATCTCATCTGTGGACTCTGCATCGGCCACGACATTCAGTTCACGAAACACTCGGAAGCCCCGGTCACCACTTTCATCGTCAAGGACCGGATTCTGGCCCACAACACGGTCGCTTCGCTCACATGCCATTACCTTCGAAAACGAGTGAATAGAAGCGAGACGTGAAAAACTTTACGGAATTCTGAATCGAAAATGACTGCCATCACAACATTTGGTCCAGTACCATCGAGACGTTTAGGCCGGAGCCTGGGAATCAACAACATACCACCCAAGTGTTGTACCTACAGTTGCGTCTATTGTCAACTGGGACAGACTTCGAAAATGCAACTGGAACGAAAGACATTTTACATTCCAGAGAAACTAACCAGAGTAGTGGAAGAGAAAATAACGAAATCTTCCAAAATTGGAGAGCCCGTTGATTATCTCACCTTTGTATCCGACGGCGAACCCACGCTGGATGTGCATCTCGGAGGGGAGATCGATCTTCTGAAACCTCTTGGGATAAAGGTGGCAATCATTACCAACGGTTCCCTAATCCGGAGAGAGGACGTAAGACAGGAATTCACGAAAGCCGATTGGATCTCGCTCAAGGTTGACTCAACACGAGAGGATATCTGGCGAAAGATAAACCGGCCCCATCGAACTCTGAAGCTTCAAGAGATTTTGGATGGAATGCTCGCCTTTTCGCAGATGTACCGTGGAAACCTGGTTACCGAGACCATGCTTGTCGAAGGGGTAAACGAGGACGAGGATTCCATCCATGCGATAGCCGAGTTTCTTTTTCAACTAAAACCCGACCAGGCCTACCTCTCCATCCCAACAAGACCGCCCGCAGAAAAATGGGTGAATCCGCCCAGTGAGGAGGTCCTCAATCGGGCCTTCCAAATCCTGTGCGAGAACGGAATAAAAACAGAGTATCTCATCGGATACGAAGGCAATGCGTTTGCGTTCACCGGAAATGTTGAAGAAGACATTTTGAGCATTGCATCCGTACATCCCATGCGGGAAGATGCAGTAACGGAATTTTTATCCAAGGCTAAATCGGACTGGTCAGTCGTTGAAAAGTTGATCGCTGAAGATCGCTTAGTAGAGACAACATATCGGGAAAAAAAATTTTACACAAGAAAGTTAAAACCGTAGTATTACCAGATCTCTTTACTAATCAAAGAAAAGAATCACTAAAAATATCCACAAGGAGAAAAACATGAAAAAAATTGGCATCATCATCTGCGGACGGTATCAGAGTTGCGGGGGCGGTAAATGTTTTCGAGCGTTGAGGGAACGCGTGGGTGGGTTTGCCATCTATCCGAAGGACGAAAAAGTAGAGATCGTGGGATATTCCACCTGCGGGACCTGCCCGGGAGGAAACGTTGAATACGTACCGGAGGAAATGATAAAAAATGGTGCGGAAGCAATCCATCTGGCGACAGGAATGGTTGTGGGATATCCTCCCTGTCCCCGCATACGACACTTCAAAGAATTCATCGAAAGTTATTACAGAATACCTGTCGTCATCGGAACCCACCCCATTCCGCTGAAATATTGGAAAGCCCATCAAAAGCTCTCCTTCTGGGAAAAAATGGATATGAAAAATCTTGCCGGAGACTTGATGAAAGAAGAGAAAAAAATCATGGAGGCGTATAATTAATTGACTTCTCAATAATATTTTTGTATGTTTTAACGTTGACTCTCAAATACTACTTAAGTACCGTCTTATACGAATGGGCATAATAGAGTGAAAGAGTTGTCCGAACAAGAGCGCATAGATTCGAAGAAACGGTTTGCAAAAGCACTCCGTGATTTTGTCTCTGAATTAAACACACACGTATCCAATGATAATGGTAATTGGACGGTAAAAGGCTTCATTGATATTTACAAAAATATCTATACAATAAGCTCCGACACAAAGATCATATCTAAAATTCTCGAAATCCACTTGTTTCCCCAAATCCTCCAGTTTGCCGAAAACACCAGATACACAATTGTGCTTGCGAGACATCAAAATTGGTATCCCGACTTCAGTTTTATTAACAAAAGGGACCCAAGAATAAAATTTGCAGTAGATTTAAAGACGACTTATCGTGACCCAGAATGTCCTGGTCATGTCAACGGTTTCACACTGGGGAGTCATGGAGCCTATTTCAGAAATCGCTCCTCTACCAAGAACATTCAATTCCCTTACTCGGAATACTCAGGCCATTTCTGTCTCGGTATCATATACACACGAGCTGACAACATAAATATTGACGAAACAGAAATAATTCATGTCCGAGAACTCGAAGACGGTCAAAAAAACCCAACATGGTCGGCCAGAGAAAAGTGACTACCGTCGAAAATCTCCGATCAATAACATCGGTTATTAAGAATTTTCAATTTTTCGTTTGTGAAAAATGACAAATTGCAAGCGACCGTCAGGACTTCGGCAATACGGCCAATATCGGTTCCATCACAAATATCGAAGATATTTTGAATGCGAATGGAGTCTTTGCCAAACTTGGTGAACGATGGTTTGATGAATACTGGATGAACTACGGTGTAACAACGATGATGAAAAAAGGCAAAGCTACCCCAATAAAACGACTTGAAGATTTTATGGATTTTAAGAGT
>Ga0172365_10004754_pt1 | contig 10072 bp, 13 predicted proteins | sample LakKivSesite48cm_FD_114535 | JGI IMG/M metagenome (GOLD analysis project Ga0172365, IMG submission 114535) | Sediment microbial communities from Lake Kivu, Rwanda - Sediment site 48cm | ecosystem: Environmental > Aquatic > Freshwater > Lake > Sediment | place: Rwanda: Western Province, Lake... | reverse complement strand
GAACCTACAAGGAGCGCCAAAATAGTCTTTCTCAGAGCGACACACCATTACAATTTCGAAGTTAACAAGCTATTTAATTGTTTCGAACACCACAACATACATCATCTATGCTATGTAGCGCGCGCGTTTCTTTTGAGAATGTACTCTTGTTTGCCAAGAAAGTAGTAAGGAGAAATCAACAAAAAGAAAGTAGCGGCACCGCCGAGAAACGCTAGACATCCAAGCGTTCGAGTAGGCAATGTTCTTATCAGCACGAGTGCTCTCACAATGTAAGGTAATGTCCGTTTTATTGGCCTGTTGTATCGTTGTGACGTGTGAACCAAGCTATTCTGCATTTGCTTGTCACGATCAGCGCGTGCGCCACTTTTCTCGTAGACTTTCCCAATTTTTTTGGGCAGTCTAACCCAATGGTTGATAGCCGCGTCTTTTTCCTATGTAGTCACCGAGGAGCGCCCCTAATACTATGGCGGTTCCAAAAGAAAGCAGAAGTGCAAGCTCTGGGCCTAAGCTAAGCACCAGAATCTTTCCGAACACGCCCAACATTACTACTAGTATGAGGGTACCTATGCCGCATGCGCCAAGCAAAATCCATATCGCTCTCCACACTTTGAGGGAATTTATCTTTCGAATGTAATATGCTGTGGCTGTGAGCACGCCGGTGATAATGGCGTATCTTAGAACTTCTGTGAGCATCGTTACACCTTGAAGAAACAGCGTACCAAGCACCATTAATATCGCAACGAAGGGCAACAGTACACAGATAAGCCAGTAACTTCGAACGCTTCTCTTCCACCATCTTGGCTTCCGATAGTCATTCAATCCACGAATACCCTGTCTTATTGGCCTCGGACAGTAATACCAGAGTTTTTCACGGACACCCACTCTCTTTTACTCTCCTGTGATTTTTTGAAAGAGGAGTTCAGCAATCTTGCTGGGAGAAATTGATCCAAGATTCTCGGGAGGCTGAATGTTTCGCCCTTCTATCTCGGCAAGCAGTGTTTTCCTGCAGTTCTCAAGATGATCGCAATTCTCACAGTCGCCTTCGTGCTTGTACCAGACTTGAACTCCGTTTTTAGCAGAAAAAGTGATTATGACTGGTGTCTTGAATTCGGAGCTGAAGCCTGAAAGAATTCCAATTGCAGGATCTACCGTTTTCACTTTTATCTTGTTCAGCTTGGCCATTTCCATGAGTGCTTGCGAGACCTTTCTGTCAGCTACATCCGCAGCCTTGTGGACTGTCTGACGGCTTACGCTTAATTCCCTGGCTATTCCTGCCTCTAAGAAACCTCTCCTTTTCAGGTCCCAGATCTTCATTTGCTTAGAAGTCAGGTAACCAGCGCTCAGAGCCAAGAGTATCCTCGTAAGCATTTAGATGCTGACAACACTCATAAATCTTGCGGTGCGTGCAAAAGTAGCCCGCTCCTGCCCAGAACAGTGATTCAGCTTCTTTCAAGAGTTCTGTGACTTCAATCGATCTCACTGGCATATGCTGTTCGTGGGGCGAAAAAATAGACGGGGGTAGCGAACTATAACAGGTCGAACGACCTTTAAAGTTCTGACAGCCCCACGCGCGGGGCGCTCTTCATGATCTGACAGAAGAGCAACAAAGAGCAGAGACAATGCGACACTTAAAACACGGATTTGTCACAAATCGAGGCGCGCGCACGACCATAATTCATAATAAGAAATATCTTTAATCAAACAGAGTCATATAGCCTCAATGTGTCAATAAAGCGAGCAAGAAGCTATTGTTTGAATAAATAGCATGTGTGAGAAAGATGAAGCAAAGTAAGAACAGTGCCGAGAAAGAAAAGCTTGCGGCGGAAGCCGCCAGATTGGTTGATTTGGTAGACTACCAAGGAGGTTCTGTGGTAAGCCGGACAATCATTGACAAGAAGGCGGGAACTGTAACATTGTTCGCCTTTGATGAAGGAGAAGGCCTAAGCGAACATACAGCTCCATACGACGCTTTAGTCTACGTTGTTGATGGCGAAGCAGAAGTTACTGTTTCTGGTAAGCCTGTTTTGGTGAGGGAAGGGGAAATGGTTGTGATGCCCGCCAACAAGCCGCACGCTTTGAGAGCAGTAAAGAGGTTCAAGATGGTTTTGACGATGATACGTTCCTAGAATATGTTCAGGTATGCTGATATGTGAACGTAAATTATATAAAATATGCTGAAAGATATACTGACTATGCAGGAAGAAAAAGAGAAAAAGCTTGAAGAACTGATCAGGAAAAATGAAGGCTCGGCTAAGAGGACAACAATAATTCTGGAGAAAGAGGAACGAGAATTCATTGATTCCTTAATTCGAGAGGGAAAGGAGCCAGGCATTAAGCCTCTCATTTCAAAAATGCTTGACGTATACAGAAGCATGATGATCTACGATTGGCGTTTTCCCGGCGAATACTACTGCGGCATAAGCCGCATAGCTTTCGTAAACTTGGAATTACTAAACATTCTCATCCAGAACGCCCCTCGAGAAAATTGGCGTGAGATCGGAAAAAAAATGGGTGAAGCCACAAAGGTTTCAATTGAAACCACCATGGGAATACAAGCTGCAAACCGTGAAAAATGGCCAGACGTTTTCAAACGTTTAAGAGTACAAGGCTTCGGCGACTTCTACCTAAAAGACAAATACCTTCTCATAAAAACACCGTTCATTGCTGAATCCGAGATTTGGGCTGGGCTTTTAGAAGGCTTATTTGGCGTAGAATTAGATGTGAAAACCACTTCTCCACCGTTGGTTTTCGAAATCAAAGAAAAACAGGGCTCCAAGATAAGCGAATAAATCTTATACTTCAAAGCCCAAGATTTACAGGAAGACTCGAGGAGCGTATAAAATGTCGCTTCATGAGGCCATGCTTTACGAGAAGTTGGAAAACAAGAAGGTTAGCTGTAGCTTGTGTGGGCGAAGATGCCTCATAAGTGACAGTGGAACTGGTTTCTGTTTGGTGAGAAAAAACGAGGGAGGCACTCTATTTTCCCTTAACTATGCTAAGGCAATATCTGCAGGCATTGACCCTGTAGAGAAGAAACCGCTTTCACATTTTAACCCAGGTGCTCTGGTCCTGTCCATCGCTACAGTTGGCTGCAACTTCCGCTGCCAATTTTGCGACAATTGGATGATAAGCCAAGAGAAAAAGATAGCGGGCAAACACTTTCCTCCAGAAGAGGTCGTTAAGGCCGCTAGAGATAACGGTTGCCAGGGAATAAGTTACACGTACACTGAACCGACAATATTCTTTGAGTACGCTTATGACACGGCTAAACTCGCCCGCGAAGTAGGGTTCTTCAACACTTTCGTAACGAACGGTTACATGACACCAGAGGCTGTGAAAACCATAGCTCCCTATCTGGACGCAGCGACTGTGGACTTTAAAGGCGGTGGAGACCCAGAATTCTACAAAACTTTTTCAGCTGTTCCTTCCGTTGCACCGATCTTTGAGGCCTTGAAGGAACTAAGGCGAAACAACATTCACATAGAAATCACAAATCTGATCGTGCCCAAGTCAGGAGATTCAGCTGAGAGGATTAAAGAGCTTGCCACATGGGTTAGAGATGGACTTGGCAAAGACACTCCCTTTCACCTGCTACGCTTCCATCCAGACTATCAACTGACAACTATCTCGGCAACTCCCATTGAAACTTTGGAAAAAGCCTACGTCACAGCAAAGGACGCAGGCTTAAACTACGTTTACATTGGAAACGTGCCGGGGCATCCATGCGAAAATACTTATTGCCCAAGCTGCAATGAAACGTTGATTAAACGTTACAACTTCGCAATCACACGGTGGAATCTGACAAAGGACATGCGATGCCCCGTGTGCGGACACGAAATCCCAATTAAAGGTAAACTTCACGCAGGCGGCTACTCCTATCCATACGCCTTGTTTTAATAATACACTGCCTTACAGTAAAATTGAATAAAAATGTGGAGACTTCTCCGCCCAGATGCCATGACAGTGTCAAACGATAAATCAGCAAGGAAACGTTTGGCCAGATATTTCGCTGTCTTAGAGAACGGAAAACCAGCAAAATTCATGATAGCTAAAAAACTTCACGCAGAATTCGGCGAAGACGATCCGGTTGAAGGGCTTTGGGAGGAACACGCACGCCTCATGCAAGAATTTCGCCGGATTGAGAGAGAAATTGACGAGGGACACAGAAGCTTCCAGGAGATGGCAACTCCGGAAAAATCCTACTTGGACTTGAAAATTGAAATCGTAAACAGAATTCTCTCCAGCTGTCATCTTTGCACACGCAGATGTAGCATCGACAGACTCGAAGGAAAGTCAGGCTACTGTAGATGTGGTTTGGTGATGAAGGTTTCAAGCATTTTTGAGCACGTAGGCGAAGAACCGGAGCTTGTGCCTTCGGGAACGGTCTTCACGTTAGGCTGCACGATGCAGTGCAAGCACTGTCAAAACTATACAATCTCTCAGTGGATGGAAAATGGCGAAGTGTACAAACCTGAAGATTTAGCCCAGGAAGTTGAACACTTACGCGGAAGCGGTTGCAGAAACATCAACCTTGTAGGCGGGGAGCCAACACCATGGCTCATGCAATGGCTCCAAACGTTCAGGTATGTTAACGTGAATGTCCCAGTTGTCTGGAACTCGAATACCTACTACAGTCCAGAAACTGCTTTGCTTCTCGCTGGATTCGCAGACATCTACCTACTAGATTTTAAATATGGACCAGGCGAATGTGGCGAGAAAATTTCTGGTGCCCCAAATTATTGGAGCGTATGCACGAACAATCATTTGGAAGCTAGAAAACATGGAGAACTCATAATACGTATACTGGTTTTGCCAAACCATTTAGAGTGCTGTGCAAAACCGATCATTAATTGGATAGCTGAAAATCTAGGCACTGAAACAAGGGTAAACATTATGTTTCAGTACAGACCTGAGTGGCGAGCGTATGAGTTTCCAGAATTGCGCAGAAGTCTGACACAAAATGAAATGGAGAAGGCTGTTCAATTGGCCAGAGCGGCAAAACTAACAAATTTCATAACGTAAACCTGCCGGTTAAAGCGAAAGCTATTTCTCAAGGCAGTTTCACTTCTTTGGGCAGAACGAGTGAATAAGAATGCCATATTGCCCAGAATGCGGTGGCGAAATGCAATACATGATAGCCACTAAACACTACGTGTGTAAGAGCTGCGGGCTATCCGTGACGCAGCAGGAATTGATGGAACTGAGAGAAAAATTGAGACCCAACTTGGAATCTAAGGAAGAAGAACAGGAAAGGCGTAAGAAAGAATACTTGAAATGGTACCTTAGCAAGAAGAAATAGGCCTTGCACCAACCTTTTTTGAACGGAAAGTTAGCAAACAGTATAAAAGAATAAAAGTCTTTTCCGTAATCGCTTAAACGGAGAAGTTCAAAGAATGAATGTGCAAATGGAAATAATCTGCGTCGGCAATGAACTTTTGATCGGCAAGACTTTAAACACAAACGCCAAATGGCTGGCCAAACGCGCCACCTCGTTAGGTGTAATGGTGAAAAGAATAACCGTTGTAGGCGATGATGTCGATGAAATTGCTGCCGTAGTGCGTGAAGCCCTAAAGCGAAAGCCACGGTTCATAATGACAACCGGAGGACTGGGGCCAACTTTTGACGATAAAACACTGCAAGGCATTGCTAAAGGCATCAAACGCAAGCTCATAGTTAATGAAAAAGCTTTGAAAATGGTTAAGGAAAAATATGAGACTTACCTTAGAGAGGGAAAAATAGAAAAGGTGGAGCTAACGCCGTCGAGAGTTAAGATGGCGACGTTTCCTGCGGAGACAGAACCGCTGCATAATCCTGTCGGAACTGCTCCAGGCATGTTTGCAAAGGTTATGGGGACATTCTTAATAGCGTTGCCTGGGGTGCCTCCTGAAATGGAAGCTATTTTTGACGAGTCCTTGGCAATCATGCTTAAAAAAGAAGCTGGAAAATTCGGTTTTTTTGAAGCAAGCATCCATGCGGATCATATCATGGAATCGAACTTGGCGCCGTTAATCGACCAAGTGATGCACGACAATCCGCATGTTTATATAAAATCACATGTTTACACAAAATCGCACCTGCAAGTTGAAGGGCAAAGATCACACATTGAAATCCACTTTTCAACAACCACAGAAAACCCCAAAACAGCTAAGGACTGGTTGGATAAAGCAATAGCTCAGTTATCAGAACTTGTGCAGAACAGTGGCGGAAAAATCAGAACTCAATAGAAGGAACTCGCTTTCAGCACACGTTAAGCGATGTGTGACGAGATTTTGAAGCGACGATAAGATCGGCAAAAAGTAGTACATGCTCATACATGTCTATTTGATCCTAAAAACGCTCGCGAGAACTTGAGGCCAAAGTACCCTTGAAGAGCGTGTGATGTACAGGACTAAACTGTCTTTTCACTATTGATTAGTCCTTCATAAGTGCCATAAATCGGCCGCGTAACAAGATTTCGAGACAAAGATGAGCTCCAAACCTGCAAAAGCATTCATGGTACTAACTGTTTTGATTACACTTTCTTGCCTATTACCGCAGGGCTTTTCGGCGAACTACAGTGTCGCCTATCAGCTTTTGAACCATCCGGGCGGATCCACACGTTACAGGTTGAATGTTGCGGTTTCAGAATCACTTCATGAGTATTACGTTGAAAAAAGTCACAGGCTGATCTCAGATAACGATTTTGCCAAGTTTGTTACGCCTTACGCTTTAAAACCTGTTGCCGACAGTCTGTGGGAAATCTACGTGGACGATGAGGATTTTGCAAACGGTGTGCTGATGATTGTGCATCAAATATCCTATGAAGAGAGTAAGCCTTCAAAATATCCTGTGGAGACGATGGTGGACAATAAAGGAGACTGCGACCTTTTTTCTTACGTTGCAGCGTCAATCATGAAGGCCGGCGGGTTGGATGTTGTGCTTCTTTACTATGAAAGCGAGGCTCACATGAATGTTGGCGTAAGCCTTTCCCATCAGCCGCATGATACAAGCAAGCAAGTTGATTACGTGATACACAGTGATGTAAGATTTTACGTAGCCGAATGCACTGGAGGAAACTGGCAGAACGGATGGAGAGTCGGCGAATGTCCAGGCAGTCTAGAAAACGAAACAGTGCAAGTGGTTACACTTGAAAACTGCGAACAGTTTGCTCCCGGACAAGTTTCGGCCAGTTACAAAACCTTGAAAGCTTCAGCAATATCGCTGGGCCTATCTTCTGGATATATAATCCAAGGAAGTTCAGTCGCCCTTTCAGGGGAGATCTCTCCATCTTTAGAGAATAAGACGGTCACAATCTACATCAAAGTGAACAATTTACCTTGGACGGCATTGGGCTCAGCCATGACTGACTCTAGCGGGCGGTTCATATATGTTTGGAGTGTACAAGCTTCCGGCATAAGCTATGTTCGAGCAAGCTGGTCCGGAGATGATGATTACGCTGCAGTAGACAGTCCAACACGGACTTTGATGGTTTTTTCGCTGTTCTTCGTTTTGCTAGTGGTGATAACGGTGATTTTGGCTGGCGTGGGCGCGGCTGTGTTTTTCATGTCGAGACAAAGTCATCAGGAAATACGTGAGCCGCAGCCTCCAGAAATTCCCTCGTAACGGAAAAAGCTTTTACTTAAGAAGGAAGGTTTGATACGTACGCGGTACTCCGCAACTGAGCTAGAGGTGGGTGGAACATGTATATGGTTTTTATAATAGGAACGGCTGGTTCTGGAAAGTCTCGCCTCACGGCTGCCTACAGCGACTGGCTGAAAATGTCCAAGCAAGACGTTGCAATAGTGAATTTAGACCCTGGAGTTTCCGTACTTCCTTACTCGCCGGAAGTGGATGTTCGGGATTACGTTGACGTTGGAAACCTGATGGAACAGTACAATTTGGGTCCAAATGGTGCTTTGATAATGGCTGCAGACTTGATTGCGGATCAAATCGAACCGATTTCCAAGGAAATCGAAGAGTTGCAGGCAGACATCGTTTTGGTGGACACTTCGGGACAGATGGAGTTGTTTGCTTTTCGGGCAAGCGGACCCTACATTGCTAATGAGCTTACAAAGGAACCTAAAGCTATAGTTTACTTGTTTGACGCAGTCTTTTCGGTTAGCCCCCTTAATTATGTTTCAAACCTTTTCCTTTCATCAGCCGTCTATAACCGTTTTATCCTACCTCAAATTCATCTTTTGTCAAAAAGTGATTTGCTTCCGAAAGAAGAGGTTAACAGAATTGTGGATTGGTCATCAAATCAAAGTGCTCTGGCTGCTTCAATTGAGCAGAAACTTGAGGGGACGAGGCGTTTGCTGAGCAGAAGCATGATGCAGGCGATCTACAAGCTAGGTTTAAGATTTCTGTTGACTCCAGTTTCAGCCAAAACAAATGAGGGAATGATAAGTTTTAACGCTGCCTTGGAGCGCATCCTAGCTGAGGGTGACAAATACACGTTCTAAGAAGCAAGCATTAATTCATTTTTGTTGGTCATTGTTGAGAAGTGTCCATGCTGCTGCTAGTGCTCCATACTCGGCCTTTCGAAGATTATCAGAGCTTGCAATAATTATTGCATCATTGTCTTTCAATCTTAAAAGCCTGGATATTTGGTCTGAGGCTTTTGGAAAATCCTCGGCTACATCCCTGTTTGTCGATGGGAAAACTAGGCGTCCTTTCTTGAACAGCATCGTTGTGGCTCCTTTGGCGCCAGCCATCACCGCTGCATCGCGCTGTTCCATTCCTGATCTGACCTTTTGCCCACGGTTTTTGATTAGTATTGCAAAATTGTAATCTCCAAAAGTCAATTCGCTCTTTCTAATCTCAGTAATCTTGAAAGTTGATTCATATTCCCTCCACAGTCTCAAGCCCTTGCCTGTGAGGGAACATCCTGCCTTTGTAGTTGCGATCAATCCAGCGTCTCTTAAACGTCGTACCAGCGTGCGTGCGACACCCTCTCCGACATCCAATTCTTCTGCCAGTTTGCTGCGGCCGACTGGCTTCTCAGCTATGATTGCCAAGGCAACTAGGAGGTGAAACACAGAGAATGAAGGAGAAGGCCCTGGTGCCTTTTCACGGACGAGTTTCTCCAAAGATTGTTTAAACGTTGCAGGCATACGTTTCACGATTATAGCTCATACTATCAGCTAATTAACTTGTTCATTAAAGGAAAATACGATTTACCGTGCTCGTCGTCTAGTCCTTAATCTTTACAGCACTATACTCTGTCACTACGCCTGCCGTGAGCGCGATCAAACCTACTGCGAGCAAATAGATTAATGGATAGATGAATACTGCAAGCATGGCCTCATACGTGATCGCTGATGGCAACTGTGGAGTGAAGAATACTGCAATCCACATCATAACGAAAGTTGCAATGCATCCAATTCCAAGGCCAACAGAAACCCCATGCACGAAGCCACTTCTTTCACCATTGATAAGCCTTAGGCTTGGTTTTCTCTTTTTCCTTCTTGGCGATATGTTTTCTTCGTACGCTTCTTCCGGGGCTACCACATTGTTCGCCTTCTGTTTTGTTGTCTAGGGTACACTAATAAGACTATTCAATTCCAGATTCTAATTTAGAATAAAAATTCAAAATAAGAAGTTACAATGAAGGACTATTTTGGAACAAGTTTAGGTGCAAGTTGTTCTATGGCGCTTTTAAGTTTGTTCCATTCGTCCATGTTTCTTACGTTGAATTTATGTTTTCTTTTCCACTTCTCTTCTCTTTTTTGCCAAAGATACAAGCCTATCGACCGCTTTTCATATGATTCAAAGATGACCACAGCTTCCCACCATTTTTGACTTTTGAAAATCGTGACGTAATCGACAACTTTATAGAATTCAGATATTGGTAATTTCTCATCCATTTTTTCAGACATTGTGTTTCACCCTTTCCCTCATAAAATTTGAACTTTGGCATTTAAACATTTTAGATATTCACATCTACATGCGTTGAAAAGTTCCATCCACAAGCACATCGATGCTTGAGTTGTCACTGTTGACGATTCTTACTGTGGGCTTCGATACAAGAAGATCCGTGTGGTTCTTAGATAGGTTTTTTCCACCAGGCATGTCTGAATTGTTACCAAACGCT
>Ga0172365_10004745_pt1 | contig 10083 bp, 12 predicted proteins | sample LakKivSesite48cm_FD_114535 | JGI IMG/M metagenome (GOLD analysis project Ga0172365, IMG submission 114535) | Sediment microbial communities from Lake Kivu, Rwanda - Sediment site 48cm | ecosystem: Environmental > Aquatic > Freshwater > Lake > Sediment | place: Rwanda: Western Province, Lake... | reverse complement strand
GGCGAAAGCGATGGCGAGGCCAAGAGACCATAGAGAACCAAGGAGCAGAAGCATCTGGAACGTCGGCTGATACACGTACACCACTACTCCCAACAATATCACGAGCATAGCCTTGGCAATAGCGAGTGGAAACAGCTTGGGGTTCTCTAGTCTATGCCACCACCACCAGTTGCCCCCACCCTCCTTTGAGGAGCGGCGGGAAGCACGGTCGAAATCTTGCATTGCCTTCAGGGTTCTCAGAGCCTCCCTCGCGTCGTCAGTCAGCGTGTACATACCATCGTCCGTTTGCTTGACAAGATCGCCCAACTTACCGAGATGATGTTGCAGGTTTCCGCTGCTCTCAATGCCCAGTGCCTTCTTCAAGCCAGCGAATGTCGTGGGCTCCTGCTCTAGGGTTTTCAGTATCTTTATCCTCGTATCGTGTGAGAGGGCCTCGAACAATTCCGCCCTTGATCTCGATTCAGCGATGTCCGTCTCGCGCTCTGCCAACGTGGAACATGGCCGTCTGGTCTCATATAATACCTCGCTTCTTGACAGGCCGCTGTATTCGGAGAGATCGCACGTCTAGCGAACGACGTAGAACTCGTGATCGCAGACTTCGTCCCCGTCCATCAGGGTCTTGGTCCTCTTGAACCCCAATCGAGGGTTGTACGCCTTGATCGAAGGCTCGTCCGTGTCGCAGAACCAATGGCCTATGTCCGTCGCATTCAGCGAGGAGAAGGCCTCAGCCCACATGCACTTCGTGAAGTTGTACTTAACCCTGTTTGGCTCATCTACGACCCTCACGAATTGGTGAGTGACTCTGCAGCCCTTGTCTAGGTTGACGCAGAACTCGTGCAGGTCTGCGCTGGGATCTCCGACCTTTGATCTAGGCTCTCTGTTTCCCATGTAAGCCCGTCTCGTTAGCTCCTTGCCTTCCTTCCCGTACTGTCTCTCTACAGCTCGAACAATGGCAACCAAGGAGTAGACGTAACTATTCACTAGGCCCCGGATCTTGTCCTCGTATTCTTTTGGAGTCATGTCTACCTTCGACGGTGCCAGCCTACCTTATTGGTTTTGTCCTGTGTAGGGATGATTGCGAAAAACAGGGGCTTGGCGAGACAATGTCAAGCGTAGTACCTCTTCAGAACTCTCATAGCGTTCAGGGTGACCCACTTGCTTGACTTACCCTTCTTCTCTATGTTGACCAGAAAACGACCGTTGAAGGTGTCCTCCAGCTTCCACCTGCCCTGTGCGTCCTGCTTTGAGACGACTAGATCAACGGCCTCCTGCATCCGCTTGTCCTTGTAGCCAAGAGCCGTCATGATCCCCAAGATCTCCAACACGTCCGTATTCCACATCCTCGGGAAGCCGAGCTTCAGCCAGCTTGGCTTGGAAACCCTTGAGATGTCATGGCTCCTCTTGAAGATGTGATGCGCGAGCAGATACTCCGCCCCAGACTCGATGACGGCACTCACTTCCTTGCTCCTCTTCGGTTCGGGTATCTCAGCAAGCGCCTTCATGGCTTTGACCACCCCCATGTGGCAGGAGTGCTTCCCCCAGCAACTCCTGTATCTTTCGTAGGGCCATCCCTTGAGAGCATGTTTGACTCCGTCGTCGAATCGCTGATACTGAGCGATCCAGTCCACACCGCGCTGAACCCGTGGGTCTTCGAGTCGACCTAACCTGATCAGACTCCACACCATGTTTCCAGTCAGGCATGGAATGACTAGACCATGCTGACCACCATTCTTCTTGGACCCCACGTGGGCGAACCCCCCGCTCTCCCTGTCTTGTGAGTTCTGAAGGATGAACTCGCATGCCCTATCGACTTTTGAGTCTTCCCCGCTTGCACCAAGTTCGGCCAAGATGATCAGTTGCCAGACTGTCCCTTTGTACTTGGCGTTGACGTAGAAGTCTCTGGCGTGCCCCCAGTAGCCACCTGCCCTTTGCTTCGCCAAGATCTTTGGCACGACGCCGATCCTCATGATGTCCGCGTGCGCCTGAACAACCTCCGGGTCGTCTCTTCCCCGACCTAGGATGTCAACAAGTGTGAAGTACCGGACTGAGGGGTCGCCTTCTTCCAGCAGCCACTCAGTAGAATCAGCTCTCAGATGAGACCTCCAAGTCTCCACTAGCCCGCACCTCTTGACCTGACTAGGTTTCCAAGACTCATAAATCATCGCGATCCCTCACCATAGTTATTGAAGGAAGGAGTTCGACATACGGACACGGCTCTACAGGCCTGGGAAAGACGGTGTGTCCACGTTGGAGGTAGCAACCAAGGAAGAAAGGATCAGATACATAAAGGAGATTGGCAGTTTTAAGAGAGAACACCAAGAAGCCATGGAGAAGGCGTTAGAGGAGATGGGATCGGATGAGGAAGGTTGACCTTTGGGAAGTGGACGGCCTTCTCGACGAGGCCATAGAAAGGGGGGTTATTGCCTCAAGAAAGTTCTGGGGGAAGAACGTAGCCAGAGCATTCGTTGAGTTGTCGGCATTCAATTTCGACAGGGGATACCGCTACCACCTCTATTCTCCCGTAGACGATCGGGAACAGACCAGTGAAGTTGTCAAACTTGCCTTGGTGATATCCCCAGGAGATCCCAAGTTTGTTGGTCTTCTTCTCTATGAGAAGGGTGAGCCTTCCCCCCTGGACACAAGTTGGGAGCCATATGACTTGGAGGGCCTTCGCAGAAGAATCAAGGACAATGAAGAGCGAGTGTATTCCTCTGCTGTCAGATTAGTCCAAGAAAGGCTTGGGCCTGACGCCAAGCAAAGAGACACAGTAGCTGAGTATGACCTAGAAATCAAGTACTTGGTGCAACAGAATGACCGAAAGCATGTCCTGTGGGTTCTGGGTTCCAACTACTTGGCAGACCAGATAGCTGAGAACATCCCGAGCGACTTCTCAAGGGTTGGGATGATAGCGGCTTGCTGGATTCCTGAAGCTAGGAACACCGAGCTCACGGATATCATCGAGGAGCAAGATCTGATCACGGCACACGTGAAATTGAAGTAAGGAATGGACAACCGTGACGATGCGGCCACCTCGTATGTGAATGACAGCAACAGGCCTAGTTCATCGTGACTACCAAGCGCTAAGGCGCCCGGAGTGGGATTTCCGCCAACTGCTTCGAACCCACGAGCCCCTATCGGGGCACAGACTTAGCAGGCCTGCCCCTTACCAGTCCAGCCGCGCACGGAGGCTAGGGAATCCGGGCTGAGTTCTGACCTGTCCTTGTCCTTTTTAATTTTTGTAGCGAGACCGCATGTGGCGGCTATGGGTTGTAATCAGTTCAAGGGAGAAGAGCGACGCGAGAACCCGGTTCGGTTAAGGAAGTGGTTCGACCGAATTCATCCAGCATCACCGATGCTATCCGCATTAAGAGTTGAAACCTCAATCGTTTCTGGGGCAAATCATTTCCGGCCACAAGAAAAAGCCTTTTTCTACTCCACTAGAAAGCTGTCCAACGCGACCACATGCTCCATGCCGGGGCGGGCAAGGTTGACATCACTCCGCCTAGGTCGATATATATCGCGGGCTTCGATCGCCACAGGATAAGCGAGGGCGTGCGCGACCCAATTTACGCCAGAGCGGTCGTCGTCGACGACGACAGTGCAACGCTCGCGCTGATCTCAGCGGACCTCATTGGACTCTTCAAGGAGGACATTGACCGGATTAGGAAGGAGGTTGCCCTACGGGTGGGGTTGAGGGAGGACATGATCGTCATCACCACAACCCACAATCATCAAGGCCCAGACACACTTGGCTTCTGGGGGAGCGACGACAAGTCAGGAGCGGACGAGGGTTATGTGAACTCGCTCCCTGACCTGATCACGACGGCAGCGGAGAGTGCCCTCCAAACCACAAGGAGCTGCTCACTCAAGTTCGGTTCCACGATGGTCGATCGCAGAGGTCTTATCAGAAACACCCGTGGCTCAGGATTGGTCGACAGACAGCTCTCCGTGTTGGCCTTCGAGGACGACGAGCGGATAGCGACCATCGTCAACTTCGGGCTCCATCCGGAGACACTGGGCGGATGGAACAGGCTGATCTCGTCCGACTTCGTGGGTAGGTTGTGCTCTGAAGTGGAGCACGACTCGGAGGTAGCCATGTTCGTGAACGGGGCACTGGCAGGGGTGATCCCGAGAGTCGTTCCGGACGGCGACGCCAACGAGTGCGACCACGTCGGGACCAGATTGGCATTGTACGCCGCAGATGCGATAAGTCATGCCTCACTCGTCGAGGACGTGACGATCAAGAGGTTGCGCGAGCAATTCAACTTGAAGGTCGAGAACAAGCAGTTCCACGACTTGGCCCAAGCCGGGGTGCTCAGACGGAGGCTGAGCAACGGGACGACCGTGAGGACCGAGGTGGGGTTGACCTCGTTAGGCAAACGTGTGCAAATTGCTGAGATACCCGGAGAGGTCTTCCCCGAGCAGGGTATGCAACTCAAGGCGGCGATGACATCGCAGGCCAGACTGATATTCTGCTTGGCCAATGACAACATCGGCTACATAGTGCCGGAGGGTCAATGGGACGACCAGAAGTATGAGGAGACGATGAGCGTATCAAAGTCTGCCGCAACGGAAGTCTTTGAGACCCTGCTCGAAATGATCAAGAGGCCGGACAGTCCCAAGCTCGCAGAAGAAATGACGCCGCAACTCTGATTGCCTTCCAAAACATTAAAAACGGAACGCCCCGTTTGACGTCAGCCCTGGTAGCTCAGCCTGGTGGAGCGATGGCCTTGTAAGACATCCGCGAAAGCCATTGGTCGAGGGTTCAAAAAGGGATCCCCCTGAAAACCCCTCCCAGGGCTCCATCCGGACAACTAGGTCATGTCGACGGTGTTCTGCATGCAGATTCACGAATGACTGCTGCTGGGCTTCAGGAGCGCCCTCATTTCCCTGTCCAGTTTGGCAAGCCTCTTGACCGACAGGTGATTCCTCCCGAACTTCTTCTTATACATCCTCATCGTGACCGAGAACGGAACCTCCCTGTTGTTCTCGATCAACTTGTCGGCGTAGCTGACCAGTTTCTCCTCCATCGTTCTCGGGCTGAAGTCCGCGTCCACTCCGAAAAGCTTCTTGGCTTCTCCCTTGCCTATGCCCCCACCGACGTGACGTTCGACGACCCGAGCCAGTTCCTCTGGATAGCCCTCTTCCCGGATTATCTTCCCGCCCTCCAATCCATGTGAAACCTCGTGTGTCTTGGATCTGCCCACGTCATGAAGCATCGCTCCTGCCAGCACGAGTTCAACGTTGACGTGTATCTTCTTGTCCTTCAATCTCTGTAGGAAGCGGGACACTATCTCAGCGACCTTCTCACAGTGCTTGACTACATGATCCGAGGCGCCCTTGGAAATCAGCAGTTGTTTGGCCTCCTCAAGGGTCGGGTAAGGGCTCTTCCTCTCGACCACCTCCTCCTTTACGTCCCCCTCCAAGAGGGAAAGCCGGTCTTCGAACCTCTTAATTAAGTCTGAGTTGTCGACCTGAAACAGCGACTTGTTGCACGTCGGGCATCTGTAGAACGACTCCATTGCTTCCTCGAAGGTCAGCCTCTTGTGCGAGGGGTCGCCGCAGTGGAAGAACATGTGGGAGCGCAAGTATTCGAGCTTGGACCTTATCTTGGAGGCGATGACCCTCTTCATGTTCATTATGTATCCTTCGAGTTGATCGATGGCTGGAGACCAGATGTAGTAGGTCTTCTGACTCTCTGGGTCTTTCTTCTCCTCATACCTGGCCAATCCCAAACTCAGCAGTTTGTACAGGGTCCTCCTGACGCTCGGGAGCCTGAGATTCGCGTGGTTCGCTATCTGCTCGTCAGTGGCAGATTTGAGCGAGATGAGCGCTGCGACGACGCCCGCTGCATCGTCCCCCCCGACAACGCCCGCGACTTTGATGTAGTGGTCGTAGGCCTCGTTGGTTTGCATATACACTATGACATGCGCGCGAGGAGAAAAACCTTAACCTGTCGCCTTCCGTCTCCTCACGCCCTTGGGTTTTCGCGATCCCATCACCACCAGTTTGCCCCTCGGAGACGGGACCACGACTAGCTTCGGGTTCCTGTGATAGATGCTTATCTCCTTGCCCTCGTAGAGCCTGTCCAGAAACAGCGCCAACGACGATATCTCCGAGTGAGGTTGCCCTGTGACGGCCAAGTTGAGGTCCGCTAGTTCATAGATCTCGCCGGGCACCTTCTTCCCGCCGACGACCGCGAGCACCTTGCAGTCCTTCCCCCTGACCGCTCCTATGTACTTCTCGAACGGGAGCCCGTACATGGTCAGATGGACGACAAATCCCTCCCGCTTCCAGTCCTCAATCGTGCGCCGGGGACTGGGAACGAACTCGACCTGAAAGGGCCCGCCCCAGTTCGCGACGATTCCCCCGATGCTCTTCTCGACGTTTCGGTCGACCTCTCCCTCGATCAACATGCCTTTCGCTCCGAGTGCCCTGGCCGCGAGGGCGAGGTGAGTTGTCACCCTCCTGTCCCGGAACGGCCTGTGACCCAGCCTCAGCACCCAGACCTCCGGACTCAGCTCGGGATCAGTCCTCGTCATTCTCCTTGGACCTCTGAAGTTCCGTTGCCTCGCCGAGCGTCAAGGTCGGTTCCTTTCCCGACACCTTGGTTATCTCCTCTTCGGAGTACTCCTCAATCAGCTTGACCCCGAGGATCCTCTCTATCTTCTTGAGGTCGGATATGCTGGGGACTATCTTCTCAGCCTCTATCTTCCTGACTAGGGACTCCCTTATGCCGACCGAGTGGGAGAACTGCTCAATCGTCATGCCCTTGCCCTCCCGAGCCTTGTGAATTGCCCGACCGTAGTCCTGCTTTGGTCGGAGTGACAGCTCCGGCTCCTCCTTGGGTTTGGGCGGCCTGCGTTCGACGACGACCCGCGGGAGGCGCCTCACTGGCTGCGGCTTCGGGACGCTGAGCTCAGACTTCTGGGGCCGTATCGCGACCCTGCCCTTGGCGCATTCGCCGCAGACCTGAAGCGTCGCCCCCCTCACCTTGACCAATGTGGGCCTGCCGAAGATCTTGCGGCCGCAGATCTCGCAATACACGGCGCAGGAGTGCCCACTCAGCTTATCTCTATTTCGCGGTTGAGCGCGCTAGTCCCTGAGCAGGAGTATGGCCTGGGCCAAGTCCCCCTTCGTCGAAACCAGCGCGGATCTCGCCTGATCCAGACTCTTGCCGGTACGCTGCGCGACGAGGGCAACGTCCTCTTCGGCAGGGGCGTACTCCTCTTCGACCTCTCCCTCCTCCGCTCCCTCGTGTAGTATCTCCTCAGTGCCCATGATTTGATACATCGTCTGCCCCGGGGAGTTCACCTTGAAGACGGCTGGATCCCGGATCACTCTAGTGACATCCTCCCCAATTATCCTAACCTCTTTGACGCCGGGCATTTCCTCTAGGTTTATCCCAAGTCGCTTCAGCAGTCGCTCCTGCTCTCTATTCGACAAGCGCTTGGACACAAGAGATGCACCTGGAAGTCTATGCCGTGAACCCTTCTATTGGTATCAGGGTCAGCGTGTTCCTGACGCCGTCTATCTTCCTGATCCTCTCCGAGACAGCCTCCTTCAGCGTCTCGGGGTTGTCAGCCTTGACCTTGACCACGATATCATAGACGCCGTACACGACCCAGGCCTCGATTATCTCGGGTATGTTCTTGAGCTCGTTGATTATCTTCGACTCAGCTCCGATTTCCACATTCACCAACACAAACGCGTGCGTGAAGGGCACCTGTTTCTCAGCCTCGGTTTAGTTTCAGGCGTCAGGCGTTATAAGAGTTTGCCGAGTTGCCCCTTAAGACAGGACGGCTTCAGCGTCAAGAAGGTGGGGCCGGAGCGACTCTCACCTTCGACAGGTTTTGAACGCTCACAAACGGGTCTCTTCCCAGCTCCAACCTTACCTCATCCCCGTGGGGGTCGGAAGACCCACTATGTGGCTGGAGCCCTTGGCGGTCTTTGCGAGACTGTCGTCCTACCTGGGTAGACCACGGCCCCACCTTGAACCCCGCGAGGGCCAGTTTCGGTTATAATGTTTGCGTCAGTGACACACTAGGGTGCCGGTCCTCTCCCCCTTGACAGCCTTCGCTATGTCCTCCACGCGCGGACCCACGAACATGACCTTGATCTTTGACCTGCGGAGTATCTCCAGGGCGACCAAGTCGAGCGGGCTGTAGTCCCCGGCCTCTGTGCTGCTCCGTTGCAGCACGATCTTGAGGAGCTCTTCGTATGTTATCCTCTCCTTCAACTTCGCGGATGGATCCTTGGAGGGGTCTGAGTCGTATATCCCTCCGACCCCCATGCTCTTGATGAAGAGGTCGGCCCCCAACACCTCTGAGGCTATGGCCGTCACGGCATCAGTGGAGTGTCCAGGCGTCAAGCCGCCCATGACTACGATGTCGTGAGACAGAACCGCGTCCTTCAACTCCTCCACAGAAGTCACGGGACTGGGATACGACCTCTCGCCCAGAGCTGCTATGAGCAGGCGAGCGTTGAGCCTCGTCGTCTCGATCCCGATCAGATCCCTGAACGCGCCATCGCAGCCGAGGGCCTTCGCTGCTTGGATGTACACCCTGGCCTGAGGGCCGCCCCCGACGACCACGGCGAGCTTGTGTCCCTGGTCAGCCAATGACGTGAGGAGTTGGGCCGATGCCTTGTATGACTCCACCTTCGGGGGATAGTCTACTATCGAGTGGCCGAACTTTATCGCGATTCTCAACCGTAAGCTTCCTCTGCAGGATTTCGGAAGGAATCTATTTAAAGGATGAAAGGCGTGCCTTGGTTTGTTCGATGTCAGTAGCCGAACAGATCAGCGAGAGTAGGCTCTCAATCCTACTCAGGGTGCTGCGGACCAAGAAGGGACGCGGGACCGAGCTGATCAGCGTCTACGTGCCGCCGGGGAGACAGGTCAGCGAGGTGGCGGAAACGCTGAGGGGAGAACACGGAAAGGCATCGAACATAAAGTCGCGCACCACGAGGAAGAACGTCCAAGAGGCACTGGTCAAGGTCATGCAGAGGCTGAAGGCGTACGACAAGGCGCCGGAGAACGGCCTCGTCATCTTCTGCGGTGCCATCCCTAGGGGAGCCCCAGGCTCAGAGGTGCTGGAATTGTATGAATTGGTCCCACCCAAGCCAGTGAACGTGTCGTACTACAGCTGCGACGACAGCTTCTACTTGGAACCCCTCCTTGAGATGATAAGGCCCAAGGAGATCCTCGGCGTGGTACTGGTGGAGAACTCTGAAGCCACGATCGCGAAGGTCGAGGGCAAGAATGTCGAGATATTGGGCAACTACACGTCTGGGGTTCCAGGGAAGAGCAGCAAGGGAGGCCAGTCAGCTAGGAGGTTCGAGAGGCTGCGCGACATGGTGCTCAACGACTTCTACACCAGGGTAGCGAACCACGTCAACGATGCATTCTTGGCCTTACCGAAGCTGACGAAGATCATAGTGGGCGGCCCGGGCAACACGAAGAACGAGTTCCTCGCTGGCAACTACCTGAACTACCAGCTGAGGGGCAAGATCGCTGTGATAGTCGACACTGCGTACACGGAGGAGCAGGGCGTCAAGGAGGCGCTGGACAAGGCTGCGGAGAAGCTAGAGAGGATTGATCTGGTGGAGGAGAGGAGGATGGTGCAAAGGTTCCTGTCGGAGATCTCGAGGGACTCGGGTCTCGCCGTCTATGGGGAGAAAGAGGTCGGTCGGGCGCTGGAATCCCACAAGGTGGCAACGCTTCTGATGTCGGAGGACTTCGATGACGTCGTGGTGAAAGTGACTTGCAGCTCATGCGGGCATGTTGAGGAGAGGAGGGTCAAGGAGCCGGAGCTTGAGCTGGCCACTGCCGCAGTGAAATCAGAAAGGTGTCCCAAGTGCACAAACTTTACGCTCGCATCCGAACCACTTTACAGAATATTCGATGGCTTCTCGAAGAAGGCGGAGGAAGCAGAAACCGACGTGGAGATCATATCGTCGAAGACGGAAGAGGGCAGGATGCTGTTGAAGGGGTTCGGCGGAGTGGCCGCGATACTAAAGCATTAAAACAGGGAACTGATGCCGCAACACCCAGTGGGCCAGTGGCCTAGGATGGTTAGGGCG
>Ga0172365_10004742_pt1 | contig 10088 bp, 11 predicted proteins | sample LakKivSesite48cm_FD_114535 | JGI IMG/M metagenome (GOLD analysis project Ga0172365, IMG submission 114535) | Sediment microbial communities from Lake Kivu, Rwanda - Sediment site 48cm | ecosystem: Environmental > Aquatic > Freshwater > Lake > Sediment | place: Rwanda: Western Province, Lake... | reverse complement strand
TTTTATTTCTTTTATGCCTGCCAAATTTTTATTGTACTTCTGCGCTATTATTCTTCTATTTTTTAACCATTTTGTCAAATACCGCAACTTCACGTTTAGAATAGCCGCCTGCAGATTATCCAATCGAGAATTCCAGCCAAAACAAAGAATCTCTCTTTTGGTTTTCTGGCCGTGGTCTCTTAGAAGACGAATTTTTTCGGCGATTGCGGCGTCATTGGTTGTCAAAGCTCCACCATCCCCAGCGCATCCTAAAATTTTGGCTGGATAAAAGCTGAAGCATCCAGTTAATCCGATTGAGCCGGCTTTTTGTCCTTTGAAACTGGCTCCCAGCGACTGGGCCGCATCTTCAATAACAACTAGATTATGCTTTTTGGCAACTTCCATTATTTTATCCATATTGCACATCCTTCCATTGAGGTGAACCGGAATAATAGCTTTTGTTTTGCCAGAAATCGTTGCTTCAATTTTATTTTCATCCATTGTGAAATCTTCTTTCACGTCAACCAAAATCGGAGTTGCCCCTGCCTGCGCTATCGTCGCTATGGAAGCCACGAAAGTATGAGAAACGGTAATCACCTCGTCTCCCTGGCCGATTCCCGCGGCTTTCAAGGACAAGAACAAGGCATCGGTCCCGCTGTTCAGGCCGATTGCGTATTTTACTCCGATAAATTTTGCCAGCTTTTTCTCAAAATCTTCAACATCTTTTCTCAAAATCAAATCCCCCCGCGACAAAACTCCCTGAATGGCTTTGTTAATTTCTTTTTTCAGATTTTTGAAACTGGATTGATAATTCACAAAAGAAACTTTTTTCATAATCTTATATATGCTGGCTTTTGGTTATTATATGATTCAATTATAGCATCCCTTACTGCGGGCAATGATTTCGGGATGTAATATTTTAAATCTATATTCTTGCAAACATTTATGTCTTCTTCCTCGTGGAGCAAATTATGCGAAAACCCAAGAAATTTATATTTCTCGCTGCCCTTGACCCCAATAATTTTAACATTGGCGTTATGCAAACAAATGGCGTTTCTAACCATCTCGTAAGGACGAAAAACAACGAAATTTATCATGCTGTACACATATGGCTTGAAACCCGCCAACGCCAAACCCGCAGCGATTATCATCGAGCTTGCCTCAGTTACCCCAAAATTTATGGTTTTAAATTTATTTTTCGGATCATCCAGATAATTAAAACCGACATCGGGAATAATGACAATAATATTCGGATCATTCTCCGCTAATTCATTTAGCGTCTCAACGAAAACTCTCCTGGCATCTTGTTGTTTGGTTACCTCAGCCATTTTTTTCTAATTCTTTCAATGCCGCCTGGTATTCTTCTTTAGACGGCGCTTTGTAATGATATAAATTTTTTCCTTCCATAAAACTCACGCCCTTGCCTTTTATCGTTTTGGCGATAATAATTACCGGTTTTCCGCCAGCTGACGGCGCAATAAGCGACTTCTCTATTTCTTCAAAATTATGCCCGTCAATTTCTCTTACTTCCCAGCCGAACGCCGTCCATTTGTCTTTGAGCGGTTGGATATTCAAAATTTTTTCAACTTCGCCCATCGCCTGCAATCCGTTCATATCAACGATAGCAAATAAGTTGTCTAATTTGTGATGAGCTCCGATTAAAGCCGATTCCCAAGTGGTTCCGATCGCCATTTCTCCGTCTCCCATCAAAACAAACGCCCTTCCTTCTTCTTTTTTTATTTTTTTTGCCAAAGCGAATCCAACTCCAAAAGGCAATCCAAATCCCATTGAGCCGCCGGCCGCTTCAATTCCCCTGACGCAAGGTTCAACAAGCCCGATATATTTGCCAACTCCGTCGCAGTAAGTTTCCAAATCCTCTTTTGGTATAATCCCTTTTTCGGCTAAAAGCGTATACACCGTTGCGGCAACCCAGCCCTTGGAAATAATAATTCTGTCCCGGTCTTCCTTCAGATTTTCGTCTAGATTGGCAATATTATAAAGCACGGTAAGTATGTCTACGCAAGAAAAATTAGACCCAATATGGGAAGTTTGGGCTTTGTATATCAGTTCGAGAACTTTTTTCCTGACATCATTGGCTATTTTTTTGTAATCTTTGGAGCCGGTCATTTAGGCAAATATCTTCATTATCGTCTTTGTAATTATCTTTAAGTCTACCAAAAAAGAATGATTTTGGACATATTCAATCTGAAGGCGAATTTTCTCCGGCCTGATTTTTTCCATATAAGTTTTTTCCGGATCCCTACTCCCTTTCAGTATTTCGCTTTCATGGAAATTCCACAGAGAAGCCCAGTCGCTCATTCCCGGCCTGACCGACAAAATTATTTTTCGCTGCTCGCCGGATAGCATATCAATGTACATTTTCACTTCCGGCCTCGGCCCGACTAAGCTCATTTCTCCTTTCAAAACGTTTATCAGCTGGGGCAATTCATCTATCTGAAATCGCTTTAAAAATAATCCGATCTTCGTCAACCGCGGGTCGTCGGCGGCAGTGGAAGGTCCCCCCATTTTATCGGCCTTGTCCACCATTGTTCTGAATTTGAAAATCCTAAACGGCTTTCCGTTTTTTCCCATTCTTTCTCCCTTGAAAAAAACCGGGCCCGGCGAAGTTAATTTCACCGCGAAAGCAACGATTAGAAACAAAGGACATAATGTTATCAATCCGAGCAGAGAAAAAATAATGTCGAATAATCTTTTTGCCATAAAAAATTAATATATTTTTTCTATCGCGAACTTTTTCAAAATCCCCTTCTTCGCTCCTTCGCCGTATTTTTTAAGCCCGATCTTTTCTGCCAAAAGGAGGGACGGTTCGTTTTCTTTTCTGGCAATATACCAGAATTTAATATCCTTATCTTTGTAAAATTCAATTATTTTCCGAATGGTGTAAGAAGCCAAACCTTTTCGCCGATGGTTTTCGGCTGTTCCCACGGGTCCTATCTGCAAATCGTTTTTTCCGAGAAAGGGCGTTCTAAAATATTTTGGCAGAACAACGCTGTAATTTGCGACTTCTTTGTTATTGTGATAAATAAGAAAAATCTTGTATTCCGAATTCTTAAAAATCTTCAGCGCGTGAAGCAGCCACCAAACAACAGAAATAGAAAAAAATAAACCTTTGGGCCACATTTCATATATTTTCGGCTTCCAAATTTTGAAACTGTATCCTTTCTCTAAATTACCTGGCGCTGGCAGATCAGCCGGCTTCCCATAATAAAAAATATATTTTTGGTTTTCCATTTTAGGATTTTTGCGGCTTTTTTGGTTCAGACAAAATAAAAATAACTTGCCAGGCCCACCATTTAACAAAAGGCAGCCGAAGCATGGCCGAATCCATCTTTTCCAAAAAATTCAGAACCGGATTAAAAACTTTGGGCCAGCGCCGCAAAGGAACCGCCATCAAACTGAACAAGTGAAAAAATCTTTTTTCTATTTTCCCAAAATATCTTTCAGCCACAACAAAATCCTTTTTGCTCAAAATATGTTCTGCTTCCCAACCGCTTCTTAAGTAAGGAGTTATTTTTCTGTACAGCTGGAAAACCGGGTTATATGCCAAAGGTTCGTTGCAGATAATAGTGCCATTGTGATTTATAACTCTCGCCAGTTCGCGAAAAGCGTTTTCTGTATCCAGGTGGTGCAGAACTCCAGTACAAATGACGCCGTCAAAAAAGCTGTCTGGAAAAGTTGTTTTCTCCGCGTCCATCACGAAAAACGTTGCTTTGCCTTCCACTCCTTCCTTTTTCGCCAATTCCTGGCAGGTTTTAATTCTGATGTCGGCAATGTCAATTCCAATTACCTCTGCTCCTTTTTTCGCCAAAGCAATTGGAATACCGCCGTCACCGCAGCCATAATCTAAAATCTTTTTTCCAATATAGTTTTCGGCAAAATAACTATTTAAAAAATCAGTGCTTTGGCGGGTGATGGAATAAAACTTCCTATTGGCAGTAAGACGTTTGAATTCGGAGCTGTTCTCTTGAAGCTTTTTGCTCCGGATTTTATTCTGAAGTTCTATTTCTTCTTGTTTCCTGTTTTCCATGTTTATGGTTAAAGACGATTTATAACTTATATTTCTAACTAAAAACCAGTTTCAACAATCCCCACAAAGATCCCAGGCCGTAGCCAACGTGGCGGCTGGCAAAAGCTATGGGCATTAAGAAAAAATATCCTGCTTCTTTTTGGCTAAAAGCCACATCGGCGGAAAAATACAAAAGCACGGGAAGGTAAAACCAAAAACTGAAAGGCAGGGTTAAAATGAAAGCAAGGGGGAGATAATGCCTCGGCCGAAAGGATATTTTAGTGAATTTCAAAGGATAAATCGCCCAAAAACCGTCTTTTAAATTATGGACAAAAAAATCTTTAATTTCCGATTTCGGATAATAATAAGAAACAATATCGGAGGCCAAGAGTATTTTGCCGCCGGCTTTCCTCAACCTTAGATTTAACTCCAGGTCCTGGGAACGAACAAGGTTCTCGTTGAAAAATCCTATTCTGTCAAAAACTTCCTTTCTGTAGCAGCCTCCAAAGACGGTGTCAACCCATCGGAATCTTTCCGAACCGACTCGGAAATAAGAACCGCCCACGCCAAACGGATGCGACAAACAAATGGTGATTGCTCTGGCAACCAAATTGTCTTTGGCCGGAATGGTTTTTATTATCCCGCCCACATTGTCCGCTTTATACTCCTTGAGATATTTGACGCTCTTGGAAACATAATCCTTTTCGTAAAAAGCGTGGGCGTCCGCTATAATCACAATTTCGCCTTTCGCTTTTCTTATGCCTATGTTCAAAGCAACGGGCTTTATTTTTTTTTCGTTTTCCAGAATCGCCAAAAAAGGATACTTATTTCTGTAGCTTTCCAGGATCTCTTTTGTCTTATCCTCGCTCATTCCGTCAACCGCCAGAATCTCCATTTTCTCTTTGAGATAGTCCTGCTCAAAAAGAGAATCCAAACAGCGAGCAATGTATTTTTCTTCGTTGCGGCAGGGTATTATAATAGATATTTCCGGCATTATTTTTGCTCGTAAAAATTTTTAATTTCGCGGGCAATATACTCAATTTGTTCTTTGGCAAGTTCAGGACATATCGGCAAAGATAAAATTTCATCAGCGGCTTTCTCTGTTTCAGGAAAATCTCCTTTTTTGTGGCCGAGGTATTGATAAGCCGGCTGCAAATGCAAAGGAATGGGATAGTGGATTCCTGTTGAAATTCCTTTTTCCTTTAACGCTTTCTGAAGTTCGTCTCTTTTTTCCGCCCTGATAACATAAAAATAATAAACCGGAACAGCTCCTTTGATATTTTGAGGAATTTTTACTCCTTTGACGTCTTTCAAAAGATTGTCATACGCCAAAGCGTTCTGGCGCCGAGCTTCGTTCCACTTATCCAGATATTTTAGTTTTACTCTTAAAACCGCCGCCTGAATTTCGTCCAACCGGCTGTTTTTTCCCTCAAATTCGTGGGTGTATTTTTCCAACCGGCCATGATTGCGCATCATAGACAGTCTTTTTGCCAAATTTTCGTCATCGGTCACTATCATGCCTCCGTCTCCGTAAGCTCCCAAATTTTTTGCCGGAAAAAAACTGAAGCAGCCCGCTGCCCCCATTGAACCGGCCGCCTTCCCGTTGTATTTGGCGCCGTGCGCCTGGGCGACATCTTCAATCACAAAAAGATTGCGCTCTTTGGCGATTTTTAAAATTGAGTCCATTTCAACCGGCTGTCCAAAAAGATGAACCGGAATCACAGCTTTTGTCTTGGCGGTGATAGCTGCTCTCATTTTTTCTGCGTCCATATTTTGAGTTTCCGGATCAATATCCACAAAAACGGGCTTTGCTCCGTTCAGGGTTATTGCCTCCACGGTGGCAATAAAAGTGTTAGGAACGGTGATAACTTCGTCGCCTTCTTTAATCCCGCATGCCCTCAACGCCAGGTAAAGCGCGTCTGTGCCGTTCCCCACTCCCACGCCGTATTTCACGCCGCAGAAATTGGCGAATTCTTCTTCAAACTTTTCAACGTTTCCTCCTAAAATAAACTCGCTGTTTTCCAGCACCTCCGCAATTTTTTGATCAATCTCGTTTTTAATTGATTTATATTGCGATTTTAAATCAGATAAAGGTATATTCATATTTTATTAGCTTATTAAGAACACTTTTTCTCCCTCTTTTTTATATTTTTTGGCGCATATTGAGCAAGTCGCTCTTTCTTTTTCAAAAAAAATTTTGTTTCCGCACTCGCAGATCCAGCCGGCAATTCTGGCGGGCACTCCCAAAACCAGGGCATAATCGGGCACATCTTTTGTGACCACCGCTCCGGCTCCGATCAAACTCCATTTACCTATTTGTGTTCCACAGAGAATTGTGGCGTTAGCTCCAACCGATGCACCTTCTTTAATCAAAGTCGGAAGCCACCTCCCGTATTCGGGAAATTTTGATTTCGGGTATTTTGACCTCGGATTCGGGTCGTTGGTAAAAACGACGGAAGGACCAACAAAAACGTAATCTTCCAAAACCACCTTGTCCCAAACCTCGGTGTTTGATTTTATTTTCACTCCGTTTCCGATTATTGCTCCTTTTTCCAAGAAGCAATTGCGTCCAATATTGCAGCTCTTCCCGACTTTCACGCCATTCTGAACTATTGAATTCTGCCAGATTTTGGTGCCATCTCCGATTACCGCTCCTTTTTCAACTTCAACGGTTTTGTGTTTCCAATATTTTTTCATAATTATTTATACTTTGAGTTATATTAAAACGGACTGCCCTCCTTTTTCCGTCGATTTCTGGCAGGCCTCAAGAACCTTTATAACCTCGCAAGCGGATTTTCCGTCGGCTGCCGGATTTTTTCTTGTATTCATGCAATCGGCAAAATCTTTCAAAATATTTTCCAGCGGTTCTTCTTTCGGGATCTCTATGTTTTTTTCGCCCAACTTTTCCAAAACCGGAGCTGTGCCTATTTTCGTCAGACCTTGCGTATTTTTTATGTTATGGCTGTAGAGCGTTAATTTATTTTCTCCCAAGTCGTCAAAAACAATGGACCCCTTACTGCCCGTGATAATCAGCTTTCTTTCTTTTTGAGGATAAAACCAGCTTACAAAAAAACTGGCGGCGGCTTTCTTTTCTTTGAAAGTAAAAACGGCGGAAGAAAAGTCAATTATTCCCCTCTGGAGCAAATCAGCGCCCGTTGCTTTCGCTTCCTTCGGAATCTGCCCCATTATATCAATAATCAAAGAAACATCGTGAGGCGCCAAAGACCAAAGGGCGTTTTCTTCAGACCTTACAATTCCCAGATTAAGGCGAGTTGAATGGATGTGGTAAATATCTCCGATAGCGCCCTCCCTGACTAAACTTTTCATTTTCCTTATTGCCGGATGATAGACAAACGTGCTGTCTGTCATCAAGATATTCTTCTGACTTTCCGCCATCTTCAAAAGATCTTCCGCTTCTTCCGCCTTAAGGGCTATCGGCTTTTCCACAAAAACATCCCTACCTGCTTTTAGAATCGTTTTGGCAATATCGTAATGAGTTTTAGCGGGAGTGGCGATGACTACGCCCTTTATTTCTTCATCCTTAAGAACTTCTTCTATATCGGTCATTACCTTCAGGCCGGGGTAATCTTTTTTTATTTTTTCCGCCAAATCCGTTCTTTTTTCGCAGACGGTCTTTATCAGCCCCAACTTATTTAGGGTCAAAAGTATGTTTTTGCCCCAATAGCCAGCCCCTATTAAAGCTATGTTTGGAACCGCCATAATTTTTCAGTTTGATTTTGTTTTTTTATTATTTTTAAGCAATCTTTCATTTATCCTGTCAACGGTTTTCAGCAAGTCCAAGTCAACCCCAAATTCGCCCGCGAACCTAATCAGCGATTTTGTGTCTTTGGGCAAACATTTGCCCGAATATCCCCTGTAACCGTCGGTCCAAACGTCAAAGTGGGAAAAAGCGAACCTGACGTTCGTTTTTGCCATCTCCTTGATTGAATCGTAGCTAATATTCAGCTTCTGGCATAAATCGTAAATTTGGTTGGCGAAAATCACTTTTGTCGCTAAAAAAGTGTTGGAAAAATACTTCAACATTTCCGCTTCGCCAGAACTTACAATAAACTTGCTGGGAGCATCCGGCAAAATATCCAAAATTTCTTTAGCCAAACTTTTGCTTTCTTTGGTGTAGCCGACAATCTGCTCAAAGGGTTTTTTCATATCTTCTTTCGCGCTTACCTCCCTTAAAAATTCGGGATTGAAAAGGAATTTATGCTGAGGATATTTCTTTTGCATTCTCTCCGTGGTGCCTGGCAGGACCGTGGATTTTATCACCACTATTTTTGAACCTTTTATCTTTGAAACCGCCTCTTCCACAAAAGAAATGTCAAAACCGGTTTTGTTGTCCCAGGGAGTAGGCACGCAAACAAAGATTATATCGGCTTTATTAACATCGTCTATTGAGCCGATTTTTTTGTTTTTATCGTAAAGCAGCGGGCTTGGCACAACTTCCGCCACCGCCCCCCCGACTATTCCCACGCCGATTATTCCTATTTTCTTGCTGTTTTTTTCTTTTTTCATAGCTTTTTTTATCTTAGATATTACATTATTTTTAACCTTTTGTAAACCCCGTTAGAAAGAAATTAATATTGCATTCCAGCCATCCTAAGAGCTAGGGCTTTCTAACGGGGTAAACCTATTTAAAACGGCGGCAAACCCTCTCGCTTTTTCTTTGTAGCTGTGCTTTTTTATTCTTTCCAAGTCGCCCTTATAGCTGACTCTGCCTGTTTTTTTGTATTCCAAATACGCGCTGCTTAGAAATTTTTTTATCTGATTTTCCGTTTTCGCGTAGCAGCCGCTTTTGGTTTCAAAAAGCATCTTTTCCACGGCGTTTTCCCCCGCGCCGCCTATTGCCAATATCGGCCTCAAAGAAGCAAGATAGCCGAATATCTTCAGGGAAATCCATCCTTTCTCTTCTCTGTCTTCCCAGTCCAAAATCAGAAGAATCTGGGAACTGCCTTGGATTTTCATTATTTCCGGACGAGAAACTTTGTCATAAACTTTGACCAATTTCCCAAGACCAAAATCCTCAATTTCTTTTTCCAGCCAGGGAATTTTACCTGTATAAAACTTAATTTCAACGTCTTCCGAAGCTATAACTTTTTCCGAGACCAGCTCTCTTACGGCAGAGAAAAAACATTTAGGATCTTGCTTGCCTGCGTAGACAGCGCCGGCGTAAATAATTGTAAATTTTTTCGCCAAAGGAATTCCTTTATTTATTTCCTCTTCAAAGAAACCGTTGGAAATGACGCAAACTTCGGATTTTTTGTGCATTTTCTCCAGCTTTTCGGCCAAAGGTTCAGAAACAGTTATCAGGGCGTCGGCGGGGCAAAGAGTTTTTACTTCTAATTTTTCCTCAAATATCTTTCTCAAGCCGAAATAAGGATAATCGTGATTTTGAGTCCAAAGGTCTCTGAAGTCCGCCAGCCAGGGAAGTTTGTTTTTATTTTTAAGGCAGCCGGCAACAACGTGGGCAGTGACCGGAGAAGAGGTGCTCATTATAGCGTCAAACTTCTCTCCCTCTAAAACTTTTTGGCCAGCCGCGATCGCCGGTTCTCTCCACCCTCTTTCTTTATCCGGATAAGCAAAAACGCTGTTATAAAAAGTGAAAACAAAGTCCAAAAAAGATTTTCTTTTTTTAATTCCCATTTTGTCTTTAATCTGGAAAAGCATGCTTTTTCTGCTGTCAAAACCTATTTTCCTCAAAGCTCTCCGCCAGAAAGAAAACACGTCTCCATTGTAAGGAACTTCAACAATCTTAACTTTTTTTCTAAAGCCCGAGGGAAAGCTCAAGAAGCGTCTTGGATCGTCCTTTATGGGAACGGTTAAAATTGTCGGCTGCCATCCGAATTCTTCCAAATGAAAAGCTATCCCCGGAATCCGGGGCGAAGCGTGAAATAAATTAGCTATGATTAAAACCTTTTTCATAATAATTTCACAATGAAATTTCAATCATATTGCCGTACTTTGTCCATCCTCCCGAACGCCAGATATTTTCGGGCAATCGGCTGATTTTTACTTTTGCTGAAGGACAAAGATTTTCAAACAGCGATTTGTAATTATGAATCCAGTTGCC
>Ga0172365_10004741_pt1 | contig 10089 bp, 12 predicted proteins | sample LakKivSesite48cm_FD_114535 | JGI IMG/M metagenome (GOLD analysis project Ga0172365, IMG submission 114535) | Sediment microbial communities from Lake Kivu, Rwanda - Sediment site 48cm | ecosystem: Environmental > Aquatic > Freshwater > Lake > Sediment | place: Rwanda: Western Province, Lake... | reverse complement strand
TTCCTAAGTCGACGCCTCATTAATTCTTTAACTATTGACTCTTTTAGAGACATATGGATTTAGATTATGCTAAATATCTTTTAGAGAAGACTCGTCAAGATTATAACCTACTTGCTGCTGATTTTTCAAGGACTCGCCAGTTTACCTGGGACATTGAGCCCTTATCCAAATATGTTTTCCAGGAGGATAAAGTTTTGGATTTAGGCTGTGGTAATGGTAGATTATTAGAAATATTTAAAGGAATGGAAATTGATTATTTTGGCTTAGATTTTTCTGAAAAATTGATTGAAATCGCCCAGAGGAAATATCCCCAAAATAAATTTATAGTTGGGGACGTTCTAAGTTTGCCATTTCCCAATAATTTTTTTGACCGAGTTTTTGCCATTAGATTTTTACACCATATTCCCTCAAAAGAATTTAGAAATCAGGCATTAAAAGAAATAAAAAGAGTTTTAAAACCAAAAGGAAATTTAATTTTAGCTGTTTGGAATGTTTGGGGTTCAAAAAATAAAATAAATGTATTGCGAATGGTAAAAAATTGCTTTTTGAAGATTATCGGAAAGTCAAAATTGGACCTTGGAGATGCGCTTATACCTTGGTGGAAAATGGACGAAACGGTCCTACGTTATTTTCATTTTTTTACTAAAAAAGAATTAAAAAAAATAGTTGAAGAAAACAATTTTGAAGTAGACAAAATTTGGCCCTCAAAATTTAATGGTCATTCTGATATATATTTGGTAGCCAAGCAATGATTAATTGACCCGTGCCCTTATAGCTCAACCTGATACCCCACACCTTTATGTCCCCGTGGTTCAATTGGATAGAACGTCTCCCTCCGGAGGAGAAGATTGGCTGTTCGAGTCAGCCCGGGGACACAAGTAAAAAGTGCGGGGCGGAGGTCAAGGTCTTCGTTCGAGTCGGAGTAAGGACACATCCTGAAAAACTTGACAACAATCGTTGATAAATTAAAATTAATATTGAGGGGGACAAGATTTTTCTTGTAGGGCAACAGTTTTTGTTGTAGGAGGCGAAAAGATATCTATAGTATGCCCAAACTAAGTTTAAACTGTGCTAAATACGGCAAGAACTGTTTCCCCTCGCTAGAGAAGAGGATTTGAGTCCTCTTTTTTAGTTTAAGAAATTTTGCTAAAGTAAAAGTATGAAATATAAAATTGCTGTTTCCGGTGCTGCTCAAATTAGCCATTGTTGTAAAAATATTGAAGAGATATCAAAAGAAGTTGGTAAAGAGATTGCTCGCCAAAAATGTATTTTAATTACCGGAGCAACCACCGGCGTTCCTTATTTTGCTGCTTTGGGTTTTAAAGAAGCAGGAGGACTTTCAATTGGTTTTTCTCCGGCTTCTTCAGAAATAGCTCATTTGAAAACCTATCGACTACCCGTTGATGCTTTTGATGTTATTGTTTATACCGGTTTTGATTATACTGGTAGAAATCTTATTATGACCAATGCTGCTGACGGGGTAATTATTATTTGCGGCAGAATTGGGACATTAAATGAGTTTACCACTGCCTTTGAGGACCAAAAACCAATTGGGGTATTAGAGGGCTCGGGCGGGACAGCAGATAAAATAAGAATCATTGCTACCGGCCCCTACCGCGGGGTTAAAAAGGTTATTTACGAAAAAAATCCTAAAAAATTGGTTGAAAAATTAATCGAATTAATTAAAAAAGAGAAAAAAATAAATGCTAAATATCAAAAACCGCGCACATAAATTTGTTATGTGCTCGGAAAGGTCGAAACCCCGATAGTAGAAACAAGTTTCACTACGGGGCAGGAAATAAATAAATTTAAATTTCAAAATATGGAAGAAACCCCTCTTCCCCAAGAAGGAACGTTAATTGGTAAAGTCACCCATTATTTTGGAAAAATCGGGGTGGCTGTTATTGAGCTTTCTGACACCCTAAAGGTTGGAGACACTATCAGAATAGTCGGAGGAGCAACCGATTTTTCACAGCAGGTTGACTCAATGGAAGTTGAACACGAAAAAGTAGAAGTCGGTAAACCCGGAGATTCAGTAGGTTTAAAAGTTAGTCAAAAAGTAAGGGAAGGCTATAAGGTCTATAAAATATAATTCGAATGATGCGAATTTTTATTCGAATGCCGCGAATTCTTAGGAAATTTTATTCGTTGCATTCGCATATTATTCGCAGATTCGCATTATAATTTTTTATGGAGATTGAAGTCTTTTGCCAGCTAATTTTGGCTACCCTTTTAGGTGCTTTAATTGGTTTAGAAAGAGAATATAAAAGAAAAGGAGCCGGACTTCAAACTTTTAGTTTAGTGGCTTTGGGAGCTTCTCTTTTGACGGTAATTACTTTACAATTTGGTTCTTTTAACCCTGCTATAATCCAAGCCATAGCTATTGGAATTGGTTTTATCGAGGCAGGAGTAATTTTTCGTCAACCTTCAGGAACTGTAGGATTGACAACAGCTGCCGGTCTTTGGACAACAGCTGCTATTGGATTAGCGGTTGGTTCGGGATTTTATCTTTTAGCCCTTTTTACTACTTTTTTAGCTCTCCTGATTCTGTCTGGCCTCGGTTTATTAGAAGAAAAGATTTTTAGTAAAGAAAAAGAATAAAATATTCGTATATTCGTAAAAATTCGTAATTCGTAGAGGTATGAAATTCGTAGCTGATTTTCATTTGCATTCGAAATATTCTCGGGCAACCAGCCGGGATATGGATTTGGAAAATCTTGATAAATGGGCAAAAATTAAAGGAATCAAAGTTTTGGGAGTTGGAGATTTTACCCATCCCGAATGGCTTAAAAACCTGAAAGAAAAATTAACGCCTACAGAAACTGGGCTTTTTCGATTAAAATCAACGAAACTCGGCAACGTTGAGGAAACCCGTTTTATTTTAACTTCCGAGATTAGTTGCATTTATTCCAAAAAAAACAGAGTTAGAAAAATTCATACAATTATTTTCGCTCCTTCATTTGAAATTGTTGATAAAATAAACACTCATTTAGGCTGGATTGGAAATTTAGCTGCCGATGGAAGGCCAATTTTAGGAATGGATGCTAAAGAGTTAGCCAAAATTGTTTTAAATACTTCTCAAAATTGCTTAGTTGTCCCAGCGCATCTTTACACCCCTTAGTTCAGCCTTTTTGGCTCTCGTTCTGGCTTTGATTCAATTGAAGAGTGTTTCGAAGATTACTCAAAATACATCTTTACGGGTGAAACCGGTTTAAGCTCGGACCCTCCAATGAGTTGGCGAAATTCAACTTTAGATAAAATCACTTTAATTAGCAATTCAGATGCTCATTCGCCATCTAAAATAGGAAGAGAAGCCAATGTTTTTGATACCGAAATTAGTTACCCGGCAATAATTGGAGCAATAAAAGAAAAAGACCCTCAAAAATTTTTATATACGATTGAATTCTATCCTGAGGAAGGCAAATATCATTATGATGGCCATCGTCTCTGTGGGATTTCTTTATCGCCTCAAGAATCTAAAAAATATAATAATATTTGTCCAAATTGTGGAAGGCCTTTAACTATTGGAGTTTTAAATCGAGTTGATTTTTTGGCTGATCGACCAGAAGGTTTCAAACCAGAAAATACCATTCCCTTTAAAAGTTTAATTCCTTTAGAAGAAATCATTGCTGACGTCGTAGGGCAAGGCGTTGGAACAGTAGTGGTTGAAAAAGAATACAAAAATTTAATTGAAAAATTTGGCAATGAATTTAATGTCTTAATTGGTGCTCCTCGTCAAGAATTGGAAATGGTAACTTTGCCAGAAATTGCCGAAGGAATAACTCGAGTTAGAGAAGGAAAGGTTTTTATCGAACCTGGCTACGACGGAGTTTATGGTAAAATTAGAATCTTTTCGAAGGGAGAACAAAAAATCCCTTCTCATCAAGGTACTCTTTTTTGAGTTTTTAATTCAAAACTATGAAAAGCATTTTAGAAATAATTAAAAAAAGAAGAAGCATTAGAAATTTTCAGAAAAAAGAAATTCCTGAAGAAATAATTGATAAATTAATTGAGGCCTTGATTTGGGCGCCATCATCCGGAAATTTACAGGCAAGAAAATTCTATTTTATTTTTAATCAAAAAATAAAGGAGAGATTAGTTGGGGAAGCTTTTGTTCAAAGCTTTATTATTGAGGCCCCTTTAGTTGTAATAGGCTGTCAAGGCGAAGAAATTGCCAGGCGCTATGGAGGAAGAGGAAAAAATCTCTACTCAATTTGTGATGTAGCGGTTAGTATTCAAAATTTAATGCTACTTGCTTATGAAAAGGGACTAGGAAGCGTCTGGATTGGCAGATTTGATGAAAAAATAGTTTCAAGAGTTTTAAATTTACCCGAAAATCTTAGGCCGATTGTTATCGTACCAGTTGGTTACCCAGCCGAAAGTCCGTCAGCTCCTTCTCGGGCCTCAAAAGAAGAAGCGGTGAGACTTATTAAGTGAGCGTGGTTTCACTTGACCTCGATGTTGCCTATTTTAAAGTAGTCTTCGTAATTCTTTATAATTCAAAAGGGCAAAATAAATAGCGAATAAAAGATTTAAAAGGTCGCCGTTTAATTTTAAAGAGTTAAACTATGACTCCTCAAAAATTCGAAAGAAGTCCCTCTTTTCAACGCCGAACGTATCAAGGCAATTGGAAATGTTCTGAGTGTGGAAAAGAAATCACCGAACTTCCTTTTGAGCCTTCAGCTGACAGACCGATTTATTGCAGGGATTGTTGGGTAAAAAAAAGGCCCGCGAAATTCCAACGCTAAAGTTTAGACAAAAAGCCGCCCTTTTGGGCGGCTTTTTGTTATAAAATAGTATTCAAATTTAAACATTCGCTTCCCAAATAATTAGATTGTCTTTTATTTTAAAATTTCCTTGGAGAAATTTCTCAATTACCCAGATATTGGTTTGACAGTGAGTCGTGATTTCGGAAACCGTAACACGGGATTTATTTTTAGCTAAAGCCAAATAAGGTAAAATCTGGTCAGATAAATGTTTATCCAGACAAGCCCCAGATTTTTGTTCTGTGAGGAGCTCTGAGGCTGCTTCTTTGCCGACATCTTCTGCTCTTTTACCAAGTTTTCCCAAGTTGTCAGTACCTATAACCGTATTCTCGAACTCGGCCATTAAACAAACTTGGCTTCCGGGGCAGGAGGTATCATAATATTCAATTTTTTCTTCACTTGGCAATTTTAATTTTCCCAAAATTTCTCTCACTCCCGCAACTTGGCGCTCGGCCACCTTTTTATTTTTTAGAGATTCGCTGGCGCCAGAAATTATCAAAATTTTTTTAAAATCCCTTCTTTCAGTTAGATTAATTGGCTTCAATTTCGAAGGGTAAATTTTCGCCTCAACTTTTGCTCCTCCTTCCGGGTAATACCCCCGTCTTAAAATATTGATCTCCACTTCACTACCCATTTTTTCTAAAATTTTCAAAAAGACAAATTTAAAATGATCAATCGTCGGCGAAAAGAAAGTGTCGGTGGCTCCGCCATCAAAATTTATCTTTATTGGTTCCGGTGTAAATAAAGCTGATGGGATTAAAGTTTGCAAAACCAAAGTAATACTCCCAGCGGTTGGAATTTTTATTAATATTGAATCTCGATAATTTTCTCCAGGAAAAAATTTAATTTCTTGAGACCCTAAAAAATCTCCATTTAATCTTCCATTACAAAGCTGGGCTAAAGCTTGAATTCCTAAAAGATGTTGAGGCATTAACCCTGGTTTTGGTCTACCTTTACGAATATTAAAAACTCGGCAGGATTTTTTAGTTATCGCCGAAAGCGTACAGGCAGTTCGCAATATTTGCCCCCCACCGGAGCCATATGAACCGTCAATTTCAATCATACTATTTTATTTTATCTTGGTTTAAAAACTTGACAAGGTTTCTTGGCGGACTATAATACAATGTTAGAAGATATAATGGAAACACAGAATCATAAAATTAATTGGTCACTTCCCTTAACAGGCTATATGATTGCCGGATATCTTTTTGTTGTTATTGGCACAAAAAGATTAGCCGGGAGGTTCGGTAGGGTAAAAAGATATTAACCATTAAAAATTAAACACCCAAAACACAAAACCACTGAACCTCCAAAAAACGGAGGTTCCTTCGTTATATATGGCTCAAAAATTTTATTTAACTAAAGAAGGACTGGCGAGAATAGAAAAAGAATATCAAGATTTAAAGAATCTAAGAATGACTAAGGTAAAAGGAGAGTCTCCCCCAATTTTGCATTCTGAAGATTTGAATCCTGAATATCTTTTATTTCAGGAAGACCTTAACTTTTTAGAAGCGAGAATAGCTGAACTTGAATTTATTTTAAAAAATGCTGAGTTAATAAAAATTCCTCCAAAAGAAAAACAGAACGTTGTGGACTTGGGAGCGACGGTCACCTTAGAAGAATCAGACGGTCAGATTAATGAGTTTATGATTGTTGGAACTTTGGAAGCTAATCCTGGAGAAGGAAAAATTTCTGCTCAATCACCAGTTGGTAAAGCCATTTTGGGACAAAAAATTGGTAATGAAATAATGATTACTTCGCCAATAAAAGTAGTTTATAGAATTAAGAAAATTAAATACCACTCCGGCTAAAAATAATTCTTGCAAAACAAGAAAAACTATGCTATACTCACCACATTAGTGAGTATTTTTTTATGAAACACCAACTTAATTTTTTTTTAGAAGTTAATAAATTGGAAACAATGCAGCGAACTGGCTGGGTTTTAAGAGAAATTAAAAACCCGGAAACAATCGCAGAACATATTTTCCGGGTAGCAATCGCTGCATGGTTATTGGGTCAAAAAAAGAATTTAAATACTGAACAACTCATTAAAACTGCTCTTTTCCACGATCTTTGCGAGGTTTATGCCGGGGACTTAACCCCCTTTTTTTATTATCTTGATTTGCCCAGAGATGAAGCAAAAAAGAAAGAGATATTAAAGAAATGGGTTCGGCTTTCTAAAAAAGAAAAGAAAAAAAGAGGAAAAAAGAAAAGCGAGATAGAAAAGAAATCTCTTTTAAAATTAATAAAATCTCTTAAACCCGAAATGCAAAAAGAAATCTGTGCTTATTGGCATGATTTCGAAAAAAGAATCTCCCCAGAAGGAAAGCTTCTTAGACCGATAGATAAGATTGAAACCCTGCTTCAGGCAATTGAATATTTTGGTACCAAAGAAGATACGCCGGTAACCGGTTGGTGGGAAGAGGTGGAAGAAATGGCAGAAGACCCTTTACTGTTAGACTTTTTAGCCGTTATTCAAAATAGTTTCTACCAAAAAAGAAAATCACTTCATCAAGTTACTGACGAAAATTTAAAACAGGAATTAGGTGGCATTGTAAGGTTTCTTTTAGAAGTTGGGAAGCTAAAAAGACTTCCCAGGAGGATTTGGCGTTTATTAGAAGTAAAATCACCCATAGAAACAGTAGCTGATCATATCTTTTCAGTTGCTCTAATGGCCTGGATTTTTGGTCGCCAAAAGCCGGAACTTAATATGGAAAAGCTTTTGAAGATGGCCCTTTGTCATGAAATGCCCTCAGTTTATACTAATGACCTCACTCCTTACGATGAAATTTTAACTAAAAAAGCAAAAAAAGAAGTTTTTAAAAAATGGCTTCGTCTTCCGAGAAAAGAAAAAGAGAAAATTCATCTCAAACATTACAAAAAAGAAAGAATAGCTCTGATAAGGCTTGCCTTAAAATTGGATAGTCATTTAAGAGATGAAATAATCCAACTTTTTGATGAATATAAGACTTCAAGTACTGCCGAAGCTCGTTTTTTAAATCAGGTCAATGTTTTAGCAGTTTTACTTCAAGCTCTTTTGTATTGGAAAAAAGATAAAAATTTACAAATTGACTGGATATGGGAGTGGGCTTTTGAAAAGTGCGATAATCAAATTTGCTTAGATTTTATTGAAGAATTAAAGAAAAAGTTCTATGGAAAGCACTTTATTTATAAAGTCATTGATTCCCTTCTTTCAAGGGTCGGTAAAACATAAAATTTAAAATTATTTAACTTTATGCCAACCATCTATATTGGTACTTCTGGTTGGGTTTATGGTCATTGGGAAGGGATTTTTTATCCGGAAGATTTACCGTCAAAAGACAAATTAAAATATTTTTCTAAACATTTTAAAACAGCGGAAATAAATTATTCTTTTTATCATCTGCCTCGTCCGAGCACTTACCAAAAATGGTATTCAGAAACGCCGGCCGATTTTATTTTCGCCATCAAAGCCAGCAGATTCATCACTCATATTAAGCGGCTCTATGGCGTAAAAGAAACTTGGCAACAATTTTTAGAAAATGCTTTACATCTTAAAGAAAAATTAGGCCCATTTTTATTTCAATTCCCACCTTCTTTCAGAGCTACAAATGAAAACTTTGAAAGACTTGAAATTTTTCTGAAAGACATTACAAAAAACCTCCGTCAAATAAAAGCAACGGCAATTATTTTACGGTATGCTTTTGAGTTTCGGCACGAATCTTGGTTTAATGAAAAGATTTATAATTTATTGAAAAAACATAATGTGGCCTGGGTGATTGCTGATTCACCTTCTTATCCAAAAGCCGAAGAGGTAACTACTGATTTTGTTTACATCCGCCTTCATGGCCCAAAAGTTTTATTTGCTTCAAAATATACAGAAAAGGAGCTAAGCTCCTTAGCTCAAAAAATCAAAAAGTGGTTAAAATCTGCTGATATTTATGTTTATTTCAACAACGACGCCTATGGTTATGCTATTAAGAACGTAAGAGAGCTTTTGAATCTCTGTAAAAATTAAGATAAAATACTGATATGAAAAAATTTTTGCTTTTTTTGATTTCTTTATTGATTGGGATATGGCTTTTTATCTTGGTTATTAATTTTGTTGGCTGGCAGGAAATAAAAAGTGCCTTTTTGGTTTTTAGGAGCTGGAAGGGAATAGTGATTTTATTATTAACTTTTTTAATTATGTTTATGAGAAGTTGGACTTGGAGGGAAGTTGTCAGGGAAAAGAATATCGAAATTTCCTTTTGGGAACTCTTCAAAATCTATTTAGCTGGTTTTTCAATAAGATTTTTAACTCCGGTTTTAACTTTAGGGGATGAAATTTATCAAAGTTATGCTTTGAAAAAAAGAAACTCGCTCTCTTTTTCAAAAGGAATGGCTACCGTAGTTATTGAAAGAATTTTAGAATGGACTGTTAATTTGTTGGTGATTTTTTTTGGAGTTTTATTATTTCTTTTTAAAATTGGTTTTCCCCCAAAAAATCTGGCAATAATTTTAGGAGGAGCCTTTTTATTTTTTTTCACAGGTTTATTTCTTTTTTATTTTAAAACCCTCAAGAGAGAAAGCATCGCCAAGCCCCTTATTAAAATCTTTAACCATAGATTAGATAGCGAACCCTTAGAAATCGAAAAAGAAATTTTCGATTTCTTTAAATTAAAGGAAAAATCAATGTGGAAATGTTTTAGTTTTTCTTTTTTAAGAATGATTTTAACGTATTTTCGAACCCTCCTTTTAATAATCTTTTTTGGTCACCATCTCCCACTTTTGCCAGTTTTTTCTATTTTGGGTTTTAGTTATTTAGCAACAATGTTTCCAATTCCAACTGCCTTGGGTGTTCACGAAGCAGTTCAAGTTTTTGCTTTTAATGCCCTGGGGCTTGGTTCCTCAGTTGCCGCTGCCTTTACTATGATTATCAGAGGAGCAGAATTAATTGTGGCTTTAATTGGGATGATGTTTCTCTTTCGTTCTGGAGCTTCAATATTCAAAAATGAAATTTAAAATTTCCACCAAAGGATTTAATGACATCATTGATATAACTGAAAAAGTTTCAGAATTTGTTAAAAATTCCAAAGTCAAAAAAGGGATTTGTTTGATATCCGCTCCCGGTTCTACTATTGGTCTAACCACTATTGAAAATGACCCTAATTTACTTGAGGATTTCAAAGAATTTTTGGAAAAATTGGTTCCTTCAAATAGACCCTATCGTCACGATAAAACTTGGGAAGAGAAAAATGCGCCTTCCCATATTAAGTCAGCCCTAATTAAACCTTTTTTAGCAATTCCAATTGAAGACGGGAAATTGTTTTTGGGCCAATGGCAGAATATCGTCCTCATTGAC
>Ga0172365_10004740_pt1 | contig 10094 bp, 5 predicted proteins | sample LakKivSesite48cm_FD_114535 | JGI IMG/M metagenome (GOLD analysis project Ga0172365, IMG submission 114535) | Sediment microbial communities from Lake Kivu, Rwanda - Sediment site 48cm | ecosystem: Environmental > Aquatic > Freshwater > Lake > Sediment | place: Rwanda: Western Province, Lake Kivu... | reverse complement strand
TTTGATGGAATAATTGATAAAATTTGTTCTTTTCTAAAAAACTAAGGAAAGTGGTTGGGAGCTAATCCTTAGGACCTCAAGAATTTGCTAATTCTTGATGGCATCCAAGAATCTTTGATTCTTAGTGTTAAGTAATCATGGGGGCGTGTTACCTAAGGTTAAACTTAGCATAGATTTATGTGTAAAAACAAGCCCTATTTATGTTAAATTTGGTTAAACGCTCCCGCTAGGGTGTTAACACAGCGAATATAAATTTTTTATGTGTGAGATTCGGGGGGCGTTTAACTGATGATTAGAATTACTTACCACCAAACAATTTTCTAAACCAACTAAGAAATTTTTGCCACAAACTACTACTAATACAAATTCCATCTATACAAATGTTAGTTTTACATTCAAAATTATTTTCACAGATTGAATTTTCGTCAGATTGAATTTTAAAATCTTGACTTTCTGTGCAGAATTTACCCTCTTTCCTATACCCAAAAGGAAAGCATTTATTTTCCAGTTCACATCCATTACAGATATAAGATTTTAACTGTAATTCGTTATTGGTTGAATCTTCAGGCAGAGTTATAGGCTGGGTGGTAGGATTTAATTGAGACCTTATGCAAGCACCATCTTGGCATCCATTTTCGCAATAATAAGGTGCTCTCCTGTAGGCTTTTCCATTTTCATCTACATCACTTAAGCAATATCCTTCGGAAACTGTATTAGAGTCTAAACAATAATCTTCTTCTTTATTATAATCTCCACTTTCTACTTTCCAAGCAGTAAGACCTTTATCATAATAATTTTGACCACCATCTTTATCTACACAAGCACCCTGAAATTCAATTACTGGAACTCCACAAACCCCATCAACACAAGATTGCCCTTCAGGACATTTAAGAACTTTATAATGACAATAAGTCGTTCCGCATAGGGGGGCATTATTATTATCACTACAAGCATATTCAATAATATCTCCGATTTTTGCTATTCCATCAGACCAAGGAGAACTTTCTCCGCCTCTAGCACAATGATCAATATATTCATATCCAAAAGCAGTAGTCTTTCCTTTAACATTAGGATTTAGACCATTATCAGAGTCAGAACAATTTTGATTTTGAGGTGGTTGATTTCCTTCAGTTAAAGATAAAACTTTATTTCTTAAGAATTCTTCATTAATCTTTCCATAACCATATCCTTGATTAAGATAAAACCCTCCAGCCATAACGTCTTTTTCATAAGCTCTCCAGTCACTTATAGATTCCCCTCCAAACCAACAACCACTATCATCCCTACAATTAAGACCTAAATTACAGGGAATGTAATAGTCGTATTCATTTTGGTAGCAAGCCCTCCATTCCGCTTCATGATCCTTTGTAGGGCCAGAAATGTTGTTTACACAAGATTGATAATTTAAATATCTCTGATAGCAAGTTGCCTTTTGATTTAATGAACCGCTGCACCATTTTGGACAGCCTTTAGAATCTAAATTTGGAGGATAAGTTGTTCTTGGTTGGGGAATGTAAACATCAATATATTCTTCGCCAAAACCAAATAAATGACCAACTTCATGTAATAAACTTCCTTGTCTAAGCTCTCTAGTGGAACTTGCAGAAGTTCCAGTTAAAACAAGTATGTTTTCTTCATTAGCTTTAGCGACATCATTCTCTCCGTCTAAAACTGAAATAAATATTCTATTTTTGTTTAGATTCTTTTGAAGACCACAGCTTAAGAGGATAGAATCAACAATTATCTGATTACTGCAAGCAGTATTTGGGGAGCATTCAGATTCTTGACCATTACTATTTAATCTATAAACATTAAATCTATCTTTTAATTCATCAAATGGAGCAACATTAAAAAATCCTTTTTTATTGTTTTCAGGTTCACCATTAATGTATTTTAAAACATCAGAATTAAAAACACTTTGTCTTCCATTATAGTTTTCATCCATAAAAAATAAATTTATTTTCTTACTTGCATCTCCACCATTTAAAATTTTTTCGCAGTTGTAGTCAATCGGTGGGCTAGTACATTGACAACTTTCACAAATTTTGTTAGAAGAACAATCTGAAGAACTTTCACATTGCTCACCAGATTGAATTATTCCATCTCCACAATCTAAAGTCTTTTCCATACATTGACAGCCTTTACAAGCCCAATATCCTGCTTGACCACATAAAGAAACATTATTACTCTCACATTGCTCTCCAGTTTCAATAACACCGTTACCACAACTTGATTCTGCATTAACAAACCCCAATAGTAAAACCCCCATTAGCATAAATAAGGAAAATAATACAATCCTCTTTTTCATAAGATATTATTAGGTTATTAACTTTAAAAAGTTAACTATATTTTAGGAAAAATGCGGGGGCGTTTAACCAGTTAAAAATAATAAAAAACCATTTTAGAACTATAACTTTTTTGATGGAAAAACCTTATCGTCGATAAACACATTTAAAATCTCGTGCTAACATTAACCTAAGGTTAAATATCTCGTGGGGGCATGTTACCTAAAAGGTTGAGTGCTGTGATGGAGAGTTGAACTAAAATTTATAAAGTTTATTTTGTTAATAATATTATGAAAAAAAGGTGTTAATCTTTATTATAGCTACATTTGTTAGTTTATTACTTATACTTTCTTTGTTGGTATTTTTTGGTAGAGAATCCAATTCAAAAAAAAGTGAAATAAACCTTCCTTCTTGTGAAGATAAAAAAGAGATATTTACTAATTCTCCTGTTGATTTAAAGATTGTTGAAAGAGTTACTCCTCAAGGAGAGCTTGGTCCAAGTGGAGGACATGTATTTCCAGTAAAACATGTTTACTTCTTAGACAAAGATTCTCCAAAAACTTATAGCATGGACATTAATAGGCCAAAAATTGAAATGTATGCTCCTAGTGATATGTGGATAACACAAATTCAAAAATATTGGGATGAAAGTAGGGGGGATGAATATTATATCTATTTTAGTCCTTGCAAAGAAATCTCTGGAGCTTTTTTTCATATGTCTGATCTTTCTCCCAAACTAAAAAGTGAATTTGAAAAACATAAAGAAAATAAAAAAGAAACTCAAAATAGAGGAGTTGTGATATTTGAATCAACTAATAGTTTTGTTGATATAAATGTTCATGCCGGCGAAGTTATAGGATACGCTAGCATTAAAAGCACCCAAATGTTTGATTTTAATCTAATAGACACAAGAACTTTAGAATTAGATTTTATCAATAAAGAGAGATTTTCAAAACATAGACAATACGACTTGCTTCATGAAGTTTGTCCTTATGATTATTTTATTCCTGAAATTAAAAGAGAGTTATACAGTAAAATTTCTGACTATTTTAGCGGAACAAAGAAAAGAACAAAAGAGCCTCTTTGTGGAGAATATATGCAAGATATACCAAATACTGCTCAAGGTATTTGGTTTAGAAAAGGAACTGCAAAAGGAGAGATGGGCGAGGAGAATATTATTGAAAGAGAAATTTTGCATATGGCTTTGACCCATAGTCCATATGACCCTCAAATGCCGGTTTTATCTGCTGGTTCATTAGAAGGTTTAGAGCCTATTGTATACTATATTGAAGTTAGACCAAATGGTTTGGTTAATAGAGATTGGAAAGACATTTCTTTTGATGGAAAAATCTATTGCTCAGAATTAATTTTTGATGATGATAATCATTCATCAGCAGGAAAAAGTTTAATATTACAAATGCCAACTTCAGATACATTAAAGATAGAAATTCTAAATTCTCCAAGTTGTGGAAAAGAGTCATGGAGATTTACAGATAAAGTAATAGAATTTGAAAGATAGTTTATGCATCATGAGTAAAATGTTGCTATCTTAATCCTGAGGTTAATTATCTCGTGGAAAAAGTTTTGCTCTTCCTATTTTTATGTTTATTATACTGAAGAGTAAAACTTTTTGGCGGCATTTAACCCTAAACTTCGAACTCAACCGCTCTCTCTTCAGAATTTCCAGCTTCATCACTTAATATTAATTTGAAATTGCTGTAAGCATCATTTAACTTAAACCTGTATGTGCATTTTCCATCTCTTAACCTGCTGCATAATCTTGTCTCTCTTGTTCTCCCGCGATAATCATAATTAATAACAGCTTCTTCAAAGTTCTTTTCATCGATTTCCATGTCAAAATAAGCATAATCTGAATATCTTCCTTCTCCTCTTTTCCAGAAAGAATAAGGATTTAGCAATTTCGGAGCTGTCATGTCTACATCTAATTTTCTTGCTCTTGATTCATCAAAATTCCCTATAATGTCAGTTATATTAAACCAATATTCAATTTCCTGCCCGTCATAATAGGTTAAGCTTACATTTACATCGCATCTTGTTTTTCTTTTGTAATCATAGCACTCGCTTAAGTCAATCTCCTCGCTTCTCATGTCAGTTTCATTTCCGTAATTTAAAAAAACTGATTCAGGATTCTCTTCATCAAATTCAACTGAAAATAAGCCTGTTGCAAATCCTCTTGATGGCTCTGTTCTTGAAATTATCGGAGCCTTGGAATCTGTAAAGAATGCATCCATTTGATAAAGAGTCTCGTATCCTGCGTCATCTATCGCTCTTAATGTGATATTATGCAAACCGTCAATTAATGTTATTCTTCCATGGCATAATCCGTCATTTCTATCGAGCCTGCTGCATAAATTTCTCCATCTGGCTCTTTCATCGGCATTGTCGATGTATTTCACTTTATCAAAATTAACTTCTGTGACATTGACGATTATTTCTCCCCTTCTTCCATCTGGATGATATTCAGCGGAGTTTATTATCGGAGGGCTGTAATCAACATCCAATTTGATATGTTTGGATTCATATTTATTCTCTGCGATATCCTCTAAAACAAACCAGTATTCAATTTCCTTCCCATCATAATCTGATAGATTGACATTGATTTCGCATTTATGCTTCCCCCTGTCTTCATAGCAATCATTTTCCAAGTCTAATTCTTCGCTCCTTATGCTGTTTCCGTAATAAAGGGTTAAATTTTCAGGTCTGTCTTCCCTGAATTCTGCATAAAAGTTTCCATCTGCAAATCCTCTTGCAGGCTCTGTTTTCAAGATTACTGGATCTTTGCTGTCGATGAATAAAAATATATTTTCTTCTTTTGAACTGCCGAATCTGTCTGTCGCCCTGATTGTCAGATCGTTCCCGCCTTCATTCAAGCTTCTTGTCTTCTCTCTTGCGTGGCCGTATTCGTCGCAGTCTCTGCATAGCATCGTCCATCTCGGGCTTCTGTCTTTATGATTCATATATTCAATTTTTTCCACTTTCTCTGTAGTGGTGATGTCAAATGGAACTCTTCTGTTGTTGTAAGTTTTATTTTCAGGGGAATAGACGGTCAAGTTAAACACTGCAGTCAAGTTGATTTCAAACATCCATGTTGATTCAGAGCTTCTTCCTGCGTTGTCTTCTGCGTAAACATAGACTTTATGCAATCCCTCGGTTAAATCATATACAGGGTTGTGCCTTACTATAACATCTAATGCGCCTGCATTTATTGTTTGTTTAGAAACAACAGAGCCGTCTAATTTCATTATGATGCTGCCTTTGTTTATTCCTGAATTGGTTCCGTAAACTTCATCCAGATACGCCTGTATTGTCGGCCTTAAATTATTGTAGACTATAGAATTGTTTTCAGGGATTAAATCTTTGATTAAAGGGTTTGTCAAATCAACTTTGAGGATAATTGTCTGCTCCTGCTCAACCCCGCAGGTTGTATTCCCCCAGTAATTTAATTCCAAGATTCCTGCAGATTCTTTTGGATTGTTTGGTATGCCATCCAATCCGAACGGCGCAGAATACCCAATATTTCCAGTCCCGTCCCATCTGTAATAAATTTCAGAAGAATCTGAATTTTCAAGTGTGAAAAGAGGCTCTGAAACATACCAATTATTCGATCCATCTGGAACCGGAGGATTGATTGTTAAAATTGTTCTTTTAACTATGTAAACAGAATTCCATTCTCCATAAATTAGATCGTCAAATACATCTCTTGCAGCAAATCTCCATAATAAATTCTGCCCTCCGACGCCGTTGACAACAGCGGAATAAATATCTCCATTCTGCGATGTTGTATAATTGGCAAGAGCTCCAGAGATGTTTGTCTCAACCCAAACTTCTGAAACGCTTCCTGTAATATTCGCGCTGACACTTATGTTGTCTGTTTCATAAGCGCAGGCTGGAGAAACAGGCAGATCTTCTATATTGACAATTTCTCCAATAATTATGTTTTTCCCTGCATTGGAGAATTCCTTGCTGTTGATATGAGCTGTTAATTTTGTTGAATAATTTCCAGAAAGATAATCAGTTGTGTTTAATGTGAAATTATAAATTAATTTTCCATTTGCATATCCATAGCCGTATCCAAAATTATACCCGTAGCCGTAATAACCATAGCCGTAGCCGTATTCAAAACTTGCGTTTCCTAGATATTCAATTGAAATTCCTTTGCATCCGGAAATAATAGTTCCATTTGGATGAAAAAGGCAATTGACAACTTCGCCGCCGTCTAATTTTAAAAGAACATTATCGATGGGGAGATTTTCATCAGATTCAATGTCAATTTCTCCTATAAAACTAATGCTCCCTCCCTTGCTCACTTGAGTGTCTGGGATATTCAAACTTAAAGAAAATGCATTTGCAGGGCCTGAAAACAAAAGTATAAACAATATTAAAAAGCTTATTGATAATGAAATTAATCTTGTTAGAGTTTCCCTCTTTTTCATTAATTTCACACGAGTATTTTCTATTTAAAGGTTTCCTGTATAAATTCACTACGCAATTCAAGTAAAAAAAAGAATTAGCATCTGCTAATAAACCATGCATCCATATTTTCGAGATTAATATGCTCAGAGATCAGGCTTATCTTGCTGTTTTCAAGAGTGATTACAGCATTTTCCTGCTTCTCACTTCCTATCCCAATGCGATACTTCCCGCTTACTTCAAAAACATCCCTGCTTCCCAGTCTATATGCTTTTTTAACATCAAATGTATATGAAAATCTTGTTCTGTCTTTCTGTCCTGTTAAATAGCCTTCCCCAAGAGCAGAATTTTTCAAAGGAGAGTAGAAATTAATTTTATTATTGCTTCCGAAATCAATTCCTTCTGCAAAAAGATTTCCAAGCATGCCTCTGACTGAACAGCTTCCTAATTCAATTTCTTTTACAACAATATCACTCTCTTTCTGGCTTATTGTCTTGTCTCCATATTTAATTTGTATCTCAGTTGGATATATTCCAGCAGAAAAATTACTTGTGTCTAATTTAACAGAATAAGTTAAATTCTCAATGGCTCCATATCCATAATTATAGTCTATTCCTGTTCTGTTAACCCGCATTCCTTCACAGTCAGAGATTATTGTTCCATTAACACTAAACTCGCAGTTAATGCTTCCAATTTTCAGAATTATCATGTCAATTTGTTCCTGCTCAAGATTTTTTATAGAAATGCTGAAGTTAATTATCTCGCCTTTATTTACTTCTGAATTTAAAACAGAAAATCCCAGCATAAAAGCATTTGCATTCCCTGAAATTATTAAGACTGCTAAGATAGAAACTGTTAAAATCCTGGCACTAATCTTAATTTTATCCATCATCTTTTAATTTTAAGTTAAATAATAAAAAGGCAATCCCTATATAAATCCTGTTTATCAAGAATAAGTAGTGAAAAATCCGCCTATAATAATTTTTTTCTCTTTCTGATGATTCTAACAGCGATTGCCAGGCTGATTATTCCTATTAAAAAAGCGATAATCACAATCGATCCGGCTGTCCCCAATGTCCCTACAACAGCTCCTGTTATTCTTGAAAAAGTGTTTTCTTCTTTTGTTTCAGTTTCATGCAGCCCTTCTGTCTCCTCTCCGCTTTCTTGAGTATTGCTTATCTCCGCAAAGCAATTTCTTTCTTCTTCCGGCTTGTCATCAGGATTAGCATAACAATAACTTCTTTCTTTATCACAGGTTCTTATTTGTTTTCCATTGATGCAATCAGACCACTCAGTACATTTCCAGGTTGTTCTGCATCCTCCTCCGCCTGAACTTCCGCCGTTATTGGAAGTTTCAACAGGCAGCGCCTGTCCAAACAAGCCCCATAGCGAGAAATGATTAGTTTTCGCCCAGACATAATTTTCTTCTGCATTCACTCCGCCATTCTCTCCATCATAAACTTCCCATCCTTTAGAAGTTTCATTGTAATAGTATAATCTTAATGTTGATTCATCAATTCCTGCTGCAGAAACTTCTTCATCAGCGTAATAAACTTTTATAATCAGGCTCTCTATTGAGTTCTCAATTTCCGCATCTGTATTTATTTCAAACCATTTTCCCAAATCTTTCAGCCAGGCAATTCCGCTTAAATCAGCAGGCAGAGAATCGAGTTTTGCAAAGTTTATATTTCCCTGGGAACTTGCATTTATCTCCAAATCAATTCCTAATCCAGATGAAATATTAGCCGGTCCTCCAGGGTAATTGGCTGTTGAGTTTTGAGAATCATCTTCTTCATCTTCTTGTTCTGCATTGCAGATATTGTTATACCAATAGCCATCAGCATTAGAGCAGTTAGTTTCATCTAAACATAGCTCTAAATGTTCAGAGTCACAAATATCTTCATCTTCAGATTCCTCTTCACCAGTTATCTCAAAATTTCTTTTTTCGCTGAATGCGCTTTTATAAGAATTTCTTGCTTTAAGATAGATTTCATAATTTCCTTTTTCAAAATAATCTGTGTCTATTGTTATTTTGTAAGTATAAATTGTATTTGAATATTCCCCCCCTTCTCCGCAATCATAGCCGTATCCGTAGCCGTAACCATATCCATAACCATAGCCGTAATTGCAATAATTATAATGAACATTATTGTATTCCTCGCTTATTTTTTCAATTGCCATCCCCCCGCAGCCGGAGACATTGTTTCCGTCAATGTCAAATTCGCAGTAATTCCCGTCATTAATGTAAATTTCTATATTGTCTTTCAAACTCTCGCCTTTCCATATTTTCAATGAGAAATCAAATTCAACATCTCCTCCTTTTTCAACTTCGCTGTTTGAAGGCTCTGACAATTCCAGCACTAACGCCTGAACAGCAGGGCCAGATAATACAAGAAAACCCAAAACAAGAACACTGATAAAACTAGATAAAACTCTTGTTCTAACTTTGTTTGTGTTTCCAGGCTTCATTTTCATAACCTATTCTCTTTATCACCCCGGAAATCACCTCATGTCTTTGTCAACAAGACGCAATAATATCCGCAAATCAAGGTATTTAAATCTTGTTATTGTATTAATTAGAAAGTAACAAAAAACATAAGCTTTTTATACCCTGTTAGTAGTTAATTTTATATGATAGATAATATGTATAATCGAATGGGTAACGGATTAATTATTGTGCAAATCCCTGCAAGAAATGAAGGAAAGACAATCGCAGGAGTAATCAAGAGAATACCGAGAAAAATCAACAACCATAAAATAAAAGTTCTCGTCATAAATGACGCTTCCGACGATGACACGGCAAAAATAGCAAAAAGCGCAGGGGCGGATTATGTCTTCAACAGAAAAGTAAGCGAAGGTTTGGGGGCTGTTTTTAAAACAGGGATAGACACATGTTTAAAATTAGGGGCAGACATAATCGTCAACATAGACGCGGACAATCAATTTAATCCAGAAGACACCCCTAAATTAGTGCTGCCGATTTTAAATAATGAGGCGGACATGGTCACTGCCTCGAGATTTCTAAAGCCGGAATTGACTAAAAACATGCCTTGGATAAAAAAATGGGGCAATAAGCGATTCACAAAACTAATAAGCAAAATTACAGGGCAAAAATTCACAGACACTCAATGCGGTTTTCGCGCTTACAGCAGAGAAGCGGCTCTGCGCCTGAATCTGAAAGGAAAATTTACATACACTCAGGAAGTGTTCATAGATCTTATAGAAAAAGGAATGAAAATCAAAGAGGTTCCATTGGAAGTTAAATATTTCAAAGAAAGAAATTCATTGATTTCTGGAAATTTAAGGCGTTACGGATTAAAAAGCATAGCTATAATCGGAAGAGCTACAAGAGATTCTCAGCCGCTTTCTTTTTTCGGG
>Ga0172365_10004736_pt1 | contig 10101 bp, 7 predicted proteins | sample LakKivSesite48cm_FD_114535 | JGI IMG/M metagenome (GOLD analysis project Ga0172365, IMG submission 114535) | Sediment microbial communities from Lake Kivu, Rwanda - Sediment site 48cm | ecosystem: Environmental > Aquatic > Freshwater > Lake > Sediment | place: Rwanda: Western Province, Lake Kivu... | reverse complement strand
TTGCGGTTTGCGATTCGGGAGGGGGGACGGACGGTAGGTGCGGGGACGGTGACGGAGATCATGGAGTAAGGAGGACGAAGCGGAGGGGCCGGCGAGGAACAGAGCACGAGACCCATCCGACGGGGTAGCCGCCGCGCTTGGCTCCTCGCGATGAAATGACAGAGAGCAGGAGATGAGAGAACTGATCACCCTTCAGTGTTCTGAATGCAAGCGCAGGAATTACACTTCTACCAGGAACAAGAAAAAGCAGGCGGAGAGGCTGGAGATAAAAAAATATTGCAAGTTCTGTCGGAAACACACGCTCCACAAGGAAGTTAAGTGACAGGCGGTAGCCTATCTCGAAAAAACAAAATGAGGAAAGAAAATCGGGAAGGTGAGTAGCTCAACTGGCTAGAGCAGCGGTCTCCAAAACCGCAGGTTGCGGGTTCGAGTCCTGCCTCACCTGCCCCTGCTTCTGGCAAATAGAGAGCCTTAGAGATTCATTCTTTCCCGCGAGACCAAGGAGGACTGAGCAGACGGGAGAAAGACCGTGATTCAAAGAGAGATCGCTCATGGAAAAAATCAGATGGTATAAGCGCTTGACGCATTTTTTAAAAGACGTGAAAGCTGAAGCCAACAAAGTGACCTGGCCGGCGCGGCACGAGGTCTACAGCACCACCCTTGTCGTCATCATCGCCACCATATTTTTCGGCTTCTACCTCTTTTTCATGGACCTCATTTTCTCCTGGGTGATCACTCAGATTAAGTCTCTTTTCGGCTAAACAGGTTACCAAATGGCAAAGAACTGGTACGTTGTCCATACATATTCAGGGTTTGAAAAATTCGTGGCCGAATCTATTCGTCAGAGGGCTGTGGAGTTGAGCCTTCAGGATCAGTTCGGGCAGATTATCATCCCGACTGAAGATGTGATTGAAATCAAGGGCGGCCGGAAGGTCGTCTCCACCAAAAGGTCCTATCCGGGTTACATCCTGGTGGAAATGGAAATGAGTGATGAGAACTGGCATCTCGTGCGGGAGACGCCAAAAGTCACCGGGTTTGTCGGCTCCGGGAGGAAGCCTTCGCCGCTGAACCGAAAAGAAGTTGGCCAGATCGTCGAGCATATGGAGACGACATCGGAGAGGCCCAAACCCAAGCACACCTTCGAGAAGGGGGAAGCGGTCCGGATCATCGACGGCCCCTTCTTCAATTTTAACGGCATGGTCGAGGAAGTGAATCACGAAAAGAACACCCTGAAAGTTTTAGTCACGATTTTCGGCCGCTCGACGCCGGTGGAACTGGAGTTCCTTCAAGTGGAGAAGCTCTAGGAGGAGAGGATGTCTAAAGAAGTCGTGGCCAGGATCAAGCTTCAGATCGTTGCCGGGCAGGCCAGTCCGGCCCCTCCTGTCGGCCCGGCCCTGGGCCAACACAACGTCAACATCATGGAGTTTGTCCGCCAGTTCAACGAGAAGACCAGCCGGATGGAGGAGGGGACCATCGTTCCCGTCGTGATCACGGTGTTCAAAGACAAGAGCTTCACTTTTGACCTGAAGACTCCTCCGGCTTCCTACCTTTTAAAGAAAGCCGCCGGGATCGCCAAAGGTTCGGGAGCGCCGAATAAAGAAAAAGTCGGCCAGATCACTCCTAAGCAGATCGAGGACATCGCCAGGCTCAAGATGCCGGATCTAAACGCTTATGACCTAGAAGCGGCCAAACGCATCATTGAGGGCACAGCCAGAAATATGGGATTGGAGATCAGCAGTGAGTAAACGAGGCAAAAAGTACGCCAAGGCCAACGAGTCTCTCAGCCCGAAGGAGTACACCCTGGAAGAGGCGGTCAGCCTGCTGAAGAAAACGAGCTACGCCAAATTCGACGAATCCGTTGACATCGCTATGCGTTTGGGAGTTAACCCCAAACACTCCGACCAGATGGTCCGGGGAACTCTCGTCCTGCCGCATGGAACGGGCAAGAGCAAGAAGATCTGCGTCATTGCCTCGGGAGAGAAGATTAAAGAAGCCGAGGAAGCAGGGGCTGATTACACGGGAGGCGACGAACTGATCGAGAAGATTGCCTCAGGATGGATTGATTTCGACGTCGTCATCGCCACGCCCGATGTCATGAGGAACGTCGGCAAGCTAGGCCGGATTCTGGGGACCAAAGGCCTGATGCCTAACCCTAAATCGGGCACAGTGACTTTTGACATCAAGAAAGCGATCGAAGAGACAAAAGCGGGCAAAGTTGAGTTCCGCGTCGACAAGACGGGAATCCTCCATTCCAGCCTGGGCAAAGTTTCTTTTCCTGAGGACAAGCTCGTCGACAACATCAGGACATACATCCAGGCTGTCCTGCATGCCAAACCCCCTGCTGTCAAGGGGAAATACGTCCGCAGCATTTTCCTCTCTTCCACCATGGGCCCGTCTTTGAAGATTTCAGAGGCAATTCTCGAGAAATGAGAGGAGAGACACGGTGAAGAGCGACGTTAAGGAAAAATTGGTCAAAGAGCTCCAAGAGAATTTTCGCCGTCAGGACACCTTCTATCTCCTTGATTATACCGGCCTGACGGTGGCCCAGTCTGTCGAGCTGCGCAAGCTCCTGCGGAAGAACGACTACTCCTTCAAAGTGGTCAAAAACCGGCTGGCTCTGAGAGCCCTGAAGGAGGGTTTTCCGCAAGAGCTCCAGGGATATTTCGAGAAACCGACAGCGATCGCTTTTGCCGCTCACGACCCGGTAAGGCTGGCCCGCCTGCTGAAGGATTTTGCCTCCCAGAGCAAGATTTTGACTTTTAAGGGGGGTTTCATTGAAGGACAGGTGCTTTCATCCGAACGATTCGATGACGTCTGCGGCCTGGCTTCTCGGGAGGAATTACTGGGGAAGATCGGCTATTTATTGGCCTATCCTTTGATACGACTATTAAGGACTTGGCAAGCCCCTTTGGCGAGTTTTGGCCGGTTGTTGAGTCAATTAAGAGAAAAAAAATAGGTTGGAGGTAAAAATGCCCAAAGCAAAAGAAGAAACGACAAAATTGAGCAAGGAGCAGTTTTTCGCCCACCTGGATAATCTGACTATCCTGGAACTGGCTGACTACATCAAGGAATTCGAGGAACGCTACGGAATCAGCGCCGCCGCTGCCATTCCCCTGGCTGTCCCCGGAGGTGTCGCCGCCCCCGGAGCAGAACCCAAGGCTGAGGAAGTGAAGACGGAGTTCACGGTTGTGCTCAAGAACTCCGGAGATAAAAAAATCAATGTCATCAAGATCGTCAGAGAAATCACGAACTTGGGGCTAAAGGAAGCCAAAGATCTCGTGGATTCTGCCCCCAAACCGGTCAAGGAGAAGATCTCCAAAGAAGAAGCGGAAGCCATCAAGGCGAAATTTGAGGAAGCCGGGGCGGCCGTCGAAATTCAGTAATTAGCGCCCGAAAACAGCTTGATTTTATATAGATTTTTTGGGCGATGAGAAAAAAACTCTTTCTTGAGAGTAACCATGCAAAATGAACCTGAAAGTCTAAACCACCGAATCCTCCGGGCTGATTTCTCCAAGATCGGGACGCAATTCCCGATGCCCGACCTTCTGGCCATTCAGAGGCAGTCCTATGCTGAATTCTTGCAGATGGACCTCTTGCCTGAGGAGAGGAAGGATGCGGGTCTGCAGTCGGCCCTGAAGGACATTTTTCCTATTTCCGACTTCAAGGAAACAACCCAGCTCGATTTTATCAGCTACTCGGTCGGCAACTGGGAGTGCAAATGCGGACGTTTGAAAGGCGTGGAAAATTCGCGCGCCCGGTGCAAGAGCTGCGGCACGCTTCTCCCGGCTGATGTCGAGCTCACCGAGAAGGAGATCTGTCCATACTGCAGTGCCATGAGGAAAATCGAGGTCCCCGTGTGCGAGCACTGCGGGGACAGAGTCCGGCTGAAGCTGAAGTACAGCCCTAACGAGTGCCTGCAAAAAGGCTATACCTATTCTGTGCCATTGAGGCTCAAGGTACGCCTGATTTCTTGGGAAAAAGATGCTTCGACCAAGACAAAAAGACTCAAGCACATCAAGGAGCAGGAAGTCTATTTTGGCGACATTCCTTTGATGACCGACAAAGGGACGTTCATCTTTAACGGCATCGAGCGAGTCGTGGTCAGCCAGCTGCAGCGATCTCCGGGTGTCTTCTTTCGGCCTGGAGACGCCAAAGGTTTTTTCATCGGCAAGATTATTCCCTACCGCGGTGCCTGGGTCGAGTTTGAATACGATGCCAAGAACACGCTTTTTGTTCGTCTGGACCGGAAGAAAAAATTTCTGGCTACGGTCTTTCTCAGAGCCCTCGGATTTGGCTCGGACGAAGAAATCCTGCACCTTTTCTACAGGATCTGTAAGGTCATTCCGCAAGGCGGCAAGCTTTACTGGGAACTCTCAGACAATTTGGAGGGCAAAACAGTTGCTGAGGACGTCCTCGTCCCCCCCGCCAGAAAAGCTGTTGTTCCAGCCAAAACAAAACTCACTCCAGAGCTCATCGCTGACCTTAAAGAAAAAGGCGTGGCTCGGGTCCCCCTGTGGAATAAAGACCTCCAGGGAGCCTATGCCCTGACCGCCGTCAAAGGTAAAGTCCGAGTCAACGAGGAGCTGGGCGACATCCAGCTTGAGCTTCTGGCCAGCCGGGGTGAGCCCTTCGAGGTCTTTTTCCCGGAGCAGGATAAGATCGGCCCCATCATCAGCAATACCGTTAGAAAAGACTTGCGCAAGGACACCGCCCAGGCCTTATCGGAAATATACAGGAAATTGAGGCCGGGAGAGCCTCATACAGTCGAAAGCACCCATAACCTCTTCCACAACCTCTTTTTCAACCCTCAAAAATACAATTTTTCCAGGATCGGCCGCCTGAAAATGAACATCAAGCTTGGTCTCGATACCTCCCTCGAAGAGAAAGTCATGGCGCCGATGGATTATGTTGAAGTCATCAAGTACCTTCTTTGCCTGCGGCAGGGGGAGGGGATGATCGACGATATCGATCACCTAGGGAACCGCCGCATTCGGTCGGTTGGTGAGCTGGTGGAGAATGCCTTCCGCATCGGCCTAACGCGTATGGAGAGGACGATCAAGGAGAAGATGACAGTCAGCTCTGACCTGACCTCAGCCATGCCCCAGGACCTCATCAATTCCAAACCCGTCATTGCCGCTCTCAAGGAGTTTTTCGGAAGTTCCCAGCTATCCCAGTTCATGGACCAGATTAACAGCCTGGCCGAAATCACCCACAAGCGGCGTCTCAGCGCCCTGGGGCCCGGCGGCCTGAGCCGGGAGCGGGCCGGTTTTGAAGTCAGGGACATTCAGGCCTCTCACTACGGTCGGATCTGTCCGGTGGAGACGCCTGAAGGCCCTAATATCGGGCTTATCTCGTCACTGAGTTGCTACGCTCGAGTCAATGACTACGGGTTTATCGAAACCCCTTACCGGAAAGCCCACAACGGCCGCATCATCGACTATGTTCGGATAGTCCACCCTGGAGACGGCGCCTGCAAGATCGGCGATATCGTCGAGAGAGATGACCTCCTCAAGATGATAAAGCAGCTGGAGAAGGGCAAAGTCAGACAGTATCCGGTTTATGAACCCTACTGTTTTTACTTGACCGCCTGGGAAGAGGAAAAATACATCATCGCTCAGGCCAACGCGCCAGTGGATGAAAAAGGCTATTTTGCGAGCGAGCTCGTCAGCGCTCGTCAGGCCGGCAACTTCAAGGTCATGCCGCGCGAACAGGTAGAATATATTGATGTCTCGCCCAAACAGCTTGTCTCCCTCTCGGCGGCTTTGATCCCCTTTCTCGAGCACGACGATGCCGACCGGGCGCTTATGGGTTCGAACATGCAGAGACAGGCTGTCCCCCTGCTCCGCCCCGAAGCTCCGCTCGTTGGGACGGCCATCGAGTACCTCGTTGCCAAGGGCTCGGGCGATGTCATCATCTGCCAGCGGCCTGGGGTCGTCGAATTCGTCGACGCAGAAAGAATCCTGATTCGGGTCGATGAGAAAGAAAAAGCCAAAGAACATGATGTCGGCACAGATCTCTATCTTTTGACCAAATTCCTGCGCACCAATCAGAACACCTGCATCAACCACAGGCCGATCGTCCGCAAGGGCGACCGTGTCGTCAGGGGCCAAATTCTGGCCGACAGCTCCTGCACCCATAAGGGTGAGCTGGCCCTGGGCCGGAATGTCCTCTGTGCCTTCATGCCTTGGCGGGGGTACAACTTCGAGGACGCCATCATCGTCAGCGAGCAGCTCATCAAAGGTGATATCTTCAGCTCCATCCATATCGTCGAGGAAACCATCGAAGCCAGGGATACAAAACTGGGTCCCGAGGAAATTACCAGGGATATCCCCAACGTCCCAGAAAACCTCCTCCGGAACCTTGATGAGAACGGCATCGTCAGGATCGGGGCCTATGTCAAGTCGGGGGACATCTTGGTCGGCAAAGTGGCTCCCAAAGGAGAGACGCAGCTGTCTCCAGAAGAAAAACTCCTCAAAGCGATCTTTGGCGAGAAAGCCCTCGACGTTAAGGACGCCTCTCTCTACTGCTCTCCGGGAATTGAAGGGACCGTCATCGATGTTCGCATCTTCTCGCGCCGAGGGAGCGAAAAAGGGCCTCGGGCTAAGGTGATCGAGAAAGAAGAGATCGCCAAGATGAAGCGCAACCTCGACGACGAGATCAGCATACTGGATAATGAAAGACAGAGAAGAATCAGGATGTTCCTTAAGGGCGAGGTGCTCGACAGAGACCAGAAGATCTCCGGCCAATCTCTCACTAAAGGCACAAAACTCAGCGATAAAATTCTGGACGCGATCGACCCCGATGACTATTCCAAGCTCAAGCTGGAGGAGAATGAAGAACGTGACTGGAAGATCAAGGATATAGAGAAAAAGGTCCGGCGCCAGATCGACGCCCTCAAGGCCGAGTTCAAAGAAAAGGTTGACACTCTGAAAAAAGGCGATGAATTGGCGCCCGGCGTTATCCAGACGATCAAAGTCTATATCGCCATGAAACGGAAGCTATCGGTTGGCGATAAGATCTCCGGCCGTCACGGCAATAAAGGCATCGTGGCCAAGATTCTGCCCGAAGAAGATATGCCCCGCCTGCCGGACGGCACTCCGGTCGAGATCGTCCTCAACCCTCTGGGTGTCCCTTCGCGGATGAATGTGGGGCAGATTCTGGAAACTCATTTAGGCTGGGCTGCGAAAAAACTGAACCTCTGGGTTGACACGCCGGTTTTTGACGGAATCTCAGAAGGGGAGATCAAGGAGCTGCTGAAAAAAGCCGGCCTGCCGGAATCGGGGAAGACGCCGCTTTATGACGGTGTAGCCGGAGAGCTCCTCGACCAGGAAGTAACCGTCGGCTACATCTATATGATGAAGCTTTACCATCTTGTGGATGACAAGATCCATGCCCGTTCCACAGGTCCTTATTCTCTCATCACCCAACAGCCTCTGGGCGGCAAAGCCCAATTCGGAGGCCAGCGCTTTGGAGAAATGGAAGTCTGGGCTCTGGAAGCCTACGGCGCAGCCTTCACTCTTCAAGAACTCATGACCGTCAAATCTGATGACGTCGAGGGAAGAGCAAAAATCTACGAGGCCATCGTCAAAGGAGACCTGGATTTCCAGCCCGGGCTTCCCGAATCCGTCAATGTTCTCATCCGGGAGCTTCAGAGTCTGTGTCTGAACGTCGAACTGGAGAAAGCAGAAAGGGAAGAGATCTTGCCGTGGGGGATTGAAATTCCTCCTCTGATGAAAGGAGAACGCTGATGGAAGCAAGGCAAACTCTGTCCAGCAAGGCTAAGGTCGATTTTGACCGGGTCAGGATCAGCATCGCTTCTCCCGAGAAGATTAAGAGCTGGTCCTGGGGAGAAGTAACCAAGCCTGAGACCATCAACTACAGGACGTTTAAACCGGAAAAAGACGGTCTTTTCTGTGCCAAGATTTTCGGACCCATCAATGATTACGAATGCCTCTGCGGCAAATACAAGAGGATGAAGTACAGGGGAATTATCTGCGAGCGCTGCGGCGTCGAGGTCACTAAATCCAAAGTCCGACGGGAACGGATGGGTCATATCCAGCTGGCCAGCCCCGTCGCCCATATCTGGTTCTTCAAGAGCCCACCCAGCCGCATCGGCCTCGTCCTTGACCTTTCCATCAAAGACCTGGAGAAAGTTCTCTATTTCGAGTCCTACATCTTGACCGACCCGGGCGACACACCCCTCAAAGAGAGGCAGCTTCTGTCCGAAGAGGAATTCAAGGAAGCTCAGGAGAAATACGGCAATAAATTTCAGGCCGGCATAGGAGCGGAAGCCATCGATGGCCTCTTGACCAAGATTGATACATCCAAGGAGGCCGAGCGCCTTAGAAAACTGATGAAGAAGGAGACCTCTCAGCAGCGAAGGCTCCGCTACGCCAAGCGTCTGAGGGTTTTTAAAGCCCTGAAAAAATCGGGAAACAGGCCCGACTGGATGATCCTAAAATTCATCCCGGTCATCCCGCCCGACTTGAGGCCTCTGGTGAGGCTCGACGGCGGCCGGTTTGCCACTTCTGACCTAAACGACCTTTACCGCCGGGTCATCAACCGTAACAACCGGCTCAAGAAGCTCATCGAGCTCAAAGCGCCCGAGTTAATCATCCGCAATGAGAAGAGGATGCTTCAGGAAGCTGTGGACGCTCTCTTCGACAACGGGAAGAGAGGCCGGGTTCATCTGGGGGCCAACCGGCGGCCGCTCAAGTCTCTGAGCGAAGCTCTGCGAGGAAAGCAGGGGCGGTTTCGGCAGAATCTCCTGGGGAAGCGCGTGGATTATTCCGGCCGGTCCGTGATCGTGGTCGGGCCAGAGCTTAAATTGAACCAGTGCGGACTGCCCAAAAAAATGGCCTTGGAGCTCTTCAAGCCCTTCATTTTCCACAAGCTGGAGAAAGAAGGCCTGGTCCCCAGCGTCAAGATCGCCCGCGAGTGGCATGAGCAGGAACGTCCCGAAGTCTGGGATTACCTGGAAGAGGTCGTCAGGGAACATCCCATCCTCCTCAACCGGGCGCCCACGCTCCATCGTCTTGGCATTCAGGCTTTTGAGCCCATTCTGATTGAAGGCAAGGCCATCCAGATCCATCCTCTGGTCTGCGTGGCTTTCAACGCTGATTTTGATGGCGACCAGATGGCCGTTCATATCCCCCTCTCTGTCGAAGCCCAGATCGAAGCCCAGACGCTGATGCTCTCGACCAACAACATCCTCTCGCCCGCCCACGGCCGGCCTTTGACGATTCCCAGCCAGGACATGGTTCTGGGGTGCTATTATCTGACGCTCGAGAAAAAAGGCCAGAAGGGAGAGGGACGAATCTTTTCCTCTCCAGAAGAAGCCTTGCTGGCCCTGGAAAACAAGGGGATCAGCCTCCAAGCCCGGATCAAGTTGAGGTTCACAGGATCGTTCATGAACCTGGCCACCTATTACGACGACCAGGCCGTGATGACCTGTCCGGTGACCACCGTCCAGAACAAGCTGGTCGACACAACGCCGGGGAGGATCATCTTCAACAATATCCTTCCTCCGGGGATCCCCTTCATCAACGGCATGATGAGGAAAAAGGGTCTGGAGAACCTGGTTTTCTATGCTTACTTGAAGGCAGGACTGGCGCCCACCATCGAAATGCTGGACAAAATGAAAGAACTCGGGTTCAACCAGGCCACTCAGGCCGGCTTTTCCCTGGGGATTGACGACTTCATCATCCCTAAGGAGAAGAGCGTGCTCGTGGATAAAGCCCAGAAAGAGGTCCAGGACATCGAAAAGCTTTACCGTGAAGGGACGATCTCCGCTGGCGAGCGGTTCAACCGGGTGGTCGAAATCTGGGGAGCAGTGACAGACAAAGTCTCCAGCGCTATGATCGACGAGATGAAAAAGATCAGCTTAGAAGGGAATCAACTCAACCCGCTTTTCGTCATGGCTGATTCCGGCTCCCGCGGCAACAAGCAGCAGATTCGTCAGCTGGCGGGCATGCGCGGCCTGATGAGCAAGCCTTCCGGCGAGATCCTCGAGACGCCTATTGTCTCCAACCTCAGGGAAGGGCTGAATGTCCTCCAGTACTTTATCTCCACCCACGGAGCCCGTAAAGGGTTGGCGGATAC
>Ga0172365_10004735_pt1 | contig 10102 bp, 6 predicted proteins | sample LakKivSesite48cm_FD_114535 | JGI IMG/M metagenome (GOLD analysis project Ga0172365, IMG submission 114535) | Sediment microbial communities from Lake Kivu, Rwanda - Sediment site 48cm | ecosystem: Environmental > Aquatic > Freshwater > Lake > Sediment | place: Rwanda: Western Province, Lake Kivu... | reverse complement strand
TCGTCGATCATGACCTCGCTCTTCGTCTGGACGCTCCTCGTCCTCGTCGTGCCCAACCTCAGCCCCTACGTGGCCTCCTTCCTTTCGCCGGCGCCGTCGAGGATCAAGGTGGCCCGCGAGACGGCCCGGCTGACCGACACCGACCGCGACGATCTCGGGCGCAAGCTCATGGCCCAATACCGGGCCGAGGTCCTCAAGCAGTATCCGGTCCTCGGCGAGCGGCTGACCGAGGCCGAGACGAAAAGGCGGGTGGCCGAAGATCCGCTCTACCGGACGGCCTACGAAGCCAACCGGGCCGCGGTCGAGAGGGCCTGGCGCGAGGCCAACGCCATCCAGGGGGCCAAGACCGAAGAGCTGCGGAAGGACCTGCGGCAAAAGGAAGAGGCCCAGACGGACCTGGCCCGGACGATCTCGATGGTCTCGCCCCTCGCGAACTTCAGCTATCTCGCGACGGACCTGTCGTCGACGGGGACGAGGAACCTGGTCCATTTCGCCGAGCTGGGAGGGCTCTGGGACGCGGGTTTCTTCCGGGATTACCAGCCGAAGAAGATCGAGGCGTTCCGGGCCAAGAACCCGACCGGCGACGCCTGGAACACGGCCATCGACATGTCCGACGCCCCGCGCTTCCACTACGTCGAAGAGAGTCTCGGCGGTCGTGTCCAGGCCGCCCTGCCGCCGTTCGGGGTCCTCCTCGGCTACTGCGTCGTGCTCTTCGCCGCGGCCTACGTCGCCTTCATCCGCTACGACGTCCGCTAAAGCTCTCCCCAGATCCGGAGGCCAGGAACAACCTTGAAATGCGCATCGAACGTCACGAGGACGGAGCCCGTCTCGAGCGCATGCGCGGCGATCCAGACATCGTTGGCGGGGAGCGGTTGGCCCGCCTTCTTTAGCGCCGACTTGATCAATCCGAAATAATCCGCCGTCTCGCGGGTCGCCTCGAGGACCCGGACCACCGGTTTCGCGAGGAACGACTCCAGGATCTGCCGATTTGTTCTTTCCATCGATCCGTGCCGGAATCCCGCGAAGAGCTCGCCCAAGACGATCACCGACATATAAACGACCCCTGCCCCGGCCAAGGCTTCGAGGACCGCGGGATCGCCTCTTAAGTACTTTGCATAAGCGTTGGTATCGAGCAAAACCGCTCTCATGTCCAATCCTCTTCGTCCGTCGTCTCCAAGTCGGCGACGGAGTCCAGGAATTCCCGCTCTTGGGCTTCCGTCCAGACGCCGCTGAGATCCTCGAACATGGCCCGGTTATCGGGCGGTCTGTCATCCATGCCGAGCCCCTTAGCGATCATTTCCTTCACGATCTTATTGACGCTCCGCCCCTCCTGTTTTGCTCGCTCCTCGACAGCCTTGAGCAGATCATCTCCAATCCCGTGGACGCTGATGGATTTCAATAGAATCTCCTGTATATTTGTGATTCCTTTTTCTATTCGTTCCTATTCTTATTATGAATCCTCAATGAGTTTGTTGTCAAGACATTTAATATCAATTGATTAGGATAGAAACTGAAAAAGTGGAGGTTTAAACCCTTCTGGCGGTACCCCGGTCCCGATTTAGCGGGCGAAGGCGTCGAGGTCGAGGTCCATCGCGGCGTCGGGGTGGGCCGCGTAGCGCTTGATGGCCACAGCGCCAACCATGGCCGCGTTGTCGGTGCAGAGCTTCGGAGAGGGGATGTAGGCGTCGAGGCCGGCCCGGCGGGCGAAGTCCTGGAAGCGGGTCCGCAGGCGCGTGTTGCGGGCGACGCCGCCGCACAAGACGAGCGACTTGGGCTGGACTTGGTCGGCCGCGTCCTTGACGTGATCGACGAGCGTCCGGGCCACGATCTCCTCGAAGCTGGCCAGAAAGTCAGCCAGACGCGGATGGCCGGCGTTGATGCCGTTATCGCGGATGATCTTCAGGGCCGCCGTCTTGAGCCCGCTGAAGCTGAAGTCGAGGCTGCGGTCTTTGGTCCGGGGCAAAGCGAAGGGAAAAGCCCTGGGGTCGCCCGCCTTCGCCAGCTTTTCGATGACCGGCCCGCCCGGGTAGCCCAGCCCGAGGAACTTGGCGATCTTGTCGAGAGCCTCGCCGGCGGCATCATCGCGGGTCTTGCCGAGGAGCTTGTAAGAGAGCGGCTCGTCCATGAGATAAAGGGCGGTGTGCCCGCCCGAGACGAGCAGCCCCAGCACCGGATAGGCGATCCCCGGGTTCTCGAGGAAGCAGGCCTCGAGATGGGCTTCGAGATGGTCGACGCCGAGGAGCGGTTTCTTGTGGTAATAGGCCAGCCCTTTGGCGAAAGACAGCCCGACGAGGAGCGAGCCGATCAAGCCCGGCCCTTGGGTCACGGCATAAAGGTCGATCGCCTCGAGCCCGACCCCCGCCCGGCCGAGGGCCTCACTGACGATGGCCGGGATGGACTTGATGTGCTGGCGCGAGGCCAGCTCCGGAACGACCCCGCCATAGGGCGCATGGACCTCGTCCTGCGATAGGACGATGTTGCTGAGGATCTCGGGGGCCCCTGTCCCCGGGCACGATGTCCGCAGAACGGCCGCGGAGGTCTCGTCGCAAGAGGTTTCGATGGCGAAAACGAGCACGTTCGATGCGGCCTTTCGCCGTCATCTTAGCAGAAAACCATGACCGGGGACACGTGCTTCAACGGGCCCTCCGGCCCGGGGGTAATAATTTGCGAAGGTCGCGGGAATTTCCGCCCCTCCGGCCTGTCTTTTCTTTATGGAGCGAGGCTTGCCTCGAAAATGGCTCGGAAGTTGCAGTTTCCGCCTCTAAACCGTAGAATCTGGGATAGCCATCCGCCCGCTCCGACGACGAAACGCCTCTCGTTCGATATATGAGGAGGTGGTTGATGCGCGTCCCCAAAGCCGTTCTCGGCGGCTTCCTCATCGTGGGCTTGGCCGCCGCCGTCTATTTTCTTGTTCTCGCCAAGAAACCCCCGGCCGTTGAAAATCAGGCGGGAACGGGACCGGCGTCGTCTTCAAACGCTCCGGCCAGCCCCGCCCCGGACCAAAAGGCCGAGGCCGCCCCGCTCCCGGTGAAAGTGGACAAGGCCTTCGTCGGCGACTTGGTCATGACCCTGCGCTCGCCAGGCGAGGCCTACACCGAAAAGAAGATCACCCTCAAGGCCGAGGTCGGCGGCGACGTCAAGAACCTTTACGCCGCCGAGGGCAAGCATGTCCGCGATGGCGACCTCCTTGCGGAGCTCGACGACCGGGAATACCGACTGCATCTCGAGAGCCTCGAGGCACAGCGCCTGCGCTATCTTTCTGAGCTCTTCCTCGACCGGCAGTTCGCCCTCGCTCCGAGCGCGCCTTCCCCGGACGTGACGGACCGCTTGGCCAAGGCCCAGTCTGACTACGACCGCGTCTCGCAGGGCTTCAAGAGCGGCGTCGCCTCCCAGGCCGATCTCGAGAAGGCCCAGGCCGCGCTCGAGCTGGCCCTGATCGAGTCCGGCCGCAAGAGGGACGAGGTCCAGGCCGCGACCAAGGGCCTGACCCAGGCCGAGGTCGAGGTCAAGGTGGCCCGCCTCAACCTCGAAAAGACCCGCATCCGGGCCCCCTTCTCAGGCATCCTGACCGACATCAAGATCTCGCCCAAGGAGCGCGTCGACGGCGGCCGCGAGCTCTTCACTCTCGTCGACATCAGCCGCATCAAGGTCAAGGCCAAGGTCCTCGAGAGCGAGGTCGGCAAGGTCGTCGCCGGCCGCGGCGTCGACCTTCGCTTCAGCGCCTTTCCCGGCCGGACCTTCCGCGGCCGTATCGAGGCCGTGAGCCCGATCATCAACGCCGAAGACAAGACCTGCGCCGTCTACGTCTCGATGGACAATCCGTCGGAGGAGATCAAGCCGGGCATGCACGCCGAGGTCGAGTTCCCGACCGAAATCTTCACCGGGCGCCTGCTCGTGCCGCAGCAGGCGATCCTCGTCCGGGGCGGCCGCAAGCTCGTCTTCGCCGTCGAGAACGGCGTCGCCAAGTGGCGCTACATTGAGGTCGGTCTCGAGAACGACCGCTTCGCCGAGGTCCTGCCGGGCAAGGAGCCGGGCTGGGGCGTCACGGCCGGCGACACGGTCATCGTCGAGGGTCACATCACCCTGGCCCACGACACCAAGGTCAGCATCGTCCAATAACCGTGCGGGCCAAGGAGGGCGCGATGAAACACGTCCGCTACCCGATCGCCCTGGCGATCATTCCCCTCTTCCTCTCGGCCGCGGCCTTCGCCCAGAAGGTCGAGACCGTCGACGGCGTCCGCGTCGTCCACAACGAGAAGGGCGGCGTCTGGGGGAAGACCCCCAAGGTCTCGCTCGAGCTCGTCCGCAAGATCGGCGATGTCGACACCGAGGACGAGCACCTGGCCTTCAATTACCCGTCCGATGTGGCGGTGGACGAGGACGGCAACATCTACGTCCTCGACTCGGCCAACGCCCGGGTCCAGAAATTCGGCCCCGACGGCAAATATCTGGCCACGATCGGCCGCAAAGGCCAGGGCCCGGGCGAGCTCGAGTACCCGATGACCCTATCCCTGAACGAGAAGAGGGGCGAACTGGCGGTCCATCAGCAATCCCGGGGGATCTCGTTCTTCAAGACGGACGGGACGTACGTCCGCCAGCTGTCCCTCAAGGGCATGTTGGGGGGCCGCGCCCGGCTCGATTCCCGGGGCCAGATCTACATCCTCGAGATCATCATGGACAACGAGAACTCGAGGTACGCGACGAAGAAGCTGGCGCCTGACGGATCCCTCTTGGCGACGATCAGCGAAACGCCCACACCGGCCAGCTCGGGCAACACGACCAAGGCCTTCATCCCGGTCGCGTTCTACGGGATCGACCGGGAGGATCGCTTGATCTACGGCTTCCCCGAAACCTATGAGATCCAGATCTACGGTCCCATGGAGACCAAGGTCCTCCGGAAGATCACCCGGGCGTACGATCCGGTGGCCGTCACCGAGGAGGACAAGGCCGAGCAGAGGAAGGACGTCCCTCCGGGCTATACTCGGGAGTTCGAGTTCCCAAAGAACCATCCGGCTTATTCCCGCTTCTTCCTGAGCGATCTCGGCCACATCTTCGTCCAGACCTACGAGAAGGCCGCCGGCGGCAGGCTCATTCATGATGTCTTCGATGCCGAGGGCCGGTTCATCGGCCGCCTTCCGCTCAAGCCGTCCGGCGTCGGGATCCTGAAGGGGAAATATTACGCCCTCGAGGAGGACGACGAGGGCTACCAATACGTCAAGCGCTACGCCGTGAAATGGCTGGTGAAATGAGATCGCGCCCGAGGAGGACCGCATGAAGCTCGCGCGCCTGGCCGTCGACCGCCCGGTGACGATGTACATGTTCTACATCGCCGTCATCCTCCTCGGCGCCGTCTCCCTCCGGGAGCTCTCGGTCGACCTCCTGCCCGACATCAGCTACCCGCGGCTCTCCGTCATCACCAACTACCCCGGCGTCGCCCCCGAGGAGATCGAGACGCTCATCACCGCTCCGCTCGAGTCGGCCGTCAGCCGCATCCCCGGCCTGCGCCGGGTCGAGTCGGTCTCGAAGGAGGGCGTTTCGCTCCTGACCCTCGAGTTCGACTGGGGCACGGACATGGATTTTACGATGCTTCATACGCGGGAGCAGCTCGACAACGCCAAGGACCAGTTCCCGGAGGACGCCGAGAGCCCGACCATCATCCCCCTCGACCCGCAGAGTCGGCCGATCATGACCTTGGCCCTGTCCGGCGACCGGACGCTCCTTGAGCTCAAGGAGCTGGCCGAGGAGCTCATCAAGCCGCGCCTGGAGCAGATCGAGGGCGTCGGCTCGGCCGAGATCACCGGCGGCGTTGAGCGCGAGATCCAGGTCGAAGCCGACCCGCAGAAGCTCGCCCTCTACGGGCTGACCATCGACGCCGTCGCCAACCGCATCGACGCCTTCAACCGCAACCTCCAGGGCGGGACCATCCGCAAGGGGACGTTCAAATACGCCCTCCGCGTCGTCGGCGAGTTCGAGTCGCTCGACGAGATCGGCGAGATCGGCCTCCTCGTCACCAAGGAGGGCGGCGTCGTCCGCCTCCGCGACGTGGCCACGGTCAAGGATTCGATCAAGGAGCGCCAGGGCATGACCCGGCTCGACGGGGCCGAGTCGATCGGCCTTCTCGTCCGCAAGGAGTCCGGGGCCAACACGGTCAAGGTCACCAAGCTCGTCCGCGGCGTCATCGGCCAGATCCGGGCCGAGAACCCAGGCATCTCGCTCGGCGTCGTCAACGAGCAGGCCAAGACGATCGAGGGGGCCATCGGGGCCGTCAAGAGCGAGCTTTGGCAGGGGGCCGTGCTGGCCTTCCTGACGCTCCTCATCTTCCTCCAGGAATGGAAGACGCCGCTCATCATCGGCACGGTCATCCCCGTCTCGATCATCGGCGCCTTCAGCCTGCTCTTCTTCGGCCACATCACCCTCAACATCATGTCGCTCGGCGGCCTGGCCCTGGCGGTGGGCATGCTCGACGACTGCGCCGTCGTCGTCTCGGAGAACATCTTCCGCCACCGCAGCCTCGGCAAGGGGCTCGGCGAGGCGGCCTACATCGGGACCAAGGAAGTCGGGCCGGCGGTCATCTCCACGGCCCTGACCACGATCGTCGTCTTCCTGCCGGTCATCTACGTCCACGGCGTCGCCGGCCAGCTCTTCAAGGACACGGCCCTGACGGTCACCTTTGCCCTGCTGGCCTCGCTCCTCGTCTCGCTGACCCTGATCGCCACGCTCGAGTCGCGGACGTTCGACTTCGGCATCGGCCGCGAGGACCGCTGGCGGTGGCGCTGGAACCTCGGCCCGGTCTGGAAGCCGCAACGGGCCGCCGCGGACCCGACAGCCGGGCCGAGGAGGCGCCTCCCCGGCTTCATCGCCGTTCCCGTCCGCGCCGTCCGCGTCTCGCTCTATGCCGTCTTCAAAGCAATCGGCTTCGTTCTCAACGTCATTGCGAGCTTTGTCGTCCAGCTTTTCGCCTTCATCGCCCACTTCATCGGCCTCCCCTTCCGGCCCGTCCTCAAGATCGTCTTTGCCGGCTTCAACGCCGTCTACAACCGCTTCATCGTTGGCTACCAGCGCTTCCTCCGCTGGAGCCTGGACCACAAGGGCCGGGTCATGGCCTGGACCCTGGTCTTCTTCGCCGTCGTTTTCGCCCTGGGCGGCTTCGTCCGGCGCGAGCTGATGCCGCCGATGGAGACGACCGCCTTCGAGCTTGACCTCCGGATGCCCGTCGACTTCTCCTTCGAGCAGACGACGGACATGGCCGTCATGCTCGAATCGCACCTGCGCCGCCTCGCCCCGGTCAAGACCGTCCTCTCCCAGATCGGCATCGTCAGCGGCCTGGAGAGCGCCGATCCCAACATCTCCGTCAACTCGGCCCGCCTCTTCGTCGAGGTCCGCCGGCCGAAGGACCTCGGGGCGGCGCTCGACGCGGTCCGCGCCCGCTTGGCCGAGTTCCCCGATGTCGCTTACACGGTCGTCCGCGAGGAATCGACCTTCAACCAGTTCCTGGCCCTGTCGGGGGCCGAAGTCGGACTCCAGGTCAAGGGCAAAGACCTCGACCGGCTCAAGGAGATCGCCTCCGACCTGGCCGCGCGCCTCGCCGCCATCCCCGGCCTGGCCGACATGACGACCAACATCGGCGAGGGCAAGCCCGAGTTCAAGGTCATGGTCGACAAGGAGGCCCTCAAGAAGTATCCCGGCCTCTCGCCGGCGACGATCGGCAACTTCCTGGTCAGCGCCGTGCGCGGCCAGGTGGCCTCCCAGTTCCGCGAGCTCGAAAAGAAATACGACATCCTCGTCCGGCTCGAGGACGCGACGCGCGAGAACATCGAGCGGCTCCTCTCCGAGACCCTGCCCTTTGAAGGGCGGGCCGTGCCGCTCCGCGACCTCGTCTCCTACGAGGTCGTCCGCGGCCCCCGCGAGATCCGCCGCGAGAACCAGCAGCGCGAGGTTCTCGTCTCGGCCAACCTCAGGGGCCGCAAGCTCAGCCAGGTGATGCCGGCCGTCGACAAAGCGATCGCGGGCCTGCGCCTGCCCTCCGATATCCGCGTCACCTGGAGCGGCGAGCGCGAGGAGATGGCCCGGTCCTTCCGCTCCCTCATCCTGGCCCTGCTCCTGGCGGCGCTCCTGACCTACATGATCATGGCCGCCCAGTTCGAGTCCCTCGTCCATCCTTTCATCGTCATGTTCACCCTGCCCATGGGCGCGGCCGGGGCCATCGTCGCCCTGCTCCTGACGGGCGGGACCTACAACGTCATCTCCGTCATCGGCCTCGTCGTCCTCGTCGGCATCGTCGTCGACAACGCCACGGTCAAGATCGACTACACCAACCAGCTCCGGCGCGGCGGCATGCCGCTGCGGCAGGCGGTCGAGGAGGGCAGCCACGTCCGGCTGCGGCCGATCCTCATGTCCACGGGCAGCACCCTCGTCGGCCTCATCCCCATGGCCCTGGCCATGGAGCGCGGCGCCGAGCTGATGCAGCCCCTGGCCATCGTCGTCATCGGCGGCCTGACCTTCTCGACCTTCATGACCCTCATCCTCATCCCCGTCATCTACGAGTGGGTGGAGAGCCGGAAGCGATGAAGGTCCTGATCGACCGGCCCGTGGCCACGGCCATGGTCTTCCTGGCCCTCCTCGCCACGGGTGTCTATTCGTTCCTGAGCACGCCGATCGAGCTCGCGCCCAAGGAGACCTTCCCCTCGCTCGACATCATCACCAGCTGGTACGGCGTCCCGCCTGAGGTCATCCAGACCCAGGTGACGGCGCCGCTCGAGGAGGCCTGCGCCACGGTCAAGGGCATCACCAAGATGACCTCGTCCTCCGAGATCGGCTCGTCGCGGATCACCCTCGAGTTCGACCCCAAGACGGACATGGAGTTCGCGACGCTGGCCCTGCGCGAGGAGTTGGCCAAAGCCCGCCCGCTCCTCCCGGCCCGGGTCCGGCCGTTCGTCCAGCCTTACGTGCCGGAGGATTTCCGCGTCCGGCCCTTCCTCTCCTACACGGTCTCGGGGCCCTACGGCCTCCAGGAGCTCCAGGAGCTCGTCAAGGACAAGATCGAGATCGGCCTCGGGGCGGTCCGGGGCGTTTCGGACGTCGAGGTCGCCGGCGGCTCGGAACCGGAGATCCGGGTGACCCTCGACGAAGCCCGCATCAAGGCCCTCGGCCTTCACCCCTACACCGTGAACGCCGCGATCGCGGCCCGGCTCGGGACCTATCCCACGGGCCGGGTCCGGCGCGGCAACCAGGAATTCCTGTTTAAGTTCGCCGACCGCATCGACAGCCTCGAAGAGCTCCGGCAGACGGTCGTTGCCTATTCCGGCGAGAATCCGATCCTCGTCGCGGACGTAGCCAAGGTCGAAGTGGCCTACGCCGAGATCCGCAGCATCTACCGGATCAACGGCCAGCCCACGGTCAACCTGACCGTCACCAAGGAGCGCGGCGCCAACACGCTGCGCGTCGCCGCCGACGTCAAGCGCAAGCTCGAAGCGGTCCAGGCCGAGCTTCCCTCCGACCTCGCCTTCAAGCAGGTCGACGACGAAAGCGACGAGATCCGCAAGAACCTTGTCGATCTCTACCGGCTGGCCGGCCTGATCACGGTCATCGTCTTCATCATGATCTTCGTCGTCCTGCGGCGCCTCACGCCGTCCCTGCTCATCCTGTCGTCGATCGCCTTCTCCATCGTCATCACCTTCAACCTCATCTTCATCTTCAAGATCTCCCTCAACATGCTGACCCTGGGAGCCCTGGCTCTCGGTTTCGGCATGTTCGTCGACAATTCCATCGTCGTCTTCGAGAACACCCTCCGCCTGCGCGAGGGCGGGATGGAGCCCCGGCAGGCGGCCGTCGAGGGGCCGCGGCAGGTGTTCGTGGCCGTCCTCTCCTCGACCCTGACGACCATGGCCGTCTTCTTCAGCTTTCCCTTCTTCCAGGGCAAGCTCAAGATCTACTATCTGCCCCTGGCCATCGTCGTCGCCTCGTCGATCGCCGCGTCGCTCCTCGTCTCGTTCACCTTGGTCCCGTCGCTGAGCCCCCTCCTGCTCAAAAAGCGACGGGGGCCGACGGCCGGGGCCGGGAAGAGAAGCGCCCGCTTCGAGAAGGTCCTGGGCGCCCTCGTCCG
>Ga0172365_10004734_pt1 | contig 10103 bp, 8 predicted proteins | sample LakKivSesite48cm_FD_114535 | JGI IMG/M metagenome (GOLD analysis project Ga0172365, IMG submission 114535) | Sediment microbial communities from Lake Kivu, Rwanda - Sediment site 48cm | ecosystem: Environmental > Aquatic > Freshwater > Lake > Sediment | place: Rwanda: Western Province, Lake Kivu... | reverse complement strand
TGCTGCCTCCCGTAGGAGTGGGACCCGTGTCTCAGTGTCCCTGTTGGGGAACAGCCTCTCAGCTCCCCTACCCGTCAATGGCTTGGTGAGCCATTACCCCACCAACTACCTGATAGGACCTAGGCCAATTGTAGAGTGCCTTGCGGCTTTACTGGTAATCAATTGACTACCAGACAATTTGGTATTACCCCACCTTTCGATGGGCTATCCCAAGCTCTACGGTATGTACCAAGGTATTACTAACCCGTTCGCCACTGTCGCCTTGCGGCGACCGTACGACTTGCATGCCTTATCCACGCCGCCAGCGTTCATCCTGGACCAGGATCAAATCCTCAATAAAAAATAAACTAAGAAAAATCGCACGAAACAATGAAAAAAAAGTTGATTCATTATTTCTTCGTATTTTCCCCGACGTTAAAGTCGGGGTCCCGACTTCATTATTTTTAATTAAGATAAGTGCGTCGGGAAAATTTTCAAAGAACTGGCCAAGCCGAAATTCCCGATAAGAAACCAGTGATTCGTAACGAATTATTTACATTAGTAAACAAATTCATTAATAGTCACTGGCTTCCTAAATCAAAATTTTAAGAAGATTTTTATGATTATTAATGTTTCATAGCTCTATCTAAAGATTGTAGCCGCTAAAAATTATTTGTCAAGTATTGGGGAACCGGCTCGTGGCCAGCATTAACATTTTAACAAGAGTATGCTAAAATAGCAAATAAACAGATGAAATCACACAAAGTTATCCGATGGGGCGCTATTATCTTACTGGTGATAATTCTAATTATCGGCGGCTGGATTGTTATTAAAAAAACTAATAGCAATTACCGAGAGGGTTTTTATACTGCCGAAACAAAAATCCAAAGTTTAATTAGTAAAATTAACATCCTTGCTTCTCAGAGCAGCAACCAGCTTCAGCTCATTCAAGACAAACAAAAAAACGGAGACATTGAAACTGCCCTGAATTTGGTCATTGATGAAAAAGAGCGCAATCGCCAACTCAATGAATCGGCCATCCAATTGACCGAAGAATTAAAACAACTGACAAAGCTCTTGGTAAAATTTTCCAACCCAAGCGATCGTCAAAAAATTGAAACCTCCATTCAGTATCAGATCAGCGCCATTAATCATCTTTTAAATTATGGCAGCGGCGTTGACGCCCTATTAAAAGAGTTGGCATTAAAATATGAATCAACCCTGGACAATAAACCGTTTGAAATAAGAAAAGACATTGATAATCTTTACCTTCTAATCAAACAAGAAATTGAAGCGGCTGATGCCAACAGTCAAAAGTTTATCCAATCGCTAACCGAGATTAACTAAAAATATCTATGAAAAAGGCTTTTGTTCTTATCATTCTTGACGGTTGGGGCGTCGGTCCCCATGACGATTCCAACCCAATTTATCGGGCCCAGACTCCAACCGTCAATTATTTAAAAAAGAACTATCCGATGATGAGTTTGCAGGCCGCTGGCATTGCAGTTGGTTTGCCGTGGGGCGAACCGGGAAACAGCGAGGTCGGCCACCTAACCTTGGGTACCGGCCGAATTATCTATCAGCATTATCCGCGGATTAGTTTGGCGGTGCGGAGCGGCGAATTTTTTAAAAATTTGGCGCTCAATGAGGCTTTTGATTACGCTCAAAAAACCGGCGGAGCAGTTCATATTCTCGGGCTTCTTTCCAGCGGCAATGTGCATTCTTCTTATGAACACTTGCAAGCCTTAATTCAAATAGCGTCTTTGAAAAAACCGACCAATCTTTATTTCCATCTTTTTACCGACGGCCGCGACAGTCCGCCACAATCCGGCCGCGAGTTAGTCCAAAAATTTCTAACTGATTTAAAAAAAGCTGGCGTCGGAAAATTGGCCAGTTTAACCGGCCGCTATTACGCCTTAGACCGAAGCCAAAATTGGCAAAACACCAAACAAATTTACGATTTAATAACCAAAGGAGCGGCCCGAATCGAGAGCGATGTCAATAAAATCTTTGATACTTATTATGGCCGGAAGCTCTCTGATGCCTACATTGAACCGACTATTATTGGCGACCCTCAAAAACCTCAGGAGCTACCCCTTATCAAAGACGGCGACAGTTTAATATTTTTTGACTTCCGCGAAGACAGCATCCGCCAAATTGTTGCGCCTTTTGTTTTAGATAATTTTTCAGAGTTTGAGCGCCTGCCTTTCCAAAACTTAAAAGTGACAACGATGACCGAATATGACCCAAATTTTAAGGCAGCTGTGGCTTTCCGACCGGAAAAAATCACCCAAGGTCTAACTGCGGTTCTAAATGAAAAAAATTTAAAACAATTAAAAATTGCTGAAACGGAAAAATATTATCATCTCACCTTTTTCTTTAATGGCTTGACTGATAGGGTTTTCTCTAACGAATTCCGAATCCTCATTCCTTCCAAAGAAACCCCGCGCTTTGAGGAGTCGCCAGAAATGCGAGCGCCGGAAATCACCGAAAGGTTAATTGCGGCCCTACAAGAAGGCACTTACGATTTTATTGCCATCAATTATGCTAATCCCGATACTCTTGCCCATACCGGTAATTACGATGCAGTTTTAAAAGGGATAGAAATCGTTGACCACGAGCTGGGTCGGGTTTATCAAGTTGTTAAAAATGTTGGCGCAACATTGATTGTAACCGCCGACCATGGTAATGCCGAAAAGCTTTACGACACTACAAGCGGCGAACGCGAAACCAGCCACAATATTTATCCAGTTCCCTTTTATTTGATTGACGAAAAATTCAAATTGAAAAAAGAGAGGAATGAAGAAGAAATTGACCGATTGGAACAAACGACCGATGGCGTAATTTGCGACGTGGCTCCGACTATTTTAGAATTGATGAATATTCCCATTCCTAGAGAAATGACGGGTAAAAGTTTGATAAAATATCTTCATTTATAAAATATATATTCTCCTCCGCTTCGCTCCGGGCTTGCATTCATTCCCGAGCTGAAGCTCGGAGTTTCTGCAAGAGAATATAAAAATATGAAATATAATCCGAAAAAAATAGAAAATAAATGGCTGAAAAAATGGGGCGCCAAAAATTACCTTGATTGGCGGGCCCAAGATAAATCTAAAAAACAAAAAATGTATGTTCTGGATATGTTCCCCTATCCATCAGGCACTGGGCTTCATGTCGGCCATGTGGAAAACTATGTTGCCACTGACATTTTTAGCCGCTATTTGCGAATGAAAGGATATAATGTTTTACATCCGATGGGCTGGGATGCTTTTGGTTTGCCAGCGGAAAATTATGCCATTCAAACCAAGCAGCATCCAGCCGCGGTAGTCGCCAAAAACATCAAAGTATTTAAAAAACAGATTCAACGCCTCGGCCTTTCTTACGATTGGAGCCGAGAAATCAACACCACTGACCCAAAATATTACAAATGGACGCAATGGATATTTTTAAAACTTTATGAAGGGGGCTTGGCTTATGAAAAGGAAGCTCTAATTAACTGGTGCCCATCTTGTAAAACCGGGTTGGCCAATGAAGAAGTTAATGAGGGCAAATGCGACCGCTGTGAAGCACCAGTAGAAAGAAAAAGGTTAAAACAATGGTGGCTAAAAATAACGGATTACGCCGAAGAACTGTTAGAAGGATTAGAAAAATTAGATTGGCCGGAAAACATTAAAGAAATGCAGAAGAATTGGATTGGCAAATCAAGGGGCGAGTTAATCAAGTTCAATATTCAAAACGCATCAAACCAAAATAAAATTGGGGAAATTGAAGTTTTTACGACCAGAGCCGATACTTCGTTCGGCGCCACATATTTAGTGCTGTCCCCAGAACATCCGCTGGTGCCTCAATTAAAAAATTACGCCGACAACCCCGAAGAAATAGAAAAATATATCAGCCGGGCTCAGCAAAAATCCGATATGGAAAGGACCGACCCGACCAAAACAAAAACCGGCATAAAAATTCAAAATATCTGCGCCATTAATCCCGCCAATAATAAATTGATTCCTGTCTGGATTTCCGATTATGTTCTAATCCATTACGGCACCGGCGCCATAATGGCGGTTCCGGCTCATGACGACCGCGATTTTGAATTTGCCCAAAAATTCAACCTGGAAATTATTGAGGTCATCAGTCCGGATAGACGTGGGCATCAATTAAATGCCGCCTATACCGGCCCGGGTTTTATGATTAATTCCGGGTCGTTTAACGGCTTGGACAGCGAGGTTTCCCGGGAAAAAATTGCTATGTTTGTCGGAGCGAAAAAAGCGGTCTTTTACAAAATGCGCGATTGGATTTTCTCCAGACAGCGTTACTGGGGCGAACCGATTCCGATTATCAAATGCCAAAAATGCGGCAATATACCTCTTTCGGAAAAAGATCTGCCCTTAATTCTTCCAAAAATAAAATCTTATCAGCCGTCCGGCACCGGCGAATCGCCGCTCGCCATCATAAAAAATTGGGTAAATGTAAAATGCCCTAAATGCGGCGGTCCGGCTCAAAGAGAAACCAATACTATGCCCCAGTGGGCTGGCTCTTGCTGGTATTATTTGAGATACCTTGACCCAAAAAATAACAAACAATTGGTTGACCCTAAAAAAGAGAGAAAATGGATGCCTGTTGATTTGTATGTGGGCGGTGCTGAGCATGCTGTGCTCCATCTGCTTTATGCCCGGTTTTGGCATAAATTTCTTCATAACATCGGCGTCGTCTCGGGGGATGAGCCGTTCCAAAAATTGATTAACCAGGGCCTCATCTTGGGCGCTGATAATGAAAAAATGTCAAAATCCCGCGGCAATGTTGTCAATCCCGACGAAGTTGTTAATCAATATGGCGCCGATACTATGCGCCTTTATGAAATGTTTATGGGCCCGCTCCAGGCCGTCAAACTCTGGAACACAGAAAATATTAACGGCACCTATCGCTTCCTCAACCGGCTGTGGAATTTTATTCAGGGACAAATCAAAACTAAAAGCAAAGAGTCAGAGAATGTAGAAGCAAAGAAGGCAATTAATCAGGCCATCAAAAAAGTTAGCGCGGATATTGAAAATTTAGATTATAATACCGCTATCAGCGCCCTAATGGGATGTCTGAATAAATTTCAAGAAAAAAACACCAAAATTAAGAAAATTTATATGGAAACCTTTCTCAAGCTTCTGGCGCCTTTTGCCCCATTTATCAGCGAGGAACTCTGGCATCAACTCGGCCACAAAACATCCGTTCATTTGGAAAAATGGCCCCGCTACGACGAAAAAATCTTAGCAGAAAAACAATTTGAGCTGGTCATCCAAATCAACGGCAAACTTCGGGATAAAATCAAAGCGCCAATTAATATCAGCCGGGCTGAAGCCGAAAAATTAGCGCTAAAGCGACTGAAAATAAAACGAATCCTAAGCGGCAAAGAGCCCAAAAAAATCATTTACGTTCCCAATCGTTTAATCAATGTCGTGATTTAAGAAGAAAAGAGGAAAAAGCGGTCGCCTTCGGCGACCGCTTTTTAACTCATTTTTCGCTCCATCAAATCTTTTAAATTCTGAAACAACATTGCCACCAAAATAGGACCGGTGCCGCCTGGCGTTGGCGTAATTAAACTGGCTCTTTTTTTGATGCTGTCAAAATCGATATCGCCTTTAATTTTCCCGTATTGTTGGCTATAGCCGAAATCAATCACTACCGCCCCTTTTTTAATCATTTTTTTTGTAATGAGACCGGCTTGGCCGACTCCGCTGACAACAATATCTGCTTTCTTCGCAATTTCTTCCGGCTTCTTGCTAAATTCATTAACAACAAAAACAGCAGCCCTTTCTTGCATCAGCCAATTGGCCACAGCCAAATCAATCAGCCGGCCGCTGCCAAAAACCACACAATTCTTTGAGGCCGGCTCAATCCCGTATTTTTCCAAAATAAACTTTAAGGCCCTGGCAGCCGGCGGAATAATTTTTAAGCGGCCGGACAAAAAAGCCCCCAAGTTCTTTTCGTTGAGCAAATCCGGATCTTTTGCTGGAGGAATGGCATTTAAAATATATTGGGTATTAAACTTTTTGGGCAGGGGCAACTGGACGACAACGCCTTTGATAAATCCTTTTTTGGCGATCTCTCCGATTTTGGCTCTCAAAAATTTATTGGAAACATCAGCCGTAAAACTAAAATGCATAAACTCGATGCCTAAAATTCCGGCGACCCGCGATTTTTCTTTAATAAAACTTAAAACAGCAGGGTCCTCCCCCACTGAAATAACGGCTAAGGCAATTTTTTTCTCTTCAAAAAACGGCTTCAAATCATCGAGAATCTCTCTCGCTAAATTTTTGCCGTCAATGATGTACATAAATTATTAGCGATAGGTCAAATTCGCCGTCATCCCACCAGTAAAAATTAGCTGACGGACATCAAATCCGTCCAGTCGCCTTTTCCAATCCACATCCGAAAGACTAATTTCCCAATAATGTCCGCCGCCATTAGCATAATTATCAATGGAATCAACCACCACTTTATCATTAATCTCTTTAAATCCCACTTTGAAATTTCCCGCTTCTGATATTAGAAGCAGAACATCCATCAAGCTCAGGCCGCCAGGCGTGACATCGCCCTCAAAAGCGCGCCTATGACCGTTGCCGTAATCCAAAAAAACATGAGCGAGCTGCATATTTTGACTGATAATCTTGGCATGCTCATTTAACGTTTTGTTCAACATTATCAGATAAGCATCAAAAACCAGAGTGGTAATGAAGATTAATATTGCCAGTATTAATGCAGTGCGGAATAAATTGTACGAAATCTCTGTGTCTTGAAACATAAATTTATATCTTAGGTGTTAAAAAGAGAACAATAAAAATTGACCAATGTCTCCCCTAAAAAGATAACAGATAATACGCCCAGGGTCAAGAATGGTCCGAAGGGGACGGCATCTTTAAACTTTTTCTTATGGATTAAAACGATGGCGAGCGAAACAACGGCACCAATAATAAAAGCAATGATTAACGCTGCAATGCCAGAGGCCAAGCCCAGCATTAGGCCGATTAGGGCCGTGAGTTTCACATCGCCCAGTCCCATGGCCTGGCCCCGGCTAAGAATGTAAATTAAAAACAAAAAGGCCGACAAAACCAAGGCCCCTAAAATAGCGGATGTCAAAATGTTAAAATGGCCATTAATCAAATCGGCGTATGGCCCCAGAAAATTAAGACCGTTTTTGGGAAAAGAGGGGCTAGAAATAGCCAAACCATAAAATCCTAAATTAGCTAAAAGAGAAATTCCCATTGCCGGAAATATGATTCTGTCGGGCAAAAGATACTGCCGCAAGTCAATTATCGCTAAGGCAATCAGAACGGCGGCATAAAAAAACCAGACGAGAATGGTTGCCACCACCCAAAAATTAGTCCGGGGATCGGAAAAAAGCTGATAGGTAAAAAAATTAAATCTCAGAATGCGCCACATCAGCCCAACAAAAACTGCGGCGGTTAGGCCTTCAATCAAAGGATATTGCCAAGAAAGCTTAATGCGACAATAACGACATCGGCCTCGCAAAAAAACAAAGCTCAAAAGAGGAATTATTTCAAACCATTTTAAAGTTTGGCCACAATGCAAACAATGAGAACGACCCTGAATAACTTTCAATAACCTATTCTCTTCAGTCGGCTTCCAGCGCAGAGTCAAAACATTGATAAGACTGCCAACAGCCAAACCCAAAAGCCCAGCCAAAATAAGAAGAAAAATAAGCATAAATTTATTAGTAAACGCCGGCACTTGATTAATTAGAATTGAACGCAGTACATACCTGCCACATCACAATCAATGCCGCCAAAATCGCAAGTGCCTGAACTGGTGCCCTTAACGCTGCTCTGCAGTATCGTATTGCCAGTATCTTCCAGCTGTACGGCAATCACGTAGTTTTGACCGCTATTGCAATCCTTATAATCATAAGAATGAGTGTCTCCTAATGGGTCTTGGGGTATTTGACTAAGTCCGAGGCCCGCTCCGGTCAAAGTGGTGGATACTTCACCCCAACGCTGCGAGGCGCTGCCGCCGGCCACACTGGGATAAACCAAATTCCGAGTATAATAAATTTCTAAGCCATTTTGAACTTGTTTAACATCGGCAACTCTTCTGGCGTCGCGGCCGCGCATACGAAATTGGCTCAATCCCACCAAAATAAGAGCGGACAAAATGCCGATAATCGCCACAACAATTAGCATTTCAATTAAAGTAAAACCTTTTTGTTTTTTCATAGAGATAAATTTAAAAAACGACCTTTTTGTATAGTTTAATTCTTAAAACACTTGGGCTAAATTGTAAATCGGCAACAGCACCGCCGCAATGAAAAGCCCGATAAAAATTCCCAAAACCACAATAATGGCGGGCTGCACCAACTCAACCAAACTATTAATGGCATTTTGAACTTCTTCGTTATAAAAGGAAGCAATTTTATCCAATAAATTATCCAACTGGCCGGAACTCTCGCCAATCGCCACCATTTGGCTCACCAGAGGCGGAAAATAATCCGGATAGCGACTCAAGCTGCCGGAAATAGTCCCGCCCTCTCTGATTTGCTCGGCAGTTTGATTTAAAAGACGGCGATAAACTTGATTGCCGACAACTCGAGAAGCAATCTCCAAAGAATTGGCCACAGGTATCCCCCCTTTCATTAAAACACTGGTGGAGGCGGCAAAACGAGTGATGGAAATTCTTCGGATCAATCCGCCGACAACCGGCAAGCTTACCACTAATTCATCCCAAAATGGCTTTCCCTCAGCGCTCCTGAAATAGCGAACTGCAAAAAACACCAAAACAGCAATAACAATAAGAAGTGCCCATCCCCAGGCAGAAAGAAACGACCCCAAGCCCATCAAAATGCGGGTTAAAAACGGCAACTCCACATTGACTTCGCTAAAAATGGAGCGCATTTGCGGAATCACTACGGTTAAAATCAGAACTATCACGGCTATAAAAACCGCAATGACGAAAATCGGATAAATCATCGCACTCCGCAACCGGCTCATCAAGCGCATTTCTTTCTCCAAATAATCCGCCAAAAAAAGGAGCGTTTCCTCCAGCCGACCAGAAACTTCCGCCGAGCGCACCATATTAACATAAAAATCGGAAAAGGCCTTGGGGTGTTTGGAAAGTGCCTGGGAGAAATAAAGGCCGCCGTCAACGTCGGTATAAACATCGAAAATAACGTCTTTCAAAACTGGATTAGTAAGTTGGGCGTGAAGAGTTTTTAAAGAATCGGCTAGCGCCACTTTGGCGGAAAGCAAAGTGCTCAACTGCCTCGTAAAAAGCATCAGATCTTTCAAGCGAACTTTTTGAAAAATGCCGGAAAGGCGCTGCCAAACTCCTTTTTTTTCTAAAGATTCCAGAGAAAGAAGATAAAGTTTATTCTCCTGCAAAATTTTAATAGCCAAATCACGGCTGGCCGCTTCAACCATGCCAGCTTGAATTTCTCCTAATTCATTTCTTGCGCTATAACGAAACTTTGCCATAGTTATTGAAATTAGGGTTTTATCTTGCCAATAAGCTTCCCAATTCTGCCGGATTCAACGAATACATCTGGGCGCTTTCCAAAGAAATTTCTCCCTGCCGCACCAAATTCGCCAAAGAGCGGTTCAAAGAAATCATTTTTTCCTGGATGCCGGTTTCTATCACCAAATCAATCTGATAAATTTTATCCTCGCGAATCAAGTTGCGGATGGCGGAATTGGTAATCATTACTTCGCAGGCCGGAATGCGGCCGCCGGAAAGTCGCGGAATCAATCTTTGAGAAATGATGCCCACCAAAGTAGAGGCCAGCTGCGACTTAATCTGATTCTGTTGAACTGCGGGAAAACTGTCAATGATGCGGTCCAGCGTCTGAGAAGCGGAATTGGTGTGGAGGGTGGAAAATACTAAATGGCCTGTTTCTGCCGCGGTGATAGCGGTTTGAATAGTTTCCGCATCCCGCATTTCGCCGATCATAATCACATCCGGGTCTTGGCGCAAAACCGAACGCAGGGCCCGATGGAAGGTTGGCGTATCATTGGCTACTTCTCTTTGGTCAATAATGCAGCGGTCTTGGCTAAAAACATACTCAATCGGATCTTCAATGGTAATAATGTGATCGGTTTTCCTGTGATTAATCTCGTCAACCATCGCTG
>Ga0172365_10004733_pt1 | contig 10103 bp, 5 predicted proteins | sample LakKivSesite48cm_FD_114535 | JGI IMG/M metagenome (GOLD analysis project Ga0172365, IMG submission 114535) | Sediment microbial communities from Lake Kivu, Rwanda - Sediment site 48cm | ecosystem: Environmental > Aquatic > Freshwater > Lake > Sediment | place: Rwanda: Western Province, Lake Kivu... | reverse complement strand
GTGAAGAACAAGCCTGCATTAACATAACCTTTACCACCAGGCATAGCGTTTGGTATGCGGTGAGCAATAGAGGTAATATAGTAGCCATAGTCCCACCAACTCATCACCCCGTACGCTGAGGCAGGATAACTATAGCTTTGGCCCGCTGCAGGGCTTTGGTACAACGCATAGTAGAAATCCGGATTCTGGAACGGGTCCGGGGTATTCTCCCCCATCCAGACAAGGGATTCTTGCCAGTCGCTGTCAACGCCTGTATTCGCTTTGACGCGATCGATCGCCGGACCGATATTAGGATAGAATATCAGGAAGAATACAACTACTATAGCCATGATGCTGTAGGCATAAGTTGCGCCGCTACGTCCTGTGACAAGCGGCCTTCCTGCCTGCCTCCTGGCCTGCGCCTGCTTACGCTTCGACTTTTTGGTTGGCCTAGGCTTGCCCTTCTCTTTCTCAACCTTTCCACCCTTGATAACTTCCTGCTTTGGGGTTGCCGCGAAGGGCTTCCAGAAGCCGACGAAACCCAGTGCCCTCCAAGAGATGAATGTTGCCAGAAGCGCAACATTCACTGCAAAATAGTAGGCGAAGCGGTTTTGCGCGAATGTGGCTATCAGGATTATCAGGCTCCAGATAAGCAGCAACGTCTTCGTCGGGCTTCCTTCCTTTACGACAAGGTAGATTATCAGGACAAGCGATATCAGGGCCAGGTAGAAATCAGTAGTGAACATATCCCATGCTGAGGACAGGGAGAGGCCCTGGGCCTCGGCGACTGTGAGCATGCCTCCCACAGGGGAGAATACACTAAACCTGTTTAACATCGAGTGGAACAGCGAGGGGTCGACGGCATAGAAGATGCCGACTGCTATACCACCCAGCACCGCCAGGGCCAGCAGGTAATACGCCGGCTTTATGTTTCTGCTGACCAGCAGATGCGAAATTGCACTCATTGCTGAGAACCCCAGGATACCGATGGACAACGATTCAATATCAAGGGCTGCCACGGAATATGTGGCTAAGGTGGGGATAACGATAAACAAGGCTACCAGGAACAGAGGCACTCCGGCGACCCAGAGATAATCGCTTGGTCTGCCTCTAAGGTGGTCTATGATGTATTGAATTACGAAGGAAACGAAGATAATGAATATAAACAGTGCCCCGCCTATCCAGTTAGTGAGATAGCAGCCCAAGAATATCCCGCCGGTCAGGGAATAGAGCAAAGGCCTCCTGAAATTCCCCCAGTCTCTGCTGAGCAAGCTGCTGAAGGAAAGCCCCCTCTGATTTGCGCTCTTAACAGCCAGTATCAGGAACAGCATAACAACTGTGCTAAACAGAATCTCGACTACGTGCTGATCGGGATACCCCAACATGGTACGCCACAAGAACTGGCCGGGCAGTATAGCAACAAGAGCAGCGGCAAGAAGCCCTGCTTTTCTGCTGAATAGCTCCTTACCTATGAAATACACCGGCACAGTTACCAGCGCCCCCAGAACCGCCGGGAAGTAAGCGCCCACAGTCTCTATCACTCGAATCGAGGGAGAGCCCAGCCCGATAACCCAAACAAAGAAGCCCAGGAAAAGTTCAAAAAACGGTGACGAACGTACCGCCTGGCCGCCGGGATACAAACCGTAAGGGTCAATTAAACTCAGATGCGGGAAATGATGAACCAAGTTCCCCACATTCCGCATATGAAACCAGGCATCGGTTTCCTGAAAGTCGACCCAGCCGCTGGGGAAAACATTGTGATAGGGGAAATATACGCGCAGAAATAGCGCAATGCCGAATATGGCAGCCAGCGCCAGGCCGCATTTGGTTCGCGAGGAGTTCATATTAATGCGAAATCTATTCATTCCGCAGTCTTTCTATCTCCCTAAAACATTCAGGATTACGCATAGCGTGTTCGAGGGCACTAAGGCAATGACGATGATTAAGAGGATAAACAGCTATATTTATAGCGGCCGGTTCGTTTGTACGTCTTACCCTCAAAATACCCCCAAAGTATAAATGGTCACAGGGCTACCATTAACAAAAAATGGCTTTATTGAGACTATAATACAAGCGTGGAGAAAAGGCAAGGGTAATTTGACAATCCTGGAAACGAAGTAGTACGATATTTAAAAATCGGTTTCTACTGATTACGGGATGGCAGCAGCAGAGGCCGCAGTTGAAACCTATCCCCGGCTATTATGAGCGTCAGCGTGGACAAGTCAAAGCGACTACATATCGCTACAGCGCTGACCTTACAACGACCTTCCCAATCCCGCATGACTGAGAGGTAGAGATGGAATGAAGACGCTTGTAACCGGCTCTGCTGGTATGCTGGCGAAGGATATCATTCCCCTCCTCTCCCCTAAAAGGGGCTACGAAGTCCTCGCCCCACCCGAAAACGAGCTCGATATCACTAACCTGAGAGTTGTCAAAGATGCCGTGCGTGAGCTTGCGCCAGAGCTCATCATCAACTGTGCCGCCTACACCAACGTAGACGAGGCCGAAAAGCAGGAACATCTGGCGCTTAGAGTGAACGGGTTAGGTGTTCAAAACCTTTGTATTTTATGTCAAGAACATGACATTCCCCTGGTACACTTCAGTACAGACTATGTCTTCGACGGTTCCAAGCCAGGCCCTTACACTATCTACGACAGTCCCAATCCCATAAATGCCTACGGACGCTCCAAGCTTCTCGGCGAGAAGTATGTTCTCTGGCTTTTGAGCAAGTTCTATCTCATTCGCACCAGTTGGCTCTTCGGGCTCCAGGGTAAGAACTTCATCGAGACCATGCTGGAACTGGGACAAAAGCATAAGCAGGTATCAGTGGTCACCGACCAGAGAGGATGTCCTACCTGGACCCGCCATCTGGCTGAGGCGACCGTCGACCTCATCGAGACAGGTCGCTACGGGGTTTACCATATAACCAACTCCGAGCCCACCACCTGGTTCGATTTCACCAAGGAGATATTCCGCCTTGCGGGCATAGGCACAGAAGTCCTGCCCGCAACCTCTGCGCAGTTCCCCAGACCAGCCCGGAGGCCCGCAAACAGCGTTCTCGACCACTTCCCTCTCAAAGAGGTAATAGGTAAAGATATGCCTTCGTGGAAGGAAGCCCTTGCGGAGTATTTGTCACAGAGGAACAAGGAAAGAAAGGCACATATCTGATAGAGAGTCTGGAAAGCTCCACAGGGATAAATCCGAATATCGAAATCCGAAATCCTAAACAAATTCCAATGACTGAAAATCAAAATTCGAAACAGTATGACCTGGAAGATAGAACCATTCAATTTGCCAAAGACACTCTCAAGTTTTGCAAAGGGCTACCCAAGACAATAATTAACCAGGAGATTGTGAAACAACTAGTACGAGCAGCGACTTCTGTGGGAGCGAATTACATAGAAGCAAATGAGCTTTAAGCAAGAAGGATTTCTTAATGCGAATTAAAATATGCCGTAAAGAGGCTAAAGAGAGCGGATACTGGCTGAAGCTTATAGAATCGAATAACTCGGATTCAAATGACGAACAAACTATGCTCCTTAAAGAATCCGTGCAATTGATGAAGATATTTGGTTCAGTTTTAACAAAGAGTCAGTAGCTATGAAATTTGGTTTTTAGAATTTAGATATTGTTCAGGATTTAGAGCTTGGAATTTAGTGCTTGATGCGGGGATGAGGTGAACCTAATTATGAAATTGCTGGTCACTGGCGGCGCGGGCTTCATCGGCTCCAACTTCGTGCAGTACATCCTGGAGAAGTACCCTGACTACGAGATGGTGAACCTCGATGCCCTCACCTACGCCGGCAGCCTGGATAACCTCAAAGAGGTAAAGCGTAATCCCAGACACAGGTTCGTCCAGGGAAGAATAGAGGACGGTAAGCTGGTAGACAGGCTGATGGCAGGCATTGACATCGTGGTAAACTTCGCCGCTGAGTCCCATGTCGACAGGAGCATTCTGGAACCCCAGGTGTTCATCAGCACCAACGTCCTGGGGACACAGGTATTGCTGGATGCGGCGCTGCGCCATAAGGCGAAACTTTTCTACCAGATTTCCACAGACGAGGTCTACGGCGCGCTCAGGCTGGGCACAAAGAAGAGGTTCAGCGAAGGCTCACCTCTCCGCCCCAACTCCCCCTACTCTGCCAGCAAGACCGCCGCCGACCTGCTGGTCCGGGCTTACCACCACACCTACGGGCTGCCCGTGGTCATCTCACGCTGCAGCAACAACTACGGTCCCAGGCAGCATCCCGAGAAATTCATCCCCACCGTCATCCTGAACGCTCTACATAATAATCCCGTGCCCATCTATGGCGACGGCCTCTACGTGCGGGACTGGATACACGTCCTTGACCACTGCCGCGCCATAGACCTCATCATGCACCGGGGCAAAATAAATGAAGTCTACAACATAGGCGCCGACAACGAGTGCGCCAACATAGACCTGGCCCGCAAGATTCTGCAAATACTGGGCAAGCCCGAGTCCCTGCTGACATCCGTGAAAGACCGCCCCGGCCACGACCGGCGCTACGCCATAGACAGCGCCAAACTGAGGCGCGAGCTGGGCTGGGAACCGTCAATCCCCTTCGACCGGGGCCTGGCCGAGACCGTCCGCTGCTATTCCGAGGCTGGCAAGTAAATCACCTAGCACTACTCGGGCAAGCACTAGCGCAAGCGGACAAAAGAGGTCGAGCTTGAAACCAAGCGGGGGAAGCCTCTGAGTTTAAAGTAAGCCCCTCTATCCGCGAATACGGCGCAGCTCATCCGGCTTGTTACTTCTGAGCAATGCATCTTCCAGGGTCACCGCTCCAGACCTCACCAGTTCCTGCAGCGCTTGATCCATGGTCTGCATGCCAAATTGTTTTCCCGTCTGCAAATAAGTAGGAAGCTGCTCAGTCCTGGCATCTCGAATAAGATTGCGTACAGCATCAGTAGCGACCATGATTTCGAAAGCAGCCACTCTCCCCTTGCCTCCAGCTCTGGGTAAGAGAAATTGCGAAAGTACACCCTCCAGCACCATTGACAGTTGAAATCGAATCTGCGGCTGCTGATGAGCAGGGAAAACATCAATTATGCGGTCAATGGTCTGAGGCGCGCTCGCCGTGTGCAGTGTACTCAGGACCAAGTGCCCGGTCTCCGCAGCGGTGATGGCAGTGGATATCGTCTCCAAATCACGCATCTCCCCTACCAGTATCACATCGGGGTCTTGCCGTAAGGCATGTTTTAGAGCAATAGCAAAGGACTTGGTATCATCCCCCAGGTCTCTCTGAGCAATGAGGCACTTCTCATTATGATGAAGGAACTCAATCGGGTCCTCAATGGTGATAACATTTCGTCTATCGTTTTTATTTAGATAATCAATCATGGCAGCCAGTGTGGTTGACTTACCCATTCCCGTAGGGCCGGTTACCAGTACCAGGCCCTTAGTCTTGACCGCCAGAGTCTTACACACAGGAGGCAATCCGAGTTGATCAATAGTCGGGATTTTCAGCGGCACCTGTCGAATAGCTATACTGATAGTCCCTCGCTGGAAGAAGGCATTAACCCTGAATCGAGCCAATCCGGCTACGCTGAACGGCATGTCCAGCTCCAGCTCATTGTAAAATCTCTCTCTCTGCCTCTCTGTAGTTATATGTTCAAGCGAATCCTTCATGAACTGGGGAGTGATAACAGGCAGCTCCTCCAAAGGCTGCAGGGCACCATCCATGCGAAGCACCGGTGGACTCGGCACCCTCAGATGTAAGTCCGAGGCTCCTTTTTCCACCATTAAGCGCAAAAGTTCCTCGATGTTCAAGCCCGCACTAAACCTTTCTAAGGTGAACAAACGTACGACCGGTTCTTCCCGGCCCTCTTCGCGCAATACATAGCCTCGTCTGCCTTCTTTACAAGCTCCGGGACTACCGAGGCGTTAGTTGGATAGGAAACTATGCCAGCGCTTACAGTTATTCCCGCCTCTTCGCCTTCCAATTTTATCTTGAAATGTTCCACCTGTGCTCTGATTCTTTCCGCAATCTTATCGGCGCCTTTACTATCGGTTCCGGGTGCGAGGAGCATGAATTCATCCCCTCCCCACCTTGCTGCAACATCAGAGGCACGAGTGTTGACCTTAACAATCCTGGCCACTTCCTTTAAGAAGCTGTCACCCACGTGATGGCCAAAGCGATCATTTATCCCCTTGAGTCCATCCAGGTCAATCATTATGAGCGATAACAGGGCTTTGATCCTTTGAGCACGGATAAACTCCCGTTCTATTTGGTCCATAAGATACCGCCGATTGTAGAGGCCGGTCAGGCCGTCGGTGAAAGCAAGTTCCAGGGCATGCTCATATAGCTGAGCATTATCAATAGCCATGCCTATCTGATTGGCGATAGTGCCCAGCATGCGCACCTCCCAGTCAGGGAACTCACGATGACCGTAGCTGCCAATGCCCATCATACCCAGAATCTTCTCCTTCGCCATTATCGACAAAGCAGCGAATGATTGAACACGCCATTTCTTTGTACCATGATGATTAAATCTGGGCTCTAAAGACATGTTCTCCACCAGTAGAGGTTTCCCCGTTTCAACCACCTGTTTGAGTATTCCCTCCCCAGCGCTCAGTATCTTTACCTCACGCACAAACGACACGGACATCCCTCTACTGGCTCTAAGCACCAACTCTCGGGTTTTCTCGTCTAAAAGGAATATCCCAGCTATCTCCACCCCCGTTACCTTCAGTACCCTGTCCAATACACTTACCAGCAACTCCTCAAGATTCAGTGTCTGGCTCACCGTAGTTCCAATATTGAAAAGAGTTTCGAGTTGCCTGGTATAGCGATTTACCTCCGCCTCCGCATGCTTACGCTCGGTTATGTCCATAAGCGTCCCGAGAACCGACCTTTTTCCTTTGTACTGGATAGATGCGACTCTATCCAGGACCCAGACAATCCCCGAATCTTTCCTTATCAACCTGAACTCATAGGGGCAACTACTTTGCCCTTTCAGCACCTCTATTGCTTTTGCCCTGACCGTATCTCTATCATCAGGATGAACGTAATCTAGAGAATGCGTCCCTATCAACTCATCAAATGTATAACCGGATAGCTCTTCAAACAGGCGATTGACATATAAAAACTTTCCATCCTGCAAAAAGTATATCCCCGTTGTAGCCGCCTCAAGCATGCCTCGTGATAGCTCCTCGGAATCACGCAATGCCTCTTCCGCGTGCTTGCGCTCAGAAACGTCTCTTATCACCGCTACTAATGTTTTGGGGTTATTTTGAGCATCTTTTATGATAGAAGCCGTAAAACTAATAGGTGTCTCCTCACCATCCTTGGTCAGAGCACTCATATCTATCGGGTTGGCACTGCCTTCCTGTATAACATTTTTTAAGTACTCCTGTGCCTTCACTCTGTCTTTTGACCTGCTGTATGTCGGCAGCTTAAGGGCAGAGACCCCAAGGAGTTCATCAGCTTTGTAACCAAGCAATCTTTCGCAGGCTTTGTTGACATAGATTATTTCCCCGCTCATGTTAACCAGCATAACGCCGTCGGGCATACCTTCGATTGTAGCTGCAGCTACAAACTCGCCCTGCTTCAGGGCTTCTTCTGCCCACTTGCTCTCGGACAGAGCTTCCTCAAGCTCCTGCACACGCGCCTGCAAAGTCTTCATTTCTCCCATGGTGTGCTGTCTGGTCTTCTTTCTTTGTTTCCCCTCTGATTGCCCAGCCATGAATACACTACCCCCTGTGGATATCCGCACGGAGAACCGCCAATCAGAGGCCTTAATCAGGCCCATACTATCAAAAACATAAACCTGAAGCAACGCTAAAGGTAATGTTTTGCTTGGTACTTTCTACCTATTAGATACCCCAATTTCGGGTGACGTCAATATTCTTTCCTTTTCCCCACAACGGACAGCGAGCTATCAATTACCCGCCAGAGCGGTTGATACCATAACAGGGGACAGAAACCATGTCAAGTTAGGATAGTAGAGATTGTCTAGCGACACTTTCAACTCGCCAAATCGTCAACTGACAGCTCGCGCTCGTGGCTTTAATCAATAGGGGCACGGTCATGCCGTGCCCTCTATAACTGGAATCGCCGCCTTCGGGATGCTGCTTGAGGACTTCATGCGCTACTTTTCTCAACAGCATCGAACGGTATTTCTACACACACCATCGTCCCCTCGCCGGGCTTGCTCTGTATCTCGCAAGTCCCCTTCAAGAGCTCCGCCCGCTTGCGTATGCTGAACAACCCCGTGCCCCGCCTCCCGGCCCGAGCCAGATATGCCTGGTCAAAGCCTTTGCCCCAATCACGCACCTCAACCCTCACCCCGGCATCCACCGAGTTAATCTTGACACGGAGCTGCCGGGTATCAGCATGTTTTCTGGCGTTGAAAATAGCCTCATGAATAATCCGGTATAACCCGGTCTCGACATCCTTGGGCAGTCTAATAGCATCGGCCTTGAAATCTATCTTCAAGCCGGTTTCCTGCCCCAGACGCTTCAACTCCTGGCGCAGCGTCGAGACAAGGCCAAGGTCACCCAGTGTCGCCGGTTGCAGACTATTGATAACATCCCTCGATTCCTGGATGGCCTGCTTCACCTGAGCACTCGTCTTGGCGAGCAGTTGCTTGGTCTGCTTATCATCAGGTGCGGTCGCTTCCATAGCCTGAAGGTACTGGAAGGCAGAAACCAGTGTCTGGGCCACACCGTCGTGGACTTCCAGGCAAATGCGCTCTCTCTCCCTTTCCTGAGCATCGATGGTCTGTCTAATCAATGCCTTTACTTCTTCATACAGCGTGGCGTTCTGCGTACCAATGCCTATCTGGTTGCCCACCGCTCGGAGCAAGTCCATGTCACTGGAGTTGAATTCTTTATGGCTGTGGCTGCCCACAGCGATCAGACCGCTAAGCTGACCCCTTACTGCGAAGGGAGTAATGGCAAACGCTTTTATTTGCTCCTTTTCCCTGAGTTCTTCCATTTCCTCCACTGTGATGAAACCAGCCTCATCTAACATCTGCTTAAAGGGGGGCCCCCCATTCTTCCACTGCAGCATCTTCTGAGCGTTCTTTTCACTCAACTTTATCGTGGCTACTCGCGAACTCACCTCGTTAGAGATTCCCTTATGAGTTTTGAGCACCAGCTCTTTCTCCACCACATCCAACAGGTATATGCAACCCGCATCTGCATCCATGACCTCAGTAACTTTATCCAGTGCCATATTTAACAACTCTTCCATCTCCAGGGTCTGACTCGCTGCCTGCGCTATGGCATGGAGGGCCTCCACATGCCTCATATGCCTCAGCAAGTCATCCTGGGCTTGCTCGCGTTCAGTTATATCGTGGTAGTTGATAACAATGCCCGCCACCGCAGGATTATCAATCAGATTTCTGGCAATAGCCTCCACGATACGCCAGGAGCCGTCTTTGTGCCGGACACGCACCTGGGTACTCACGGTAGCCCCAGGATTCTGCATCAATTCATTGTAGACGCTTATAGCTTTTGGCATATCTTCAGGATGAATTTCCGCAAAGCTATTAGTGCCGATTACCTCCTCCGGTTTATATCCGCGTGCGGGTCGGTAACCCGGGCTCCCGTAAGCTATGCCTCCGTCCTTATTAATAATTACTATAGAATCCAGAGCGTTTTCGGTAAGCGCCCTGAAATGCTCCTCGGACTTTCTCAGATTCTCCAGGGCAATTTTGTGCTCGGTGACATCCTCCGTCATAGAAATGGCAAACTGGAATTTGCCTTCCAGACCCCAGACAGCAGAGCGGGTCACACGACCCCACACTATTCGCCCATCTTTTCTGATAAAGCGTTTATCAACCTGATAATAGTCGCGCTTGCCTGCGACCATTTCATCAAAAAGTTCTTTGTCTATCCGGGCATCTTCGGGGTATGTGTAATCTGTGGCAGGCATTCTGCGGAGCTCTTCCAACGTGTAGCCGAGCATGTGCTCGAATGCCGGATTGATTTTGAATGTGCGCTCATCCTTATCTACTAGCCGTACACCTATAGCCGCACTATCGAAGATGGCCCGGAATTGCGCCTCACTTTCTCTGAGCGCCTCCTCAGCCTGTTTTCTCTCGGTCACGTCTCTGACATAGACCACCGTTGCGCCCTTACCGTGATAAGTCATAGC
>Ga0172365_10004729_pt1 | contig 10106 bp, 13 predicted proteins | sample LakKivSesite48cm_FD_114535 | JGI IMG/M metagenome (GOLD analysis project Ga0172365, IMG submission 114535) | Sediment microbial communities from Lake Kivu, Rwanda - Sediment site 48cm | ecosystem: Environmental > Aquatic > Freshwater > Lake > Sediment | place: Rwanda: Western Province, Lake... | reverse complement strand
TGGGCGAGTAGCTGCAATCGATGGCGAGGGAAGTCTGGCCGATGCTTCCGTGGAGACGGATCTGGGTCACCGTGCCCGGCTTCCAGTCCGGGAAGTACTTGGCGAGGGCTCTGCTGAGCGACGCGTTCCCTAGTACGCAGACCTCGCAACTTCCGCACGAGACCCCCCGGACCTCGTAGATCTTGCGAAGCATCCAGGTACTAATTGTCCTAACGGGGATATTAGGATTCCCGTGTGACCTTGGAGGTCACACCCTGCCTTGTCGAGCTTTCGCCTTCATCGGGGCGACTCGGTACGCCAGATCTGCCGTTCACATATGCATCATGGGCGGGAATCCGCGCGCAAGCGTGTTCATCACTCTCGCAGCGGGACCCAGCCTACCACCGTCAGCCTGGATCCCCTCAACCCAGGCGGTCGCGTTCCTGAAGTCCACATGGATCGTGATGGCCCTTTGCCTTGCCCGGTACACCATGACGCCCCTACCATCCCGGACCTCGTAGATCCGGGTCACAAGTCCCAGGTCGCGGAGGTGGCGAAGCCTCCTGTTGAGCAGGGTCCTGTCCTTCCCCAGCCTTCGGGCCAGCTGGGAGGGATAGGCGCCCTTCTCGCTATTGGCGAGGATCCTCAGGATCTCGCGATCGATCCGGCTCCTCACAACGTCAAGAACCCGGTCAAGGGAGTCCCCTTTCCACATGCTCCATCCCGCCGGGCAATACCCAGAGGATCGAGATAACTGTATCCTAGCCGCAATCATGTCCGGGATGTCTGGAGCGTAGGTGGAATCCCTGGTAGATCATCCTGGAAGAGGCCACGAAGATAGAAGGCTGCCAAGGTCAAGTGGAGGTCTGGAAGGGGGCCTCGATCTGGATGCGTTGGGGGCTAGGTCACCGATTCGTCTTCAGAGAAGTGGCTCTGGCAGGGCGGCCCCAATCTAGTCAAGAAGCTGATCAGTCTCCTCCAATTCCCCATCTCACTGCCAAGGAAGGCTTTTATCTCGTAGAGGCCTCTTCGGATCGGAGGGCAAGGGCATGGCAAAGGTTGTTGTGAAGGTTGTTGAGGGCAAATGTCAGGGAGGATATCACAAGATCGGGGATGCCTTCGAGATCGACTGTAAGGATGCCCTGACCCCGGGAGGGATGTGCCTGGGTGCATGGGGCTCGGTGTTCCCCTATGTCATGGTCCTGCTATGCGATGGTGAGTTCTACTGGTCTCATAACAAGAAGAGAACGAGAGTGTCGTGCGGTGACCCGAAGGGGATCACGTTGGAAGTCTCAAGACGGGCAGGAATGTCCCCATGTCCAAACGAATGCCGGCATGGCCCGGACATCGTGAGGAACTCAACGCCACATACTGCGCCCACCCGTGGCACGATCGACCCGCGACCGAACTCGTAGATTGCGTCCGCGAGGGCTGAGAACGGTTGCGGCCCGGAGGACCCTAGTCACGGTCGGACTGCCCAGTTCAGGGCCTTCTCGGCGTGAATGATGCACGTGTCGAATAGGCAGATTCCGCAGTGTTCCTGCGTAATGAGCAGGGGGATCTCCGTGCAACCCAGGATCACGCCCTCGCACCCCTTGCCTTCAAGCCATTTCACGATTCTCACCATGGTCTTCCTGGAATCCTGCCTGAACTGGCCATGGGCGAGCTCCTCGTAGATGATTCGGTTGACGACCTCCTGCTGGCTTTGACCGGGAACCATCACCTCGATCCCCTCTTCGGTTAGCCTGTCACTGTAGAACGACTGGCTCATCGTAAACTTCGTTCCCAACAGCCCAACCTTCTTCAAGCCCTGGTTCCTTACGGCCTCCACCGCGGCATCGACTATGCTTATCAGAGGCATTGGGGAAGCTTCCTGAACCTCGTCGAAGACATAGTGCATCGTGTTGGTCGCGATGAGGCCGAAGTCGGCCCCAGCACTGTGCATGGATTCCATCGCCTCAATCATCTTCCGAGAGATCTCGTCCCACCGTCCCCGTGCCTGCCAGTCCATGAACTGCTGGAAGTTCACGCTGTAGATGATCATCTGAGGATAGCTGTGATCCCCGTATCTCTCCAGATAGGTCCGCGTTATGTACTCGTAATAGGTGGCGGTTGATTCCGGGCTCAACCCTCCCAACAGGCCTATGGTCTTGTGCATCCTGATTCGGGTCCCCTGCACACAGAGAGTGGACGAGCCATTGCTGAAAAATCCAACCTCCGCCTTGTCCTTTGTTGGCAGCCCTTGGCGATTCCTCTTCATGGTCTGCGTACCGGGCAGTGACGCCTCATACATATGCTCAGCGCGCCAGGGCGTCCACTCCCCACGGACCAAGACATTAATGCAGAGACCGATGATGGTTGAGAGACCAACTGAGAGGTGCCGGAATGGCGAGAAAGAGAATCAAGCATATGGGCATGGCCCTAACCAAGGAAGAGCACGGCAAGTGGCATGAGGAGCACACAGAGGTATCCCCGGACCAACATGCCCTCTTGATGAGCAAGATGGGCATTAGCAGGGAGGAGGATGACCGTTGGCACAGAAAGCACTCAAGGACTCATCCGGCGTCCGAGAAGATGCGGAAGCCCATCAGCCCGTTCGCCGTGGGCGGTGGTTTCCTGAAGTACTGCGTAAAACGGGGATGGTTGACCAAGGAGCGCGAAGGGAGGCGGGCATTGTACTACGTCACGAGAAAGGGAAAGAAGGAGCTTCTCGGATTTGGGATCCGAACCTGACCGGGGGAGGGCAGCTCAGCGTCTCAAGGCGAGGAATCGTTCGACCGCTGCGACAAGGGGCTTCCTGCTACTCCCGCGCTGCCTCCTCACGAAGGCGATCACCTTCTTCCTCTCCTCACGACTCAGCAGCTCGAAGAGCGAGTCCAGCGCCTCCACCGCGTGCTCCGCGAGCACCCGCCGGCACTCCTCCGTCATGTGCGGACCGACCTTGATCGCCTCCACCCCCAGCAGCTTCCCCGCCACCGCGTCCGCGAGGTGGGGCTTGGCCCTTGCCACTTTCGCGGAGTTGCCCACCACATTAGCAGCGGTGACCAGGTACCCATCCCCCATGAGGGAGTAGTACCTCTCGAAGATCGCCTCAAACCTTCCGTCCGTGTCAAAGCCAGCCAAGTTAGCGATGATGGTCAGGGCGCTCCAGGTGAGGGGGCGGTACCTTCCACCCAGAAGGCCGACGAAGACATCCCAGTGCGGGTAGAGCCACTCCGGGTGCCTGGCACTGAGATCCGTGAGGACCCTGGCGCAGCCGTACCTGACCGCTGGCTTGGCGGAGGCGAGACCGTCCACAACCATCGGGATGAGCCCTCGATCCGCCTCCACCGCCCTCAGGAGTTCCTCCCCGGTGATGCTCTTGTCGGCCAGCCTTCGGATCACATCGTTGACCATCGGTCCTCGTCCCGGTCCAGTTCTGCTGCCAGGCATTATCAAGGACTCTCTGTGCCGGCATCTCCCGCGAACTGCCATCGAACGCCATGTAAGCCGGAATGTTCGATAGTTCCCCTGGGTGGCTTGTGGCGCCCATCGATCCATGGATGGCTTCCAGCTTCCTTCCCTCGTGAGGATACCGGCCTAGCCAGTTGCCGCGAGGAGTTCCATTCGGAATGCGATGTCTTCCCCGGGATCGTCACCAAACACCGTCATCGTGCACATCCGATGCACATTTCTATTCGTGTCTCTTCAGGGGGAACCTATGGAGCTTGACCTTGCGACGGTAGCGGTCGTGGTTCCCCATGGGAAGGAGCCTGCGAAATGGTACAAGGAGAAACTCGGCTTCGAGATCAGCGGCGATGCCGAGGGCCACTGGGTTGTCGTTGCTCCGAAGGGCAGCACGAAAGGACCCCAAGGACCCTGGCGCGGCATCCACCTATGCGAAGCTGAGGAACTAGAGCCTGGCAACACGGGCATCCTCTTCCTCACAGCCGACATAAAGGCCACCGTCAAGGAGATGAAGGCCAAGGGCGTGCGGTTCACCCGAGAGATTACGAAAGAACCGTGGGGAACCTACGCGATGTTCGCTGACCCCTACGGCAACGAGTTCTGGCTGATGCCCAAGTGAACCGGATTGCCTCGGAGGCTGGTGGGTTGGTGTTCTGGGAGATCCGTCCTAGAACCCTTTCGGGGGCGTCCCTTGAACTTGCCTCGGCACCATGCGAGCCAATCCGAAGTGTGGAACCAGCAAGTCCAGTGCTAGCCAGGAAGATCCGGTGGAGAGAGCGAAGGAGGTTTCATGATGGGCAGAATGGGGTCTAGCAGAGTCGAACCTTGGGGAAAGACCAGGCTGTTGCTGTTATTGATCGGCGGTGGAAGCATAGTGTCTGGCTTGTTGCTGGTATGGACCTTTGGCCAAATCTTTGGGATACTCATCTTCATGGGCGCGTTCATAGTTTGCGCTGGAATTCAGAGGTATCTCCATGATATTGGTGGTGAAACTCAATAGCGTGGGAGAAGCATTTACCACACATATCGCGGACACGACCGTATTCCTTCTCTCAGCTCGGGACCTCTGGCAGCCTACCGATGCTTGCGAGCTCATCAGCAATGTCATCTAGTCCCAAGCCTTCAAGTTTGGCCCTTGTTGGCCAACCGGTGTCTACGTCCCAGCCGCGCAGGTCATAGTACCTGTCCTTGAGCGCCTCAAACTTGGCCTTATCTATCGGCCCGTTTACGAGGCCTGTTGCACTACCTGCCAGACATGTGATGGCTTTCCTGAAGTATGGCTCATTCAAGGTGTCGTTCTCTCTTGTGCGGTTTTCCCTTTTCACCATTATCGCCCTGCGCAGGTTCCAGATTCTCTCGCCTGCCTTCGCTAGCTGATCTGCATCCATATCAAGCCCTGTAGCGGCCGAAAGCATGCTACTCTCAAAGATCCTGATGTCCATCCCAGGAGGACGGTAGAAATTTGGCATCATACTCCAGAATTCGCATACAGGCAAGGAATTCTTCAGGCACTGATTATCCTCAACCCACGCAGCTACCCGTTCAGCTCCTTGATAGACGGTCTTGGTCAGGTCAACAATCTGATAGCTATCGTAACGCGGGAGTCCGAAGTGCTCATTTGCCTCTGGAAAGGATGGATTCTTGTAATCGTGGCATGAATCAATGGGATCCCTTGTGTCCGTAGCCCAATGCAAGGCGCTTCCCAGATTGTCCACGTGATGAAAAACATAGCCGCGAGCAGTGTACAGTTCCTCATACAGCTCCACAAGCTTCTTACCAGACACTAGTCTCTTCCCAAAGTGTTCAGTGAATCTTGCCGTACCTCCCGCGTAGGGGCTTTCTCCGTTGGCGATTTTGCCGAGTAGCGCTGTCAGGAATTCGTGATTTGTGGCTGTGCCCCCCAACCATTTCGGGGTAGGCAGATCGATATCCTCCTCAATCTCCTTGCTTGTCAGAATGCCTGACCGAAGGGAAAGTGCCAGAAGGAACGGTAGCCCGATGATCCCTTCAAAGGTGTTTATGCCAAGTCTCTGGCTTAGCACATTGGCTTCCCAAATCTCTTTGGGATCAATGCTGAATGTGGGAGCCCATAGCCAATCTGCGCATGATACACCGCTGAGCCCTATTCCCGGAATGTGGTGGATGCTGTGGCATTGTTGTGGGCATCCATAGCATCCATAGTGCTTCTTGAAGTACTTTCGAGCGAATACGTCTCTTGTTTCCTGTGGCGCGGTATAAGGCACCCGGAAAATTGACCTTAGACGTGGAATCAGCTTCTCGTTTTCCTCCATTATTATCCTGGCTAGTTCCATGACCCTGTCGGGTTTCGCGACCTCTACAACGCCGGTGCCCCTGACGGCAATGGCTTTCAGATTCTTTGAGCCCATGACTGCTCCGAAGCCACCTTGGCCAGCGGCAAACTTGGTCTCGCTGAGAATCACAGCTACTCGACTAAGATTCTCTCCAGCTGGTCCTATGGCTAGTACGGATGCCTCGGGTTCATCATTCATCAACACTTTCTGCGTTTCAAATGTGTCCACACCCCATAGGTCGTTGGCGGCCTTAATCTCCACAGCCCCATCATGGATTGACAGATAGACAGGTCCATCAGCCTTGCCTGAAATGACAATGCTGTCATAGCCGGCGTACTTCATCTTTGCTGGGAACACGCCTCCGAACCCGGAATATGTGAATAATTCATCTGGGTAGCACTGAGGTGATATGCTACAGACTTCTCCTTTGCCAAACGGACCATAGATGCCTGTGAGTGGTCCCACCGAGATGATGAGCGGATTGCGGGGATCGAAGGCATCCACTTTCGGGCATCCCAGCTCCCAGAAGATTTTCGCATTGAACCCTACTCCTCCAATGAACTCCTGGGGCTTGTAGTTCGTTGTTGGGACTTTGTTGATTGTCTCATCTGTTAGGTCGACTTGCAGTACTTTCCCAGCCCAGCCGTATATCCTGGACATTTCAACCGCGTCTATCCTTTGATGCAATCTTCAAGGCTTGAAACGGACAGTATTCTACACATATTGGTCCAGCTTGTCTTTCCCTGCATAGGTCGCATTTTGAAGCGACATTCTTCTGCAGATTGATGCTTATTCTCGGCGGATCAAACGGACAGGCGTCAACGCACGCGCCACAGCCAGTACATCCATCGTCAACGACGTATGCAGTACCGGTCGTCTGGTCAATGCGCATGGCCTTGTCCTTCAATGGACAGGCAGAGTAACAGCTTGGAGACGAACACTGCTGGCACGTATCACGGCTGTGCTCAGCTGTGAATGGTTGCCGAACTACGTGCGATCTGGCCAACGCTGGTCCTAACACACCCTCGTGGTATAGGGAGCACATCACTTCGCATACTCCGCATCCGGCGCACATCTTTGGGTCGTGAACGATTAGTGCAGCTTTGGGGATTTCTCGCAGACTTCTCTTTCCTCCGTTGATTGCCACCGCAAGCAGGCTGCACGAAACAGCGAACAGGGGTGCTTTTCGGTTCGTCACGCCTTTCCCCCTCTTGCCCTCTTGCTCTGCTTGTCGCGACGCATCTGAGAGATAAAGGCTTCCATCGTCCTGTTGTGGGCATCACGCGGGTTGGTTCACTCCCCACATCGCAGACATGACTACCCCAGGTATCGAGCTGCTGCCCGTTGGTGATCCCCAGGTTGTCTGGCATTCCGCTTGGAGCGAACCCGCACCACAGAGTAGGGTGCTGTGACCTTTAATAGAGGGTTCCGCGCCCTTCTCTCTTGGAGGAAAGATGCTGGGGGTGGCGCGATGGAAAGGCCGAACAGAGGGGGCATGGTCTTCTACGGGCTTATGATCGCCTTCTTCAGTCTGGTCATTTGGGCCATCTCTAGGTATCGCAGGGCCTAGGTGCCCTGCTAGGAACGATTGGCGCGGTCTATCCGATGGGCGCATGTGCTCGGTTGACGTTCCTTCCGAGTATCGGAGGGATTTGCCTGGTGAGTCGGGCTGGGAAAGTGCACTTCTATTAGAGGGCGGCACTCAGGGTAGAGGGGATTGCCATTCACATCAGACTGTCCATTCACGAAAGGGCATGGACGATCGCTACTCTGTTTGTGCTTCTCGTCCTACTGGCATTGGCCGCACTCCAGTATCTGGACCTGCAATCCCTGGTGGCTATCGCCTACTGGATCATCTTCCTCTACTTCGTCATCTACATCGTCAGACTCATCGGCAGGCTAGACCGATACGTGAAGTCCATGAACGAGTATGTTCGCCAGACAAACGAGCGTCTTGCCAGGATTGAGGATCGGCTGCAGGCGATCGAAAGAACTTCGCGGACATGACTACCCAGATGCCGCGCCGACATGTGAGAGGCGTCACTGGCCCTTGTTCTTCAGTTGGATCTGGGTGATGGAGCCTAGTTCCTTTTCTTCATCGAATATGAGGAGGCTAAGCTCCTTTTCGTGCCCCTGCACGTCTATGATCTCGCCCCAAGTGTGGAATTCTCCCGTTCCCGGGGAGAGATAGGCCATTGATCCGCTGCTGGTACCGTGACATGCTACGCAGAGAGACTTTATCACCGGTGACTTGAGCGTGTATCGTCCCTTGATTGCGAAGTGGGCCCCGACCTGTACCGTGTCGGAGGTGCCGAATACCTTGTCTACCCTCACCCCCAGCCCGACTTCGGCCGGGTCGATGTTTCCCGTCGAGATCTGGAAGTCCAGGGACTTGTACGACTTGTCTGCAAGGAGGTCTTCCTGTTGCACCCGTTGCCGGGCTTCGAGTTCCTTTGCTGTCTGGAGGAAGAGCTCTGAGTACTCCTGCAAGGAGGAGAGATACCTCTCCAGTCCTTCTGCCCGTGGTTTGGTGGAGGCGTAACGGAATATGTTCCCCATCATGGTCAGGTAGGCCGAGGTCAACCAGGCCGACGGCTTGGCTCTGGGAACAGGGAACTCCCCGGGGATCTTTGGGGAGTCCTGTATGCTTCTCATCTTCTCTATCGCTGCTTCCAGCCCCTCCGCTCCTTCCTTCTTGATCTTTTCGTAGAGAGGTTTGTGGTATGCGAGCAGAGACGCGATCTTGGATCTCTGCACAGTGGTAGTTGCTCTGGTGATCTGCTGTGCCGTTGCCTGCTCCCCGAAGCCTAGAAGTGAATACAGGTAAGGATCCGGGCGTTGCTGGCCTATCAGTTCATCCACAATATGGCCTTCCGGATAGACCATCTTCTCGAGTCCAACCTCTATTGTCTCCGAAGCTTCTCCTTGCCCGGCTTGCCGGGCCGAATCCTTGGGTGGTCCTTGCTGGAAGCGGATGATGGGTGGCATGTATTCCCACGATCCATGGCCCGAGAACTTGGATCCGTCCATGGCCTCATAGGATTCCCGGGAGAAGGAGGTGGTGAAGGCATGGAAAATCCCGGGGATCAGAAAACCTGGAACGGTATGGGGAACCCATCGGTAGATCTTCTTGCCGCCTGAGTGGTATACGGCCAGCGAGTTGATTCCTCCGTCTTCTGGTGCCCGGTCGGCCTCTTTGACGGTGAAAAGCTCGTCGAGTTCGTTTGTGGTCAGGGTCATGTAGCCCTTGTTTATGGCCCTGATGAATTCGGCCTGTTCTTCTTCGAAGTCGTAGAAGGTGAGTTCCCCGTACTGCTTCCTAGCTATGACGGTCTCTGTGACCAGTCGCCCCAGTACCTTCTGCACTAGCTCCATGTCAAGGCCGAGGGATCCTTGCACGGCTTCAAGACCCAGTCGGGCCTGTTGTGTGTGGTGGGTGATTATGTATCTGAGAACAAGCTGCGCGGTCTTCTCTTCCAGCTCGGCCGCTCCTTCTCCCAAGGCTCGGTAGATCTTGTTGATCGTGTCTTGGTCTTGGAGCTCCGTGGGGCTCCCGATCCACTGGGCTATGAATCCTTTGAGCTTGCTCTCCGTCCTCCTCATGTTGTCGACGCCGTCGGTGGTGTAGTATCTGTTGTCGGATCGGTTGTAGCTGATGGCGTGCCCTTCTTTCCTCAACAGCTCTATGTGCTTGCGGACGGTTGCCTCGCTGATACCCAGATCCTCTGCCAGCTGGTTTGTGGTGTAGGATCTTTTGCTGAGCCTTCCCAGAATGAGGTCACGCCTACGTATCATGAGGTTCCCCAAGGATAGAGGTGTGTAAACCTTCTTAAAAAGCTTGGGATTATTACACAAAGACCACGCCCAAGCGAGGAGCGATGTGAATCGCATCCCGCGTGGGAAGAGCTACCGTCCACCATGGGGCCTCCCCCACGAGGGCACCGCCTAGCCACTTCCGGTGAAGAGTTCCATTCGAAATAGTTTGCCGTGTCCCGGATAGACTGTGACGATCCCCATTCCCTTTAGCCTCTCCAGACTTGCCCGCGCTGCCTCCCGATCATCCATGATAGAGTTCAGAGCCGGCTGCTCAATGTTCGTGAGAAGATCGCCGCAGAAGAGGTCTCCCCCTGCCGCTAGGATCGCGACCGAACCCCTTGAGTGCCCAGGAACACTGAGCACCTTTGCATCGAATCCGTATGCGGAGAGATCGTCTCCGTCCTCGATCTGTAGGTCCGGTACCAGCCTCTCCCGCCTGCCAAACCCCGAGAGCACCGGGACCAAAGCCCCGACCAGCCTCTGGAAGATGCCCCTCCTCCTATTCCAGAACATATCCCCGCGCTCAACCATCCCCCAGTCATCACGATGGAT
>Ga0172365_10004728_pt1 | contig 10106 bp, 14 predicted proteins | sample LakKivSesite48cm_FD_114535 | JGI IMG/M metagenome (GOLD analysis project Ga0172365, IMG submission 114535) | Sediment microbial communities from Lake Kivu, Rwanda - Sediment site 48cm | ecosystem: Environmental > Aquatic > Freshwater > Lake > Sediment | place: Rwanda: Western Province, Lake... | reverse complement strand
TCTGCCTCTGGTGAGGCCAACGTCATGGACGCAGCAGGTAACGCAACCTTGCTATCGCCGCACGATGCCGAAACCAACGAATGGATTTTCCGTTCCAAGCACACCCCCACCGGCAAGGTGCTACGGATTGACGTAGAGCGTCTGCTCAAGTTCGTCAACGACCATTTCGGTCTTGACGCTGTTCACGAGTTTATTGAGGAATAAAGGAGCCTGAAATGAGTGCAACATTTTCTTGGTTGGCCGAGTGGCTTGAAGCAACCCCCTCAACCGCTAACCCTTCCGAGGCAGTCATCCGTGTCGGCTGGCGAGTAAACGGTGAACAAGAGGACAACGGTAAGACCTATACGGCAACCGTCTACTCTACCTGTTCACTCCCCCCGGCAGACCCCGCGTCTTTTATTCCCTACGCCGATCTTACGCAGGATCAGGTGCTTGGCTGGTGCTACGCCAACGGTGTTGATCAGGCATCTGCCGAGGCTGCGGTGCAAAGCAACATCGACAATCAGATCAATCCGCCCGTCATCCAACCTCCGCTACCTTGGGCAGCCTGACATGCAAGAGTTCACCATCAAGATCACAGTTGAGGAAGCCAACATCATTGCGATGGGGCTGGGTAAACTGCCACTCGAAATGTCAGTCGCGCTGTGGACGAAACTGCGCGAGCAAGTGCAAGAGCAGACATCAAGTGAAAGCAAAGTATAGTTTGACCAACGCCGGATTACAAACCTTGAGCCCGTAATCAATACAAGGTGGGCGGTATGAACACCAGCGCAATGCACGAGTTAACTTTATTGTTAGCAAAAAGTGGCAGTGTTTCTCGAGGGCAAGCCTTCCAGGCTGCGCGCGCATTAGGTTTAAAAGAGTTTGAATGGCAGAACCCGCAAACTGGAAAAACTGGTAGGTTTCACACCCGGATGGCAGGCGAAGCGCCTCCGCGTCCTGCTGGTGGAATATCTGTCCCAAAGGGTATGCGAGAGTCTGACATTTATCGTGATGTTGATTACGAAAATAGACTTAGAGAGATTGACAAAGAGTACCAACAAGGTCTGCGTAATATCGAAGCTGACTCTGCTCTAAGATCCCTGCGGGATCAAGAAGCGTATGAACGGCAGGAATCGTTAATAGGTGAAGCCAATCAGCATTTAGCGGCGCTGCGACAACAAGAAAAAGAGCAACGAGCTGCTGAGAGCCTGGGGGATCTTGCGGATTATGAGCGCAGGGAAGCGTCTGAGTCTGCGTTAGGTGAGTTGGCCGATTATGAGCGCCGAGAACGCGAACAGTCCAAGTTGGGGGAGTTGTATCGTGATGTGGCTAACTATGAAAATGACTTACGCATGGCGCACCTTGTTGGATCAGCTAAATCGCTGGAAAGAGTTTATCCAGAAGCGGCGCTTCCGTTAACCCGTTTAGGCCGATTGTTAGGTGGTGTTTTGGCGTCAAAAAGCAGGCAAGAACCAAGATTCGATAATTTAAATAAGTTGCGCCCTCCAGAACGTGCAGAGCCATTTTTTAATCAAAACGAATTAAACAATCTTCTCAATTTGTTGCAAAAAAGATATTAGACACGTTAACGTCAGGCTGCGAGCAGATCAGGCAACGCCAGACAGCCTGGTTCAGTACAAAGTCAAACCTGCTAGCCCTGTGCAGATTTGGGCTTGACACAAGCCCAGACTGCTGTATAAATTCACAACCGTACTGGTGCGGTTCACCAGGTACTCATACGAGTAGACATGGAAAACACTCCTGAAGTTGTAGCGGCAGCGCCAGCGCCAGAAGCGCCAGCACCCGCGCCGGAACAGGTCGTAACGGCTACGCCTGAACCCGTAGAAACACCGCCGGATACGGTCAAGACGTTCACGCAAGACGAAGTGGACGCGATGATTGGCAAACGCCTCGCAAGAGAGCGTCGATCGTGGGAACGAGAGCGCACCAAAGCGCCTGAATCTGTCGCCCCAACGCCCGTATCGCAAGATCAGTTTGAGTCCGTTGAAAAGTATGCCGAAGCACTGGCGTCTCAGAAAGCGGAGCAACTGATCCAACAACGGGAATTAGCGCGTCAACACGCTGAAATCCTTGAGTCGTATCACGACAGAGAGGAACAAGCGCGGGACAAGTACGAAGACTTTGAAACAGTCGCGTACAACCCGAATCTGAAGATCACAACCGTGATGGCTCAGACGATTCAGGCTTCGGATGTAGGACCAGACGTCGCGTACTTTTTGGGCCTGAATCCGAAGGAAGCGGATCGCATTTCCCGACTGCCGCCGTTTTTGCAGGCAAAAGAGATTGGGAAGATCGAAGTCAAAGTGGCTTCGAGTCCACCCGTTAAGAAGCCGTCTAACGCCCCTGCACCGATTCAACCTGTCGCCGCGCGATCCTCAAGCGGCCCGGCCTACGACACTACCGACCCGCGCTCATTGAAGTCGATGAGCACGAGCGAATGGATCGAAGCCGAACGGCAGCGCCAGATTCGTGCGTGGGAAGCCAAGCACGGTAGGTAACCGCTATCAACCCACGGAGTTTAATAGATCATGGCTAACTCAATCCTTACGATTGACATGATCACCCGGAAAGCCCTCGAGATTCTCGAGAACAACCTGGTGATCACCCGTAACGTAAATCGTTCCTACGACGACTCATTTGCCGTTCAAGGCGCAAAAATCGGCTCCACGCTGCGTATCCGTCTGCCGGACCGCGCGCTGGTAACCGACGGTGCTGCGCTGCAGGTCCAAGACGACCAGGAACAGTTCACCACCCTGACGGTATCGAGCCAGAAGCACATCGGCGTAAACTTCACGACCGCTGAGCTAACGATGCAGCTCGATGACTTCGCAGAGCGGGTGCTAAAGCCTCGTATCAGCCAGCTTGCCGCGAGCATCGACGCCGACGTTGCAAACTCGTTCAAGAGCGTGTTCCAGTCAGTTGGCACGCCAGGCACTACGCCAGGCACCTCGCTCGTTCTGCTGCAAGCTCAGCAGAAGCTGAACGAAGCCGCTGCGGTGATGGACCCCCGCTACGCAACCGTCAACCCGGCGGCCAACGCTGCGCTGGTCGAAGGCATGAAAGGCCTCTTCAACCCGGTGTCCACCATCAGCAAGCAGTTCAAAAACGGCTTGATGGGCGAAGGTATCCTGGGCCTGAACGAAGTCAACATGTCCCAGTCGATCAAGCAGTTCACGACCGGCACCCGGACTGGCTCGCACACTGTGACGACCACCGTGTCATCGCAAGGCGCGACCACGATCGCCATCACTGGTACTGGCACGCAGATCATCCGCCAAGGTGACGTGTTCACCATCGCTAATGTGTTTGCGGTCAATCCCCAAACCCGCGAATCGACCGGTAGCCTGCAACAGTTCGTGGCGACCGCTGACGCAACCGCTACCGGTGGCGCGTACACCGTGAGCGTGAGCCCGGCGATCTACACTTCTGGGCAAGCTCTTGCGACTGTGGACTCGTTCCCGCAAGCCAGCGCTGTTGTGACCTTCTTGGGAAGCGCCAGCACCCAGTACCCGCAAAACCTTGTGTATCACCGTGACGCGATTGCTTTTGCGACCGCCGACCTGCTGATGCCGGAAGGTGTGGACAGGGCCTCGCGCCAGGTTCATAACGGTATTTCGATGCGGATCGTACGGCAATACGACATTAATAACGATCGTCTGCCTTGCCGTATTGACGTGCTGTACGGGTATTCCGTCATCCGTCCGCAAATGGCCGTCCGTCTCTGGGGCTGATAGGATTAGGGGGCTTTGGCCTCCTTCCACCAAATTTTTGAAAGGATTGAATCATGGCTCTTCCTAATGGTGCAGGCGGCTATCAGGTCGGTGCAGGCAACCGTGACGAAACCGTCATGGGCGCTGCGGCCGCGCCGCAAACCGCAACAGCAACGGCTACGCTGACTGCTGCTCAGATTGTGGGCGGTATGCTGGTGGCTAACCCCTCAGCCACGGCCGCAACGTACACGCTGCCAACCGCTGTCGCAATTGACAACGCGCTTCCCAACGCAACGGCGGGCAGCACGTTTGACTTGTTCATCGTCAATACCGGCACGTCGTCTGGCACGGTGACTCTTGCGCTTGGCACCGGCGTCACTGATGGTGGCAATGCGCTGGTGGCGGTGGCGATAACGTCGAGTGCTGCGTTCCGGTTCCGCAAGACTGCGGACGGTGCGTACACGGTCTACAAAATTGCCTAAAGGAGTTACGTCATGTCTAACAATAAACCTGTTGGCGTGGCGTACTCCGACCCAGCACTCACGGCGCTTTATCTCAACGCTCCGGTCACTAAGACCGCCAGCTTCACGCTGGGCGACGAGGAAAACTACGTGATCTGTAACGGGTCTGCTGCCAACGTCTCCGTGACGTTGCCCAGCGGTTCTGATTACATCGGTCGGACCGTCACTATCAAAAATCTGTCTGGCACCTACACGGTGATCTCGGCGTCCTCAAACGTCAAACCGCTAGCATCGGGCACTGCGGGCACGGCCATTCTGGCCGCGACTGCCGGCAAGTTTGCAACGCTGGTTTGCGAAGACGGGACCAACTGGGTCATCATGGCGGCAGCCTAAACGGGCGGGGGCTTTGGCCCCCGTTTTTTTTATGCCCATCATTTATCTAAAACATCCAGTCCACGGCGAAAAGGTGGCGATTGCGCACCAAGAAGCCGAATATGATGAACAAAACGGCTGGACACGCTATACTCCCGGCGAAGACCCTGACGGGGCCGTAGACAGCGCGCCAATCAACCAACTTGCGCGCCGAGGTCGTCGTCGCAAGGAGGTGGTCGATGGCGACTACAGCGGGTGACATCATCACGAGCGCTCTGCGCCTGATAGGTGTAGTGGCCGAGGGCGAATCGCCTTCGCCTGAGTCGGCAGCCGATGCGCTGTCGGCTATGAACCAGATGATCGAGTCGTGGAACACCGAGCGTTTGTCGGTTTTTGCGACTGAGGATCAAATCTTCAGCTGGCCTGCAACGGTGATCAGCCGCACGATGGGGCCGAGCGGCGACTTTGTCGGCAATCGACCTATCACCATTGATGACTCGACGTACTTCAAAGACCCGTCTACCGGCGTCTCGTACGGGCTAAAGCTCATCAACCAGCAGCAGTACAACGGCATCGCGCTCAAAACAGTGCAAAGCACTTATCCGCAGGTCATGTGGGTCAATATGACCTACCCTGACATTGAACTGTACATCTATCCAGTACCTACGCGTGTGCTGGAGTTCCATATTGTGTCGGTGGAAGAGCTGACGCAGCCAGCGATTCTGGCAACGATTCTAGCGTTCCCGCCAGGCTATCTGCGCGCGTTCCGGTACAACTTGGCTTGCGAGCTAGCGCCTGAGTTTGGTGTCGAGCCGTCTCGTCAGGTGCAGCGGATTGCCATGACGTCTAAGCGCAACCTGAAGCGCATCAACAATCCTGACGACATCATGGCGATCCCGTACAGCATCGTGGGGACGCGCCAGCGCTACAATATTTTTGCTGGAAATTACTGATGAAGTCGCCTATTCTCGGCGCAGCCTACGTTGCTCGAAGCATCAACGCTGCAGACAACCGGCTCATCAACATGTACCCCGAGTCTACGCCCGACGGCGGCAAGACTGCGGCGTACTTTCAGCGCGTGCCGGGGATTACCGCAGTTATAAGTGCATCCTCTGGGTACGCTCGAGGGCTGTATACGCTAAACGGCAAACTCTACTATGTAAGCTATAGTACGGCGCTAAACGATTCGGTGTTGACTGAGTTGACTGAAACGCCCACAGGTTTTTGGTCATCGGTCATACGCGGCACTGGCATTACGGGCACAGGCCCGGTCAGCATGGCCGATAACGGCACGCAGTTGTTTATCGCGGCCAATCCAGACGGGTACATCTACGACGTTAACACCACCGCATTTGCAAAAATCGGCGACCCCGACTTTCCCGGCGCGGTGACGGTAGGCTACGTCAACGGCTATTTTATCTTCAACGAGCCCGACAGCCAACGGGTGTGGGTGACGCAGCTTTACGATGGCACGCAGATTGACCCGCTGTCATTTGCAAGCGCCGAGGCGTCGCCCGACAGCGTGGTATCGCTGATCGTTGACCACAAAGAAATTTGGATCTTCGGCAACAACTCGACCGAGGTTTGGTACGACGCTGGGCAGCCTGATTATCCGCTTGCGCCCATCCAAGGCGCGTTTCTTGAGACAGGCTGCGCGGCACCGTATTCGGTAGCCAAGATGGACAACAGCGTCTTCTGGCTCGGCGCAGACGCGCGTGGCTTTGGCATGGTCTACCGCGCTCGCGGCTATCAGCCGCAGCGCATTTCGACGCACGCTATCGAGTACGCCATCCAGTCATACGAAACCATTTCAGACGCCATCGGTTACACGTACCAGCAAGACGGGCACATGTTCTATGTGCTAACGTTCCCAACGGCAAACGCAACGTGGGTTTACGATGCGGCCACGCAGATGTGGCATCAACGCGCGCACAACTCCGAAACGGGTACGTTGAACCGACATTCGCCAGTCTGCCAAGCCACGTACAACAACAAAGTTTGCGTAGGCGACGGGTTTAGTAATGTAGTCGGGTATTACGATTTTGACGAATTTCTTGAATTTGATCGCGCAAAAACAATTTTGCGCTCGTGGCGCGCGTTGCCGACTGGTAAAAACACGCTAAAACGCACCGCGCAGCACAGCTTGCAAGTAGATTGTGAGGCGGGCACAACAATCTATTCGCCGCCGCCGCAACCTGTGCCTGGGGTGCAAGGCCCGCCGTGGGTAGCGTCAACATCAAATGGCGTTGAATACGTGGTGACTAATCCAATTGTGTTGGAAAGCAACGGCACGGCCAATCAGTTTTTTAATCCAGAGTTTTTTTTGGGCACGACCGCGCTTGCAATGATCATGGCGTTGCGTTGGTCAGATGACGGCGGTCATACTTGGTCGAACCAACACAATATGTCGATGGGTTTTGTGGGCCAGACTGGCAAGCGTGTTATTTGGCGGCGGCTGGGCATGACGCAAAAGTTGCGGGACCGCGTCTACGAAATCAGTTGTTCAGGCCGAGGCAAGATTGCCATCATGGGCGCTGAGTTGATTGCGAGCGGCACCAATGCCTAACATCACGCGCATCCCGGCGCAGCGTGTTCCGGTTGTGGAAGGCCCGGACAACGTGATGCAGCGCGAGTGGTATCGCTTCTTCAACAACGCGTTTACGCTGTTGGGGCTGGGGCAAAACCAGTTTTCACTAGAAGACGTGCAGACGATCCCAGCGATTGCTAGGCCGCAGCTCATCAACACCCGCTACGGCTATTTTTACGACACTACAACACAGACGGCAGCCGTAATCAACACCGCTTACGGCATGACGTTTAATAGTGTGGGCTTCCAGCGCGGCGTTACCATCGGCTCACCGACATCGCGCATTTACGTTGACCGGCCAGGCATCTTCAACATCCAGTTCTCCGCGCAGCTCGATAAAACGTCGGGAGGGACTGCTTTTGTTTACATCTGGCTCCGCGTCAACGGCGTAGACGTGCCAAACTCTGCGTCGCAAGTGCGTATTCAAGGTAACAACGCAGAGGTCATTGCGGCGTGGAACTTTGTTGAACAGCTTAACGCTGGCGACTATTTTGAGCTAATGTGGTCAGTCGATGACACCAGCGTAATCTTACTTGCGGCGGCGGCGTCAGCCCCTGTGCCTGCCATTCCCTCGGTCATCTTGACCGTCACGAACAATATCTGAGGTCGAACATGGCTACGATCGCCCCGCTTATTAAACAGCAGTTTTTGGACGCCAACGGCAATCCGTTGTCGTACGGAATTGTTTACACCTATAACGCCGGGACGACAAATCCCAAAAATACTTGGATTGACGCGGCGCAGTCTACGCCCAATACCAACCCCATCATTTTAGACTCGCGCGGCCAAGCAGACATTTGGCTGATTGCAGGCGAAGCCTACAAGTTTGTTGTGCTCAATTCGTCCAGCGTGTTGCAGTACACGGTAGATAACGTAACTGCTGCGGGGACGATGTCTACGCAGAACGCTGGCGCGGTAGCCATCACGGGCGGCACGATCAGCGGCGTGACAATCACAGGCCCGATTACGGGCGACGTCACGGGCGACGTCACGGGCGACGTCACGGGCGATTTGACAGGCAACGTGACCGGCGGAACGGTGGTTGCAGAGTCATACAACGGCGGCCAACTTGCGGGCTTGCGAAACAAGATCATCAACGGCAATTTTTTTGTTTGGCAGCGCAACGGTACGTTTACCGGACAAGCACTAAACGCAAACACTTTTTATGCTGACCGTTGGCGTTCGCTCGGAAGTGGCAGCGCAGTATTAACAATATCTCGTAGCACTGACGTGCCAAATGATCAGCTTTTGTACAGTTGCAAAATAGAGACGACTACTGCGGACGCTACGGTAGACGCATCCGATTACTATTATTTTTATCAACCGATTGAAGGCTACAACGTACGCGATTTTTATGACAAAACTTTTACTCTGTCGTTTTGGGTAAAGTCGGCTAAAGCCGGTGTTCATTGCGTGTCGTTTAGGTCAAACAGTAACGACCCCATATACATTGCAGAGTTTGTAGTTAATACTATTAATACGTGGGAATTTAAGACAATTATTGTAATTAACGGTTTGCCCGGTGCAACTGGTTCTTGGCAATGGGCAGCATCGACTGGTTTGCGGGTAGGATGGGTGCTTCAAGCAGGGTCTACTTACAACGGAGGAAATGCGAGTTCATGGTATACGTCTGCGTTTGATTACGCTACAAGTAGCCAAGTCAATGTGTTCGACACAATTGGCAATGCGTTCTTTTTAGCTGGCGTGCAGATAGAAAGCGGCGCTACAGCCACGCCGTTTGAGCGCAGGACGTTTGGAATTGAATTAGCGCTTTCTACGCGGTACTACGAAAAATCATTTCCTTACACTACTGCCCCTGCTCAAAATATAGGGGCGTCTGTCGGAGCGGCGTACGCAACTGGGCAAGTTAATAATCAAGCCTTTTCAACGCTTGTGTCGTTTGTCGTTCAAAAACGAACGAATCCAACGATTGTCACGTATGCACCAGACGCGGCGTCGGCCAATTGGTCTACCAACACAACCACACCGACCGTGTCTACCGCTAATATTGGTGACCGAGGATTTGCGGTAATTGGCGGCACTTCAGTAACAGCGGGCAACGGCTACTCAATACATTGGGCTGCGTCTGCGGAGCTATCATAATGTACCAACTGTGCAAAGATTCGACGGTCATTCGTCGGCTAGCTGATAGCGCGTGGATTCCCGTCGTGCCGGGTAACATTGACTACGATGAGTATGTCGCGTGGCTAGCTGAAGGCAACCAACCGTTGCCCGTAGAGAACGACGATGCCAATTAACGCCAAGACGCTGGTTGAAGCCAAGTCGGTCGAGCAGGTCCAGACGACTCAGTACGTGGCGACTGTTACGGCGGTCATCATCGACAAGATGACGGCTACCAATTACAGCGCGGCTGCGCGTACAATCAGCGTCAACCTAGTGCCCGCAGGACAGGCCGCAGGCGACTCTAACCTGATCGTAAAGACCAAGACCTTGCAACCGGCTGAGACGTACACGTTCCCTGAGATAGCCGGGCACATCTTGAACACAGGCGACTCTATTTCGACGCTTGGCAGCCTTGCAGCGTCCATGAACTTCCGCGTAAGCGGTCGGGAGATAAGCTAATGGGCTTCTTTAAGAGTATTTTTAGCTTCGCAGAAGACATCGGCGGTGGTTTTTTGGGCGCGATAAAAGGCGGCGTACAAGGCGTAGGGCAAGCCGTTGATAGAGCTGCATCTGCAATTGCCGAACCGCTAGGAGTTCACCCCGACGCAGTTAAAGCAGCGGCTGCAGTGCTAGGGTATTACTACAATCCAGGGGCAGGAGGCTTTTTTACTGACACAACAGGTGCAACTGTAAGCGAAGCAGTCGTGGCAGAAGCTGTAGCGCCGGTACTAGCAGCGGAGAGCGCTGCCGCAGCAAGTGCGGCTGCTGGGGCTGGACTAAGTGCAGCTGAGATAGCTGCGCTTGGCGCAGAGAGCTTAGCCGTGCCTGCCGCAGCAAGTGCGGCTGCGG
>Ga0172365_10004727_pt1 | contig 10107 bp, 12 predicted proteins | sample LakKivSesite48cm_FD_114535 | JGI IMG/M metagenome (GOLD analysis project Ga0172365, IMG submission 114535) | Sediment microbial communities from Lake Kivu, Rwanda - Sediment site 48cm | ecosystem: Environmental > Aquatic > Freshwater > Lake > Sediment | place: Rwanda: Western Province, Lake... | reverse complement strand
GTACTTCTCTTTTCTACTTAGTTCGCTTTCTTTCTTTATTCTCGTGTTTATTTTCTCTTTCATATTTTTCACTCTAGTTATATTATATAGCGCGAGCTATATATAAAGCTTTCGTTTGGACGACATATCTCGTGCCTTTTTTATCTATCACAGGTCATTCACAAAAATCTCCATAATACGAGACCGGATAACATAGCATCAGGCCGTTCAATCCAATATAGATTTTTTCAAAGGTTGCTGCTCCATTCTCCTGTTCCCATGTCCCATAAATCACCTGGGTTACCAGACCACACGCCGCGATATACCCTTCCCGCGATTAATAGCCTTCGACCTCACCTATGCAAGCCAGGTCAACGGGTGGAAGCCGGGCACCGGCAACTCCGCCTTCGCCGATATGGGGTATTTCGCATGGGTTGTCCCCATACCCCGGGCAGTCGTTCTCCTGTTCCCGCGATTAATATACAGAGTTCTTTTTTTTTTTCAAGCCCTCGATTAATATAGTATTTCTCGCAATCATCATCTTCCAGCGATTAATATGTATTCCCCCTTCATTGATAAACCATTCGTTAGACATTGTCGATTGCTACATTGTCCTGTTCCTTCCGCAAAGTATAAATATTGGCAAAACAAAATACTACATAGAGCGAGTACCCCATGTCCGAGCCACCGACACAGACTCCAAACTGCCCGATTTGTGAGAATCCGCAAGGCGACGAGCTAAGTGAAGCAGTAGTAGCCGGAAAACTGACAGTCTACGAACTCTCCCGTGCCATGGGAATAGGATACGACGTAGCCTGGAAACATATCAGAGAACATCTAACTTCGACGGCCGTTGGTTCTCCTGCGGCTGAATCATCCTTGTCTACAGAAATGTCGACAGAAGAGATGATACAGACACTCTCGTATGTTGTCTCTCGCTTACGCTCGAAGGTAGATGTGTACTTAGCTACCGCCGGAAACGCCGAGAACGATCGGACGGCCGCCAGCCTCATTAAGGAACTCAGAGGACTGATTACGGATATAGCCACACTGGAAGGAAAGCTCCAGAAGTTACCTCTCGAGAAATTGGAGTCGCTTACTAAGGCTCTCGACAAGATTAATGCGTTTATGGTCACCGAACTCTGTGATTCTTGTAAGTTGAAACTGGCGGAGAAGATGGCGAAGGATGATCAAGCACAGGTCGTCAATATACAACCCTAGGACGGATATCCGTGGACCCCCTTGAACGATCAGAGAAGATACTTCGGGCGTCAGTAGACCCTGTGTTCTTCGCGCAAGATCCCTATTTCTTGGGAATAGATTCGCTATATCCTAAGCAGATAGAGATTCTCCGGAAGTTCTATGAGGGAAAGTATCATGAACTTACGCTAATCGCAGGGATGAGGAGTGGGAAGACCTTCGTTAGTTCGATATTTGCGACATATGAACTCTTTCATCTGCTCATCCAACCGGAACCTGCGAAGTACTTCGGGCTAGCAAGGGGAAGTAAGATATTCATTAACTGTGTAGCCCCATCCGAAGAGCAAGGAATGGACACAATATTCGCCGAACTCCAGGGACGAATTAACTATTCCGAGTTCTTCAAGGAGTATGAGCCGAAAGTCCACCAGGCCGATATTATCTTTCCTAAGGAGATAATGACGAGAGTTCTGCCGAGTACGTCCGCCAGTCAAGCAGGAAGGACCGCGAAGGCAGTAATCCTGGACGAAATCGATCGTTTTGAGGAGACAGCTGGTAAGAGAGGTGCGTGGGCTGTCTATAATACAGTTAGTAGATCCGTCCGAACGCTGGGGAAGTATGGCCACATAATCGAGATTACTAGTCCACTACATCAGAATTCCATCGGAATGCAGCTATATCGCAAGAAGTTACCCAATATGCTGTGTCTAAAAGTGCCTACATGGGAGTTTAATCCGAATATCACACGTGAAAGTCTCCAAGATGAGTTTGAGAAGGACCCAATGGCCGCAATGCGCGACTATGGCTGCGAACCCTTCGAGAGTATCGCACCGTATTACTCTAATCCTGAGATAATTAATATGGTCGACCGTCCGAATGTGCTGGAAATGCTCTGGGAAGGCATTCCGGTAAGTGAAAAGACGAATTCCTACGTCCTTGGATGCGACCCAGCTGTTAAACATGACGCATTCGGCCTGAGTTTGATGCATACAGACGGCCTCCATGTGTATGTCGACGGCCTATTTTCGTTCAGACCACAGGGAAAATTGGAGATAAATCCCATAGATGTGCGCAATTTTCTACGCAAAGTCTGCATGAACTTCACGGTAAACTACGCGGTTTTCGACTATCCTATGTATCCGGAGCTTATGGAAGACCTACGGATGCAAGGTGTAGAAGTCGTCCAACATGTGGCAAGAAAGGAAGATCACGACCGGGTAAAGGAGTATTTCTACACGAAAAAGCTCTCAATGCCCCATCACTCGAAGGCAGAAGAGGAGTTTAGGCAACTTCAAATCGTCGACGCGAAGAGAGTTGACCATCCCCGTGGAGGGTCAAAGGACGTGATTGATACAATTGCAACTGGAACGTGGGTAGTCACGGAATATATGATGAAACCTGCGGTTCAGTTCAATATAGTTAGACCATTCTAAGGTGATGACCATGAAGATTGGAAGATTAAACATCAACCTAGGAAAACCAAAAGAAGAAGTTGGAGCAATAAGCAAGGCTATTGCCCAGTCGACAGCCGTACCGACTGTTGAGGTTGTCGCTAGAGTCACTGAATTTTTTGCAACACCTCTCGCAGGAACCGCAAACAAGTATACATGGTACCAGAAGATGTATACTTTTGATCCGGAGGTAGCAATAGGTGTAGACAAAGTTGCTCAGATGGTTAGGCAATGTTACCAGGGAGTCACAGTCGACGATATTGAAAAGGACGACCCGAAGTATAGTCAGGTTAATACGATTGTTGAGGCCCTTAAGCTCCCGACAATGTTTGAGACAGTCTCTAAGCATCTTATGAAGGATGGCGATGACATCTGGTTGATAGAACGCCAAAACGGACTTCCGAAGTTAAGGAGACTACCTATTAATACGATGACAATTCTTGAGAGTCGTGACCAACTTCAGAAGGCTGACGCCCAGATATTTAACGCGAACTACTACGTGATGAATGAATTCCCAGTGCTGACTGCTAAACAACAGGTATTTGAAGCGAGTAAGATTCTTCACTTCTCAGTAGATAATATTGGAGAAGAAGTCTACGATCTTCTTAACCGCTATACGTTTGGTGTGTGGTCCATCAGTCCACTGGAGTCCCTTCGCGCGACAGTCCTCTGGAAGTTTGCAGCAATGACCAACGACGTCCTCTGGAGAGCAAGAAACGTCCCTAGAGAACATCACAAGTTAGATCTGACTGCATTTGACCCTAGTAAGTACGTTGGGACTGTTGATGCTAGAGTCGCAGCAGCAAAGAAAGCAGCCGAAGACGCTCTAACAGCATATGCATCCTCAGTGTCGAATAAGGCAGCAAACCAGGGCTACATCACAGGAAGCGAGGTCGACATTCAGTATATAGAACCACGTAGTACGACGTATACAGCGCCGAACAATCTCATGTCTCAACTTGACCGTACGACGATCGCGCGCATAGGTATCCCAGAGAGTCTCGGAGGCGGAAAATCTGGGACGTATGCTACGGAGATCGTTCTGGATGTCAAGGCAGGCCTCAATGCTCTGAACATGGCGGAGAAGATTAGAGATCCACTGGAAAAACTCCTGCGGAATGAACTTATAGTCCGCGGATGGACAGAAGAAGAAGCAGCTGGTGTGAAGATTAAGATCCAGCTACTCCTTGACACGAATTATGGTGAGACAACTAGACAAGTCTCAGTGTTAGCTAACACTGGACTTCTTACACAGGATGAGCTGCGGGAAATGTTGGGATACGACCCTCTACCGCCTGGCGAGACTCCTATGACACCTGCAAGTCGAACAGGTAGATCAGGGGAGACTACTCAGACACCTGGAGACGTAGAGAATACAGAATCGCAGCGTCTACCGGGCGATATAAGGGAACCAATCACCCCTCAGTCTCGTGGTGACAAACAGCGGACATAAGGAGGTGAAGAGATATTAGGACAAGTAAAGCATATTCTGTCGCTCTTGTAGCAATATTCGCAGCGATATACGTAGCTGCGATGTTAGCCTTCAATCCAATTTCGTACGGGCCCGTACAGTTCAGAGTAGCGAATATTATCATAGGCGTAGTACCAATCTTCGGGATACCCAGCGTACTAGGCATAGCCCTTGGAGTATTCATCGGGAATACTATAAGCCCCTTGGGGCCGATTGACTTGATCAGCGCAGCGTTTTCTTTGGCCGGACTGCTGATAGTCTGGTACCTACGCAACAGGTCAGTAATGTTGGGCCTAACGCTCTACAGCGGTATTCTTGGAACATGGATAAGCACAGCTCTATTCTTCGTCTTCGGCCTGCCGATAGTAGTGACTATCGGATGGTTGATAGTTGGCATATGGCTTGCAACAGGTCTGTGTGGCTATGCACTCTATAAGGCCCTAAAGAGATACGTTCCGCAGAGTTATAGAATGGAGGAAAAGAAATGAATGAGCAAGAAGCTCTAAAGGTAGCCGAAGAATGGAAGAAACGCCCTGGAGTACTGAATGTTGCGGTTTCCCATAAGGTTGTTAATGGAAAGCTGACAGATGTACGTTGTATCACTGTGTACGTTGAGAAGAAGATCGCTGAGGCTAAGTTAAAGGCCTCGGAGATTATTCCTAAGGAGGTCAAAGGCATGTGCACAGATGTAATCGAACTCTCGACTAAGGACTTCAAAATCGGTCAGACATCCGTTGCGAAACTACCATGGGAGGTACAGAAGAGATTAGCTGGTGGGGTGACAAAGAAATGACACTCGTCGATTGGCGGGAGAAATGCACACCGATTAGAGACCAAGGACAATGTGGGTCATGTACTGCATTCGGTACTATTGGTGCATGGGAAGGCCTCCTGAAGATAAATGGAGAAGAGGTAGACTTAAGTGAGAGAGATCTCTTCTTCTGTGAGGGAGGGACTTGCAGTCAAGGCGCCGAGGCAAACCAGCCATTGGACCAAGCAAAGATTGGCGTGTGCTATGAGGAATATTGTCCCTATGGCGATACGTCAGGCGGTACAGACCATGCATGTGGTGATGGCCTGGCTACGCATTGGAAGGGCCGAAGAATTAAGAGCTACAAGCCACTGAATGGTGTCGATGAGATTAAGGCAGCGCTAGATAAAGGACCAGTCGTGACTACAATGATGTGCCACCAATCTTTCATGGTCTACATGGGAGGAATTTACCATTCTCTGGGCATCTGGGATCCGTTCGTCGGAGGACATATGGTAGCCCTCGTTGGGTATGATGATGTCGTGGGCTATTGGATAGGTCGTAACAGTTGGGGCCCAGTTGGCTGGGGAGAAGGTGGATACTTCCGCATCGTCTTTGGCGATAGCAATATTGATGACTTGGCATATGCACTAGAGCTTAAGCCAGGAGAGATCGAAGGTGATTCACCTGGCCCAGGGCCAGAACCACCATCCGATTGTCCGGTAGCTAGGGGTATCGTTGCGTTTCTTAATGCAGGCTACAAACTATTCGGGAGAAAGACACGATTCCGAGCAATCGTGCCCGAATAATCCTATCTTTTTTAGGCGAGAGACATGACAATGTATTTCGACAACTGTGGTGGACCCGACTGGGACACCGATTGGTTTTTCCGGAGGTTCCGTCAAGGCCCTCCGAAGGATATCGTAGAGATTGGTGCAGACGATGAACCGATCGCTCCGATACTAGTTAATAGAGGGTTTAAGGTTACCGGCTACGATCTTCGGAAGAAAGGCACAATGGATCCAACGTTCGACTTCCATCTAGAGGACTTCGTAAAGGCTAGTATACCTTTACAGTCCTACGACATCGTGATATCTATATCGACTATTGAGCATTTTGGTATAGCGTACTTTCAGTATGGTGGTCCGAAGGATGACTTCTACGATGTAAAGGCGTGCCGGAAGATATACGACATTCTTCGGCCTGGTGGGAGATTCTACGTCACAGTTCCCTATGGGAAGACTCCTTTGATGTCGGGAGCCGACTGGCGGATATACGATAGTCAGGCATTTCAGGAGCGTATTGTCGGGAAGTTTACACCCGTACTTGTCGATTATTTCTTCTCAGCCGCTTACGGACAATATCCCATAGGAACGTTCATAGAAAAGGATGAAGCCGACCAGATATCCGCAGGCCCGAACTTAACTATCGGTGCTATTCTCGAGAGATCTCCGTAGCGACCGCAAAATTTAAATATTGGCCGAAATATAAGAGAGAGTGAGCATACAACTTAAGAGCACGTGATTCTATGAGCAATGCAGCCAGCAATATAAAGGCATTCTCGTGGGAACCTCTCGGCGCTGTCCTACAAGTTGAGGGATCCGCCATCATGCCAGGAGTATTCACTGGTACGGACAGGATTCCTACGGAGTTCTCCGAACGAGTTGTGGCTAAGGCAAGGGCACAGCTTCTTAATAAGCCGGCCTTCGCGTATGGCCACGGCAGAGGACTCGGAGATTCCCAGACAATTGGCTTTATCACTGCAACAGACCTCACGGATGATGGTAAGCTCAGAGTCAAGGGCTACATCTTCGACAATCTCGCAATTGAAGACATTAAAGCAGGAAAGTTCCACGGAATGTCGATCGAAGCAGCCGCCAAGATTAAGAATGTTGATGGCAAAGACGTCGTACAAGACTTCGACATGCTTCGTGTGGCGTTAGTTGATAAACCCGCGTGCCCTACGTGTGTTATAGACTCGATAAAGGAGGTCAAACAAATGTCAGTTGCTCCAACTACGACAATCCCGGAGCCGGCAACAGTTACCGCCCCCTCTACTAATGCAGCGACAGTCGCACCGACAACCCCTGATAGTACAACGACAGTTACAGTAGTGACACCTCCGCCTCAGCCAGTCGTTCCGAAGATCGAATCGGCAGAGAAGGTTGTGGAAAAGGCTGTGAACTTCTCAGACCAACTTAGTGACCCTAAGAACATCGAAGAACTTCTCAAGAAGTTTGAAGCTGGTCTCTCAAAGACCAAGATACCTGCTGCGCAGATAGAACTCCTCAAGGGTTCAATACTTCTGGCATTTTCAGCAGCGGGTACACCAGAGAGTACACTAGATGGTCTGTGGAATTCGACAGAGAACCCCTGGAAGCAAAAGTACGAATGCCAGGAACTTAAGGGCCTGGTAACGAAGATTAAGGAGAAGGATAAAGCTTTCTCCCATGAAAAGGCCCTCGAAGGTATCACCGGGCATGAGGCAAAGGTTGCAGTGCTAACGAAAGTGTTCGAAAGCTATTCAATTGCCGACACAAAGAAAGTAGAACTTAGTGCGGCACAACCGCCGGCAAAGGACGAACTGAAAGAAAGAATCGACAAAGTCTCCCAAACTTTGTTCGGAAAGCCGTATGGGGAAGTTATTGGAAATCTAGACAAAGGAGGAAAGAAGTAAAATGGGAAGTCCAGCCAAACAATGTGAGGAAGGTATTACCTTCCCATGCCATTCGGCGCTTAGCGGCGCAGGATACATAGTAACTACAGCCGATGCTACAGCTGGCTACGTCCAGCTGACAGATGCAGACTACGAGGTGCCCTTCGGTGTGGCCGTCATGGGGACCAAGAATCCGATTGACGAGACCATGCAGTCAGGCCAATACATCGCAGTTCAACGCGCAGGCTATGCATTCGTAAAACTCCACAAGGCCAACGAGGCCATCGCAGTAGGAGGACTTGTCGGTACGATGTACACCGTCAACGGTGTTACTGACCAGGGCGGTGTGACAGCACTCACACTCGATCCGACGAATACGTCTACCTATTTCAGGGCCCATAGAAGTATTGTGGGTACTGCAATGGAAGCTGTAGGCGTAAGTAACGGTGGCCTAATACTCGTACATCTTGCAACAGGAGGAATCTAAACATGGATCCATACGAAGAAATCAAGAAGCTTCTTGCAGACGGTCTGACCACATCGGACGAAGTCATCAAGAAGAACATAATGCGCGAGGTAATCTACAAGCAATCCAGCCTACTCTCAGTGGGTGAGAAGCTCATCCCTGTGAGGCCATTCAACGTTCTGGATGCGAAGTGGTCATATCCTTCGGAGATGACTGCTGATTATCCAGTCGCGGAAGGCGCAACAGCTGCAAGGCAGGGCATCTCATTCGCCGACTTCAGCATGACACTCGTTAAGGGTGAAGTGAGGTTTGCGATGACAGATGAAGCCAAAATCCGCCAGCTTGAGAACTACCAGCTTAGCTTCACGCAGAGTAGGGCCTCGGAGGCCATGGCTGCGAAGAAGGACTACGAAATCCTCAATACTTTGCTTGCAGGCATCGGTGATACAGTCACTGTGGCCGCAGGTAAGGAATGGGATACAGCTGCTGGTGTGCCTGACGAAGACATCATTGAGGCCTGGGATTCGGTCCTTGCGAACTCCAACACATCACTCGTAGAACTTCGGAATTGTTGGCTTGTAGTGCCTGCTGCAACGATGGCCAACTTGATGAAGTTGACGTTGATAGGCAACGTCCAACAGACCATCCAGGACTACTTGGGCAGGAGTTACGGGCTGACAATCTATCCGACAAGGGATACACAGTTTGCTGATTGTGCACTCTTCGGAGTGAATAGTGAGCAGACAGCTATCCACGGTGTGCTTTCGCCTGCGACACCTAATGCAGTCCTTGCAGAAACCAAGCGCGAGTTCGGATATGATGACTGGGTCATCCGCCAGTTCTTCAAGACCAAAGTTGTGCCAAATAGTTCGTCAGATACAACATGTGATAGACTCGTAAAAATCGACAACATCACGGCTTAGGAGTAGATTTCCATGGTATACGACATTAGGAAAGTCGACAAGGGAATCCAACTTAGGCCCCCAATGACATCCGGCGCAATCGGTGCTGCCCAGTTGACGGTAACACTGGTGAGTGCTACAGGTTCTGCTGTGACATTCCGTCACGGCGGGACGACTGTGCCAATCCTCGTACTACCGGTCTTGAGAACTGCAACATCCGGCGTACAACTATTCGCGGCTGCCATGGGCTCTGGATGCACAACGTCCAATGCTCAGATGGCAGGCGGAACATCCGGCAGTTTGTACACAGTGCTATGCATCTTCTAGGGTGGTTGAAGTGAGCCAGAGGGTAATTCCAGCTTACCTCAACACCACCATCTCTTTTGCTACCGCAAGCGGGTACCAGAGAATACTTACGAAGAACTCCGGCGTTATTGATGTCGGAGGATTTTTCAACAAGGTCGTTCAAGTATACAATGCTGATACATCGAACCTCGTAGATTATTCTATCAAGGGTGCTGCAGGATTAAGCGGTCCTTGGTGGATGATTGGTTCAGGACAGGTCTTACGAACTTCGGCATCGATTGTGTCGAATAACTCCGTTTGGCATTACATAGATGTTCAAGCAGGGGCTGTTACGTCCAACACACTGACTACATCCGGGCGCGGACTAGTATATGTGACAGTTATGGGCGTACCAGTCTTCTAACCTTTTTTTATATGAACATACTTCTCCGAGTTTAAATTCCTACGGGAAGGAATAGCATGTCAGAATCATATATTCAAGTTCCTGTATATTCCACTGGGAAGAAGGTCCGGTCGAGGACGGTCGACCTGGGCTCAGGGGCAATTCATCAAGAAGTAATGACCCTGGCCGACCAATCTGGGAATTTCATAGGAATCTCAGGAGCGATTCTCACGGCAAAGATCTCCGGGGAGACTGTCTCCGTAGCGAGCGGCCTGCATGTTGTTACAGGCGGCGGCCAAGTCTCGGGCGAGGTTACGGCAAAGATCTCCGGCGAGACTGTTGTTGTTGCCTCCGGAATGTACTTTGCATCTGGCATAGGGGTAACGATACCTGTTGTGCCAGTTACTATCCCGATAACGTCGGGGAGTGTAATAGTAAGTGGTAATGTTAGCGTCTCAGGAACAGTATCAGTCTTATCAGGGACTTTTGGCACTGCGAAAATATCCGGGGAGACAGTCGCCGTCGCCTCTGGAGCTTATCTGG
>Ga0172365_10004725_pt1 | contig 10108 bp, 12 predicted proteins | sample LakKivSesite48cm_FD_114535 | JGI IMG/M metagenome (GOLD analysis project Ga0172365, IMG submission 114535) | Sediment microbial communities from Lake Kivu, Rwanda - Sediment site 48cm | ecosystem: Environmental > Aquatic > Freshwater > Lake > Sediment | place: Rwanda: Western Province, Lake... | reverse complement strand
TCGCTCTCCACATAGGGATCCAACGCGACCAAGGCCCCCTGTCCGGCATAGATAGCAGCCTGATCCTGGTAGGCCACGGCCATGCTGGGGAGTTGCTTCTCCGGGATACCAGCAATGATCTTCTGATACAGCTTATCGTAGCTTCCATGCGATTCTCCCTGGACTGTAAGGTGCCACTCGTTGGTACGGTTGAATTCGTCAATCATACTCAACAAGAGCTCTTCACGGGAGCGGGTGTGCTGATACCAGTACACAACCGTCTGACCATTGGGATTCAGGTTCTCCAGGTCGCCGTAGACCGTTTGGTCGTAGGTTGGTGCTAGGGGAGCAGATGTCAGCCTCTCTGGAGACGCTGCTGTAGGCGCTTCGGTCGGCGCCTCCGCCGGTGCCGGGGTTGGTTTGGTGCACGATGCCACGAAGGCCAAGAGCGCCCCGGCTACCACGATCGCGAACGGCAGCTTACGTATGTTCATGTTGCGCCGTACAAAACCCTATTCGACAAAACCGACGTACTCTGGGGGCCAATACGAGAACCAGGCGTGTCCGACGATGTGCTTGATCGCCACCGGACCGAAATTGCGCGAGTCGTTAGAAGCGCCCCGGTTGTCGCCCATGACGAATACGTACAGTGGCGGAACGGTCTGTGGGCCGTAACTGCCCCCACCCGGATTCACAGCCCAGGGTTCGTCGAGCGGGTGGCTATCAATGTACACTTTCCCATTGCGCACCTCGATCGTCTCCCCTGGCAGTCCCACCACGCGCTTGATCAACATCTCCGTCTGTTCTGGTAGGTCAATCACGACGATGTCGCCGCGCCGCGGGCCGTGCATGAAGCGATACGTCACTTTCTCCACGACCACCCGCTGCGTGCTGTGCAGGTTTGGCTCCATGCTCTGTCCCAGCACCTGCGTGGCCTGGGCCAGGAAAAGATTGATGACCAGGGCAATGACAACTGCGGGGATAACCGTTTCAGCTACCTCGCGCAGTGCGTGCAGCAACCACCGTAACACCAGAGTCCCGGAACTATGGGTCTCCTGTCCGATTTCGACTTCGGGTTCTTCGACGATCTCTTTCACAGCAATCCCTCAGCATACATTGGTTGGAGCGTTTTGTACCAAGCTAGGGGCGTCGAGACGGGTAACGTCCTTTACCACTACCCCGGTCTCGGTCTCCCCCCCTGCCACTCCGGTCCCGGTCCCGGTCTCCTCCCCTACCACTCCGGTCCCGGTCTCCCCCTCTGCCACTCCGACTTCGGTCTCCTCCCCTGCTACCCCGGTCTCCCCCCGGCCTATCGGCCGCTTGAGCCTGTTCCAGGGTCCAGCCTTCCAACACCGCCCGGCGTGAGAGACGAATCTTTCCCTCAGGGCCGATACTGGTCACCATAACCATGATCTCGTCACCGACATCCACTTCATCCTTGACACTGTTGACGCGATAGTCGGCCAATTGCGAGATGTGCACCATGCCGTCCACACCCGGCAGAATCTCCACGAACGCACCAAAGTCAGTAATACGCACCACACGCCCGGTGTAGATGTGGCCTACCTCGGCCTCCTCGGTCAACTCCACGATCATCTGCTGCGCTTTCTCGGCGGCCGGGCCGCTGGTCGAAGCGATGTAGATGGTGCCATCGTCCTCGATGTCAATGCGCACGTCGCATTCTTCCTGAAGCGCGCGCACCGTCTTGCCGCCCGTCCCGATGACTGCCCCCAGTTTGTCGGGATCCACGTGCAGGATAGTCATCCGGGGCGCGTAGGGCGAAAGTTCCGCATGTGGCGCAGGGAGGGTAGCCGCAATCACGTCGAGAATCTGCACGCGCACCTGGCGGGCCCGCTCCAAAGCCTCTGACAGAATATCGTAGGAGAGGCCGGCGGCGACTTTGATGTCCATCTGCAACGCCGTGATGCCGCTGCGTGTACCCGCGACCTTAAAGTCCATGTCCCCCAGGTGATCTTCCAGCCCCTGGATGTCAGTCAGGATTTGATAACGACCATTTTCCATCATCAGGCCCATTGCGATACCGGCGACCGGGGCCTTGATCGGCACACCCGCATCCATGAGTGCCAATGTACTTGCACACACACTCGCCATCGAGGTTGAGCCATTGGACCCGAGCACCTCGCTGACGACACGAATGGTGTAGGGGAACTCGTTCTCATCTGGGATCACCGGCAACAGCGCCCGTTCGGCCAGTGCGCCGTGGCCGATCTCGCGCCGGCGCGGACCACCCATCCGTCGCACCTCACCCGTCGAATAGGGCGGGAAATTATAATGGTGTATGTAGCGCTTGGTATCCTCAGGTGAGAGATCGTCCAGTGTCTGCTCTTCCCGGGGTGTGCCGAGCGTAGCGATGGAAAGAACCTGGGTCTCGCCACGGCTGAAGAGACCGGAGCCATGCGTGCGTGGCAGCAGCCCTACCTCGGCCGCCAGGGGGCGGAGCGCATGGGGAGAACGCCCATCAGCACGAACGTTCTCCTCGATGGTACGCCTGCGCACGAGTTCACGCACGATCTCGTCGAAAGATGCTTTAATTACTTCCTCATCCCATCCCTCAGGCCGGCTTTCGATCAACCCATTCTGCAGGGTCTCCAGCCGCCCGTAGCGCTCTTCCTTGCTCGTTGCGTCATAGATGGCCTCTGGCAACCGAGCGCCTACTTTCTGGCGGACAAATTCGCGCGCCTCGTCGGGCAAGACATAGGACGTGTACTCACTCTCAGGCTTTCCTACGGCTTCCTGCATCTCATTCTGGACACGAATCACGTCCTGTATCGCCTCGTGACCCCGGCGAAGCGCCTCGACGATCACCTCCTCGCCCACCTCGTTCGCCCCGGCCTCGACCATCAGCAGCGCATCGGCCGTGCCAGCCAGCCGCAGATCAAGCGTACTGTGTTCCATCTGCGAGACGGTCGGATTGACGACTAGTTCTCCGTCTACGTATCCCACGCGTACGGCTCCCACCGGCCCATCGAACTGGACGTCGGAGATCGTGAGCGCTGCTGAAGCGCCGATAACGGACAGAATATCCGCGTGATGTTCCTCATCCTGCGAGAGTGAGGTGATGATAACCTGCACCTCGTTGCGCATGTCGTGAGGGAAAAGGGGACGAATGGTGCGGTCGGTCAACCGCGCTGTGAGCGTAGCCGATTCGGTTGGCCTTCCCTCGCGGCGGAAGAAAGAGCCAGGGATGCGGCCGGCTGCGTAAAGCCGCTCCTCAAAGTCCACGGTGAGGGGAAAGAAGTCCCCGCCTCCCTCGCGGACCGTATGTGACATCGTTGCTGCGACGAGCAATACCGTGTCGCCGCAACGCACTGTGACTGCACCACCTGCCTGTTGGGCCAGTTTCCCGGTCTCGATCGTGACGACCGATTCTCCCAACGTGGTGGTAAATTGATGACTATTCACTTTCCTATACCTCCATGTCAGCAGGCCAGGCACAGTGGTCAGGGACTGGGGGATATCTCGTAGCAGATTCTCGGCCGTTGGGCTACGCTATATTCCCCAATTCCTGGACCTGCACCTGACCCTCTTAGATTGTTTATTTCAGAGACACACAAACGAGTAGATGGGCAACCCCTTCTCCACATCTACTCGTTCGATTGACCTTTCCAATGATTATGTTACCTGCGCAACCCGAGCCGCTGGACGATTTCCTGATAACGTTCAGGAGACTTGGAATTGAGATAGGTCAGATGACGTCGGCGTTGGCCAACCATCTTGATCAAACCACGCCGAGAATGCTCATCGTGTCTATGTAGCTTCAAATGTTCTGTCAGTTGATTGATACGGGTGGTCAATAACGCGATTTGTACTTCTGGCGAACCTGTATCGTCGGGCACGCGGCTGAATTCCTGGATGATCGCATCTTTCTCGCTCTTACTCAACGGCACTGTTTCCTCCTTAGAACCACACACGAACGGGGCTCAATACAAACCCTTATCCAATCTTACAGGGCTATTGTACCACGATTCAGCCCCACGCGCAAACTGTGGGGCGAGCGGGTTTGTGGTCCTTCCCAAATCACGGTAGAATGGCGCGGATTCGTGAGGACTGCGGTCACGCCGGCGGTACACCGGCGGGACGAGCCGTGGCCCGCAACATGGGAGAAACAGGTTGGAAGAGACACACGGCACGACAAGACAGCGAGACGTAGAAGTTGCGCAGGCGGCTGGCATTATCGCGCTTGGGAACAGCGCCAGCCGTGTGCTGGGGCTGGTCCGCGAGACGGTCAAGGCCGATCTCTTCGGGGCCGGAGGTCACGTGAGCGCACTGGACGCGGCCATGAGCATCCCGAACATCGTATATGAGCTGGTGGTAGGTGGGATGGTCAATTCCGCACTCATCCCCGTTCTATCCGACTATGCTGCGCCAGAGCGCCGGGCGGAGCTATGGCGCTTGCTAAGTATTCTCCTCGGCATCATATCGCTGGCTGTGTGCGTCTTCGTGCTGGTCGGGGAACTCCTGACCCCACAGTTGGTATGGCTCTCTGCAGGAGGGCTGCCGCGCTCCGACCAGGCGTTGGCGGCTGACCTGCTGCGCCTGATGCTCCCAGGGGTGCTCTTCCTGAGCCTGGCCAGCGTCCTTGCCGGCACCCTCTACGCCCTCAAACGGTTCACCTTACCCGCTTTCACCGCCGCGGCCTTCAACGCGGCTATGGTGATCGTGGCATTGGCGTTGGGCCGCCGGTGGGGAGTTCATAGCATGGCCGTGGGCTTGTTGGTAGGATCTCTGCTCCAGGTGATCCTGCAACTGCCGGGGCTGCGCGACGCCCGCCTGCGCCTCGTTTTCGACCTGCGCCACCCAGCGCTACGCCACATCGGCCGTCTCTACGTGCCCATCCTGTTCGGCCTGGCGGTGGACAAACTGGCAGAGTTGCTCAGTTACCGCCTGGCCTCTCATACTGGCGACGCTTCCATCTCCTGGATGAAGTATTCCGCGACGATGATCCAGTTGCCGCTGGGACTGGTCGTCACGGCGGTCTCGATTGCCATCCTGCCCACACTCTCCCGCCAGGCAACGGACGAACAACGCGGCCCTTTCAAAGCCACACTTGCGCAGGGTTTGCGGCTGGTGCTGGCACTGACCATCCCGGCGACGGTCGGCCTGTGGGCGCTGGCAACGCCCATCATTGCACTAGTCTTCGAGCACGGAGACTTTACCCCGGCCGATACGTTGGCGACGGTCGCGGCATTGCGCTTTCACCTGGTGGGGCTGATCTTCGCCGCCATAGACCAGCCGCTCATCTTCGCCTTCTACGCCCGCAAGGATACGTGGACGCCGGCAATGGTCGGCGTCGCGACGGTGATCTTGTACGCAGTTCTGGCGCTGGCCCCGACGCTCTTTGTGCCCCTCACGCTGAACGGCCTGATCCTGGCCAACTCGCTCAAGTGGGCAGCCCACGCCTTGATCATGCTCGCACTCCTGCAGCGCCGCACGGGCGGCCTGGGGGGACACGGGGTGTGGACACTCGTGCTCAAGGCGAGCGCTGCTTCGGTGATCATGGGGACAGTGGTCCACCTGGCAGTGGTGAGGCTCGCGCCAAGCGTGCCGGCCGGGTTGGCGGGCGAGGTGCTTTTGGTAGGAGGAAGTGGGCTCCTGGGGGCTGCGATCTACAGCACGTTGGCAACCTTGCTGCGGATAGAAGAAGTACGCCTGCTGGGACAGGCCCTACTCGAGTGGAGCCGGCGCTTGACGGGGCCTGTGCGGTAGATTATAATGCCGTCATCCATGTGAGAGAGGTGCGCTTGGAGAACCAGAAGCGCCAGCCGGTTCGCCCAGACTTGTACGACGAGGCATACTTCCTGGGGTCTTGCGAAGGGTATGCACAGTTCATCGCCAGCGAGGGAGCGCACCTTTCGCGCCGACTGAGCCAGGCCTTTGAGTTGGCGCAGGTCACGCCCGGGATGCGGGTGCTTGACGTCGGCTGTGGGCGTGGCGAGATTCTGCGCCATTGTGCCAGGCTGGGAGCGCTCGTGCACGGCGTGGACTATGCGCCGGTGGCGGCGCGCATGGCGCGAAGACTGGCGATGAACGACGAGAGGACGCGGGATGCCGTGGGCGTCTATCTGGCCGACGCCAAGTGGTTGCCGTTTCCCGCTTCCTCCTTCGACCGCGTGTTGATGTTCGACCTGGTGGAACACTTGCATCCGTGGGAATTGAACCGGGCGCTGGGAGAGGCGCGGCGCGTGCTGCGGCCTGGGGGCCTGCTCATCATTCACACCGCCCCCAACGCCTGGTATGACCGGTATGCGTACTTATTGGTGCGGTTGGTGCGCACGTTGATGGGGCAGGGGGTGCGTTACCCCAAGGATCCTCGCGCGATCACACCTGCCAACCTCGACGTGCACGTTAACGAGCAGAGTGTGCTGAGCCTGTGGCGGGTGCTGAGGCGGGCGGGTTTCCGCGCGCGGGTGTGGCTGGACACGCCCCCGCAGAGCCGGGACGAGGGGCTGGTCCTGGCAGCGGCGCGCTATATTCTGTTCAACTGGCCGCCCTTCTGCTGGTTCTTCGAGCGGGAGGTATTCGCAGTAGCAAGGGTAGAAGGAATGTAAGCCGATATGTGAGGGAAGCAAATATGGATAGCCTGAACTGGGATCAAGTTCGAGAGTATATGAATGAAAAAGCCGCTGAGTTCCGCCAATGTAGAATCAAATCATTGGAATCCGTCACCCTCGAAAGGCTTCTGGACAAGAACCTCCCTCTTCTGCTCAGAGCGAAGAAGGGCAGCCCAGCATCAAGACTGGTAGAAGGTCTATTAGACAATTTTCTGTCCTTACCTGAAGAGAGATTTCTTGAAGATCTCCTCAGAGATCTGGCTGTCTCCATTATGAACAAAACACACGGCGGACACAGATCACCAACTGCAGACGCCGATTTGGAGTTCATCAGTGATGGAATCAACCATATCATCTCTGCCGAACCAGACATCATTGAATTGATCAGTGATATGACTACAGAGGATGAAACATCCCATAATGAAAAGAGTAGGCTCATCAACAGACTTACAAAGCAGTTCATTGACAGATTCTGTGACAATCGAGGCACAATAGACTGGGTGAAACTCGTTAAAGCTAGCAGTGGCAACCAATAGTCAAACTGATAAAACGCCGCACAATATAGTATGGCAAGACAACGATTTCAGCTAACCGAGGACTGAACTATGAGGGAGTCTGGCATGGAACTGGATCTATATGAATTGCTTTGGGACGTGGAAACTGATGTATGCTGTTTCCTTTACCGTGAGTTTAAGGTGTTCAGTTCAGATGTGGAAGCGCAGCAATATGGGGGGAGACGCCAGACTGAACTCAACGAAGGAATGTCCACTGAAGAACGGGTGCACCAAGATGGCTATTACTTCTCGTTTTACGGTGCAAGCAAGGTAAGACAAATTGATGGGTTCGCAATCAGCGTGACTCCTTAGCAACTGTTGGGGGTATGCAATCACGAAATAACGAGGAGGCACAATGCAACAGTTCTGGCTTGTAGTTGGATCAGAGAAAAACTGGCAAGTGGCTTTCGAGAATAACAACCTCTGGGGACTAAAAGACTTCCGAGAGCTTCGGGCTTTGTGGAATATGTTGCGGGAAGGGGACGGTTTGCTTTTCTATGTGTCCAAACCAGTACATGGAGTGGTTGGCTTTGGATATGTGGTTACAAAATTCGTGCAGACCATCCCTCTCTGGCCAGAAGAGAGAAAGAGGAATGAAGTAATTTGGCCACTTCGCCTTGAATTCGATATAGAGTACTGTCTTCCTCCACATCTATGGAAGTCTCACAAGTATACTTCCCATGACTTGCAGATGATAAGCAGAATGGTTTTTCAGTGCTATCCTATTGAAGAAGTTAATGCTGCAAGAGTTACTTTGGGGTTGACACCCCTGATCCAAACTGTGCCCTCACCTGTAGCTGAGCTCAAGGTTACAGCCGAGTCCGCCACGATTGACCATGATGACCTAAAAGATTATTTGGTGGAGATTGGCCGTATTCAGAGCTATATTGCTGAAGAGGAATATCCACTTGGAAGTACGCGCCTTGACGTTGTCTGGCGTAGAGTCGAACTTTCAGTTCCCACGTTTGTGTCTAGGTTCAGATTGGAGGGGATATTTATCACGCAATGGCGAAACTAAAGCATGCTTTCGACCTTTGGAATAGCCGTATTTTCCTGGTCGCAAGTATGAGCGAAAGGGGCAAGTACCAAGAATTGCTTTCAGGAACCTTTCATGAAGTAGGAGACCAGATGCGGTTTATTGATGCTGCATTGGTGAAGGAACTGCTCGAGAAGAAGAGAGATTATAGGGAGATGGAGCGGACTTTGGGTATCTTCAAGAGATAGCCTTATGGCATACATGGACTGATGTTTGGATGCTGAAGGTGCTGTAATGAAGACCACTCGGTACTTTGAAGAACAAGTTCTACGGAAACGCCCATACCTCCGACGTGAATGGTGCGAGTGGGCACTGCGCGAAGCGATATATCATGAGAGCCAACCTGACGGACGTATCCGCCACTGGATTTTTATTCCTGAACTGGGGAAATACTTGCGTGTGGTAACGCTGGAAGATGGCGAGACCATACATAACGCTTTCCCCGATCGTAATTTCAAGGAGGGGCGGCTATGAAATTTCACTACTATCCCGAGACTGATTCGCTTTACATTGACCTGTCAGACAAAACAAGCGTGGACTCCCGCGAGGTCGCACCAGGAGTGGTATTGGATTTCGGTGCTGACGGGAACCTGGTGGGCATTGACATTGACCACGCCAGTAAGATCGTCAACCTCTCACGCCTGGAGGCTGAAGCGTTGCCCGTGGCTACGCTATCACTTACGGGAGTAACAGCATAGCCAGCCCACATTTATAGGATCGTGATGAAAGACCGTCGCACAGTTGACGAACTATCCATAGAAGAGCTCGAAGAGGTGCTGCGCATCCGCAAGCGGAAGGCGCGGCTGGAACGGCTGCGCCAGTTGGGCCGGGAGGCCGAGGGGGGCGCGTTTGACCCGCTGGCGCCTAGACCGGTCGAACCCCAACCGCCCCCGCTGCCTACGGACTACCGGCGCTTCCAGGATGCGGGGGCCACGGCGCAATACCGGGCCCGCGCGCTGGACGAGCCGGTCGTAGAGGTAGAAGAGGAACCCCGGCAGCAACCGCGCCGCATCCGCTGGGATTGGTTGCGCGACAAGAGCCTGTTGGTGGTCGAACTGGCCGTGCTGGTGGGCCTACTCCTCGTCCTGCTCAGTTCGCTGGCGACACTGCGCGAGATCAACGAGAAAGCCAGCCTGGCCCAGCAGGCCCAACTGCCCACGCTCACACCCACCCCCCTCATCCAGGCGGTCATCTTGCCGGGCGGCCACACGCCACCCGATTCACCCGGCGGGCCTGCGCCGGAGGAAATCCCCGCTCACCTGCGGGACCTGGTGGGCAAGATCACGCCGCTGCCGCTGCCCACGCCCGGGCCGGAGCAGGCCATGCGCATCCAGATTCCGGCCATCGGCGTGGACGCACCGGTCGTAGAGGGGGACGATTGGGAGGCGCTCAAGCAGGGAGCTGGCCATCACGCCGGCAGTGCCAACCCGGGCGAGAGCGACAACTGTGTCATCTCGGCCCACAACGACATCTTTGGCGAGATCTTCCGCAATCTGCCGGACCTTGACCTGGGCGATGAGATATTCGTCTACACCGCCAGCCAGGTATACCGGTACGTCGTCACCCAGAAGCGCATCATCGAGCCAACAGAGGTGAGCGTGATGTACCCGACGTCTAGCCCCGTGCTCACACTCCTGTCTTGTTATCCGTACAGCATTGACACGCACCGAATCGTCGTCATTGGTGAATTGCAACCGTAGGATTGAGGAGAAAAGGAATATGGCAAAGAAATCACGTCGCGTCAGAAAGCAGGGCCGGCCCGCCCGTCTTTCACCAGCTCAAATGGCACAGCCAGAGGCAGGTCGAGCGGCCGATAAACCCATCGTGGCCACCCCGGTACAATCTGCGCCCAAGGTATCTGACCTGCGGGAGGAATACCGCTACGTCATTACTGACCTCAAACGCATCGGGATTATTGCTGCAGCGATGCTGGTCGTGTTGATTGCGCTGGCGTTGTTGTTGACTTA
>Ga0172365_10004724_pt1 | contig 10108 bp, 8 predicted proteins | sample LakKivSesite48cm_FD_114535 | JGI IMG/M metagenome (GOLD analysis project Ga0172365, IMG submission 114535) | Sediment microbial communities from Lake Kivu, Rwanda - Sediment site 48cm | ecosystem: Environmental > Aquatic > Freshwater > Lake > Sediment | place: Rwanda: Western Province, Lake Kivu... | reverse complement strand
GCCTGAAATCGAGGAAGGGGAAAAGCACCGCATTTCCATACCTACCTTGACTCTAAGGGAGCGGCTTGGTAGCTTTGCTGAAGTGGAGCTTGGTCTTGGAGAAGAAATGGCGATTGAGGAAGCCAAGCGGTGCTTGAGATGTGACCTTGAGGAAAGCTAGCAAAGAGGGACAACAATGACTACAGTCGCCTCAACCGAAACAGAACAAAGGAAAGTGGATACCATCAAGCTGACCATTAATGGTCGCCAGGTCATAGCGAAAAAGGGAGTCACTGTGCTGGAAGCGGCGCTGGGCGTTGGCATCTATATTCCCACACTATGTTACGACCCTGACCTCAAGCCATATGGAGGGTGTCGCCTCTGTGTGGTCGAGATTGAGAAGATGCGTGGCTTGGTCAGCTCATGCACTACGCCAGCAGTTGAGGGTATGGTGGTGCACACCGATACGCCAAAGGTAAATCAATCACGCCGAATTACTATGGAACTTATCAGCGCCAATCATCACGGCGATTGCCTTGCTTGTGCCAAAAACCAGGATTGTGAATTGCTTAAGATTGGCCGGTATTTAGGCGTAGAGCAGGGCCGCATTGAGCGACTTCGAAAAGATACTGAAGTGCTTCCTGTGGATGATAGCCATCCGGCGTTTGTTCGTGACTTGAACAAGTGTATCCTCTGCGCCAAATGTGTGCGAGCCTGTCATGAGATAGTTTGCCATGATGCCATTGACATAGCCTTTCGAGGCAACTCGGCCAGGATAGCTACCTTTGGCGACAAACCGATTGCCGAGTCCATTTGTAAGTCCTGTGGCGACTGTATTAGGCGATGTCCTACTGGAGCACTGGTGCCTAAATGGGAGAAGCCGCCTACCGAAGAGGTTAAGACCATTTGTCCCTATTGTGGGGTCGGGTGCTCCCTTTACTTGGGTGTACGGGACAACAGGGTTGTTTCTGTGCGCGGTGACTCCGGGGGTCCGGCTAACAAGGGCAGCCTGTGCGTCAAGGGGCGCTGGGGATATGATTTTGTTAGCCATCCGGAAAGGTTGGCGAAGCCACTTATCCGTATACCCGGCACGGCACGAGGAGTAGGTCAAGACGGGAAGGTGCACGAAATTTTTCGTGAGGCTACCTGGGATGAGGCGCTGGAACTGGCAGCAGAAAGGCTGCTTGAATCGAAGCAAAGTTATGGACCAGATAGTATCGCCGCCATAAGCTCAGCTAAGTGCACCAACGAAGACAACTATGTAATGCAGAAATTCATCCGAGCTGTGCTAGGTACTAATAACGTTGACCATTGTGCTCGACTATGCCATGCCTCGACTGTAGTCGGCGGTGTCGCTGCTTTCGGTCAAGGGGCAATGAGCAATGCCTATTCCGATTTTGAGAAAACGGAGCTTTTCTTCATCATCGGCTCTAATACTACAGAGTGTCATCCCATTATTGGCTCGATAATCAAGAGAAGGGTCAGGTTCGGTGGTGCTAAACTTATCGTGGCCGACCCTCGCTCAATCGAACTTGGCGAATATGCCGCTGTTAAGCTTACCCACAAGCCGGGAACCGATGTTGCCCTTATGAATGGGCTGATGAATGTTATCATGAGGGATGGTCTTGAGGATAAGGAATTCATCCGAGAGCGCACCGAAGGTTTTGAGGATATGCGTAAGCTTGTGGAAAGATTCACTCCCGAGATAGTCGAGGCCATAACCGGGGTTCCTCAGGCTGATTTAGAAGCGGCCGCCCGTCTCTTTGGAGAGGCGAAAAGTGCCTGCATACTCTACAGCATGGGAATAACCCAGCATACCACGGGCACAGACAATGTGAAAAGCGTGGCAAACCTATTGCTGCTGACCGGCAATATGGGCAGGGAGGGCACGGGATTCAGTCCTCTTCGGGGGCAAAATAATGTTCAAGGCGCCTGCGATATGGGAGCGCTTCCCAATGTCTATCCCGGCTATCAAAGGGTTGATGACCACGCTGTGAGAATGAAATTCGAAAGTGCCTGGGGAGTTAAATTGAGCGACCGTCCCGGACTGACAGTAACCGAGGTGGCTAATGCGATACTCGAAGGCGACATTCGAGGGGTCTATGTCATGGGAGAGAACCCGGTATTAAGCGAGCCTAATTTGGAACATTTCAAGCAAGCATTGGAGAAACTGGAATTCTTGGTAGTTCAGGACATCTTTCTCTCCGAGACTGCCTGGATGGCTGATGTTGTTTTGCCTGGCGCTGCCTTTGCCGAGAAGGATGGTACCTTTACCAACACTGAGAGACGAGTTCAGAGAGTGAGGCAAGCAGTCCTGCCACCCGGGGAAGCCAAGCCCGACTGGGAGATAATATCTGTATTGGCGGGAAAGATGGGGAAACCGTTTGGCTACCAGACCGCCAGCCAGATTATGGATGAAATTGCTTCCTTAACTCCTGTCTATGGTGGTATTCACTTCGACCGCCTTGACCACGGTGGTCTGCAATGGCCTTGCCCGGATGCTTCACACCCTGGGACCAGCTTCCTGTATAAGGACAGTTTCGCGCGAGGACGAGGCAAGTTCCATGCCATAGATTACATTCCACCCGCAGAATCAATATCCAAGGGCTTCCCTCTGGTTCTCACTACAGGGCGGATACTGGAACACTACCACACGGGCACAATGAGTCGCCGTGCTAGTGTGCTCAGTGAGCTTCGTCCCAGCGGTGTGGTAGAAATACATCCCAGCGACGCCGCTAAGCTCAAGCTTATCGAAGGCGACGTGGTGGTAGTTGCCTCAAAAAGGGGGCGGGTGGAGGTACCAGTCCATATCACAGAGAAATCGCCTCCCGGAGTTGTCTTTATGTCCTTCCATTGGCGTGAGGCAGCGGCAAATGCTCTCACCAATGATGCTCTTGACCCATTAGCCAAGATTCCCGAGTATAAGGTCTCTGCTGTAAAAGCCACAAGGGAGAGAAAGAAGCTGCACTGATAAGTAGTGATATACGCAAGATAGAGTCATGGCTGGGCAAGCTGGACGAACGCCTTAAGACTTGGCTTGTGTTGCGGCTGTCTCAGGAGAAATGGTAGGTTGTAGTCGGGGATTCCTTGCGGTCCTGCGAATTGGGGACGAACTCCTTTAGCGCTTAGGGGCGGGGGAAAAGGTTGGCGGCATTGCAGATCTTGGGAATAAGCTCCTCCCGCTGCAGAGTCATAATATGGATGCCAGCCACTCCCTCGATTTCCCTTAATTGATTTACCGTCTCCACGGCAATCTTTATCCCTTCGTCGGCTGCTTCCTCTTTATTTCGGACATTTCTGAGGCGTTCAATAATCGTATCAGGAATATCCATATTGGGGACTTTTGTTTTCATATACCTTGCTGCTGCCAGGGATGTTATAGGAGTAATCCCAGCGAGGATTTTCACCTCTTCATGCAACGCTTTCTCCCGGACCAGTTCCATCCATTTCCTGAATCCGTCAATGTTGTATATAGACTGGGTCTGGACAAAATCTGCTCCAGCGCTGACCTTATCTTTTAGACGTGCCACAGAGGCCTCCAATGGCTGGGCAGAAGGGTTTATGGCTGTCCCGATGAAGAGTCTGGGCTCCGTTCCCACTATGAGTTCTCCGTTGTCAAATCTCTTTTCATCTCTTAACTGCTTGACCATCCTGATAAACTGGACGGAATCAAGGTCAAAAACGGGCTTCGCCTTGGGATGGTTTCCAAAGTAGATGGGATCTCCGGATAGGCAAAGAATATTGTTAACACCAAAAGCGGAGACCGCCAGTATGTCCATCTGAAGGGCAATACGGTTTTGATCTCGACAGGTCATATGGACTACGGCGTCGAGGCCTTCCTGTATTCCTACGAGACAGACTGCCCAGCTTGCCATCGCGACCACCGCTGCCTGTCCGTCAGGGACATTAAAGGCATCGACGTAACCCTTTATGACGTTGAGATCCTTCCTGGCGGTCTCAAACTGCGCGTTCTGTGGAGGGCTGACTTCGGCAGTGACTGCAAAATGTCCGATATCCAATATCCTGGCTAAGTTGCTTTTCGTCTTCATCTTGAGCTCCCGGCAGAATTTTATCACAGTATGCCAGAATGCTAAATTTGGGGCAACACTGCAGAATTGCCCGCTCTTCGTTTTTTTTGCAATAATACATGGAAATGGTTATAATATGCGGCGGCCAATGAAAGCGCCAACCGAATTAGACTCAATCAAGGAAGCACTAAGATCCTCCGAGATATTCCAGGGCTTAACTGACGAGGAGCTAGATAAGCTGCTCCCGCTTTGCCAGGAGCAGTACTATGAAGCAGGAGCAGTCATGTTCTGCGAAGGCGCGCAGTGTAACTATGTTCAGACTCTTAAGTCAGGCAAGGTAGCTCTGGAAACCGAGCTTGCCATCAGCCGTAGCTCAGCTGAAAGAGCCACAATTGACGTGTTATCCCAAGGGAGCAGTTTCTGCTGGTCAGCACTGATGGAGCCTCATATCCTTACCTCCTCGGGCCGGTGTCTGGAGAAGACTGAGATTCTCGCTCTGGATGGAGAAAAGCTTAAAGCGATGCTGGATGAAAACCCTCAAATGGGTTACAAGGTGGCCAACAACCTTGTGAAAGTAGTTGCTTCGAGGCTGCAACATACTAAGCAGACAATGGAGCATATTCTATCTGTCATTTTTCATGACCTAAAAGCCCCCTTGGCTGCTGCGGAAAGCTACAATCGGCTCTTGCTCGATGGCTTCGTTGGAGAACTGAGTGAAGAGCAAAAGAACATAATACAAAGGAGTAGCAAGAGACTTTCTGACCTGCTCAATTTGATAAGTAACATGATTGATTTCTCTCGTGTCGATTTCGCAGAATTCAGGACAGAAGAGGTTTCCCTGACGAGAGTGATAGAAGATTCCACTGAGACCATGCGTCCGCTGGCTGTGGAAAAGGGTTTGGAACTGGTTGTCGCGCTGCCTCGACAGCTTCCTACAATCCTGGGAAACGCTGGTCGGCTCATGCAAGTGATGACGAACCTGTTATCCAATGCTATCAAGTACACTCCTTCCGGTGGGGTAACGGTTAGAGCAAAAGACGAGAAAGATCATGTGCGGGTTGATGTAATAGACACAGGAGGTGGGATACCCACCGAAGACTTGCCAAAGGTTTTTGATGGTTTCTATAAGGGTCTGAATGTGGAAAAAAGAGGAGCTGGCCTGGGGCTTTCTATCTGTAAGAAGATAATTGAAGGTCACGGGGGTAAAATATGGGCAACAAGTCCTACTCCTGAAACAGGCAAGGGGACGAGGTTTACATTCATTTTGCCAAAAAACTCCAAGCAGGCGGAGTGACGTAAATGGCGAGAGTTTTGGTAGTGGATGACGATCCCGATATGAGGCTAGCAATCTCTAGTGTGCTGAAGTCTCGCGCTTACCAGGTGATTGAGGCTTCTGATGGATTTGAGGCGTTAAAAAAGCTAAAGGAAGAAAGACCGGACATAATGCTTCTGGATCTTCTAATGCCAGGGATGGATGGTTTTGCTGTGGTTAGGCAATTGGAGGATTGTCAGCAGAAAGGATATCCTGATATCCCTGTCTTAGTCATAAGTTCAGTGAGAGAGGAAGCCAGTCAGCGGCGCTACGAGTTGGAGCTAGGTCGTAAACTGGCAATTGATGATTACATAGAAAAGCCTATTGAGCCTTTTGTGTTGCTCCAGCGTGTAGAGAGGCTTTTGTCTAAAGGAGGGAAGGATGCCAAAGAAGAGTAAGATTTTGGTCATCGATGATGACCCTGATGTACACGCAGTGGTGAAAAAGATCCTTGAGCCCAAGTCTTACAACATGATATCTGCGTATGACGGGTTTGAAGGTTTACGCAAGGTAGTGGAGGAAAGGCCTGACTTGATCATCCTGGATGTGATAATGCCTGGTAAGCACGGATTTGATGTTTGCCATGAGCTTAAGACCGATGAAAAATACCATTTTTTCTCTAATATCCCTGTGTTGATGCTCACGGTCTATCCTGAAGATCGAGAAAAAATGCATCTTTCCATGCGAGAGGGAATGATGATGGAGGCAGAGGATTATCTTCAGAAGCCAGTTGACGCCAAGGAACTGCTGAAGAGGGTGGAGGACTTGCTCAAAAAGTGAAAAAGCGCTAAAATGGCACGATTTGTTGAATTCACAAGGAACGACCTTGGAGAGCAAGAATGTTCTGGTTTTGGGGTCGGGCATATCAGGGATAGCTTCAGCGTTAGAGTTAGCTAACGCAGGCGTAAATGTCTATTTAGTAGAGAAGGAGGCGGTGATCGGTGGACACAGCGCCTCCTTTTGCTGTAAGGCAACAGACATCTGCTCCAAATGCTCTGCCTGTGTAGTTCGCGATAAGATCAAGGAAGCGGTAACCCACCCTCAGATTAGGTTGCTAACTAGTTCCACGATAAGGAAGCTTAGCGGGCAGCCGGGCAATTTCCGTGTTCAGATAGCTCAGCAACCTCGAGCTGTTAATGAAGAGAGATGCGTAGCATGCGGTCTTTGCAGTGAGGTCTGTCCTACCGACCCCAAGGCAATCCATGCCTCTGTGGCTGAAGCGAGACCTTTTTCCTACGTTATCGATGAAAGACTCTGTCTGCGCTTTAAAGGGGAGAAATGCGATCTCTGCCTGAGAAACTGCCCCACGAAAGCTATTGAATTTGAACTCAAGGCAAGAGAGCAAGAACTGAACATCAGCGCTGTCATTGTCGCCACTGGTTTTGATGTTTTTGATGCCAGGCAGAAAGGCTCCCTGGGTTATGGCAGATATCCGAATGTGCTAACCGGCCTTGACCTGGAGCACGTTTTCAGTCGCGAAGGCTATCTTAAGCTCCCCACAGATGGCAAAGAACCCAGAAACGTCGCTTTTATTCAATGTATTGGCTCCAGAGATACAGGGCACGGGTATTGTTCACAGGTGTGCTGCAAATATGCCATGAAGCTCGCCGGGCTTATCAAATACCAGAATCCTGATACGAGGGTGACTATCTTCTACATCGACTTGCAGACTGCTGGCAAAGGTTTTGCCCAATTCTATGAGGAATACAAGCGAAGTATACGATTTGTGAGAGGAGTACCGGTCGAGATTCTGCAGACCGTATCCGGAGAGCTGGAAGTAAGGTTTGAGGACATCTCTCAGGGAAGAGTCTGTCGGGATACCTTCGAGCTTGTGGTCCTTTCCGTGGGTATTTCGCCCGGAAGAAGCACTTGGGACTTGGCCAGAATTCTGGGCATAAATCTGGGTGACGACGGTTTCTTTGATAGGAAGGATTTGCTCAGCTCTAATGAAACCAATGTTGGTGGTATTTTCGTCGCCGGAGCCTGTCAAGGCCCGAAGGATATACCCGATTCTATCGCTCATGGGATAGCAGCAGCATCGAAGGCGATGGGGGTCTTAGCTGAGTCTGCGGGTGGGAGGCGCGGTATCTAGGGAAAACACTGAATGGAGACAAGACTAGGCGTTTTTCTCTGCAATTGCGGTGGGGCTATCAAGAATATTGATTTTGATGCCGTTGTCAACAGGATAGCGAAATCTCCCGGCGTTAGCTGCGTTAACTTGAGTTCCAATCTATGTCTCGAAGAAGGCAAGATGAAAATGCTCTCCTGTATCAAAGAAGAGAATCTTGAGAGAGTTGTCGTCGCTGCGTGCTCTCCCGAATTCCAGGAACATAGCTTCGGCAAGGTTTTGGAAAAGGCTGGCCTGAACGGGAATCTAATTTCCCTGGCAAACATCAGGGAACAGTGTTCCTGGGCTCATGAAGGTGATGTGACCGGGAAGGCTACGGAACTTGTGGAGATGGCGATAAACAGAACTCGGTTGCTCCAACCGGTTGAGAAGAGAGAGTCACCAGTAAACAGGGATGTTCTCGTGATCGGGGGTGGGTTCTCGGCAATTAACGTGGCTCTTCAGCTTTCTCGAATTGGGTTACGCACGACCCTATTAGAGGAGGCGGCGGTTTTGGGAGATGGGGCTGAAAAACTGGAGAGCTTCTACAATTTTGAGACAGGCTCAATGATGAGTGCAGTGGAGGGAGACAGGAACATTGAAGTCCTCACGTCTGCCCGGGTGACTACAATGGAGGGGAAGGTTGGGGATTTTAGAGTAGGGATAACAAGAGATGGAGAGGAAGTCTTCCACGAATATGGGGCGATAGTTCTTGCTACAGGGTATCAGACCGAGCTTGCTTCGGATTTTGGAATGAAGCTCGATGCGAAGATTGTGTCGCAAGAGCAGTTCCGGAGTATGCTTAGAGCCCCGGGTCTTGAAACAGAACCCAAAAGCATAGGTTTGATGTTCGATTTTTGTGATGAGAATTCTCGCTTGGCGACACTAGCTACTTTGCATAACGCCCTGGAAGCAAAGAAGAAATGGGGCAGCGAGGTCTATGTATTCTACAAAAGTATCAAAGTGGATAGCGAAGGGGCGGAGAGACTCTACCAGGAGGCGCGAGACTGCGGAGTGGTGTTCTTGAAGTCCGAATCTGCTCCGAAGATTACTGCAGAGAACGGGCGTGTGAAGATCGAAGCTAGGGATGTTTTTCTGGGTGAGGATATAATCCTGGCCTGTGACGTTCTGGTTGGTGAGGAGCTTCATCTGCCCGTTAAGTGGTCTGAAAGGCTGAGTTCTTTGCTGAAGATTAGGAAGGACTCCAGAGGCTTTTTGCAGGATGAGAATGTGCATCTCTATCCCGTCGGCTCAGAGAGGAAGGGGATATTCTTTGTTGGGAGTTGTCGGGGGGACCTGGATCTTAGACGGGTATTGACGGATATTTCCAGCGTTGTCATGAGCATCCGTGAACTTCTGTCTTCAGGGAATATTCTGACGGATGTGGAGAGGGTAAGGGCTGATCCTCAGAAGTGCGTGGCATGTCTGACTTGCATTCGTGTCTGTCCACATCATGCCATCCAGTTAGTCCGAGCAGGGAATGGTAAGGAGGTGGCTGGAATTTCAAACCTTGCCTGCTACGCTTGCGGCATCTGCGCAGGTCTATGTCCGGCTAAGGCGATAAGATTTCAAGGTTACAGAGATGAAGAGATTCTGGCCCAGATTGATGGTATAGGAGAATCATTAGAGGGGCGCCATATAGCTTTTTGTTGTGAGCATTCTGCCTATGCTGCTGCTGATTTGGCAGGAAAATTGAGGCTTCATTACCCGGAGGGCTTGCGGATCATCCGGGTTCCCTGTGCTGGTCAAGTGGATGTGTTTCATATACTGAAAGCTTTTGAGAAGGGCGCAGCAGCAGTGCTGGTGATGGGATGTGAGGAAGGTGCTTGCCATCACATCACCGGGAATATAAGAGCCAAAGAAAGGGTGGAATACTGCAATATGCTGTTGAAAGAAGTTGGCGTGGACGGCAGACCTGCTGCAATGTTCAACCTCAGTCCCAACGCACCGCACAAGTTTGCTAAAGCAGCAAATGAAATGACCAAGATGGCCAAAGAATCCGGGAGGTAAGATGATAATAGCGGAACGAAAACCTATGGAAGAGATCAGGCAGTTACTGGCCCCCTATAAGAAAGTGCTTGTGGCGGGTTGTGGGACCTGCGTCACTGTTTGCTGGGCGGGTGGAGAGAAAGAGGTGGCTATACTTGCCTCGCAACTCAAGCTAGCTCGAAGCCCACAGGGGAAGAAGACTGTAATCCTTGAGGCTACAGTTGAGAGACAATGTGAAAGAGAGATGGTAACAGAGATCAGGGATAAGGTTGCCGAGGCTGAAGCAGTTATTTCATTAGCTTGTGGATCGGGCGTGCAGACTATGGCAGAGATGTTCGAGGACAAGCCAGTGTTCCCAGGAGTCAACACTACCTTCATCGGGATGCCGGAAGAAGAGGGACTCTGGGTGGAAATGTGTGGTGCCTGCGGTGATTGTTTTCTGGATCGAACGGGAGGTGTTTGCCCCATAGTTCGCTGCGCCAAGGGGCTGCTTAATGGTCCGTGTGGTGGCACGAGAAAGGGAGGCAAGTGCGAGATAGACCCGGACAAGGATTGTGCCTGGGTTTTGATTCATCGCAGGCGGGAGAAGCAGGGTAGACTTGATGTGATGCGGAAATACTATCCGCCCAAGAATTATGGGGCGGTGAAAAGACCCGGTAAAGTCCGGGCGGCAAAAGCCTAAGGGGGTGATGG
>Ga0172365_10004715_pt1 | contig 10117 bp, 9 predicted proteins | sample LakKivSesite48cm_FD_114535 | JGI IMG/M metagenome (GOLD analysis project Ga0172365, IMG submission 114535) | Sediment microbial communities from Lake Kivu, Rwanda - Sediment site 48cm | ecosystem: Environmental > Aquatic > Freshwater > Lake > Sediment | place: Rwanda: Western Province, Lake Kivu... | reverse complement strand
GCCCTCCCTGGCCTCGGCCCTGAAACCCACGGGCTGGCGGCTTCCATCGCCGGTGCCGAGGTTGCTGGTCATGATGACCACGGTGTTGCGGAAGTCCACTGTGCGGCCCTGGCCATCGGTAAGGCGGCCGTCCTCCAGCACCTGGAGCAGGGCGTTGAACACCTCGGGATGCGCCTTTTCCACCTCGTCGAACAGTATCACGCGGAAGGGGCGTCGCCGCACCGCTTCGGTGAGCTGTCCCCCCTCGTCATAGCCCACGTAGCCCGGGGGCGCTCCGATCAACCGCGAGACGGAGTGTTTCTCCATGTACTCGCTCATGTCGATGCGCACCATGTTGGACTCGTCGTCGAAGAGGAACTCGGCAAGCGCCCGCGCCAGCTCCGTCTTGCCCACGCCAGTAGGCCCCAGGAATATGAAGCTCCCTATCGGCCGTTTGGGGTCTTTCAGCCCGGCCCGCGCCCGGCGGATGGCCTCGGAGACCGCCTTCACCGGCTCGTCCTGTCCCACCACGCGTTCGTGCAGCCTCTCCTCCATGTGGAGAAGCTTCTCGGCCTCGCCCTGCAGCAGCCGACTGACCGGGATGCCTGTCCACTGGGAGATGAGGACGGCGATGTCCTCTTCGTCCACCACGTCGTCGATCCTCTTCTCCCTGAACCACCTCTCCCGCTCCTCCTGGAACCGTTTCTCCAGGCCGAGACGCTCGGTCCTGAGCTGGGCGGCGCGCTGGTAGTCCGAGCGCTGGGCTGCCGCCTCCTCCTCGTTGGCCAGCTCGCGTATGCGCCTCTCCTCCCTCTTCACCTCAGGCGGCAGTGTCTCGGCATCCAGGTGGACCTTGCTTGCCGCCTCGTCGATCAGGTCGATCGCCTTGTCGGGCAGGAGGCGGTCGGTCACATACCGCTGGCTGAGGCGGGCGGCGGCGGCGAGCGCAGAGTCGTCGATGCGTATCTTGTGGTGTGCCTCGTAGCGGGGCCTCAGTGCCCTCAGGATCTCCATCGTCTCCTCTACCGACGGCTCCTCCAGGTATATCGGCTGGAAACGGCGCTCCAGGGCGGTGTCCTTCTCGATGTGCTTGCGGTACTCGTCCGCTGTGGTAGCGCCTATGCACTGGAGCTCGCCTCGGGCGAGGGCGGGCTTCATCAGGTTGCTGGCGTCGATGGCGCCCTCGGCACCCCCGGCCCCCACGACGGTGTGTATCTCGTCGATGAAGAGGATGATCTCCCCCTGGGCCATCTTCACCTCGTCCATGACCGCCTTGAGGCGCTCCTCGAACTCGCCGCGGAACTTGCTGCCCGCCACCAGGGCCCCCATGTCCAGGGCCAGGACGCGGCGGCCTCTCAGAGAGTCGGGGACATCGTCGGCGACGATGCGCTGGGCCAGGCCCTCGGCGATGGCCGTCTTGCCCACGCCAGCGCCCCCGATGATGACCGGGTTGTTCTTCTTGCGGCGGGTGAGCGTCTGTATGACCCGCCTTATCTCCACGTCGCGGCCCACAACCGGGTCCAGCTTCCCCTGCCGTGCCAGGCTGGTGAGGTCGATGCTGTACCGCTCCAGGGCGCGGTACCTGCTCTCCGCCCGGGGGTCGGTGACCCTGTGGCCTCCACGTACCTTCATGAGCGCCTTGTACACCTTCTCCTGGTCTATGCCCGCTTCCGCCAGGATGCGGGCCACATCCCCGTGCCGCTCCAGAGTGACGGCTATGAGGAGGTGCTCCGTGCCGATGAACTCGTCCTTCAGGCGATCGGCCTCGGCGTCGGCGTTCTCCAGCAGCCGCTGCGCCCTGGGCGTGGCGTATATCTGCGTGGACTCGTAGGTGACCTGGGGGAGCTGGGACAGGGCAGCTTCCAGCCGCCCCCTCACCTCCTCCACGTCCACCCCCAGGTCCGCGAGTATCTGGGCGGGCACGCCGCCCTCCTGCTCCAGAAGGGCGAGGAGGATGTGCTCCGCATCCCACTGGGAGTGTTTGAAGCGCTGCACCACCTGCTGGGACGCCACCAGCACCTCTCTCGCCTGTTCGGTGAACCGTTCAGGTTTCAACACCATTGCTGGATTCCTCCTAGTCCCCTTTCTCCTCTTCGCCCCCTCCACCCCGCAGCCTCTCTACTTCGGCTGTCAAGGACTGTATCTGTCCCTCCATCTCGGAGATACGTTCCACCAGCCTGAGCATCAGCCCCGCGCCGGTGAGGCTCAACCCCAGTTCGTCCGTCAGGCTCTTTATCCTGCGGACCCTCTCTATGTCACGGGGCGAGTAGAGCCGTGTCCTGCCGTGGGAGCGGGAAGGCATGACGATGCCCAGACGTTCGTAGTAACGCAGGGTCTGGGCGTGAACGCCTACGATACGTGCCGCCACGCTGATAACATAGCACGGCTCGTCTTCGGGTATGGCATGGTATGTCGTCATCTATATCACCTCCGGGATGAGCGGAGTTCCTCGTACAGCCTTCGCTCTTTGTCGCTCAGGTTCTTGGGCAGGCGCGCCTTGACCGTGGCGTACAGGTCGCCCCTGGAATCGGGGCGCCCCACGCGGGGCATCCCCTTCCCCGCAAGGCGGAACCGTTTGCCGTTCTCGGTCTCGGGAGGGAGGGTCAGCGCGATCCGGCCATCCATGGTCGAGACCTCCACCTCGCCGCCCAGCACCAGCTCCTCCACGGGCACCTCCACCTCCGTGTACAGGTCGGCCCCCTTTCGCTGGAAGCGCGGGTCGGGATGTACGCGCACGCGGAGATAGAGGTCTCCCGACCGCCCGCCACCTATCGGCACGTGGACACGGGAGCCGTCCTCCACGCCCGGGGGTATGCGCACCTCCAGACGGCGGGGCTGCCCTTCAGACACCTCCACCGGCAGCTCCACGACCCGCCGGGTGCCCCTGAAGGCCTCCTCCAGGGTCAGCTCCACCGACACTTCGAAAGTGGCGAACCCGGAGAAGCCCGATGTCCTGCGCCGGCCTCCAAACCCTGTGAACAGCTCCTCGAAAATGCTCTCAAAAGGAGAGGCATCGGCGTCGAACACGGTGTGGAACCCGCCACGCCCGAAGGGGCTGCCTGTGGTGGCCCCTGCCCGGGCGAACTGGTCGGCGTACTTCCAGTTCTCGCCGTAGAGGTCGTAGTTGCGGCGGTTTTCCGGGTTGGAGAGCACCTGATACGCCTCGTTGACCTGCTTGAACCGGGCCTCGGCCTCCTTGTCGCCCGGGTGAAGGTCGGGGTGGAGCTCCCGGGCCAGGCGCCGGTAGGCCTTGCGGACCTCTGCGTCCGAGGCGTTTTTGCTGACCCCTAAAGTAGCATAGTAGTCCTTCATGCGCTTGCCCTCTCGTCGTCAGCGCTATTATAGGATAACTGACAAGCCTTGTCAACGTAATATCTGCAGGCTTTGTAAGAGGACTTGACAACCTGTTGTTATATATCCTAAAATTGAGGGCGAGGAAAAGAGGGGAATAGGCCCATCGACGCTAAAGGAGGTGATAGTGATGACACTGCGACGCTGGGAGCCATTCAACGAGTTGAGGCGTATGGAAGATGTCCTCGACAGGATGTGGGCCGGTTTCCGCCCTAGCCGCCTGGTGGAGCGCTGGGGTGAGGAGCGCTGGCTGCCTCTCGACATCTACCAGAGGGAGGACAGCCTGGTGATCAAGGCCCCCGTTCCGGGCGTCAAGCCCGATGACATAGAGGCCACCATCGAGGGCAACGTCCTGACCCTCAGGGGTGAGGCTAAAGCCGAGGAGAAGGTGGAGAGGTCGGACTTCCTGCTCCAGGAGCGGAGCTATGGCAGCTTCTGCCGTTCGGTGACCCTCCCCACCGGGCTGGATGTCGACAAGGCCGAGGCCTCCTACGAGGACGGGGTGCTGACGCTGTCCATACCCCGGCGGGCGGAGGCCAAGCCGAAGTCCATCAAGATCAACGTGGCGAAGTCCATCGAGGGCGAGAAGAAGTAGCGCGGTAGCCGCTAACCTTGTCGCTGGAAGGCCTCCCCTCGCAGGGGAGGCCTTCCCATTCAGCCGTTGGCAAGCCCCCTCCTTGACGCACGTATACACCTTCGGATACTATTTCCCTTACCGATTTTCGCTCTGTGAGCTCAACGGACTCACACCCTTTTGTGGAACAAGGACTGACGTGGCTTTCGTAACGGGACTAAGGTGTCGGGAATGCGGTAGGGAGTACCCTATCGAGCCGCTCAACGTGTGCGACTTCTGCTTCGGGCCGCTCGAGGTGGCGTTCGACTACGAGGCCATCCGCCGGGTGATAAGCCGTCAGCGTATCCAGCAGGGGCCCGGCAGCATCTGGCGCTACCAGGACCTGCTTCCTGTTGACAGGTCGGAGCGCGTGGACATCAATGCCGGGTTCACCCCGCTGATAAAGGCAAGGAACCTGGGCAGATACCTGGGCCTGGAGAACCTGTACATCAAGAACGACAGCGTGAACCCATCGTTCTCCTTCAAGGACCGGGTGGTTGCCGTGGCAGCCGCCAAAGCGCTGGAGTTCGGCTTCGACACCTTCGCCTGCGCCTCCACGGGGAACCTGGCGTGCAGCGTCGCCGCCCATGCCGCGCGGGCGGGGGTGAAGGCGGTGGTGTTCATCCCGGCCGACTTGGAGGCGGGCAAAGTCCTCGGCGCCGCTATCTATAACCCCACGCTGGTGGCCATCGACGGCAGCTACGATGACGTCAACCGGCTCTGCAGCGAGGTGGCCGACAACTATCCCTGGGCCTTCGCCAATATCAACATGAGGCCCTACTACACCGAGGGCAGCAAGACCCTCGCCTACGAGGTGGCGGAGCAGCTGGGATGGCGGTTCCCCCAGCACATCGTCAGCCCGGCCGCATCTGGCGGACTTTATGTAAAGCTCTGGAAGGGGCTGAAGGAGCTGGAGGCTTTGGGGCTTGTCGAGGGGCCGCTGGTAACGCGCCTGCACCTGGCGCAGGCCTATGGATGTGCCCCCATAGTCTCCGCCTACAGGAAGGGGTCGGGCCAGATAACGCCGGTGAGGCCCAATACCGTGGCCAAGTCGCTCGCCATCGGCAACCCGGCCGACGGCATCTACTCCCTGGAGGTGCTCAAGGAGTCCAATGGCCGGGCCTGGGCTGTGGGCGAGGGGAGGGTGGCCGAGGGGATCAAGCTGCTGGCCGAGACCGAGGGGGTCTTCACCGAGACGGCGGGAGGCGTTACTATCGCGGGGCTGGCAAACCTGGTGCGAACGGGTACAATAAAGAGGGACGATTTGACCGTGGCGCTCATCACCGGCAACGGCCTGAAAACCCAGGAAGCCGTCCAGGATGTGGTGAAGACGGTCAATATCGAGCCCAACCTCGGCTCCTTTCAGGAGGCGATGGAGCGACTCGAGGCCAAAGGGAGGTAAGGCGCTATGGCCAACAGGAGGGTAAAGTTCACCTTCCCCACAGAGCTCATCAAAGAGCCCGTCATTCACCAGCTGGGCCAGCAGTTCAAGCTGGTGACCAACATACGCCGCGCCGATGTCAGGGAGGACATGGGGTGGGTGATCCTCGAGCTGGAGGGCGAGGAGGCGGAGATAGACCGAGGCATCCAGTGGGTCAGCTCTCAGGGGGTCCGCGTGGACCCGGTGGGCGGCGATATCGTCGAAGGCTGAGAGCGATTCGAAGTCATTGAGGAGGTCCGTCGAATGGTCGTACAGGTCCGCATCCCATCGCCGTTGCGTCGTCTCACAGACGGGCGAGACCAGGTGGAGGTGGAGTGCTCGACCCTTGCGGAGTGCATAGAGGCGCTAGAGCGCCAGTACCCCGGCATGAAGGAGAGGTTCTACGACGAGAAAGGGGCACTACGGCGTTTCGTCAACTTCTACGTGAACGGGGAGGATGTCCGGTTCTTGCAGGGGCCGGATACAGCCCTCAAGACCGGCGATGAGGTGAGCATAGTCCCCGCCGTGGCCGGCGGTTAAACGCCTGGCCCTTCCCCTACCCCCAGTATGCCGCGCCTCCTCAGCCACTTCTCTTTCTGCTCGCCTCTGAGCCTCTCATCGGTGGGCCTGTAGCGGGCGAGAAAGCGCTCTTTGAACGCAGGGAAGGAGTCTCTCAGGATAGCGTGGCGCATCTCCTCCATCAGGTGCAGCACGAACCTCAGGTTGTGTATGGTGGCCAACCTCAGGCCCAACAGCTCTCCCGCCTTGAACAGGTGATGCAGGTAAGCTGACGAGAAGTTCCTGCACGCATAGCAGTCGCAGCCCTCCTCTACAGGCCCCTCCGCTTTCTGAAAACGGGCTCTGGTTATGTCAATACGGCCCCTGCCTGTTAACAGGGCGCCGTTTCGAGCTATCCGCGTCGGGAGCGCACAGTCGAACAGGTCCACGCCACGCGCCACGCACTCCACCAGGTCTTCCGGCGAGCCGACTCCCAGGAGGTGCCGGGGACGCCCCTCAGGAAGCATGGCGCACACGTGTCGCGTCACCTCGTACATCTCGGCCTTGGGCTCGCCCACCGCCAGGCCCCCTATCGCATAGCCGTCAACCTCCTGTGCCGTGAAGAAGCGGGCTGACTCCTCCCTGAGGTTGCGGTAGACGCCTCCCTGGAGCACCCCGAAGAGCGCCTGCTTGCCGGAACGTTGCGCTTCCCTACAACGGAGCGCCCAGCGGTGAGTCCGTTCCGTCGCCTCACGGACTCTGGCCTCCTCCTCACCATAAGCCACGCATTCGTCCAGGCAGAGGATGATGTCGGCCCCCAACCTCTCCTGGTAGCCTATAGCCGATTCAGGGGTAAACAGGTGCTCGCTGCCATCGATGTGGGAACGGAACCGGATCCCCTCCTCGGAGACACTCTTCAGAGAGCCCATGCTGAAGGCCTGAAAGCCGCCGCTGTCAGTCAGCATCGGCCCCGACCAGCCCATGAATGCGTGGAGGCCGCCCATAGCCCGGACGGTATCGACACCGGGCTGGAGGTACAGGTGGTAGGTGTTGGCCAGGAGAATGGAGGCCCCCACCTCGGTCGCCTCCTCGGGCGTCAGGCCCCTCACGCTTGCCCGCGTGGCCACGGGGAGGAAGGCTGGCGTGTAGACACGGCCATGGGGGGTGGAGAGCAGCCCGACACGTGCGTCGGTGGCCTTACAGCGGGCCACGGTCTGGAAAGACAATGGGGAAGACAAGGTCCCTCCCTGCCTAAAGCCTCAGCCAGGCATCTATCACCAGGCCAAGGAAGCTCATCCCCAGGAAGGGATATGCTGACAGCTTGAAAACGCGAAATGTCCCCGACCTGCCGGGCTTCCACAAGGCCACAGCTCCCATGGCCACCATCGCAGCGCCGGGGGTCGCGGCCATGACCAGGTATAGCCACCCGGGGTCGCCAAACCACCACAGCAGGACGACGGTAGCCAGCATTGCCAGGCAGAAGCCCAGCGAGATGGCCGAGGTCAGCCTGGCCCCGCGTGTCAGCGGGAATATATTGACCCCGGCCTGCATGTAGTCGTCCCGCCAGGTGAGCATCAGGTTCCACACGTGCACAGGAACCCAGAGGAGCACCACGAGGGCGAGGAGGGCGATGGTGATGTCGAACTGCGGCCGCACGCTGAACCAGCCCACCAGCACGGGGCCCGTCGAGGATATGGCGCCGAGGAAGTGGGTCGCCCACGTCTTACGGGCGATCACGGCAGCCACTACTCCCACGGCTCCCGCGGCAAAAGCGCGCGGGTGCAGGTAGAAGGCTACTCCCAGGGCCACGGCCACCAGCAGCGCAGACCACGCCAGCCCCTTCTCCGCAGGGCTTATCAGCCCGGAAGGGATGGCGCGGTGGCGTGTGCGCGTCATCCTGGCGTCCACGTGCCGGTCCAGGTAGTTGGTGAGGCCGTTGGCGCCGCCGCAACCCATAAGGACGGCCAGCGCCACCAGGAGGAAGTCCAGCGCCGGGGGCTTTCCCCCTGCCGCTGCCAGGGCACTGCACAGGCCGATGAACCAGAGGAGCAGCGTCTCCTTGGGCTTGAGCACGCGTATGTAGTTAATAACAACCCTGTGCCATTTCCAGGGGGTGCTAAGGGCAGCAGGCAGTGTAACCGAGGTCAGAGTCCCTCTTTCGGGCATATCCCGCACCGCTCTGTGAGGGAATACATATCAAGGACAGATGGCACTATAGCATGGGGAAAGGCGCTTAGCAACGCTGAAAGAAGAAAAGGACAGACAGCACGAAGGTGCAGCTTCAACGCTGCGTTAGCTCCTTCAACACGCCGTCCACGATGCTTGTGGGCACGTCGCCCCTCACCACTGCGTGCCCGATGTCGTCCAGAAGCACCCAGCGTATGGCCCTGTCCGCCACCTTCTTGTCCCGGGCCATCGCCTGGGATATGGCACCCACATCTATGCCGGGACACGCGAGGGGCAGTCCGAAGCGTTCGAGGAGCTCCTTCTGCCGCTCCACCGCTTCGGGGCCGATCATGCCCATCCGGTAACTGATCACCGCTGCGCCCATCATGCCCACCGAGACCGCCTCGCCGTGCAGGTAGTTCCCGTAGCCCGCTGCCGCCTCCAGGGCGTGGCCGATGGTATGGCCGTAGTTCAGCAGCACGCGCTGGTCGACCTCGCGTTCGTCCTCCGTTACCACACGCGCCTTTATTGCTGCACTGCGTCGGATGACATCGGTGGTCATCTCAGGCTCCAATGCCATGATCTCCGCGGAGTGTCCCTCAAATGCCTTGAAGAGTTCGCTGTCCAGGGTGAGGCCGTGCTTGATCGCCTCGGCCCATCCCTCACGCCGCTCGCGCTCGCCCAGGGTGGCGAGGGTGCTCACGTCGGCCAGCACCATTCGGGGCTGGTAGAAAGCGCCCACCAGGTTGCGCCCCTCAGGCAGGTTCACCGCTACCTTGCCGCCGATGGAAGCGTCCACCATCGCCAGCAGGCTGGTAGGCACCTGCACGAATGGTATGCCCCGCAGGAACGTGGCGGCGACGAACCCCGCCAGGTCCCCCACCATGCCGCCGCCCAGGGCCACAATCGGGTGCCTCCGCTCGGCGCTCAGCCCCACCAGCCAGTCGTATATGTGCCTCGCCATCTCAAGGCTCTTCGTATGCTCGCCTTTGGGGAGGATATACAGGTGGGTGGCGATACCGCTCCTTTCGAGCGCTTGCTGGCCCCTGCGGACGTGGTGCGGGTAGAGGCCGTCGTCGCTGATGAGGTATGCCGGCCCTTTCAGGTCGGCCCCGAGGAGCCGTTCGCCCAGGCGCTCGACAAGCCCCCAGCCGACGAGCACCGGGTAGCTGCCCGAGGAGTGGGTTACCACCGCTGCCAGGTCCGGGTCCCTTGCTGTGGACAGCCGGTGTCCCAGGGTGTGCCACGCCTTCACGACCTCGCGCGCCACCTCGCTTTCGCTGAGCAGGTCGGTGTGAACCGGCCAGTGCGCCTGGTCGTAGGCGGGCTGGCGCTCTGCCTTCAAGCTTCGTATGCGCTCCAGCGGCTTTTTGCTGTCCAGCATGGGCCGGATGGCGGTGCCGTCGTCCTCGTCAGCGCATTCCTGGAGACGCCTCAGGACCGTCTCCGGCTGGGCCTCCAGGCAGGCGACCAGGCCCGACTGGAGCATAAGCCGCTGGTTGTCGGCACCGACAAAAGCACCCCCGCCCGTAGAGACCACCTGCCGCTCCTTGCCGCACACTTCGCGGACCAGCTGCGACTCCAGCTTGCGGAAGGCTGCCTCGCCCTCCTCGGCGAAGATGCGGTGGATGGGCTTGCCCGCGCGGCGCACGATCTCGGCGTCCATGTCGAACGCCTCCCACCCCAGGAGGCGGGCCGCGCGGCGGGCGACGCGGCTCTTGCCCGTGCCCGAGAAGCCTATCAAGAAGATATTGTCGGCCATGTGCGTATCGGCTAGACCGCTCTCCGCGGCCCGATGGTCTTCAGGTACGCCTGGTAGTTGCGGCGCGTCTCGTCCATGTGGTCGCCGCCGAACTTCTCCAGGAAGGCGTCGGCCAGCACCAGCGCCACCATCGCCTCGCCGATGACGCCCGCCGCGGGGACGACGCACACGTCGGCCCGCTCCCTGTGGGCCTCTGCTTGCTCTCCGGTGTCCAGGTCCACCGAGGGCAGCGGCTTCTCCAGCGTCGGTATCGGTTTCATCGCCATGCGGGCCACCAGCGGCATGCCGTTGGTGATGCCGCCCTCGGTGCCGCCAGCGCGGTTGCTGC
>Ga0172365_10004709_pt1 | contig 10120 bp, 7 predicted proteins | sample LakKivSesite48cm_FD_114535 | JGI IMG/M metagenome (GOLD analysis project Ga0172365, IMG submission 114535) | Sediment microbial communities from Lake Kivu, Rwanda - Sediment site 48cm | ecosystem: Environmental > Aquatic > Freshwater > Lake > Sediment | place: Rwanda: Western Province, Lake Kivu... | reverse complement strand
TACAGATGGTTTCGCCCTGCTTGACGATAACCTTAACTATATGTTCATTAATTCCACTGCGGAGAAAATGATCGGTGTATCGAGAGAAGCTGTGGTAGGCAAAAATGTTCTGGATGTTGTGCCTGATATCAAAGAATCGGGAAGATACGACAAGTATCTGGAAGTGCTAAAGACAGGGGAACCTTTCCAGGTCGAGGACATGGTATCACAGACAAGGTACGGAGACATACACACGAGCCTTAAGGCTTTCAGGGTGGAAAGCTGGCTCGGGTTGGTGTTTACTGATCTGACTGAGCGCAAGGAGGCGCAGGAGGCGCAGGAGGCGCAGGAGGCGCTGCGAGACAGCGAGGAACATTTCCGGGCTCTTCTCGAAAATGCTCAGGATGCGATAGTGATTTTAAATGACGACGGTACTATGCGGTATGGGAGTCCGTCAATAGAGCGTATATGGGGGTATAAGCTAGAGGATTGGAGCAACAAGAATTACTCTGAGTTTGTTGTCCCGGACGATATGCAGAATGCAGCCGAGGCATTTGCCATATTGCTGCAAAACCCCGGCTCTCGCATACACACTGAGATGCACGTTCGCCACAAGAGAGGCTCGATACGTGTTATCGAAGCTTTAGGTAAAAACCTTCTGGATAACCCGTCCATAAATGGTATTGTCATAAATGTCCGCGACATCACCGAGCGCAAAAAGCTGGAGGAACAAGAAAGAAAGCGGTCACATGATTTGGATTTGCTATCCAAAGCGGCTATATCGCTTGTTGAACTCCCTGCCGATGCAGATATATATCGCTTCATAGCGGAACGGCTCCGGGAGCTCGCTCAAGGCTCTTATATTCTGGTTAACTCGTTTGATGAGGCATTGGGGACCTTTTGCATGCGTGAGGTGCTGGGAGCAGGGGGGCGAACGGAGGCAGTGAACAAGGTACTTGGATTCAATCTTATTGGTGTGGCTACGCCGATAAGCGACGAAGCGAGGCAAGGTCTTTCTTCAGGAAAACTGGAGAAAGTGCCAGGTGGCATATATGACCTGGCATCGGGCGCTTTACCCATTGCCGTTTGCCAGGAAATTGAGAAACTGATGGGCGTGGGTAACGTGTATGCCATCGGTTTTCACTGGGAGGGAAGATTGTATGGCAGCGCTGCTATCCTCACTCGCGATAGGACCGAATTGAAGAATAAGGATGTCATACAGACTTTTGTAAGGCAGGTATCCACAGCGCTGCAGCGGAGGCGGGCGGAGGAGGCGTTAAAAGAGTCGGAGGAGAAGTATAGGGCGTTGATTGAGGCGGCTGGTAGAGCGGGGGAGGGAATCATCATCATCCAGGATAGTGATGAGCGGGAAGCGGCTTTTGTTTTTGCGAATGACGAGTTCTGTAAGATGTCAGGCTATTCGCGAGAAGAGCTGCAGACAAAGTCGGCCTGGGATTTAGTGACCCCTGAATTCGCTGTGCTCTTGAAAGACTGGTACAAAAGGAGGCATAAGGGAGAGGAACTTCCCGGGCATTATGAGGCAGCGGGAATTCGCAAAGATGGCGTTATTGTGCCTTTGGACCTCAGTGTAGTTACCGTGCCCTGGCAGGGTAAGATAGCGACGGTGCTCTATTTAAGGGATATCACCGAACGCAAGAAAGCGGAGGAGGCGTTAAAAACTAGAGAGGCTTTCCTTGATACCATAATTGAACAAACACCGAGTGCCCTCTGGATTTCTGACGATAAGGGTACCGTAGTCAGAATGAGCCAGGCACTCAGAGATCTCCTGGAAATAACCGATGAGGAGATTATTGGGAAATATAACGTATTAAAAGATACGCAGGTTATGGAGCAGGGCTTTATGCCCCTAGTCGAAAGCGTGTTTGAAGAAGGAAAAACCGTTACTTTCATGCTAGATTACCATACTGAAAAAGAGAGACAAGTTAAATTAGGAAGAACAACCCATAAGATATTAGATATAGTTATTTCACCTGTTAAAAATGAACAGGGCAAGATTTTGAATGTTGTCTGCCAAGAAATGGACATCACGGAGCGCAAGAGGATGGAGGAGGCACTGCGCCAAAGTGAGGAAACCGTCCGACGTTTGGCGAAAGCCTCCGCTTCCGCCCACGAGGAGGAACGGCAGCGAGTTGCCCTGGAGGTGCACGACCGTATCTCTCAGACCCTGACAGGAGCCTTTCATCAGTTGCAGGCGCTGGAATCTATTCCTACGGAGAATGCCGAAGCACAACAGATATTGAAGCGCGCCCTGGCTCTATTACAGGAAAGCATTCGTGAGAGCCGGAGCATTATGGAAGACCTTTATTCGCCTGTCCTGAGCGACTTCGGTGTTGTTGCTGTGATAGATGAGGAACTGCGCCGCTTCCAAAAGGACACGGGGTGCCGCACGAAATTCGATAAGAGATGCACCGTCAGGCCAACAAAGGAAGTGGAGTTGATTGTGTACAGGATTTTCCACGAGGCCCTCACCAATATCAAGAAGCACGCTATCGGCGCCACTGAGGTCAAAGTATCTCTTTCCGACAAAGCCGATGTGGTAAGCCTTCAGGTCAGGGATAATGGCCCCGGTTTCGATGTCGAAGCCGCTATGGTAAATAAACGCATGGGCGGGCTCAGAGGGATGCAGAGGCGAGCCGAACTCGGCGGTGGGACCTTTAAGGCGGTGAGCAGTCGCGGACACGGAGCCACGATAACAGTCCACATGCTCTATACTGCGAAGGCTTCAGCAGCCGATGAGGGGGAAGGGAGAGGCAGGATCTAGGGAATCCCGCATTTTCAGGGTCTCTCGAAGGGGCATCCGCCGCAGGCGGATGCCCCTTCGAGCTTTTATCCTCTGTCCTCTGTCAGTCCTCAGTTCCAGCCGGAAATGGCGGCAAAATTGCATGGGGAAAACAGATTTTCTCCATAAAATCTCCATATTAGCCCTGCATAATACGACATTGAAGTTAGTTGTCTGGTAATTGTGGAGGTAGAGATGATAAAGATGTTTATAAATCTGAAGATATGGCAGGCAGCATTGTTGCTGTTGATAGTCTGTGGCATTGTCGGGGGTTTCTACGCCGCCTTTGGCCGTGCCAGCACCTCCAGCGCATCGTCATCGCTGTCATCCAATGAGCGACTTGTGCGCGTGCAGTACGGAAATCTGACTAACTCGGTAAGCGCCAGCGGCAGCCTGGTTCTAGCTAATCAAGAGAATCTCTCTTTTGGCAGTGCGGGCACTGTGCAAGAGGTGAATGTAGCAGTAGGCGATTCTGTTAAAAAAGGTGATGTACTCGCCGAGCTCGATAACTCAACCATGTTATCTTTGCAGGGGTCGGTGACAAGCGCCAAAATCGCTCTGAGGAATGCCCAGCAGGCTCTGCAAAACGCGCAGACGCAGGGCATTGCCGATGCCCAACGGGCGGTGGTGGAGGCACAGCAGCAGCTTTCTAACGCTCAGACGCAGGGGCCTCTCAATATCGCTGCTGCACAAAATGCTGTGGATACTGCTACCCAAAATTACAATGATGTCCTGGCGCGGTTCATGAACGGCACCGCTACCTCTCAAAACCTGGAAAATGCCCAGATTCAGTTAGATACGGCGAACCTGAATCTGGAAATTGCCCAGCAGAATGCAGACACGGCTATAGCTAATGCCCAGGATAACCTGACCGCAGCCGAACAGGCCCTGGCGAATACAGGGCCGGGCTCTCTGGACCTGGAATTGAAACAGCAGCAGGTGACAAGTGCTCAGGCTGCCCTCGATGACGCGCTGGCGAGTCTGGGGAACGCTACCCTGGCAGCGCCCTTCGATGGAATCATTTCTACGGTAAACATTGAGGCTGGGCAGACGGTTAGTAACGGTGCAGTTGCCATTGTGATAATTGACCCGTCGGATGTGGAAATGAGTGCCACTGTGGACGAGATCGATGTCCCGCAGGTAAAGGTGGGGCAGAAAGTGGCCGTATCTCTGGATGCGCTGCCCGACGATGAGTTTTCCGGGGTGGTCTCCAGTATATCGCTCATCGGGAATAGCCAGTCTGGAGTGGTGTCATACCCGGTCACCATTGACCTGACCGTACCTTCAGGGGTTCAGTTGCGACAAGGGATGAGCGCGACAGCTACTATCACGACTCAAGAGGTAGACAATGTCCTGCTGGTACCGGCTGCGGCTATCAGCAATAGTTCCACTAACCCTACGGTAACGGTGATGGTTAACGGTGTGCCTGAAGTGAGATCGGTGAAGGTGGGGCAAAGCAACGACACGTATACCCAGGTATTGTCTGGGCTCAGCGCGGGCGATGAGGTAGTGGTTGCCTATACCAGCAGCTCAAGCAGCAGTTCCAGCAGCAGCTCTCGGGGAGATTTTGGGATAGGTGGTTTTGGCGGCGGCGGGACAATTTTTATCGGACGTTAGGTGATAAGTATGATTGAATTAACGGACATTATCAAGACATACCACATGGGTCAGGTAGAGGTTCGGGCTCTGCGTGGCATTAGCTGTCGCATCGAAAAAGGCGAGATGGTGGCTATCATGGGCCCCTCGGGCTGCGGCAAGTCAACTCTGATGCACGTCATGGGCTGCCTTGATGTGCCCACATCGGGCAGCTATTCTCTCGATGGGGTTGAGGTAAGCGGGCTTTCCGATTCGCAGTTAGCTGATGTCAGGAACCGGAAGATAGGTTTCGTGTTTCAAAACTTTAATCTGCTATCCCGCACCTCGGCGTTGGACAATGTCGAGCTGCCCCTGCTTTACGGGAATAAGAGCGACAGCAGAAAGCTGGCGCAAGAAGCACTGGAGAGGGTAGGTATGGGCCACCGGGCTGCCCACAAACCGACCGAGCTTTCCGGCGGCGAACAGCAGAGGGTGGCCATTGCCCGTGCGCTGGTCAACAGTCCTACCATCATACTTGCGGATGAGCCGACAGGGAACCTGGACAGCAAGTCAAGCCACGAAATCATAGCCATTCTGGAGACGCTAAACAGAGAAGATGGCATTACCATCGTGCTGGTGACTCACGACAGGGAGATAGGAGGTCACACACAGCGCATTATCTTCCTCAGGGATGGCCGGATTGTCGATGGACAGTTGGCCGCGCAAGGTGGCGTGGAGGGACTTTCGTGATGAGGCGAGGACGATGAGTTTGGTCAAGACATTGCGCACAGCTTTAACGGCGCTGACTACTAACAAGATGCGCTCTTCCCTGACAGTGTTGGGCATAATCATTGGTGTGGCTGCGGTGATAGCGTTGATGTCTATAGGGCAGGGCTCTCAGGCAGCCGTAACCTCCAATATCGAATCGCTGGGCACCAATCTGCTCTTTGTTCGGCCGGGCGCAACCACAACGGGACTAGTACGTGGGGCACAGGGGAGTGCTGACACACTGACGCTGGAGGATGCCAACGCTCTGGCCGACCCTACTCTCGCTCCTTCTGTGGCGGCAGTGGCCCCTGAAGTTGACACCTTTGGCCAGGTGGTGGCCGGGAGCGAGAACGCCCGAACGCAGATTATCGGCGTGACGCCGGATTACCAATCTGTGCGCGACTATCAGGTAGCGGAGGGCAGCTTTATCTCAAATGCGCAAGTGCAGTCCAACTCAATGGTAGCGGTGCTGGGCAGCAGTGTAGCGGAGACTCTATTCCCGGATACTGACCCTGTGGGTCAATATATCAAGATAAATGGGCTCCGATTCACCGTGATAGGGGTATTACAGAGCAAGGGGAGTACAGGTTTAGGCTCTCAGGACGATGTGGTCATTGCCCCCATAACTAGTGTGATGTACCGCTTATCTTCGACGAGAACGGCTACGGGGGAAATGGCCGTTTCTACCATTAATGTGCAGGCTGTGAGCTCCAGTCAGGTCAGTGCTGCTATCCAGCAGGTAACTTCCATTCTGGAGCAGCGGCACGATATCACAAACGGCGAGGCTGATTTCACTATCACCAGCCAGAATAGTTTGATCGAAAGCCTGGAGAACACCACTCAGGTGTGGGTTATCTTGCTGGGTGCCATTGCCGGTATATCGCTCCTGGTTGGTGGCATCGGCATCATGAACATCATGCTGGTATCTGTGACGGAACGGACGCGGGAGATAGGCATTCGCAAGGCACTGGGCGCTAAGCGTGGTAATATCCTGCTTCAATTCTTGATAGAGGCTGGTCTGATGAGCCTGATCGGCGGCGCGATCGGTGTGCTTGTGGGCTGGGGTATCTCAACCCTTATCTCCGGGGTGAGTGTAGGCGGGCAGACAATCCATACGGTGATGTCTGTTGACATACCAGTTCTGGCGGTATGCGTTGCAGCAGCCATAGGGATAGTTTTCGGGCTTTACCCTGCATACCGGGCTGCCCGTCTCAATCCCATCGAGGCATTGCGCTATGAATAATATGAATATGGAGGGCAAAACTATGAAACGCAGCTCTTTTATCGCCTTGCTGGTGGTTGCGGTCATATTAGGCAGTGCTATCGGCGGTGCGCTGGCAGGAGGCGTAGCCATCGGAAAGAGCCAGGGCAGAACAGAAGCCGGCCAGGGGTTGCTGAGCCAGCTCAGCCAGTCCTCATCCACGACCGGGCAAGAAAATACCCAGTCGCAGGGGAACTATACCGGAATTACTTCAGGTTTTGGAGCGACAGTGGGCACAGTGGAAAAGGTTGAGGGCAACGTAATCACAGTTAAAACAAGCACCGGCACTATTCTGGTTAATATCGGTAACAGCACTTCCATACAGAAGATGGCTGAAGGCAGCCTGGCGGACATTTCGACCGGCGAGAATATAGCTGTTTCGGGCAGTAAGAATGCAGAGGGCTCTATCGAGGCCAGGAGTATAACTATAACATCGAGTTCTACCTTGCCTTTTTTGGGGAGAGATGGATCGAGCCAGTAAATGTCACCCGTGATATAGGCAAAGGTCTAGTCAGGTTGTCTTATTATGAAGAGCGCATATAGTCAAATAGGGGAATACCTTCCCGAACATGTTGAATGGGCGGATGGTTGGGCTATCGTCGCAGAAGCAAATAGATTTGCCGATAGGGTTAACACACTTGTACGTGGTGCTTATCGACAGGTTACCGTAGACGATATCAAACAGATGGAACGCTGTGGCCTCATCGGACGCCACGGATTCTTTACCCGGGAAGACCTGGAAACAGTGCGAGGCATACTGATGTATGAACAATTGCGGAACTATCCTGCAAATAGCAAGAATCTACCCCGTGCTGCTATATACAGCAAGTTGCCAGGGATAAGAATGAAGAAGGTTTTATCGAGGCCGGGAGTATAACTATAACATCGCGTTTTACCCTGGGTTCTTCAGGGGGCGCTAATTTAGCAAGTAAATGTCCCCTATAAGTCCATTCGGGGGCGAACAGGCATCTCGGGGCGGGTTGTTTCTTCGCTCCACCGTTTGACAATTCTCCAGGTGGAGGCGAGAATCAATATTGGGAAGTCTGGATTGGGTGGAGTCTTCTATGGCACACAAAAAAATCCTTGTGGTCGATGACGAGAAGAAGATAGTCGACATTGTGAAAGCATATCTGGAAAGGGATGGCTACAGGGTCATCGTCGCTTATGATGGGAGATTGGCCCTCCAGATGGCGAGGAGCGAGTCCCCTGACCTAATCATTCTCGACCTGATGCTTCCGGAGGTCTCAGGGTGGGATGTGTGCCGCACCCTGCGTACCGAGTCGAACGTACCTATTATTATGCTGACGGCTCTTGACGATGATTCTGACAAGATATTAGGGCTGGAACTGGGTGCAGATGACTATGTCGTTAAGCCTTTCAATCCCAAAGAGCTGGTGTCAAGGGTAAGGGCGGTGCTTCGCCGTACAGAGAGCGCAGCCATCCAGCCGAAAAGGATAGAGATTACGGGGTTAACCATAGACCTGGAAAAGCATGAGGTGAGACGCGGTGATAAACTTCTGGAGCTGACGCCTACCGAATTCGAACTTCTCAGAGTCCTGGCTGAAGCGCCCGGCCGTGTTTATAACCGTATGCAACTGCTGGACAAGGTTCAGGGCAGTGCCTATGAGGGCTACGAACGTGCCATAGATAGCCACATCAAGAACCTGCGCAAAAAGGTGGAGCCCGACCCCGATTTACCCAAATATATCATAACAGTGTGGGGGATAGGTTATAAACTTGCGGAGGGTATAGGTGCGTAGTGTGCGTAGCCTTAGCTGGAAGCTGGCCATTGCATTGCTCCTGGTGGTCGCCATCTCGGTTGGCGTAACGGCATATTTGACTCACCACAGCACCACGAATGAGTTCAGCGAGTTCATATCGCAAAGCAGGGCTGCATACTTACAGCGGACAGAAGAAAACCTTACCGAGTTTTACATAGTGAATGGCGGATGGTCAGGGGTACAAAACCTGCTGGAGAGGTCACCTGTGTTCCTCAATAGCCGGCTTATCCTGACAGACAGCAGCGGCACAATAATCGGTGACACAGGTGATGAGTGGCTTGGTCAAACTGCTGCCAGCGAGGGTTTATCCAAGCCGACAAGCATAGTCGTCTCGGGTCAGGATGTAGGTAAACTGTATGTGCTGTCGTCCGGTACGATAACTATACAGTTCATAATACCCGGCATCGGGCCTGCGAGCCAGCCGGCGCCGTTTTTGCCGGAACAGGTCTTTCTAAGCCATGTTAACAACACTCTGTATATCGCAGGGGGGGTGGGGGCTGCGGTGGCGATATTGCTGGGGCTGTTTTTGACCAGACAATTCACCAAACCGATAAAGGCTCTGAAGAAAGGCGCTGCCCGCATCGCCAGCGGCGACCTGGTTTACAGAGTAGACGTCAAGTCGGGAGACGAGTTCGGTGAGCTTGCCAGCTCGTTCAACTCCATGGCTGCCAGCCTTGACAGCAGTGAGCAGTCGCGCCGCCGCCTATTTGCCGATATTGCCCATGAGTTGCGCACACCGCTCTCCGTTATCGGCGGGACGGTGGATGCCATGCTTGACGGCGTATACAAACCGAGTACAGATAACCTCAATTCCATAAAAGAAGAAACTGAGGTGCTCACCAGGCTTGTAGCAGAGCTGCGGGATTTGACACTTGCCGAATCGGGACATCTGAAGTTAGAGATTGAGCCCACAAACCTGGCAGAGCTGGTGCAGCGGCGGGTTTCCCAGGCTGAGGTCATTGCACGGGGAAAGAACGTGAGCTTGAGGACAGACATAGCAGAAGGGATACCTGAAATTGAGGCAGATGGCAGAAGAATCGAGCAGGTTGTGGCGAACCTTTTGGATAATGCCCTCAACCACACTCCTTCAGGCGGTACTGTGACCGTCACCGTTTCTCCGGATAAAGACGATGTACTGGTCTCCGTTGCAGATACAGGGGAGGGGATTCCCGCAGAGCATTTACCTTACATATTCGAGCGTTTCTATAGAGTTGACGATGCCCGAGCCAGGAAAACGGGTGGTGCCGGCCTGGGGCTTGCCATTGCCAGGCAGATGGTCGAGCTTCACGGGGGCAAAATCTGGGCGGAAAGTGAAGTGGGGAAAGGGAGCAAGTTCTCCTTTACATTGCCCGGAACGCGACAAAAGCCTGAAGCTTAGTTTTTTAATTCGAAGGGTGGGGATACCTATGTGAACGAGAATTTATTGTGCATTACTATCGATAGGGTGGAAAAGGAGGAAGTATGTCCAGGATTAGCAAACTCAAGATTCTCATTCCGGTCATTCTGCTGATAATGGTGGTCAGCGCTTGTACGACTACGGCCACGCTGGGTAACAACACAACCCCCAGCCCAACGACCCAGCCTACTACAACGACCGGCGGGACGCCGCTATCTGCTCTCCCTTCTGTTGCTGATGTTGTGGCGAAGGTCATGCCTGCTGTAGCCTATATCTCTGTCGACTATACAGACACCTCATTTTTCTTCGGGACTACAACAGCCACGAAAAGCGGCTCAGGGGTGGTGCTCAGCCCCGATGGCTATATCCTGACCAATAACCACGTAATAGACGGTTACACCAAGATTGAGGTGTCTCTGCCCAACGATGATACAACTTATCAGGCTACGCTCGCGGGAGCTGACCCCACCAGCGATTTGGCAGTGATTAAGATAGACGCCCACAATCTCACCACAGCTCAGTTTGGCGATCCCTCAAGCTTACGCGATGGGGACTGGGTG